>Ga0265338_10005067_pt1 | contig 17389 bp, 20 predicted proteins | sample 42126metaG_FD_193579 | JGI IMG/M metagenome (GOLD analysis project Ga0265338, IMG submission 193579) | Rhizosphere microbial communities from Carex aquatilis grown in University of Washington, Seatle, WA, United States - 4-21-26 metaG | ecosystem: Host-associated > Plants > Roots > Rhizosphere... | reverse complement strand
AATTCAATGCCGCGCTGGCCAGCTTCGGCACGGCCCTGGACCTGGACCCGCTTCAGGCCGAGGCGCATTTCGGGCGCGGCGCGATCTTCCAGGCGCAGCGAAAGCTGGGCGACGCCCTCAGCGCCTATGATCATGCCCTGCGGATCCAGCCCGCGCATGTCCGCGCGCTAAACAATCGCGCCCTGGCGCTGCGCCAGACCGGCAATCTCGACGCCGCGCTGGAAAGCTATGACGCGGCCATCGACCTGGTGCCCGACTGTCCCGACTTCCGCTTCGGCAAGGCCATGTGCCTGCTGCAACTGGGCCGCTTCGAGGAAGGTTGGCGTCTTTATGAATGGCGCAAGGCCATGGTCGATCCGGTCGCGCCGCCGCCACCCGGCGTCAGGCCCTGGCGCGGCGAAGCGCTGGCCGGAAAAACTCTGCTGATCCAGGCCGAACAGGGTCTGGGCGATACGATTCAGTTCTGCAGGTTTGCCGCGCTCGGCACGCATGTCGTGCTGCAGGTGCAGGACCGGCTCACCCGGCTGCTCGAAACCCTGCCCTTCCCCGTCAGCGTGATCGGCGCGCAAAGCCTCCCGCCGCCTTGCGACTATCACGTGATGCTGATGAGCCTGCCATTTCACCGAGGTGATGCCACTCCCGCAAGCGTGCCTTATCTGGCGGCGGAGTCTGAGCGAATCGAAGCATGGCGGACAAGGATCGGCGCGGGCGGTCTGAAGATCGGCATCAGCTGGCAGGGCGAAAAAGCGGCGGCGGACCAGGTGAAAGCGTGGGACACCGGCCGCTTCTTTCCTCTTGCGCTGTTCCAGGATATCGCGGCGATCACGGGCGTGCGCCTGATCAGCCTGCAGAAGGATGAAGGTGTCGAACAATTGAATCAGTTTGCCGGGCAGATCGAAACCCTGGGCGATGATTTGGATTCCGGCAAATATGCCTTCCTCGATACGGCGGCGGCGATGGCGAACCTGGACCTGGTGATCACCGCCGACACGGCCGTTGCCCATCTTGCCGGCGCGCTGGGGCGTCCGGTCTGGCTGGCTATGGAATATGCGCCGGACTGGCGCTGGGGCTTGGAGCGCGAAGACACGCCCTGGTATCCGACCATGCGGCTTTTCCGCCAGGCGGCGCCGGGTGACTGGCGCGGGCCCTTCGAGCGCATGGCCGCCCTGGTCGCGAGCCGGCACCTATTGCGGTGACGCGCCGTCTTCGCCCTTGCCTTCATCGGCCATGACCCGCGCCTCGGGAACATCCTCGACGGGCACATGCTTGTCGCAGAGATACGACTTGCCCCCGCCGGCTTCCAAACGAAAGGCAAATGCGGGCTCGCCGCACACGATGCAGGTATTGGTCATCACAATCTCTCCGGACAATCTTTGCGGAAATATCGACGCCGAATATTCCGGCAAGCTGTGAGCCTGTCCAGCGCTTCGTTCAATCCGTGCCATTTGGAACAATCCTTCGATCAGCGCGATCTCGATGAGGCACACCGCTTGTCATGCGGCCGGCGCCGCCTCGTCCGGCGTTTGCTCCATCCGGCCCATGGGAACCAGATGGCCACCCCGATGCCAAACGCCATAGGATATTTTCCCATCCGTATCGGCAAAGAAGCTGACCTGAGCCGCCATGGCGGTCCAAAAAAACTTGGTGTCCGATTCCGGGAAGATTTCGTGTCGCGGGGGCTTGCCGACCGGTACAACAAGCTGCGCGAATAGCCGCCCCTCATTCGCCTCTATGATCATTTCCAGTCCGTTTTCGATGCGGTACCGCCCCGCATAGCGAGCCAGAATTTCATGGGGAACGGAAGCCGCCAGCTGGCGCGGCTGGGCTTGTTCCGCCGCGCGCTGCGTAACGGCAGAACGCAGCTTTGCAGCCTCATCCGGAGAGATGCGTGACAACACCGCCTCGGTACCCAGGCGCCGAAAGATCGCGGAAGTCGCCACATCGCCCTGAACGCGGAAATGAAATTCCAGCCGTGCATTGGCCACGAAGAAGTCGATTTCGGATTCGGCCTCGAGCGGAACCCGCATCTGATTGACGGTTTGCATGAACAATCTGCGGTCTTCCCGCGCGAATTCCATCACCGCTCCAAAAGCATCGACGTAGTGACCCGCATAGCGTTCCAGGATGTCGGCGGAAACCTCAACCGCGGTGCGTGTCCGCCATTGCGCCCTGCCGGCCAGGTCACGCTCGGCCCGCATCTGCGCGGCCTTTTCCGCACCGATCCGCCCCGCCCGAACGGGCGGCCCCGATTCCGCTTGGATGATGAGTGCGCGGACTTTGCCGGCCGAATCCAGCTCGAACCGGTAGCGTCTCATCAGCCCCGGAATCGTGAAGGCGCCGTCCGGCTGAGGGATGACTTCGATAGGCGCGCCCCTGCTGCTGGTCTCGACAAACAATCTCTGTCCTTTGGTGGTGACCGACCAGAGCGTGTTGGACGAACTCGCCTCGGTGTAATAACCGACCAGGCCGCTGAAGGGGCCGCTTCTCCGGTCGACTTCGGCCTTGAGCGCGCGCCAGCTCGAAAAACCATAATCCCGCGCCAGCGCGAGTTGTGCGTCCGATAGCTGGGCATCGGGCGCGTCCACGCGGATAAGCTCGAGCCGCTCCTTGGCCTGCTCGCGCAGTTGTTCGAGGTTGGGGTTGTCGGGCAGCGTCAGCCGCCCCTTTGACCGGGACATACGAACCTTCCTTCCGCTAGAGGCCCATGTCCGCGTGGAGGCCTGGAAGAGAGGTGGTTGGTATAGAAATTATGCGAGCGGGCTCTGCCCTTTACGCGGACCGTATGCCTCTCGAAAGGCTCAGCAAATATATGGCTGCCGGTTCCGCGGCGCAAGAGCTTCGCACCCTGATTGCCAGCCAAGGTCCCATGTGTCTCTATGGCCGGAATAAAAGCCTGTGAGGCCGGGTACGGGAGGCGTGATCATGCGCAGCATTTTGCAGCTCACTCTCACAGTCGTCATCATGAGCTTTGGCGCGGCAGCCCCCGCAATCGCCGGGCCGGATCCAACTGGCGAGGGGTCGCCCGACCGCAAAGCGTGCCGCCGGACGGAAGCCCCCCTCGGCTCGTCGATTTCCGGCCCCTCTGTCTGCCTGACCAACGCGCAATGGCTCGCGCTTCACGACAAAAACAAAACCATGAGCGAGGATGGCAGGCACATCATAGATGCCAATGGGTCGCCCTATTACAGAATGGACCAGCACTCCATGGCTGATGATCGCGACATGACCCCCAGGGGCGTGGTGGGTACGCCGTGAGTTAAGCCCGCGGCGCCGAAGCGAGCCATCCCAGCGCAGCCAAAAAAGTGCCGGCCGCCGCTATGCGGGAACGCGCTGGGCCTCGCGGAAATCGGCCCGGTCCAGCAGCGCGCCCTCAAAGTCCGGCTGGATCGCCACACCGCTTTTCAGCATCAGCGGCAACAGGTTCGCGCCGCTGAAATCGGCATGAACCAGATTGGCGCCCCGGAAGGATGCGCCGCGCAGATCGGCGCCCGCAAAAATGGCGCTGCGCAGATCGGCGCCATCGAAGTTGGCCGCCTGAAGCTCGCAACCCGAGAAATCGGCGCCCACCGCCCGGGTGTTTGCGCACCTGATGCCGGTCAGCTTGCGGTTGCGCATCACGCCGGCCAGCAGGCGGATATCCTCCCCTTCCAGATTGGCGGGAGCGCCCTGGCGGCCATCGGTCTGGGCCCAGGCTTGCGCGCTTTCCAGAATGGCGATCAGCTCGGGCAGGCGCGCCTTCAGCTCCGGGCCGGGCTCGGTGATGCAATTCTTCAGGCGGTCGGGGGGCACGCGAAGCTCCGCCAGATTGACGCCGATCAGCACCGCGCCTTCGAAGCTGGCATTGCCCAAGGTCGTTCCCTGGAACGAGGCGCCGTTCAGCAGCGCGCCGTCGAAGCTGGCGTCCTTCAGGTTCGCATTGTTCAGCTTCGCACCCTTGAGGGAGCAGTTCATGAAACTGACCGTGGTGCTGTGGTTCTTGTCCCGGCCGCCCACGTTCCACGAGCTGCTCCCGCTTACCCGGGCAATTGTGGACTGGCGGAAATCCGCGCGGTCCATATCGGCGTGCTCGAAGCTGGTGCCATGAATGCGCACGCCGCGCAAATCGGCCTGCTTCAGGCTGGTCTGGGAAAAATTGGCGCCGCAAAGGTCGGCGCAATACAGCACCGCCCGGTCCAGGATCGCGCCTTCCAGATTCGCCTTGCTGAGATTGGCGCCCGAGAATTCGATTTCATCCAGGCGGCGCTTGCTCAGATTGACGCCGGGCACCTTGATGAACTTCAGGTCCGCGCGCCTGCCATTGGGTTCACGCCGGACGTAGCACTCATGCGCCTTTATCGCCGCGACGAACTTCGCTTCGGGACCGATGGCATTCTGTGCTGCTGCACGAACCATGGGCGATCTCTGCTGACGTTTCCCGTCAGACGTACAGAATAGTACCGCGACCATAATGATCTGTTAAACGGGCGCGTTTCCGCGGCATGACTTCCTGTCATTCCAATTGCGGTCTGCATCACAAGGCGGGATTGCACGGCGCACCGGGGAAAGCCGTGAGTAGCCGCCGGTCACATGGAATGGCGAACATATTCAAGGGACTGAGCGTCTCGTTGCCTTGCGCAGCCGAGTGTGTCTGAATCCCCGCAAATCTGGCTTGGGGGCCAGGGTGTCTGGGAAAACCGCGAGGGTCGGTTCAGACCCTGAAGACAACAGCACAGGCATTGATCCCACGTCGTTGACGATGGCTGGCGCGTGCCGCGCGTGCGTGGCCGCGCGCGCCGAAGACCGAAATTCACGAAAAGCGGAGAACTGAACTTCAAGGGAGGGTCATATGTTCAAAACAACGACGATTATTGCCGTCATCAGCGCAGCGTTGACATTCCCCACAGCAGCGTATGCCGATGCCAAGGCCGAAATTGCCACCGCGGCCCAGCATGCGGGCCTAGCTGCCGCGGCGCCCAATCTCGCGCAAGTGCATGTGCATCTGCATCACGCGATGAATTGCCTGGTCGGGCCCCGGGATGCCGACTTCGATAAAAACAATATGAATCCTTGCGCCCAGCAAGGTGCGGGTGCCTACCCCGATGAGAGCGACCCGGACATCAAGGTCAAACTTCAAAACGCCATGTCGGCGGCAGCGGATGGCATCGCCTCAAACGACGAGGCAACGGCCAAGAAGAACGCTGCCTCGGTTCAAACCATGCTTGAAGCGATCAAGTAGCGCCAAGCACTATGCGGATGCGAAGAAGGCGGCATCGGGGATGCCGCCTTCTTCCGGCTTCAGCGATAGCGCCAGCCGCCGTGCCAGCGATCACGATGCGCCCAATAACGGTGCCCATCCCAATAGCCATGGCCCGGATAGAAGGTCCCGATCGCAAGCGGTCCCACGCGGACGCCGACAACGGGGGCGGCAGCCGGCCCATTCGGACGGCAATAACCGGCAGGGCCGCGATGGAAACCGGGGCCACAGCCCTCGGCGGCATTGGCAGGCGCCAGCGCGGCAAACATGGCGGTGGCGGCAAGCGCGGTGAAGATCAGCTTTTTCATAACGAGTCTCCCTTTCTCTTCTGGAGCCCCAACTATGGATTCCGGCGACTGAACAGAATCTGAGACAGATATTCATCCGGGGTTCATGTATGCCGCCGCCTCGGTGGCAATCGCGATGTCCTGTTCGCCCGAGCCACCCGCGATGCCGATCGCGCCGATGACCTCCTCGCCGATCCGGATGGGCACGCCGCCCTGAAAGGCGCAGAGATCGGGTAGCGACAAGGCGTGGCTCGCCAGCCCGGCGGGCAAACTCTTTAGATACTCCGCCGTCAGATGGGTGGCGGAGCGATAGCGCGCCGCGCCCCTCGCCTTCATCAGCGCGGCATCCATGGCGCCCGGCGCGGCCCCATCGGCGACCTCCGCCAGCAGTAGTGCGCCGCTGCGGTCCACCACCACAATGGCGATGGCGAGCGACAGCGCCGAGGCGCGGGCGGCGGCGCGGGTCCCCGCCGTGCGGGCGCCGGCCAGGGTGAGCGTTTTGCAGGTTTGATAGTGCGTAGACATGGGCGCGTCTCCTCACGGCGCGGCCGTGCGGCCCGCCTTTTGGTTGGGGGTTGGATTGATTTGGTGGATGAAAAGAAAAGGCGCCCTTTGGCGCCCGCGTGCCGGTCTTTCCGGCAACCCTAGCTCAGCGGTTGAGAGGGGGTTCTGTCAAGCATCTCAGTCCAAACCACATTGACCATATTGGTGCGCAGAGCCACTATCGATAACGTTCAATTGGGGGCAGCCGATGCGGTACGTGGTGGCGATGTTGGCGATTATCGCCTCCATGAATGTTTCCGCCCATGCGCAAACCTTGAGCGCGCAAACCGTGCCTGAAATCACGCTCGCCCGCTTCGAGTGTGGTACGGGCCAGGCTCCAACCGATGTGGCCTTAAGATTCACAGACACCTATGCGTATAGCGGTCTCAAAATCCAGATCGTCTACTCATGCTACCTGATCAAGCATGGAGACGATTACATGGTGTGGGACGCAGGCCAGTCGATGAGCGCCGGGGCGGTCGCACCCAAAGTCAGCCTGGTTGACCAGTTGGTACAACTCAAGCTCACGCCTCAACACATCAAATTCATAGCGATCAGTCACTATCACGCGGATCATATCGGACAGGTCGGCTCGTTTCCCAACGCCACGCTCTTGATCGGCAAGCGCGACTGGGATGCGTTGACGAACAATTCCGATCCTTCCGTAAATCCGGTGCCATTCGCACATTGGATCACCGGCGCCGGGAAACTGGAGACCGTCGCGCAAGACAAGGATGTGTTCGGCGACGGTACCGTCGTGATGTTGAATATGCCGGGACACACACCGGGTCACCATAGCCTGCTCGTACGCCTGAAGAACAAGGGGCCGGTTCTATTGACGGGCGACCTTGCGCACTTCCGGGAAAACTATGACGGCAATGGCGTACCGAACTTCAATACCGACAGGACGGAGACGCTCTCCTCATTCGACCGCTTCAAGAAGATTGCGAAAAATTTGAAAGCGACCGTAATCATCCAGCACGATGCGCGCGACGTCGCGAAATTGCCTCCGTTCCCGGCTGCCGCACATTAGGCGCCGGTCGCGATACCGTAATGTCCGCTTTTGGCCCAAAGCGGACATTCGGGCTTGGCGGTGCTATAGTCTGCCACGAAGATGGTCAGCGGAGCGCAAGGTGAAGACGCTATCGCGCATTTGGTTCGGCATCCCACTTGTGCTTCTGCTGCTCCCCCTTACAGCTTTTGCCCAAAATAAAACTGAATCTGTGACCGTAACCGGCCAAACACCGGAAAGTCGCACGGAAATCTTGCGCACCTTTATCCGTTCCTATGTTCCTGAGTTCACACGAAGCGGCAAGCTTGCGCGCTGGAGCGATCCCATCTGCCCGTTCGTCGTCGGGCTTAGCCCGAATGAAAACATGGCGGTCAGCGAGCGGATTAAAAAGGACGCCCAGGCGGTCGGCGCCCCCGTGCAGTCGCGGCAATCATGCAGGCCAAATCTCGTTGCCGTCTTTGTGCAGGACCCCCAGGATCTGATGGCGAAGATGCTCGCGCATCACTGGAGCATGGCTAAAATACTCCTGGGCGACACCGACGATCCGATGCAGGCCAGAAAGGTGTCGAAAATCACCGCTCCCATACAGGCTTGGTACCGCACCGGGATCAAGGACAGAGAAGGCCGCCACATACCCAACGAATGCGATCCCATCTTTGGATGCGCCCCGGTAATAGCCAACGCTTCCAACCTGGACGATGAATTACAAAGCGTGTTCTCGCATACGTTTGTTGTTATCGATCTGGGCAAGATCGCTGGCCGCCAGATCGGCACTATCGCTGATTACGCTGCCATGCTGACCTTGGTTCAGACCAGCGACTTCGCGACCTGCCGGAACTTGCCCAGCATCACGAATCTGCTGGTGCAGGATTGCGAAGAAACCCTCAAGACAACTACCTTATCGGACGCCGATCTCGCCTTTATGCGCGGCGTTTACAAAGCGAATGGAGGCGGCAGAATCAATCTGCAGATCGAGGACATTTTGCGCGAAATGGAAAAGAGCGCGGCGGGGCGGGATGTCCAGCTAGCGGCACCAGTCCAGCCTAATTCGGCTGCGTCGGCCCCAGCCGCAAAATAGCCCGGATGGCGGGTATCCCCGGCACTCAGGGAACGTCAGCTTTTGGCGCAAAGCGGACGTTGAAGCTGTACTTTATCGCGCGAAGAAATCGGCGTATTCTGTTCAGTGGCCACGCGGGGCTAGGCTCTAGCCGCTATTCCCATGCGTTTGATGACCACTCCTAGCCCGTCCTAAATTGAACGGTGGAAGTCCACTTGGTCTTGAAACCTGGAAGCTGCATGACTCGTCGCCGCCTTGTCGGCCTTTCGGCGCTAGGCGTGGCGGCGGGCCTTGGGGTTGCCCATGGCCAACAGGCGCCGAAAATCACCAAAGCGAGCAAGCGACTCGCCGGTTATATCGAGAAGACCGAGTACGCTGCGCAAACTTGCGTGAGTTGCCATTTTTTTATCGACCCCGACGATTGCGAGATCGTCCAAGGGCCGGTCGACGCAACTGGCTATTGCAACTACTACGCGGACTAAGCCTTGGAAATCTAGGCGTAGTCGAACAGCGACATGTGCCGGCGCAGGTGCATGGTGAATGTCGTCCCTGCCATTCCGCAGCTTGATTCGGTAACGCTTTCCTGCCTGAACCTTGTAGAGCGGCTACCCACATAATTGCTCTGCCTACGATAGACCGAATGGCTGCTTTTGGCGCAAAAGGGACATTGCGATTGCGAGGGTCATGGAATGTCGAGAGCAATCCAGGCTCGGGCCGCGGGGCGAGCCTGAAGACGCTCGCGGTAGGCAAGGAGCGCGGGAGTGTCGGGGCGCGCCATCGGTGTCAGGAGCCACCGCTGGACCGAGAGTCCAAGCCCGATGTCTGCCAAGGTGAAGTTGTCCCCAGTGACGAAAGCATCTGTTGTCATCAAACGCCGTTCCAGAAGCAGCATCATTGCGTTCCACGCATCGACGCTCCGTATTACATCGCTCCCGTCAGCGGGCGGGCGTTGGCGGACAAGCGCCATGAAGGCCGGACGCCAGGCAGCGTTCAAGTCCGTAGCCTGCCAGTCCATCCATTTTTCGACATCGGCGCGGGCGAAGGGTGAAACCGGCAACAAATCGTGCCGATTTGCCCTCGCTGCCAGGTAACGGCAGATCGTATTGCTCTCCCAAAGCACGCCCTCATCTGCCACGAGCACGGGCACGAGGCCGTTGGGGTTGAGAGCAAGAAATGCAGCGTCGGACGTGGGGCGCATGCCCGCCCACTCATTCTCGTGAACGAAGTCAGCTTCCGTCTCAGCCGCCGTCCAAAGCACCTTGCGGACATTGATCGATGTGGTTCGGCCCAGGATTTTGATCATGGATTCCATAGCATCCACTCGCCGCTCTATTGCGGCAAGGCATACGCCACATAAACGCCCCCCGGCGGCGTGGCGGGATCGCGCTGGCCGCCCGCGGCAATCACGACATACTGCCGGCCCTTGATGGCATAGGTCGCCGGCGTGGCCGTGGCGGAAAAAGGCAGCAGCGTTTCCCAAAGCAGCTTGCCGGTTTTCATGTCAAAGACGCGGAATTTCTTGTCGATCGTGGTGGCGCCGATGAACAAGACGCCGCCCGCCGTGATCACGGGGCCGCCGAAATTCTCCGAACCGGTATCCGGCAAACCTTGCGCCACCAGGTCGGGATATTGCCCGAAGGGAATCTTCCAGAGATATTCCCCGGTATCCAGGTTGATGGCGTTCAAGGTGCCCCACGGTGTCGAGGTTGCCGGATAGCCTTGCGGATCCAGGAACGCGTGATACCCCGTCGTGTCATATTGCGCCGGCGCGTCCGCTGCCGTCGTGGTGCCTTCGGCTTCGGCGCCGTTGTTCAGCAGATATTGAATCAGCGCCTGCGACGCCTTCGCATCCAGGTTCGGGAAAGGCGGCATCCTGCCCCTGCCCGATTGCAGAATTCCGGCAATCTGCGAAGCGTCCAGGCGCTTGCCGATATCGACAAGCGGGGGGATCAAGGGCGGCGCTCCTGCCCGGTCCTGACCGTGGCAGGCGCTGCATTGGCGCATATAGGTCGCACGGCCGCCCGAGCCCGCCGTATTCTTGAAAAGAGATTCCGTCAGCCCGAAATCCGTCGCATTGATATAGGCCACATGCGTCTTGGGATCGAAGCCGACCCCGCCCCACTCGCCGCCGCCGTTCCAGCCGGGAAACATCAGGGTATCGACCCCCACCTTGTTGGGCGTGAACTGTCCCGTGTAGTTGAATTTGCGGAACTGCTCGACCGCCCATTGATGCGCCTCCGGCGTCCTGTGCGTCATGTCGTCTTCCGTCAGCATCTGCCGCGAAAGGGGCGCCGGCAAGGTCGGGAAAGGCTGTGTCGTGGCGGCAACCTCGCCCGGCACGTCACTGGCCGGGACCTTGCGATATTCGATGGGAAACAGCGGCTTGCCGGTCACGCGGTTGAACACGAACACGAAGCCTTGCTTGGAGGTCTGGACGATGGCCGGAACATCCTTGCCGCCCCGCCGCACGGTCACCAGGCTCGGCGGCGAGGGAAAATCACGGTCCCACAAATCGTGCCGCACGCCCTGGAAATGCCAGAGCCTTTTTCCCGTCGCGGCATCGAGCGCGATCAGGGAATTGGCAAACAGGTCATCGCCGATCCGGTCGGCGCCATACCAGTCGGTCGCCGCCGAGCCGGTCGGCACATAGACAATGCCGCGCGCCTGATCCAGCGCCATTCCGGTCCAGTTGTTTGCGGCGCCGCTATGCAGCCACGCATCCTTCGGCCAGGTGTCGTAGCCGAACTCCCCCGGATGGGGAATGGTATGAAAGGTCCAGCGCAGCTTTCCGCTGCGCACGTCATAAGCGCGGATGTCGCCAGGCGGCGCGGGCAAGGATTCCGGTGTAACGCCGCCGACGATGAAGAGATCGCGGTAGATCACGCCGGGACTGGTTATGGAGGCGGACAGGGTCTTGGGATCGTCGCGCAAATTCTCCCGAAGATCGATGCGGCCATTGTTGCCGAAGGCGCGGATGATTTTTCCGCTCGCCGCGTCGATGGCATAGATATAGTGCGAAGCGCCGGCCAGGATGCGCCGGTCGGCGCCATGCCGCCAATAGGACAGCCCCCTCTCCGCCCGCGAGCCGATCTTCTCGGCGGGAAATTCCGTCTGGGGATCGAATGTCCATAGCGATGCGCCGGTCGCCGCATCCAGGGCGATCACTTTCTCCTTGGGCGTATAGGCGTAGAGCACGCCATCGATGATGAGGGGCGAGGTTTCCAGGCCGCCCATCTCCCCGGTATCGAAGCGCCACACTTCCTTCAGCCTGGAGACATTGCCGACATTGATCTGCGTCAGGCCCGAATAGTGCGTGTTGGCGGTGGACCCGTTATAGGCCGGCCAATCAACCCGTCCGTCGCCCGCGATTGCCGGACCGGTGATGATGCCGGCGATGACGGCGAATAAGGCAAGTATTTTCAAGAAGGATTTGCTTGCACCGTCGGTCAATCCAGCCCCCCGCTGTTTAGATCGACATTAGGTCATGTCCGCTTTTGGCGCAAAGCGGGGATTCCGGACGGCGGCCAGCCGGTAGCAATGGACGGGGCTCCAGGAGATGAATAAGACTCCGGCCGCCGTGCTGTCACCCCCACGGGATTCGGGGTGGCCGGCAAGAAGAAGATTCACGTGAGCTTTGGAGGCTAACCCCCCTTAAGGAGATTGACGCCATGCGCGATAGATTTCTTGCATCCGTCCTGACATTGATCCTTCCGGCCTTGACGCTTCCGGCCCTGACTCTTCAGGCCCTGGGGGCACCGGCGGCAAAACCAACGCCCCCCGCCGCCAGCGACACGCAGAAGGTGTCGGGTGGCTGCACGCAACGCAGCTACACCATGTATGGCGGCCTCAAACCCGCCCCCGGCGATCAACGCACCGCGTTCATGTGCGATACCGTGATCGTCACGTTTCAGGATGCCAAGCGCCAGCACGTGGCGCTGGAGTTCGGCGTCAGGGGCGGCAGGAAGGACAGTCCGGTGGCCGGCTTTGACGGCACCATGGAAAAGGACGGCATGACAGCGAAAGTCCACCAGATGTACCTGGTCCGTGACGGCATAAACCCGGCCGACGATGGCACCTGCCATCTGACTTTCGCTGGCCGCGCCGTTACCGCGGCGCAATGCAGCGCCAGCATGCACCAGGCCAAGAACCGCTGGGCTGCCGCCGTCGACTTCAAAGCCATTCCCTGACTCTTAGGGAAAAGACGCCGTGGGTCGCAAGGACGCAGTGAGTTCAGCTCGGTTGGCGAATGTCTTGGTGCAAAGCGTCGAGGCGTCGCCTGTGCCTCCTTCCTCCCCGGCCCTTCGCTTAGTGCACCTCTCTCAAATATTGGAAGCGCGCTATTCGTTTTCAGCCGATAGCCAGTCATCTAGGTCAATCACGCTGCAACATTGGAGCTTCTTATAGTATGGTGCTTGGTCCTCGCTTGTGAGCAACGTACGCCCCTCAATCTGGCATATCGAAGCCGTGAAAAGATCGGCATGGCTATCGTAAGGCCCCTGGGTCAGCATCGTACCTGCGGAATCCGCAATGCTGGCCGCACCGACGTTATAAGCTGGCTTAATTCTTATCTTCTTAGTGATGTATGGCTCCAACTCCGCCGCCTCCTCCTCATAGAGATCTTCAAATTCTCTCCAAACTACAGCGGGAACTGCAATCGATCCATCTTTTAGCGCCGCCTTAAAAGCGGCCTTCTCGTTTGTGCCCATATCGGCGATCGCCAGAAGCCCCCTTGTATCAACTATGTGGGAGCATCCATCGAGCCCGCTACTCATCGTCGAGCTCCACCCCAGTGAGCTCGTCCCCCGTCAGCGAATTGGCAAAGTCAAAATAAAGCCTTCGATACTTTGGCTTCAGGCCGCTAATTCTATAAAGATCAACGTCCGACAGCCGCCCGCTCTCGAGCAATTCGCCAAATGCCCTAGCGAAATGAAATCCATATTTCGCGAGCTTTACCTTCTCCTGCGGAGGCGGCTCGCCATTGCCGCCACCCTTTTCCGAAAAATCAGGATTCCCCAAATTGTGGATGAGGCGGAGCCATCTCTCAGCCGTGCCCTCTCTATAAAAATTGAGCTGCTCCAGGCGAAGCACGGCTGCCTGCTGGCTGATACGGAGACGCGCCGCAACTCGCCTGACCTCATCCAAATCGGGCCGATCAGTTAGGTCCAAACTGCCTAACAACGATGCTAGATAATCTTTAGGAGTCAGAAACGCTGTCGCAAACCGATTGCAAAGAACTTCAATGCGGTTGTTTCTACTGAAAGGATCGGACACACCCGTTTGGTGGAGGAGCACATGCCCCAACTCATGTATCAGCGTGAAGAGCCTTCTACCGCGTGTCTGTTTTTGAGTGTTGACCACGATCACTGGATAGCGGTCGTCAGCTAGACAAAAGCCGCTGCCATCCTCAGATGGAAAACTTTCGTGAATTACGAAAATCCCTCGGTCTTCGATTTTCTTTCGACAGATTAAGTAAAATTCCTTGGCATTCTTGCAGCCAAGCTGATCCTCCAAAGTAATGCCAAAAAAGTTACGTATCTGAAGCGACGCCTCTTCGACTCCTTGCGAGGAGAGTTCTGGCAGACGATCAGCAGGCCGCGCCTTGTTTTCGACACATGCGCGCTGGATGGCACGCGCCAACTGTATCGCTTCGATCGTTTGGCGAGATTTTTGGGTTACCGCCGGTGAAGGCAACCGGAAGTCCGGTATCCCCTCGACGATGGGAGGCGTCTCCGCCATGTAAAAGACGAAAGCCGGAAGCGCCAACTCCCTGGCAATCTTGTTCAAGAGACTATGCTTCGGCTCAGGCTCGCGGCTTAGCGCTGCGTCTAGTTCATTCCGCTGTAGGCCCAGCCGTTCGGATAAAATCGTTCGGTTGAGCGAGCGCGCTCTGAGAATATCCTGTAGTATTTCTGGGTTGTAAGTCATCTAAATGGCTTTCAGATATTTGGGGACCTCGGTGAAATACGGTGACTTTTCAAGCGTCGTACAGCTTGGCGTGGGGTTGAATTTAGGCACCGCGGTACTCCAATTGTACGGTGACATCGGACTTCAACCTATGGTCCGCATTCTTGCTCGCATTCGCCGCTTAGCCACAGAAAGCGCACACGTTCAATCCGAGTGTGGCGAAGAATTAGAAGTGCTAGAAGGAGAGTTCGAAGTCTTCAAAATCCGGCTATTTAATGAATATCGCTTTTTGGTTTTTTTGAACGCAGCGGCCGCGTTACTACTTGTGGTGGCCCTCTTAGTTATCTCATTTGCCGCCGAACATGTGATACCGATCGAAGTCGGTGTTGTTTTTTCAATGTTCTCGATTCTGCCCGCACCAATTACTCTAGGAATATTATGGTCGAACGCTTCCAGCGTTTTGGAACCTTTGATGGATCGCGCCCGCAGTTTACAGTCAAAAGCACTGTCCGCCTCATCTGAATGATTCCAGAAAGCTGGCTTGCCATTCCGACAGTTTGTCAGTTCCCCATTTTTGCTCTGTGGCCTTCGCTAACTTATGAATTCCGGCCGTTCCATCCTCCTATAGTTGATGCGACCTTCTCGCCCTTTTCACCCCTTCTGCGAGAGCATCAAGCGCCTCCCGAAACCGGGCCAGGGCGGAGAAGCGTGTCCGCCCGGCCCCTCGCTCAAGCTCGGGGCGTTAGCCGCTCAAAACGATCCGCTGGATCGTTTTGTCCCGCCTTCGCGTGCCGCTCGGCGGGCCGCGGTTAACGGATTGATCGCCGTCACCGCCGCGGCGACTGAGAAATTCTCACCGCGCACACCGGGTAATCAGCCAGTCATTGGCGCCAGACGCAAAAGCCGTCACGGCGCCGAAGCAGCGCTCGTTAGCTTGCGCCGCCCTCGGGCGGCTTGGCGGCTTGTTCCGCCTTGCGGCGCGCGGTTTCCTCGGCCCGGCGCTCGGCCTTCTCGCGGGTCTTTGCCGCCTGGGCGCGCTCGCGCTGCCAGCGGTCCTGCGAATAGTTCGGCGTTTTGGCCATGCTGGTCTATTCCTCCGGCAGGGTTTCGCCGCATTCGGCGTGGGCGGGATCCAGCGCCCAGACTTCGCCGGCCTTCTCGGCGGGCCGGTAGAACAGCACCGTGCCGGAGGCCCGCATGCCGTCGTCGCGGCAGAATCGGCGGAAGGTGCGTTCGACGTCCGATTCCAGCTTGAGCGGAATGTCGCGCGACACGGCCTCGCGGCCTTGGCGGATCGCCCGCATCACCGACCAGCGCCGCAATCCGCCGGGATGGGGCGCGAGCGCGGCGACGAGTTCTTCGACAATGGTGAGGCGCGGCGCGTGCCGGTCATAGGCCATGAAAATTCCTTTGTGCGGTCCAGAAAACAACGGCAGACGCTAAATCCGCACAGGGCCGATCCGTGGCCTTGAACGCCGCGCAGGGGCTATGCGCCTTTATCCGGAACAATACAAGGCGAAGGCGTCAACCGCTGCCGGCGTAACCCGTTGCGGTCACACCATATTAATCGATCGGCAAGCCTCGCGCCCGTCCATGTTTCAGTGTGATCGCTTCACCCGCTTCATTGCTTCCGCCAGCGCATCCAGCGCCTCGCGAAACCGCGCCAGGGTCGAGAAGCGGTAGCCGGGATTGATCGCCGTCACCGCCGCGGCAACGGAGAAATTCTCACCACAGACCCGCCGGCAGATCAGCCAGTCATTGGCGCCCATCGCCTGCTCCACCCGGCGCCAAAATTCCTTGGCCTCGCGCTGGTGATCGACAAAGGCGCCCGGCACCCCGCCGCTGGTCTTGACCATGTCGAATGTGCTGCCGCCCGGCCAGCTTGCGGTGCAGAGCTGCCACCCCAGGTCGAAGGCCCGCGCCGCCGCAAACCGGTCGGCCTCGAGCCGGCCTTCCGCCTCCGCGCCCTCCTTGGTGCCGCAGCGCTCCTTGCAGCGCAGATGCCCCAGCCGGAATTCCCGCTCATAGACCGTGAGCTTGCTCCAGCCCTTGCGCGCGCCCGCCGCCTTGCCCAGCACGCGATCCTGGACATGGTCGGCGCCGATCACCGCCGGGGCCTCGACAGGCTCGCCCACCGGCGCTTTCAGCTTCTTCTTCGCCTTCACTCGTACCTCTCCGCATATTTGCCCCGCCGCAGCAGCCGGTCGGCGCGGTCCCTGGCCTCCGCGATCTTCGCCGCATCGATCGGCGGCGGCTGCATGAAGCCATCAAACCGCCGCTCGGCCAGAAAGCGCCAGGCATGCACCGGGCGATAGGTCACGCGCGATGCGCACAGATCGCGGAACGCCGGCACGGTCTGAAGGGCGGCGGCGCGGTCGGCGGCGTTCAACCGTTCCCACTCCGCCCTCGTCTTCTTTTTCGACATGAGGGGATCGGTGGGATAGGCCTTCCAGAATTCCTCGAAAGACTCATCCACGTCCGCGTCAGCGGACATGTTTGTGTCTTCTCTTCTCTCCTCTGACTCTGACTCTTTCTCTGGGATAGCGGGCGGCGCTGAGGCCGCCGGCGCCGTGCTAGCGTCTTCCTCGATAAAACCGGCCGCCAGCAAGCCTTCCAGATCCACGCGCGTGCGCGCCGCGATCTTTTTGCGCACCCAGCGGGGATCGCCCGGTATGCGGTTGCCCTGCTTGCTGGCCAAGAGGAAGATGCCGACCAGATGCCATTTGGAATTGTCCGGGAGCGTGGCAAAGCCATAGTCGTCCAGCAGCCGGGCATAGAGCTTGATCCAGGCGGGATCCCGGTCCTTGTAATGCTGGTACTGGTCCCAGTTGGTGACCCGGAAAAACTCCATCAGCGCCGCCTGATGCCCGGGGGATTGGCCTCTTGCCGGAACACATCGCGCAGGGAATGCTGCGCCTCTTCCCGAAGCGGCACGCCCATCTCGCGCAGCATCGCCTTGGCCTGGCCGGCATCGCGCGCCACCTCGATCCGCATGCCGGCGGCGCGCAGCACGATGAAGGCGTTGGTCTCAGCATGCGTCAGCCGGCAGTCCCGCGCCATCAGATGCAGGCCCAGCGCCCGGCCGCGGTGACAGACCACGATCATGGGGGCCGAAGCGGCGGCGAAGACGCAGGCCTCGGGCGGCAGCAGACCCTTCAGCTCCGCCATCAGCGCGGCTTCGGGGCCGAGGTCCTCTTGCGGTTCGCGCCGCCGCGTCCGCTCCACATTCAGGCCGAACATCGTCATTGTCTGTCTCCTTGCGGGTAAAGGTCGGGGCGGAAGGCATGCGCGGGCGTGCCGGTGGCCCGTTCCAGCTTCACGCACCATTCCGCCGGCACCCGCTTGTCGCGCCG
>Ga0265338_10005066_pt1 | contig 17393 bp, 19 predicted proteins | sample 42126metaG_FD_193579 | JGI IMG/M metagenome (GOLD analysis project Ga0265338, IMG submission 193579) | Rhizosphere microbial communities from Carex aquatilis grown in University of Washington, Seatle, WA, United States - 4-21-26 metaG | ecosystem: Host-associated > Plants > Roots > Rhizosphere... | reverse complement strand
GGTTACCGTCTTGATTATCGTCGTCTTTGTATTCGGCATCAGGGTGGTGTGGACTGAGCGAACGGCGCGCCGCCAGAACGCTACGATAGCCTACATCGAGCGCCGCCGCGGTAAAATTCTGGAAGACATCAACAACTCCCAACCGCTGGGCGAGATTCTGGAAAACATCACGCAGCTTGTTTCCACGCGCCTGAGCGGCGCACCATGCTGGATTGAAGTGAAGGATGGAGCGCCCCTCGGGAACCATCTCTCCGGCGCGGTGCAAACAGGCTTTCGTGTGGCGGAACACGCAGTTGTGCGCCGCTCGGGCGCACACCTGGGGATCATTTATGCGGTATTCGACAAGAACAGTAAGCCCGGCGGCGACGAGACTGAAGCCCTGGCGCAGGCGGCAGGCCTGGCGACCCTGGCGATTGAAACCAACCACTTGTATGCCGATCTCGTGCACCGATCAGAGTTCGACCTGCTGACCGATGTTGAGAACCGCTTCTCGTTTGAACGGCACGTTGAGAATGCGGTTTTCGCTGCCCGCCAAACGGCCGGCGTCTTCGGGCTGCTGTATGTCGACTTGAACGACTTCAAGCAGGTGAACGATAATTTCGGCCATCGCACCGGCGACCTTTACCTGCAGCAGGTGTCTGGGCGCATGAAGCACCAGCTTCGTCCGGGCGACGTACTGGCGCGGCTCGGCGGAGACGAGTTTGCCGTGCTGATTCAGGATGTGCGCAATCGCACAACAGCCAAGGAAGTTGCCGAGCGGCTGGAACATTGCTTCGACGAGCTCTTTGAATGTGAAGGCGTGGTTGTGCGGGGCTCAGCGAGCATCGGTATCGCCATGTATCCGGCCGACGGCACCACCAAGGACAGCTTGCTGAGCGCAGCCGACGCTTCAATGTACGTTGTGAAGCAGACCCGGGCGAGCTGACTGCGGCAAGGCCTCGCGATAAAATTCTGTTATGCCCGCATCCGCAATCGCGCCTGAGGTACTGGCAAAATACGAGCCGGTCATCGGCCTTGAAGTCCACGTGCAACTGCTGACCGCTACCAAGGCCTTTTGCGGCTGCAATAACAAGTTCGGCTCCGATCCCAACACCAACGTCTGCCCGGTTTGTCTCGGCCTGCCCGGCGCGCTGCCCGTGCTTAACGCCCGCGCCGTTGAATTTGCTACTTCCGCCTCGCTCGCGCTCAATTGCACGGTCAATCAGCGCTCCATCTTTGCGCGCAAAAACTATTTCTATCCAGACCTGCCCAAGGGCTACCAGATATCGCAGTTCGACAAGCCAATTGCCGAGCATGGTTGGATTGAGATACCCACTGCCGATGGCCGGACGAAGAAAATCGGCATAACCCGGCTGCACATGGAAGAGGATGCCGGCAAGAGCCTTCACGATGGGTTTCCCGACTCGGCCACTCGCACTTATCTCGACCTCAATCGCTGCGGCACGCCACTGACGGAAATCGTCAGCGAGCCCGACATTCGCACTCCCGACGAGGCTTTTGAATATCTCACGCGGCTCAAGGAAATCTTGCTCTATACCGGCGTAAGCGACTGCAACATGGAAGAAGGTTCGCTGCGATGCGATGCCAACGTGAGCGTGCGTCTGAAAGGCGCGCCGAAGTTTGGGACCAAAGTTGAAGTGAAGAATGTGAACAGTTTCAAATTCGTTCGCGCCGCGTTGGAATATGAAATCGAGCGCCAGATCGAAGTGATCGAAGAGGGCGGCAGCGTGAGGCAGGAGACGCGCCTGTGGAGCGCGGACGAAGGTCGCACCTACCAAATGCGCTCAAAAGAGCAGGCGCACGATTATCGCTATTTCCCGGAGCCCGATCTGCCGCCGCTTGTGTTGTCGCCTGAATTTTTGGAACGCAAGAGAGCGGAGCTGCCGGAGTTGCCGGAGGCGCGCCGCGCCCGCATGATTGCCGAATACGAGCTGAATCCCAAAGACGCGCAGACGCTGACCGCCTCACGCGAATTTGCCGACCGGTTCGAGGCCGCTGCAAAGACCGCGCGCAATCCTCGGCGCGTGGCAAACGTGCTGCTGAGCGAAGTGGGCGGGCGGCTCAACGCTCTCGGCATCGAGCTCGATCAATCGCCCGTCACTATGGCCGGCATTGCGCAAGCTGCCGACCTGCTCGACGAAGGCAAGATCAGCTCGAAGCAGATGAAGCAGCTCTTCGACATCGCCTTCGAAAAGGGTGAGGACTTCGGCCCTGTTTACGAGCGCGAGAAACCACAGCAGATCACAGATACTTCAGCTATCGAGAAGCTTATCGATGAAGTGATTGCCGCCAACCCAAAGCAGGTTGAGCAGTATCGCGCCGGCAAAACGACGCTAGCCGGATTCTTCGTGGGCCAGGTGATGCGCGCCTCAAAAGGGCAGGCGAACCCGGCGCTGCTGAATGAACTGGTGACGAAAAGGCTAGAAGACAGGGACTAGGTTCTAGGAACTAGGGAAAGGCCGCAACTGGCCTCACTTTTCTCGGGTGGGCTGCTTCCGCGCCGCATCTCGCCAGGGCGTGCGCGCAGTGTACGCGGGGGTTGCCGTCGCATTCTCTTTGCGCGCTGCCAACAGCTTGCGTTTCACCAGCCACGCCACCGCGGTCTGCGCCGAACTCTTTGAAACTCCGATCGACTCGGCCATATCGCGGTAGCTCACGCATACCTCTGCGCCGTGCCGTTCCTGTTCCGCGGCGATCCACAGGTAGACCAGGAAACTCACCGGCTTGTGGTCGTGTCCAACCAGGTCGCGCATCAGCGTGTCGAGCACGTAATTGTCGAAGGTGGCCATACTGTACCGAATATTACTATAGCAGCGAATGGTAGATTGCACGCTGCCGCGCGGCGCGCTATGCTCGCGACAAATATATGGAGGTCAGCATGATTCGGGGAATCAAATTCATCAGCATTCCTGTGCGTGATCAGGATGCCGCATTGAAGTTTTACACTGAGGCGCTGGGATTCAAGGTAGTGACTGACCAGCCGTTTCAGGAGAATCAGCGCTGGATTGAGTTGATGATTCCCGGCGCCGACACCGGTCTTGCGCTCTTTACCCCACCGGGACACGAAGGTCGCATTGGCGATTTCCAGCCCATCTCGTTCTGGTGCGACGATGTTTTTGCCACGGCAAAAACTCTCAAGCAAAAGGGAGTTGTATTCGAGCAGGAGCCACGCACCGAGCAATGGGGCTCGTCAGCCATCTTCAGCGACTCTGAAGGCAACAAGTTTGTGCTTTCGAGCCGGGGCAAACCAAAATAGGCTGAATGCTGGAGTAAATGGCCGGCGCCGGGTGCGCCGGTCATTTTCACTTCAAATGTAGCTCAGTGACGAACTGCGCGCGATCGTCCCACGAACTTACCGTCTTCACTTCGCTCTTTTTGCCGTCTTTCTCGACCCAGAGGTCGAAGTCGTCGGCCTTGTTCACCTGGGCGAAATAGAAATGCCCGTTGGCAAGCGAAGTAAAGCTGCGGATACTTTTGGATTTTTGGTTTTTCAGGAATACCGTTGCGCTCTGGACCGGGTTGGATGCGGCATCGAACACCGTGCCTGAAACGGTCCGCTCACCAAAATTTTGAGCGTGGGCCACAAAGCCGTTCATTGCGCTATACGGATTAACAAAGATAATTCCAATTACCAGCGCCGCCAGCGCCAGCAGACGTGCGCGGCCTACCTTCACTCTTCCTCCTCTTCGTCTTCCTCGAGGAGGTCATCGTCTTCCTCGAGTTCGTCGTCCATACGAGCAAGCTCCAGGGGTTCGACGCCAACCACCTCGAACTCCGAGCCACACTCTTCACAGGCGACTACGTCGCCTTCTTCCATTTCATCTTCTGCTACATCCAGTACGTTATCGCATTCAGGGCAGCTGGGCATGGCAGCCTCCTCTCTCTTCTTTTTTCATTGCGCCGTCGCCGATTCAGATCCTCGCCAAGGTTATCGAATGATTGCTTAATTAAGTTTAGCGGCAATCTCAATTTGCAAACGACCGCACCATCTATTTGAAACCATCGAACTTCATTTTCGCCACACTGTCTGACCTTAAGACTGCGGAAAACCCAATTTGGATTACGCTCCGGCTTATCGAAACAATGTTTGGGCTTAGGTTCCGCTATAGTTTTAAGGGGAAACCGGCCTCAGGTCAAGAGCTTGCGACCGGGAGCCATTGTATCTTGCCCGCATTGCGTAATTCTGCGGCGAGCGTGACTCAATAGCTCCCGCATAGCAAAGGTTTGAGTGCTGCGGGGTCCAGACGGTTGCCCCATGCAGCACACGCCCTTTGTACTTGCTTCCAAATTGGCTCCGGTGAGCCTGTGCGGCGGCCCGCTCAATGACATTGGCCAGCCCGAGAGTTTACCCTGATGCTTACCATGGCTCGAATCGGTTCAAGCCAGCTCGCGTTCCCCGACTTTCGCGGCGCCACACGCCGCATTGTTCTCGCCAACGTTGTCGCGTACTTCCTGCTGGTCGTGGTCGGCCTCATTTTTCGTGACCGGTTCCCCCACATTCTGGACGGACTCAGCTTCATCCCTGGTTCTTTTCTCCACGGTGCGCTTTGGCAGCCCATTACCTACAGCCTGGTGCACGTGGGCATCTTCGGTACGTTTCTTGAACTGCTGTCGCTGTGGTTCATGACGGGCTTTCTTGAGATGATGGGCCAACGGTCCTCATGGGTCATGGGGCTTTTTGTCACGGCGATTCTGGGAACGGCCGCATCGGCCCTTCTGCTTTACGGCATCTGCCAGGTAATCGGCTATTCCCCCGGGGTTAGGCCCATCGCGGGCACTTTCGGGGCTATATTCGCCATGCTTGCCGTTATAGGTGTTCGCTATGGCGAGACCCAATTTATGCTGTTCCCGCTGCCCATCGGCGTCAAGGCAAAGTACCTGGCGGTTATCTACACCCTTGTCGCCGTCGCCATGCTTTTCACATCCCAGGGCATTTACGCGTTTGCGCAGCTCGGCGGCGGCCTCAGCGGCTTGCTCTGGCTTAGGCGCGCGCCCGGTCGAGGAATGGGGTTCACGCTCAGCGAAAGATGGTATGGCCTGCGCAACCACTATTACCGCTGGAAGCGCCGCCGCGCCGCGCGCAAGTTCGAGGTCTACATGAAGTCGCAAGGGCGCACCGTGCGTTTCGACGGCAACGGCAACCGGATTAACGACGACCCGAACGACAAGTCGCGGTGGAATTGATAAGGACAGGGAACAGGGAACAGGGAACAGGGAACAGAGAACAGAGAATAGACCTCCTTGCTACGTCCATCAATTTCCCAGACCTGCGCGGCAGCCATCACAAATCTGGCGGGTCTCGCGCGATAAAATAACTCTCGCAATGTCAAACCGAATCGCCTTTCTATTTCCAGGACAGGGCTCGCAGGCGGTAGGCATGGGCCGCGACCTCGCCGACAAGTATCCTATCGCCGCTCAAACCTTCGCCGAAGCCGATCAGGCTCTCGGCTTCCCGCTCTCAAAGCTCTGCTTTGAAGGCCCGGAAGAAGATCTCCGCCTGACGGAAAATACGCAGCCGGCCATTATGACCGTCAGCGTGGCCGTGGCGCGCGTGCTCAAAGAGAAGGGAATCGAGCCGGCCCTCGCTGCCGGGCATTCTCTGGGTGAGTGGTCAGCCCACGTAATCGCAGGCACCTTCAGCTTTGCCGACGCTGTGCATGCCGTTAAAGCTCGTGGAGCAGCCATGCAGCGCGCCGTCCCGGCGGGCGAAGGCGCGATGGCCGCGGTGCTGGCGCTCGATGCCGCGCAGGTTGCTGAAGCATGTGCTGAAGCCGCTAGGGAGACGGGCCTCACGGTGCAGGCCGCTAACCTCAACTCGCCTACACAAACCGTAATCTCCGGCGCTGCCGCAGCCGTCACCAGGGCTGCGGAAATCTGCAAGGCCAAAGGCGCACGCCGCGCCGTCATGCTTTCCGTCAGCGCTCCCTTCCACTGCGCGCTCATGCAGCCCGCGCAGGAAGAGGTGGCGCGAGTGCTGGGCGGCCTTGCGATGCACGATCCGCATTTCCCGGTTGCCGCAAACATGAGCGGCGTGATGGTTACTACCGCGGCTGCCGCGCGCGACGCGCTCATTCGCCAGGTCACAGGCGCGGTGCGCTGGGTTGAATGCATGCAGTCGCTCATCGGCCGGTCACTGTCGGCGGAGGGGCACGTCGACGCTGCGGACGTGTTTGTTGAAGCCGGTCCCGGCAAGGTGCTCTGCGGCCTACTGAGGCAGATCGACCCATCGCTCAGATCGTTGAATGTTGATGATGCGGCGAGCCTTGAGAGTGCGCTGGCGGAGCTATAGCGTTTTGGCGTGCGGCGAGGCTGCCTATAATTCAAGAACTGGCGAGGTTTTCGAGGGCCGGGAGACCGGCTTTACATTTTCTTGCGCCCTATTTTTCGCCAACGAACTTCCAGTCCTCGACCGTCCCCGAACTGCTCACATATACCAGCAGCGACTTTCTGAAGGTGAGCTGCTTGCCGCCTTCTCCCCAATTACTTTCTTTATCGGGGTAGCCCATCAGGTATTCGAGCGCATGCCCTGACATGCCGCGAAAAATCGCGCCGCTCTTGATCGCGGCCAACTCCTTTTTCGTCACCTGGTGTGGAACATCCGTAAGAAGGAGACCGATCACCTGTTTTAGAAACGTTGGCTGTCGCTCATCCAGCGGCGGCAGCATAAGCTGAGGCATTGAAGTGAGTGAAAGCGCCTTATCGCCATTGGGAAGCTCCACCTCAATCACGACTCCGGCCGAATCAACATATTTCGCCGCCAGGATGGTGAGCGGCACAAGCAGCGGAACATCTTCGGGGGGAATCTGTTTGGCACCGTCCTGATTCACGATCTCGTCCGTGGTACTGTCTGGCCGGTAAAGCTGCGTGAATCCTGCTGCGTAAACTCCCATACCTATAATGTCGGGCAACTCTCGCTGCATGCGTTCGGCGGCAGCGTTGATTACCGATATGGGCTCTACCAGTTCTGCATTCGCGAGTGTGGTTGGATATTGCGTGGTCAGTGCGGTGGTTCCGTCGTCGAACTTCACCACAACGTCGAAACATGGATTGACGGTGGAGTCATCGGTCACGCTCTCTCCCATTGCGTTATCCATGACGCCGGGTGTTTGGGCATGATGCAATTGAACCGCAATCACATTGGCTTTCTTGCCTGAATAGCGCAGGGGAAGCCCGTCCATGGCATGCGGCACATAGTACCGCGCTGAAAATGGAACTTTTCGATCGCCAGCGATGTCTGCTTGAATCGATGCGGCAGTTTTGGTTGCGATTCTCCATTCAAGCAACTGGCTGCTGCTACCCAGGTCCTCGATGGTTCCGCTGACAATCACATCCTGATGCAGAAACACGAATCTTACCTGGCCAAGAGTTACTTTGGTGGAATTAAAGGTTGTTCGCCAGGGCGCCAAATCGCCGTCTTCGGTTGTGGGGTCAGCCGGCGAAGAGATGCCTGCTGTTGCGGGCTCGGTTTGCGATGGGGCGCCTGCTGGTGCCGGAGTCGTGAATCCCTGCGCATGAAGGCCCGCGGAGCAGAGAATCAACAGCGCTGGTAGCGTTGGCAATTTCATTTGCTCAGGCGAACCTCACCCTGATGAAGATCTCAAATTGGCTTTGGCCGGGAAGCACGAATCCAGAGTACCGCCGAAGCCAGCGGAATTGTTGACTTTTTGATTCGCATGTGACGTCGGCGACACGCCCTGCCCCGGGGGATTACTCCACCATTCCCAGTTCCCGCAGCATGAACGCGTAATCGAGAGCTATCTCTTTCAGGTAGTCGTAGCGCCCGCTCGCGCCCCCGTGCCCGGCTTTCATATTTGTTACCAACAGCAGCGGAAGCGCGTCCTTCTTCAGCGTTCGCAGCTTGGCCACATACTTCGCCGGTTCCCAGTACATTACCTGGCTGTCGTGCAGGCTGGTCTTTACCAGCATTGCCGGATACTCAGCCGCGCGCAGGTTGTCGTAGGGCGAATAACTGAGCATGTAGCGGAAATATTTTTCCTCGTTGGGATCGCCCCACTCCTCATATTCGGGCACAGTGAGAGGCAGCGTGGCATCGAGCATGGTGTTCATTACGTCTACAAATGGCACATGCGACAGAACTACGCGCGGGAGTTCGGGGGCCATGTTCACGACCGCTCCCATCAGCAGGCCGCCGGCCGATCCACCCTCAGTTGCAACTCGCGCCGGGTCGCCGTAGCCCTCGGCCGCGAGGTGTTCTACGCAGGTAATGAAATCGGTGAACGTGTTGCGCTTTACCAGCATCTTGCCCGCGTCGTGCCACGGCTCGCCCAGGTCGCCGCCGCCGCGAATGTGCGCATAGGCCATCACCAGGCCGCGGTCGAGCAGGCACAGCCGGTTACTGTTGAATCCGATGGGCAACGCATATCCGTACGAACCATAGCCGTATACATACAGCGGGTTCTTACCCGGTTCGCGCCCGGCGGACTTGGTGAACCTGTCTTTGCGGTACACAATCGAAATGGGAACCTCGACGCCATCCGCCGCCTTTGCGTGGATGCGCTCGCTGGCGTAGAGCGAGCGGTCAAATCCACCGGGAACTTCAAGCTGCTTCAGCAGCGTTGAGCTTCGCGCCGCCACATCGTACTCATACACGCTGCTGGGCGAAACCAGGGACTGGTACGAATACCGGAACTTGCCACTCTCAAACACGCGATTGATGCCCGGATACGCGTCATAAGCCGGCTCGGGAAAGGCAATCTCGCCGGCTGGCTGCGCGTCGGGCCCTTCGGCTCCGAATTGCCACATGCGCAGCCGTGGCAATCCATCTTCGCGCTCACAGGCCACAAAGAAATCACGAAACAGATCCACCGCTTCAAGCATCACGCTGTCGCGGTGCGCAATCCGCTCCGTCCAGTTCTCACGCGCTGGCGCATCTACTGGCGCGGTCACCAGCCGGCAGTTGCGGCCCTTGTCATTGGTGCGGATAAACCACAACCCGTTGCGGTGCTCGACGGAATACTCCTGATCGTCTATACGTTCGGCAATCAGCTTGAACTCGCCGGCCGGTTCATCGGCTGCGATGAAGCGGCACTCGGTAGTGATGTGGCTGCCGGCTTCAAGCACAATATATTTGCCATCGCGCGTGCGCCCCACGCCCAGGTTGAAGCGCTCATCATCCTCCTGATAAACCAGCGCAGACTCAGGCAGCCGCCGCCCATCCGCGCGGAACAGTTGGTGTTGCCGCTTCTGTTGCGGGTCTTCCACGGTGTAAAACAGCGTGCGGTTATCCGCGGCCCACACCACCGATCCCACGCGCTCCACTTCTCCTGCAAGCATCTCGCCGGTTTCAAGATCCTTCACCCGCAGCGTGTATTGCCTGAAGCCGGTGAGGTCAGTCGTATACGCCAGCCAGCGCCCATCGTCGCTGATGTCGGTGTCGCCAATCGAAAAGAACGCGTGCCCCCGCCCCAGCACATTTCCGTTCAGCAGCTCTTCTTCATTCGCATCCGTGTCAGGCCCAGCTTCGCCGCCGCGTTTGCGGCAATGGATTCCGTACTGCAGCCCCTCTTCAGTGCGCGAGTAGTACCACCAGGCACCGTCGCGGTAGGGAACCGATACGTCGGTCTGCTTAACGTGGCTCAGCATCTCCTGGTAGAGCTCTTCGCGCAGCCCGGCCGCCGGCGCCAATACTGCCTCGGCGTAGGCGTTCTCGGCCTCAAGATACGCCGTCACATCGGGATTCTCTTTGTCGCGCAGCCACGCGTAGTCGTCGCGAAGCTGCACTCCAAACATTTCTTTTTGGGTAGGAACCGTGGGGGCAATGGGCAATGCGGGGAATTCGGTCATTGTCTACCAGTTTAGCTGCGCGGCCCAACCTCTGGCCGAGACGCTGACTCGCGCCCGGGGGAACCTTTCGTCGCCCCTCCACGTACAATAGAGAGCGATGAAAGCCAATCGGCGCCGCCTCAGACTTACCTTTCTGCCATTGCTGGCGGCCTTTTTCCTGTATTTGCCATTTGCGGTCCGCGCCGAAAGCGTCAAAAGTCTTCCCCAGCCTACCGACTACGTCAGCGATTTCGCTAATGTCCTTTCGCCTGAGGCGGTTACGCGCCTTGACGCCATTTGTACTGAGCTTGACCACTCGGCTGCACACGCCCAGATCGCAGTCGTCACTGTTCACAATCTTGATGGAGACGAGGCAGCCGACTATGCCAACCAGCTTGAAGACCATTGGAAGATTGGCGACAAGGGTCAGAACCGCTATGCCCTGGTCCTGCTAGCGGTAGACGACCACAAGTACCGCATCGAAACCGGGTTTGGTATTGAAGGCGTCATCAACGACGCCAAGGCAGGCGACATCGGCCGAGCCATGCTTCCCGAACTTCGCTCAAAAGATTACGACGGCGCGGCGCTCTACGCGGTCGGAACCATCGCCCAGGATCTAGCCGACGACGCGCACATCACGCTGAACTCCGCAGTGCCTGCAGCGCCGGTTGAAGATGCTCCAGCACGCCATCAGGGCGGCGCGCTGGCCAAGCTGATCCTCATCATCATCGTCCTCATCTTCTTTGGAGGCTTCTCGCTGCTGCGGATGCTTCTCGGCGCGGGCCTGTTCTTTGGCGGCTGGGGCCGCGGGGGCTGGGGCGGCGGCGGTGGATTTGGCGGTGGAGGCTTCGGCGGAGGCGGCGGAGGTGGTGGTGGCTTTAGCGGATTCGGCGGTGGAGGCGGCGGCTTTGGCGGCGGCGGAGCCGGGGGAAGCTGGTAAGAGCAGCTTCTAGCTTCTAGCTTCAAGCCTCTAGCTTTAAAACGGAGTGATTCGGTTTAGTAAAAAGTTGTGATTCAGCAATGGAATGCTAGTAGCTAGAAGCTAGTAGCTGCCTTTACAGAGGAGACAGAGAATCTATGAGCAAGGGACTTGGAATTACGCTGGCGGTAGTTGGCGTTTTGCTGCTGGTGGTCTTGATGATCTTCGGCAGCTTTAAGACAGCCCAGAACCAGATGGTGGCGCAGGACCAGAATGTGAAGACAGCATGGTCTGAGGTCGAAGTGCAGATGCAGCGCCGTGCCGACCTGATTCCCAACCTGGTAGCGACGGTGAAAGGGTTCACCAAGGAAGAAAGCAGCGTATTTGGCGAGATTGCGCAGGCCCGCGAAGGCTACATGAACGCGCAGACCCCCGCAGCCAAGATCGCAGCAAACAGCCAGGTCGACGGCGCGCTGGCAAAGCTTCTTGTCATCACTGAGAACTATCCCCAGTTGCGCTCGAGCGACCAGTTCATGCGCCTGCAGGACGAGCTTGCGGGCACTGAGAACCGCATCGCCGTGGCCCGCAAGCGCTACAACGAGGCGCTGCAGGATTACAACACCTACATCCTGCAATTCCCCAACAGCATCTGGGCCGGCATCCTGGGCTTCCACCAAAACAATGCGCGCTTTGAAGCCAGCCCCGGGTCGCAGAACGCGCCGGCGGTTAGCTTCTAGGCCATCTCAGCTTGCAGGACGATCAGCCAGATCTCCCCGGTCCCTCCGCCGCGGCGGACGAGGGACCGGGAGCAACTTCGGGCCTTCCCTCCAAATCCGCCCCGACGCAAAAGAGGCCATCCCACTTTGAGCAGGAAGGCCTCTTCGTCAATTCCTCGATGTGCTTGAGCGCTTACTTGTACGAAGCGATGCCGCTGGCTTCGTCGTCGTAAATGTCGAAGACTGTGTAGAGCTTGGTGAGCTGCAGAAGGTCGTTGACCTTCTTTGACAGCCCCAGCAGCTTGAGAGCCGCGCCCTGATTGCGCGCCGTGGTGTAGGCGCTTACCAACTCGCCAAGGCCCGAGCTGTCAATGTAGTTCACCTCACTCAGGTTGAGCAGAATGCTCTTTTGCCCTTTGCCAATGAGGTCGCGAATAGCGTCGCGCAGCTGTACGCTGCCTTCGCCCAATGTGATCCGGCCGTTGAGGTCCAGAACGGTTACGCCGTCTACTTCTCTGGAAGCGATAGATAGAGCCACTGAGAATTTCCTCCTACTGGTTATTACGGTTATAGCACTTCAGGGGGCTATTGTAGTGAGGGGCCCGCCGCCGGCCCGGCCACGAACAAGCTTTAATTCAGCCTTCGTGCAAGCGCTTCTGGATTACTTCTCCCCCGGCACCAGATGCTTGATCAGCGTTAACTCGGTCCCGGGATGCAATTGTCGAAAGTGTACCTCATCCATCAACGATCGGATAAGGAATATCCCGCGGCCAGTGCCGCGAAGAAGGTTTTCAGGAGCCAGCGGATCGGGAATGTGATCCGGATCAAATCCCGTTCCCTGGTCTGCAATGGTAAAGATAAAGTCCTTGCCGGTGTTTTCAAGCACTACGTTAATCATTTTTGACGAGTCGTAATCGTTACCGTGCAGCACCGCGTTTACTGTGGCCTCGTGAACCGCCATGGTGATGTGGAAACGTAGATCGTCATCCAGCCCGGCCTCGGTGGCCATCTTATCCGCCGCCGCTTCTACCTCGCTTACGCTCTCCATGGTGGAGTTCAGCTTGAAGCTCCACCGTCCTTTACTGGGTTCGCTCACCGGGTTAGGCTCCGCCTCCATTGCGTGGTCCACGCCACCCACCACTGATTTAACGCTTGCTCGCAGTTTCTAGTCTCGATGCGATTGTGTCAAGCTGCAATGCATTTCAGGCCGCTACTTTGCCGGTTCTCGTCAATGGCCTGCATACCAGACCGGCTATCAGAAAAGAAAGGGCAAACCAAAGAATACATCCCCCGCCTGAATGAGAGATCAAACCAGTCCCGCCGCCTCGCGTCCAAAATCTCCGCGACGCCGCTGAGAGGGGCTACACTTTTCCCATGGAGACGAGCACCGAGACACGCCATGAACAACGAGGCGACCACCATAGCGCGACCCGGGTCAGCCTCACTGCGTTTCTCGGCACCCCGGTTACCGATGCGCAGGGGCAGCTCCGCGGCAAACTCAAAGATATTGCCGTAAGCACCGGTCCCGAGGGCGGAAAGGTTGTGGGTCTGGTGCTTAAAACCCGCACCGGCCTGGCGATTGTTCCCTCCCAGGATGTGATGGAAACCCCTGCCGGGACGCTCGAGCTGCGCTCGTCCGACGCCATTACGCCTTTGGTCGATCCGGGGAACTACCTCTACCTTCAGCAGGACCTGATCGACCGGCAGATCATCGACATCCACGGGCGCAAGGTGGTGCGCGTGAACGACGTCGATCTGGAGTGGCTTGGCCGCGGCGGAGTACACCTGCTGCGCGTGGCTGAGGTCGAAGTCGGTCTGCGTGGCGCCTTTCGCCGCCTCTTTAAAGGCCTGCTGCCGCGTCCGCAGCTTGAAAAACTTTCGCGGCGTTTCCATCCCCGCGCCATTCCCTGGCAGTTTGTCGATGTTATTGAGCCCGACCCCGCCCGCCGGGTGAAATTGCGCATTGAGCACGAGCGGCTGGCGGACATACACCCCTCTGAGCTGGCCGACATTCTTGAAGATCTGGCGCCGGCCGAGCGCGAGGCGGTATTTACCTCTCTTGACGAAGAGGTGGCCGCCGAAGCCCTGGAGGAGGTCGAGCCCAAGCTGCAAAAGGCACTGCTTGAAAAACTCGATGAGGAGCGCATCGCAGACATCGTTGAAGAGATGGACCCCGGCGCCGCCGCCGACCTGCTCGCCGAACTTTCTGAAGAACGGTCCGACGCCATTCTTGAAGAGATGGAGCCCGAGGAGCGCCAGGAGGTGGAGGACCTTCTCGAGTTCGACGAAAACTCCGCCGCCGGATGCATGACGACCGACTTTGTCTACGTTGGCACCGATGCCACGGTTTCCCAGGCGGTGCAGGCGTTGCGTACATTCGACGGCGATCCCGAGAGTGTGACGGAAATCTTCATGCTCGACGATAAGCGCGTGCTGCGCGGCGCAGTGTCAATCGCCCGGCTGGTGATGTCGCTGCCCGAGACGCGGCTGAGCGTACTGACTGAACCACGAGTTCTTTCTTGCCCAGCCGACACCAAGCAGAACGAACTGGCGGAGAAGTTCGACAAGTACAACCTGCACGCGCTTGCGGTGGTCGATGCCCAGAACCGCATGGTGGGCGTGGTACAGGCTGAGCAAGTGATCAGCTTTCTGCGGGAGAAGCTGTAGGGGGCACTGCCCAGCAAGTTGCCGAGGAGCTACCCCCCTCCCCTGTCCCTCTCGTCGCCACTTTGGTTACTAAAGTTACCCACGCAAGTGCCACTTTAGATGGAGGGGAATTAAAGCGAGATATGTCATTCTGGATACCAGATTAGTTTTCCTGTTGCGGCATCAAAGTAGAAGGCGTATCCTCCGCGCCAAGGACGCATTTTGCGAAACCTGCGCCGGTTGGCAGAGTCTAATCGATGAGGTGTTATGGATGGATCTGGACGTGCGAACGTCTCGTACCGTGCAGACCGACACTAGCGAATTGCTCACTAAACGAATAAAAGTAGCCAGCCAAGGCCGCTTACGAAGTGGGACTGCCTACGCAGCAGTTATTGGGGTGTCAGACGGAAGGGAATCGCCCGGAAAGCAAGCGCTGCTGGCTGGGGAAAGACCGGCACAGCTTTGCAGAAGGGGAAAATCAGATGACTGAATTGGTAATGAATATGGGAGTTGGAACGGCGACGTGGAACGCCGAAGTCAGCGAGACAATTGGCGTCGCGTCCCATGTATTTGCGTCCGCTTCTCGATTTTCTGATGCCTTCAACTTGGGAATTAAGAAAGTCGGGTTGGCGACCCAATTGTGGAAATACAGCAATTTCTTGACTAGCACTGTGGACAAGATCCATGCGGCTGCCGAGAGCGCACAGACCTCTGGATCGCGAACAACATCGACGGAGGATCAAGTGGAGGGAGCATTAAGGTCTTTGGAATACCTTCACGAGGTTAGCCGGCGGCTCTACCAGACTTGCGAAGATCACCGCTTGACAAACAGTTCCATGATGGCTGCGTCGTTGCGCACAATCAATCTTAAGACTGAACAGTTGATGGATGTGATCGATTGGCTAAGGTGTTACGTTAATCGCTCTTCTCTCGGACTTGAGGGTATTTTTGCAGACGCCCGGAAGAAATTGGAAAATGGCGACGTGTACGACTTAGCGGAACTGAGATAGCCTTGGCCCTGCAAGTAAAACTGCTCAAGCAACCAAAGGATTTTCTAGAGAAGACGGATCGTAAGACCAAGGATGCGATTCTGAAACATATCGCTGAACTGGTCAACGATCCGTTTTTATTTCCTCTATCAAAGCCTCTGAGAAAGCGCCCCGAACGCTGTTGTCGCGTGGGAAATTACAGGATTCTATTCTTTGTTGAGGAAGAACAGGCTATCCTCCTCATTGTTCTGATCGCTAATCGACGAGACGTCTACGATCTCTAGCTATCAGAATCACAGTCCAAACTGAGCTACTACTTTTTTCATCAGCGTGTTCTGCCCAATAGGAAGCGCAACTGCTTAGCTCTTACCCGGCTTGATCTTCTTCGCCAAGCATCTCACCGAGCCGGTCGAGCTTCCGCTCCCACGCTGTCCGATGTTCGCGAATCCATTGCTCAAGCGGTTGAAACCCGCCGGGCTCAATGCTGCAGACTCGCACGCGGCCCAGCTTTTCAGTGCGCACCAGCCCCGCGTCCTCAAGAATCTCGAGATGCTGCATCACAGCGGTAAGAGTGACCCCCAGCGGCCCGGCCAGTTTCGACACGGACGCCGGTTTTTCGACGAGCGCATCCAGAATGGCTCGCCGGGTGGGGTCGCCGAGAGCGTGAAACAATCGATCGATTGCAACCGGTCGTTCGGGCATCGGGCTCTCCTTATTGCGCCAGGTCTTTTGCCAAGCGATCAACGAGTGCATTCCAGCCCATTTCAATCATCTTTACCCCGTCCGGCCAGTCAATGTAGGTGCCCTGGTGCGTCAGCACAAGGTTCGTCTCTTCCTCCGCCGCCACAAATTCGAATGTCGTCACGGCCACCAGAATTGGCTTGCCGTTCAGCAACATCCTCCCGGTCATCACGATCCGGTTCTCTCCATCGATATCCTGAAAGATGCTTTCGTTGGCAATCTGCGAGCCCGCAATCGGGTGGCCGTCCTTGAAGCGATAGCGGAACGTCTCGCTGCCCCCCAAGCGAAAATCCATATGGAATTCCTGGATCTCGTGGTCGCCCTCGGCGTACCAGCGGCGCTTGAGAGCGGGTTGAGAAAATGCGGAAAAGACGCGCGCCAGGCGCCAGGGGAAGTTGCGCTCGATGACGAATGTGTTGTGAATGGCCTTGGGTTCGGTGGCTGTCATAGATCATCTCCTGAGTGAAATAGTGAAGCAACAACTTAAGTATTGATCGGGTCGCGGCAATTGTCAAGTGGTTACTTGAGTATTTTTTCTGGAGCATAGCCATGGGGATCAAACCACCGATCCCACTATTCCGTTCCAAGCTTCTCTCTAAATCACTTTTCTTTCTGTAATTCGGTGGTACACTTTCGCCAATTACCTTAGGCCTTATTTCTTGAGCACCATCGTAATTCCGGCCGCGCGAATTGCCGCACGCCCCATGGCGCTCAATTCAACAGGGAAAGGGGAATGCCTTGGAACCGCCTAACCAGCCCTCGAAGCAGTCGGGAAGCCAAAGCCCGAGCCAGACTCCGGTTCAGCCAATCAATCGCTGGCAACCCATCACCGATATCTACCAGCAGGAAGCTGAGGCTTTTGCGCCGCCACCGGTAGCGCTGCCGCCGAAGCCGGTGCCTGTTCCCGTAAGCCAGAGGGATCTGCCAAAGAGCAGTGTGCCGATAAGCCTGCACATCATTACGGGCCTTTTCTTTTTGCGCGCACTCGTCTACTTCATTCTGGGTGGCAAGTTGGCCACCGACCCCGATTCCGGTTTCTCACAGTGGTTCGTGTCGATGTCCGACATCATGGTGCCGTTTACCATCAGTCACCGTCATCCTGAGATGTTCGTCAAACTTGTGGGCCAGGCATTGCTGGCGCTAGCGGCACTGTCACTGATCGTTGGCATCCTGTGGCTGGTACGCTGGTGGGTTATTCGCTGGGTCACCATGTGCTATGCGGGCGGCATGGTTGCGCGCGTCGCAATCAAGTTCTTTGCCGGCGCTGCTTCAGGCGTGCAAACCGGCCCCCTCGGCACCAATCTTGTGGGTGGCGGACGTTTTTCCGGCTTAGCCATGGGGCTTAGCTCCGACGAGTTTACCGCCGTGCTGCTTTTCAGCTGTGCCATTAACTTACTTATCTTCTGCTATTTGGCGTTCTATCCGGGCGTAAGCGAGGCCTTCGAAAAGCCATTGTGAGTATCACGGGGCTGCAAATGCGAGCCATATTTCTTGCCGTAAGTAGCCCAAAAGTCTATGACTTGCGACTTTTGGGTGATACACTTCTTGAGTCCGCTGCCGCATAGTTTCTTCACCACCTGAGTGCGTTTCTGGCTCGGC
>Ga0265338_10005065_pt1 | contig 17394 bp, 13 predicted proteins | sample 42126metaG_FD_193579 | JGI IMG/M metagenome (GOLD analysis project Ga0265338, IMG submission 193579) | Rhizosphere microbial communities from Carex aquatilis grown in University of Washington, Seatle, WA, United States - 4-21-26 metaG | ecosystem: Host-associated > Plants > Roots > Rhizosphere... | reverse complement strand
GGCGACGTCAACTCCCAGCGCTCGGTCTTCACCGCAAAAGCGTAGGGATGAAGCAGGAAGAATGAAAGAAAAAGAAAGGTGAGTTTTCTCATGGGTTGATCATTCCTGTCGAATCGGGACACGGACGGTGGCTTGCCCGCTAAGCACCCAATCGGTCGGTTCCACCAGCTGCACAATGTCTGCGGCTGCTGCCACGTCACCTGTGCTCGAGTCGTCCAGGATACCGACAGCGCTGGGCGGAAGTTTCTTCAACAATTTGCCGTGATACTGCATTCCCTGGCTGGCGGTCGGCAGCAGGGCGACCAGATCCGTGTTGCGGTGTTGCTTTTGGATCACATCGAGATAATCATCGAGGCTATCAGGCGGCGCCGCATCTGTCGGTGCGCTGCCGCCGGCAATCACGGTCACGACCAGCTGGTGCATCACGTCGGTCGCCGCGGGAACCTGAATGGGAATCGTCTTCGTGACCTCGGGTCGTCCGAACGGTTTGAGGACGATGGTAAGCGGCACCGTTTCGCCGCGCTCCACTTCCGATTTATTGAAATAGGCGCGCTTGATCTCGGCGGTTTGACGGCTGAGCGCCGCGTCCACCTTCACGTCCACGCGCTTCACCGTCGGGCTGCCGAACGGCGTGTCGAACATCGCGACGAGCGGCATCAGCGCCTCCATGTCGAGAAGGCCGCCACCCGGGCTGAAGAAGGTGTTGGCCACCGTGATAGCTCGCGGTGATCCATTCAATTTCGTCGGCCCCAACTCGGCGCTTACCGAAATCCGTGCCGTGGTGTCCTGTGAGGAACCCGACGCGGCGCTCACGGTCTCCGCAATCGCGGCAATCACGAGCTGGGGTGTGAACATCTGGTTTTCCATGACCTCGACGTCATAGTGTTCCGATTGGCCCATGTCGTGGTTGGCCGCATCGATGCTCACCGGGATCATTTTCGCCTGGACCTTCGAGTCCGCGACGATGCAACTCTGCCAATCACCCACCATCGAGCCGATCTCGGCGACGGGAGTGGCCATCTTGAACGAACGTTCCACACTCGACATGATAATGTGCACCTCGGCCAGCACGGCGGGGGCCTGCACCGAGCCTCCCTGGAAGAATGGATGGCCGAACGCGAGGATTCGATTCTTCTCCACGTAGGTGGCCGTACCAACCGCTGTTGCATTGAGGTCACCGCGGATCAACTGCACCCCGATCGAGCCGCCGGCTTCGATGTCGCCGCTGCGGCGTGGTAGCGCCGAGCCGCCCCCGCCACCCGCTGCCACGGGCATCATCCCGATCCCTGTGAACCGGGAGGCAAACTGCCCGATCACTCGCGGGCTGAAGCCACCAAGCGATAAAGGCGTCAACAGGGGATGCGGGGTATTAAAATCTTCCGACGCGCGCGCGAATGCCACGTTGGGCAGATTGAACATAGAAGACATCGATGACGAACGACCGAGCGAGGTAGACGTGCTGACGGTCGAAGATGGCACATAGGACCTCTTCAATTGTGCCATCATATTGTGGATCGGCGTGACACCGGCGAGCGGCTCGTTCTCGAACGTCCAACCGTAGGCGAGCGCGCCGATCAGCTTGTCGTCGATGTATACCGGGCTGCCACTCATCCCGGCGATGACCTTGTGTTTCTCGAGGTCCGCTCCGCTCATGCGGATCAGGATCATGTCCTGCTTGGGCAGGGCGTTTCGCAACACACCGACGACTTCCACTTCAAACCGCTCGGGCTTGGTCCCCTTGAATACCGACAACCCGTATCCCTTCATCCCCGGCTTGAGTTGTTCGGGCCGCAGCGTGTCGACTGCCAGCGTAGGGTGCAATACCCCCAGAAAGAAGAACGCCACCAGCACGAACATCCGGATCATGGTACTTTGGACACCGGCGCATTGGTTGACGTTGAGGAATTGCTGCTGACAGACTTGTCTGGGGATTGTCCGCGAACGAAATGGTCGATCTTGTCGTAGTACACATCCAACGACTCGATTAACACATCGGCGTGCTTGCCGTGGATCTCGACGAGTTCCTTCGGCTCATGCGCCAGCGCGCAGAGCCGGCGGGAACTGTTGAATGGCACAAGTTCGTCGTCGGCGCTGTGAATCATCAACACGGGAATATGCACATCGCGGATCCTGGTGAGGGAATCGAATTGATTGCGAAGCAGGTATTGCCACGGAATCAGCGGCCAGTCGTCTTCGACTTTCTCGATAATCGACGTGCTTGCGCCTTCCGTGATCAGCCCCGCCGCCCGCACCTTGGCCGCCAGGTCGATGGCCACCGCCGCACCAAGGCCTTCGCCGTAGATATAAAGCCGCTCGGGCTTCACGCCGCGTTTCTCAGTAAGATAGCCGTATGCCGCCAGCGCGTCGCCGGTCAGGGCGCGCTCGCTCGGCGCGCCGCCACTCTTGCCGAAGCCGTGGTAGTCGATGGCAAACACATCCAGCCCCATATCGTGAAAGAAGTGAATCTTTTCAAGGCAATCGCCGAGGTTACCCGAGCTTCCGTGGAAGAACACCAGCGTGGCAACCGCCGAATTGGTCGCCGCCTCCTGCTCCAGTGGCTGCGCCGGGATAAACCACCCTTGAATGTTGATTCCATCGTCCGCCACCAACGCAATGTTGTCAAAAGTCATCTTGGCGTCCCGGGGTGTCCTTTGGACAAACGCACTCGGGGCGTAGACCAGCCCCTGCTCGTAGTCGCGCAACAGCAGATACACGCCTCCTGCCAACATCAGGATCAAGATGAATCGGAGCCACAATCGTGTTCTGCTTTTCATGAGAAGACGCGCCTGGACTTGGCTGGCACTGTACATACTGGTATTAGCTGTGCCGTGCAACCCGAAAATCCGCCCGAGGTCATTTGAAAAGACCAGACGGCACCTACACATCAATCGAGCCCTGCCGCACGGTTAGCCGCGCCTTGGAGCCATGAGTCTGGTGCCCGGTGACGTGGCCACAAGTGCAGAACCAGTGGTGCAAATTTGCGCACCCGCGCTACGACCTGCCTTCTGAGTTGCCCGGATTTTGACGAAAAATGGCTGAGAGTGGGCCGTTTTTTCGCAATTCTCAGGGCGGCACATTCCATGCTCGAAACCGTCCGAAGCCGGTGAGGGATTTCCATGGCGCAACAGCCAACCGCCATCAGTATCAAGGTTCAGGATCGATCACCACGCGCGCGACTGTATGGAATGGCGCTGGTTATCACGCTTTCCTACATGCTCATCGGGCGGCTCAACAACGACAGTGATTCGTGGGTCCAGGTCAGTCTCCCGTTGAGTAGCGCGTCGTTGCTGCTGATCTCACTCGCCGCCGCCGAAACCTACCTCTACGTCCAGCGCGTCCAACGAAATCACGACGCACTTCAGTCCGCCCGTGTTCACGAGACCGAGCTTTCGCAACGCCTCGCCTTCCAACGGCAGTCGACATTGAATCAAATCTCGCGCGACCTGATCGACAAACTCGACGTCGCGCAAATTTCCCCGGAAGTCCTCGAGAAAATCGCGCAACTTTTCGAAGCCGATGTCGTGGCCGCCTGGGTGACCGAGAAAAATGGTCGCACCCACTTCGCCCTCAAGGCAGCGTTCGGGTTCACGGCACACAGTTTCGAGCAACTCGAAGCGGTGGACTGGTCGCTTCCCGCGTTCGAACAGATGCACGTCGACCCGCACCAGCTTGTTCTCCTTAATGCCGCCCAGTCTGCCCCGTCCGGATTGGTAAAGGTTTGTGAGCGCGAGCGATTCGCCAGCGCCGTCTTGAGCCCTGTCGTGCGTCGCCGGGAACTTGTCGGTCTTATCGGCGTATTCTACCGCAACTCCCGGGACATCTCGCAGTCGTTGGCCGCGGAGATGCAAACCGTCGCCAACATCGTCGCCAGTGCCGTGCAGGCTGAGGAGTTGTATCGCGACCTTGTCCAGGTACAGAAGATCGAGTCCATCGGCGCCCTCACGAGTGGCATCGCACACGATTTCAACAATGTGCTCGCGGCGATCCTGGCGTGCGCCAGTTACGTGAAACAACAGACCGACCCGGCCAGCCCGACGTATCGCTACCTGGAAGCGACGGAGGCCAGCGCCCACCGTGGCGCGGCACTGACGAAACAGCTGCTCGCGTTCGCGCGCCGGGACGTCCCGCACTTGACCGTGATCAATCCCAATGATTGCATCGAGCAGACTCTGAAGATACTTGACCGCAGCTTCGATAAATCGATCCTCATTCAACGCCAGTTTGCCAAGGACCTTCACCCCATCGAAATCGATCCCTCCCAACTCGAGCAGGTGTTCCTCAATATCGCCGTCAACGCGCGCGACGCCATGCCGGAGGGCGGTATCCTTACAATCGCGACTCGCAATGTGCGTTTGGAATCGACTGATCCGTTCCGCCCCAACCTTTCCTTGCCGGATGGTGATTACGTCAGCCTCGGGTTCCGTGATACGGGTTGCGGCATGGACATCCCCACACGATCCCATATTTTTGAGCCGTTCTTCACCACCAAACGGCCAGGCAAGGGCACGGGGCTTGGACTATCGATGGTGCTCAGCATCGTGAAGGGCGCCAGCGGTGAACTCCGCGTCGAATCCGACCTTGGTAAGGGAACATTGTTTGAGATCTTCCTTCCAGCGTCGAAGAAGGTACTGACCGCAGCAGCGGTGCCGCTGCCAGCGACGGCGCGCGGCGGCCACGAGGGCATCCTGCTGGCCGAGGACGAGGAAGTAATCCGGGAAATGGCGCAAATCGGCCTCGAATCGAAGGGCTACAAAGTGTTCAGTGCACCCGACGGCGCGGCGGCGCTCTCAACGTACCGCGAGCATCAAGAGGAAATCAATCTGGTGATCGCCGACATGATGATGCCGCGGGTCAGCGGGCCTGAACTCTTTGCACGGATCAAGGAAATCAACCCCGATGTGCGCGTCATCGTTTCCAGCGGTTACAGTCACGACCAGGAAGGCCAGCGCATGTTGCGCCACGGCTGCCTTGGCTATCTCCAAAAGCCATACAACCTCGAATCGCTCAATCATCTCGTCCGCTCGGTGCTCGATTCAGGGTTGTGAAACCCATCAGCCAGCGGACTCTCGCGTCAACGGCACGAACAGGACGGATGCGACGTTTCGGGTGGTGACGTTCCCATCGGCGCTCTTCTGCACAAGCGTGAGCACCTGCTCTTCGTGCGCATCGCCCACGGGTATCACCAATCGGCCACCTGGCTTCAGTTGGTCCACCAGCGGCGGTGGAATGTGGTCCGCGCCCGCGGTCACGATGATCGCATCGAATGGGGCGTGTTCGGGCCAGCCGAGATAACCGTCGCCCTGTTTGAGATGAACCCTGCCGTAACCAAGGCGTCGGAGTCGTTCCGCCGCTTCGTGCGCCAATGGTTCGAGGATTTCGATGGAGTAGACCTCTGCGCTGACCTCGGCGAGAATCGCCGTTTGGTATCCCGAACCGGTGCCCACCTCCAGAACTTTCGCGCCCCGGGTGGGTTGCAGCAGTTCGGTCATCAGCGCGACGATATAGGGTTGGGAGATGGTTTGTCCGTAACCGATGGGAAGTGGATGATCCTCATAGGCGGCGTCGATCCAGCGCTCGGACACAAATTCGTGCCGCGGGACCTGATGCATCGCGGCGAGCACCGCGGCATTGGTGATGCCGCGCGATTCAATTTGTTCACGAACCATACGATCACGGCTCGCACAAACGCCGACTGCCGCCGCACCAGTCGATATCAACGCCGCTTCGATACGGTCAAGTGGCGTCTGGTTCGGGCGATGGGCTGTGGCCGGACTTTCGGGCGAGGTATTCTTCCACCCGCAGCAACCCGTCTTCGCCGGCGCGGCGAATCACTTTGAGAAGGTTGTCCATCGAGGAGACTTCTTCGAGCTGCTCCTTGACGAACCACTGCAGGAAATTATCCGTCGTGTAATTCACTTCCTTCTTTGCCAGATCGACGAGCTTGTGAATCTGTTCGGTCACCTCGACCTCCCAGTCGAGTGACAGTTTCACCGCTTCCTCGGCCGAGGCGAATTTGTTCTTTGGCGCCTTGACCGCGGGAATCACCACGCCACCATCGGTCTCGACAAGGAATTTCACGAACCGCATGGCGTGGTCACGTTCTTCCGCGGCCTGCAGGTAGAAGTGCGCAGCCAATTGAGGCAGGGCTTCCTGGTCGAAATGCGCGGCAATCGCCACGTATTGCAGGGAAGCACCAAATTCATTGCCGACTTGCTGGTTGATCGCGTCGTTGATTTTCTTACTGATGAGCATAGTACCAGCAGGATGCGACGGCTCGAAACCGAATGCAATTCTATTCCGGCTTCAAGGGTTCTTGGGGCGGCGGTGGTGCCGGCTTGTCCCGCAATGGCGGAGGCGCGAGCGGAACCACATCGCCTCGGGCCTTGTTCTTGGCCTGAGCCATCGCCTGTCGCACAAAGGCGATGGCGAATTCGCGGAAGTCCTCCGGCTGCTTGATCTCGTAGGACTTGATCGCCTCCAGCATGGCCTGTTGACCGACTTCATAAAGACGCTGGGGATCCACCTGCCGTCGGGCGGCCTCGGCAGCTTGTACGCGTAGCGTTTGATCCATCATCTGCAGAATCTCCGTGCGCGCACGGCGGCCGAGAAGGCCCTTGGCCTTCTTGACCAGTTCCCGCGGGATCTCGGCGTCACGAGCCGTGTTGTCGCCCAACGCCGCATAATCGAGGCGAATCATCGTTTTATCTCTCTTGTCAGCCATACCTAAGCAATTCAGATGCCTGCAAACCCATGAAATGTACAGAGAAAACGTGTGATTGCTCAGCAATCGCGCTTATCCCTGATGTGTCGCCTCCACAAACCGCTCCAGCCGCTCTCTCGCCGAGCCGTTGTCGATCAATTCCGCTGCCAGGTTCCATCCATTTTCAAAATCGGTTGCTTTTTCAGCCACCACGAGCGCCGCCGCTGCGTTCAGTAGCACAATGTCGCGTCGCGCACCTCGGTCCTTGCCGCCAAGCACGTCACGGACGATGGCGGCATTTGCCATGGGGTCGCCGCCGAACAATTCTTCCGGCTTCACCGCGGCACCGCGCCACAAGGTATGCGGGATGCGGAAATCGCGCTCGGTTTGTTCGATGCGCCCCGACCACACTTCGGCCATGGTGTTGACGCCCATGGTGGACAATTCGTCCAGCCCGTCTCCATGCACGACCAACGCGTGCTTCAGCCCGAGCAATCGCAGGACTTCCGCGAACCGTCCTACCAGCGCGCGGTCGAACACGCCAACAAGCTGATGCGTCGGGCGCGCGGGATTGACGAGTGGGCCGAGGATATTGAACACCGTGCGCTGTTTGCGCTCCGCGAGTTTCTTGCGGACGGGTGCGATGGTCTTAAACACAGGGTGATAATGCGGCGCAAAGAGAAACGTCACACCGCTCGTCTCGAGACAGTGCCGCGCCACCTCCGGCGACAGATCAATTTTGGCACCCAGCGCCGCCAGCACGTCGGCGCTGCCGCTCTTACTGGTGATGGCTCGATTGCCATGCTTGGCCACCGCCACGCCCGCCGCCGCGGCAACGAATATCGTGCACGACGAGATGTTGAATGTATGCGTCATGTCCGCGCCGGTGCCGACTACATCCAACACCACGCCACCGAACCGCGCCGGGTCAATCTCTGGATCGACCGCGCGGGACCGCAATTCCAACGCGAACGCGGCGATTTCCTCGGCGGATTCGCCTTTTCGAGCCAGTGTGGCGAGAAACTCGGCCTTCGCGTCGTCAGCCACCGCCTCGTCCAGCAGCGCATTCATGGCTTCCGCCACGTCGCCGCGCGAAAGATCCGCACCCGATGTCACCTTCTCGGTTAGTGTGCGCAAAACTGTCATGCGGGCAGAGTTTACCATAGATCGTCAGGTGTGTTAAGCGGGCAAGACTTGCTCACGATGCCAAAGAGAAAGAGGCAGACGTGAATCTGCCCCAACCATCGTGATATTAAAAATCGCGTTACGACTTGCTGGCGGGTGTCGCTACCGGGTCGATGTTGACGCGGTGACCGTTCTTGTCGAAACGAACCTGGCCTTCGGTGAGCGCGAACAGGGTCCAGTCGCGGCCGGTGCCGACATTGCTGCCTGCAACGAAGCGTGAGCCACGCTGGCGGATGATGATACTGCCAGCGGTGACAAGCTCACCACCAAATCGCTTCACGCCGAGCCGTTTGCTGACGCTGTCGCGCCCGTTGCGTGAACTGCCTTGTCCTTTTTTATGTGCCATGACGAGATACTCCTGACGACGCTGCTATTGTACGATAATCTCTTTGATTTTCAAGACGGTATGGTGCGGGCGAATACCGCGCTTGCGGTGGTACCCTTCGCGGCGTCGGAACTTGAAGGCGATGACCTTGGTCCCCTTTTTGTCGGGATCGACGACCTCGGCGGTCACCCGCGCGCCTTTGACATTGGGCTTGCCGACCTGCACCTTGTCGCCGTCGGCCACCAGCAATACGTCTTCGAGCGCGATCTCCTTGCCTTTCTCGCCATCGAGGAGTTCAACCTCCACAACGTCGCCGGCTTGGACGCGGTATTGCTTGGCACCTGTTCGAATTACTGCATACATAGTGTGTCCTTTTTCCTCTTGGGAAGGGGCGTGAAAAATAGCGGAACCTTGTGCCATCGTCAACGATAATCTTACCCCCGAAAGCGCCTACGGCGCCGGTTGTGGCTGGGTCGTAACGGTCTGCAATTGCTCGATCGTATCCTTAACCGCGTCCCGAACCTCCTCATCCGGGTCGTTCGCGAACGCCTGCAGGAGTTGAATGGCGCGCCTGTCCTCCACGTCGGCCATGCCGTCAATCGCCTCCAGGCGAACATCCTTCGGTTGATCGCTCCGCACGGCACTGCCTAGGATTGCCAGTTTTTTGTCCTTCTGGCCGTCGATGTCCATCAGCGAGTTGATCAATTCAACCTTCAGTTCCTGGTCCTTTTCGTTGAGAAACAAGCGGGCAATGGCATCGATCGTCCCCGGCGATTCGGTGGAACTGAGGTCGTACAGGATCACAACGCGCTTCTGGAAGTCCTGTTCATTCTGGTAATCGCTCTCCAGCTTCTTCACCTGCGCGGCGGCTTCGTCGTCCGTCGCCGTCTGATTCGTCCCGGAAACCTCCGACGGTGGCGTCGGCTGGGCGACCGATGGCAACGGCGGTGGCGATTGGGATTTCTGGATTGTTGTGGAAGCGGTCGGTGGTGGTGGTGGTGGTGGTTCGGATTCCTTTTTCGAGCAACCCGTGGCAGTCAACGCTGCCCCGGTAAGCGCGGCCACGAAAAGTAGTTGAAGACGTTTCATGTTGCTACCAGCCCTTTCCCTTTTATCTCGATCAGCATACTGGCGGGGCACGTCATCGTCCAGCCTGCGTTGCGGTCCCCGCTGATCCCCAACTTTGACCCAAACGCCGCAACTTCGCAAGAGCATCTGTTGGCATAAATATTGACGTCATCTCTGCAATTGGTGGGGACCGCTGGCGTTACGCCGCCCCAGGGCGATTCGGAATGGAGCACGGCAGCCATTCTCACAGCCATTCCAACAACTGTCGAAGGTTGTGAATCACCAGATCGGCTTTGGCCGCTGTCTCGGAGCGAGGTCCGGGCGCAAAGAGAACCGTCCTAAATCCAACGTGCTGGGCGGGCACGATATCGTTGGCCGACGAATTGCCCACGAACACACAATCGTCGGGCATGATGTTTTCACGGGTCAACGCCTTGACTGCACGGTGGAAACCAGCCGGGTCCGGCTTGACCACGCCGAGGTCGAACGAAAAAAAGACCAGTGACGCGTCAAAGATGGACTCGTACGTGCGAATCTCGCCACTGCTTTCCTCCCGCAACAACTCGGACAATTCAATGGGGGTGTAGAACTGCGCATTGGAGATGATTCCCTGGCGCAGCCCGCGTTGTTTGAGCGTCGTCAGCACTTCAAATGCCCGGGGTTGAAACTGCTTCGGGTTGGCTTGCCGCTCAAAAAACAAGGCGACTTCGCGGGCAAAATTGATCGTGGGTGGCTGTTCGGGTTGGGAGTTCTCCAGCAGCTTGAACCAAATCTCGTCAACACGCACCTCGGGATGGGCAACGCCTTCGGCCATGCGCGCGTCCCGTTCAGCCTGGATGCCGCGCAGGAACAGATCCAGCAAGCGTGCGGGGACGGCCTTGAGGTTGAAATTCCGGACCGTATGCTCGAACGCCAACCGAAGTTCGGCTTTGCGCTTGACCAACGAATCGAAGTCTCCACCCCGCGTGGTAAGGAGCGTGCCGTAGACATCCCAGAAGATGACTTTTGTGTCGCCCATGTGAACCGTGTCGGCGGTGCGGGAAGCTCTTTTGCTTCGCGGTGCCACTCGCGGTCAATTTACATCCAAGCGAGGCGGGGGCGAAGCACTTTGTGCGGCCACGAACGCGATGACTTGCCTACCCCACGAAGATGGCGTCATCCGTCCAATCGCCACGCAGCACGCCCTGGTGCATGTTCACCAGCGGCACGTAATTGTGGAACACCCGGATGGGGCTGAGCAGGCGCAACGTGGAAATCTCTTCGATGGACTCAGGACCGTGGTTCTTACGCAACGAGGGAATGATCTTGCCCTGCACATTCTCAATGATGTCCGCGTCGTTCTTGCCCTCGATGATCATCACCAAGGCGACCCGACCGTCCATTTCTGCGATGTGGGATTCGTAGATGAGGTCTGTGAATACCGAGCGCACGTTTGGCTCGCTTTTGATCTCCTCAACGATTTGCTTAACGGTGATGCCAATGCGGAATTTGATGATGTACAAATGCCGTGCACCGAAGGTGCCTGTTCCCGTCTCTTGCTGATCGATCGCAGCGAAGTAATTCAGCAGTCCTTCTTCCTCAAGCCGCTTGCGTTTGCGCCGCACCGTCGGCGTGGGTACGGCCGTGACTTTGCTGATATGGTTGTCGCTCTGGCGCGGGTCGCGGATGAGCGCCTTAAGTATAGCACGTTCCTGGTCGTCAAATGTGTGCATGGTCATCCCTCAATCGGCGATTCAAGAAAGTTAAAGATTCCGCTTGTTTTCGTTCGTGATTCTGCTACTTTTTGAATCAAATTCAACACAAAAGTGACATTTGTGAATAATTCTGTATCTTAGAAGAAACGGGCGAACCCCAAATGTTGTACCGAAGTACACAAGGCATGAGGTGTAAACACTCCCTGAATTCCCCGACTGGCGATGTCGGCAACATCCAGGGCATGGAAGCCATCGAACGTCTCTCGCTTTTTCGGGAAGCGAACTGGGCACGCTCGCGAATTACACCAGAGAAAAAATGCTGGAAAGCCGGACAATGACGTTGAAAAACAATGGCAAACTTGTCATATAGTCACGCTCCAAGGGCGAGTTTTGGAGAACGCACGCAATGAGTAACGACCGCACGATCACACCGTACGGCTGGCCGGAGAAACAGGGACTGTACGATCCCCGGTTCGAGCACGACTCCTGTGGCGTTGGCTTCGTGGTGAACATGAAGGGCCGGAAATCCCACGACATCGTCCGGCAGGCGCTCACGGTGCTCGTAAATCTGGGCCATCGCGGCGCCTGCGGGTGCGAGGCGAACACGGGCGACGGTGCGGGCATCCTGATGCAAACGCCGCACGAATTCCTGAAAAAGGTGTGCGCCAAGGAGAAGATCGCGCTACCCGGCTACGGCGAATACGGCGTCGGCATGGTCTACTTGCCGCCCGACAAGTCCGAACGCTACAAGTGTGAGAAGCTTTTCGAAGAGATTGTCCAAAACGAAGGCCATCGCCTGCTCGGCTGGCGTACTGTTCCGACCAGTGACGCGTCGCTGGGCGACACGGCGCGCGCCTCCGAGCCCATCGTCCGTCAGGTGTTCATCGCCCGCGACCCGAAGATCAAGGACGACATGGCGTTCGAGCGCAAGCTGTACGTCGTCCGCAAGCTCGCGGAACGAGGTATTCGCTATGCTGGGATCAAGGGCGGCAACCGCTTCTACATCTCCAGCCTTTCCTACAAGACAGTGATCTACAAGGGAATGCTGATGCCCGAGCAGGTCGACGGGTTCTATCCGGACCTGCTTGATCCCGCCGTCGAATCCGCCCTCGCCTTGGTGCATTCACGGTTCAGCACCAACACGTTCCCGAGCTGGGACCGCGCCCACCCATATCGCTACGTCGCGCACAATGGCGAGATCAACACCCTTCGCGGCAATATCAATTGGATGCACGCGCGCGAGTCGCTGTTGAAGTCCGATCTTTTTGGCGACGACATCAAGAAGTTGCTGCCGATCATCAACGAGGACGGCAGCGATTCGGCCATGTTTGACAACTGCCTTGAGTTCCTCGTGCTAAGCGGGCGCTCGCTCCCCCACGCGATGATGATGATGATTCCCGAGCCGTGGTCGGGCCACGAAAGCATGAGCGACGAGAAGAAGGCGTTTTACGCGTACCACGGTTGCCTGATTGAACCATGGGACGGCCCGGCCTCAATCGCGTTCACCGACGGGATCAAGATTGGCGCGGTGCTCGACCGCAACGGCTTGCGCCCCTCGCGCTATTATGTGACGAAGGACGACCAAGTCATCATGGCGTCGGAGGTTGGCGTACTCGATATCGCGCCCGAGCGGGTGTTGCAGAAGGGACGGCTCCAGCCCGGCCGTATGTTTCTCGTCGATACCGAACTCGGCCGCATTGTGGCCGACGAAGAGATCAAGCAGACGATCGCCACCGAGCGTCCGTACCGCGCGTGGCTCAATCAAAGCCTGGTGAATCTCGAGGACCTGCCCGAGCCAACGCATGTACACCAGCCCGATCATGCCACGGTGCTGTTGCGGCAACAGGCGTTTGGATACACGTTTGAAGATCTGCGCGTCATCCTGGCGCCGATGGCGCGGGACGCGGTGCAACCGCTCGGTTCCATGGGCACGGACACGCCACTGGCAGTGCTCTCGAACAAATCACAATTGCTTTACAACTATTTCAAACAGTTGTTCGCACAAGTCACCAATCCGCCGATCGATTGCATCCGCGAGGAACTTATCACGTCGACGTACACGACCATCGGTCCCGAAGCCAACCTACTTGACCCGCGACCCGAGAGTTGCCGCCAGATCCTCCTGAAGGGTCCCGTCCTCAGTAACGAGGAATTTGAGCGATTACGCCACATCGACCATCCCGGCTTCAAGTCCGTCACGCTGCCGACGCTCTTCAAGGTGGATGACGGCGGCAAGGGACTGGAAAAGGCGCTCGAAAAACTGTTCGTCAAGGCGAGCGAAGCCATCAAGGATGGCCATAATATCCTGATTTTGTCCGACCGTGGCATCGACGCCGAGAACGCGGCAATCCCTGCATTATTGGCTGCGGCCGGCATGCATCATCATCTTATCCGCGAGGGGACGCGGACCCGAGTCGGGCTCGTGATTGAATCAGGCGAACCGCGTGAGGTTCACCACTTTGCCCTATTGATTGGCTACGGCGTGGGCGCGATCAATCCCTACCTCGCATTCGAAACGCTCGATGACATGCTTCGCCAGGGCATTCTCAAGGACATCGACCATAAGAAAGCGGTCAAGAATTACCTCAAGGCCGTGACCAAGAGTGTCGTCAAGACGATGGCCAAGATGGGCATTTCGACCATCCAAAGCTATTGTGGGGCGCAGATTTTCGAGGCCATCGGTCTCAATCATGCGATCATCGACAAGTATTTCACCGGTACCGCATCGCAGATCGAAGGCGTCGGCATCGACGTCATTGCCGAGGAAATCCGGGCTCGCCATCGTCATGCATTTCCCGCACGCCCGGTTAACGGCGCAACGCTCGACGCAGGCGGCCAGTATCAATGGCGGCAGGATGGCGAGGCTCATCTGTTCAATCCCGGAACGATTCACCGACTGCAACTTTCGACGCGCCTGAACAACTACAAAGTCTTCAAGGAGTACTCGGAACTGGTCAACAACCAGTCGAAGGCTCTCTGCACCTTACGAGGCCTGTTCGAGTTCAAGTTCGCGCCGCAGCCGATCCCGATTGAAGAAGTCGAGACGGTGGAGAGTATCGTCAAGCGGTTCAAGACCGGCGCGATGAGTTACGGCTCGATCAGCCAGGAAGCGCATGAGGCGCTCGCTATTGCCATGAACCGCATTGGTGGCCGAAGCAATACCGGCGAAGGGGGCGAGGATCCGGAGCGCTACAAACTGATGGCGAACGGCGACAACAAGAACTCCGCGATCAAGCAGGTTGCCAGCGGACGTTTCGGCGTCACGAGCCATTACCTGACGCAGGCCAAGGAACTTCAGATCAAGATGGCCCAGGGCGCAAAGCCCGGGGAGGGCGGTGAACTGCCCGGCGCAAAGGTGTACCCGTGGATTGCGAAGGTGCGTCACTCGACACCCGGTGTCGGGCTCATCTCACCGCCACCACATCACGATATCTATTCGATTGAGGATCTTGCCGAACTGATTCACGACCTCAAGAACGCAAACGAGCACGCCCGTATCAGTGTGAAGCTCGTCAGCGAAATCGGCGTGGGCACGGTCGCGGCGGGCGTTGCGAAAGCGCATGCAGACGTGGTGCTTATCAGCGGCCACGATGGCGGCACGGGCGCGTCGCCACTGTCGAGCATCAAACATGCAGGCACACCGTGGGAACTCGGCCTGGCGGAAACCCAGCAAACGCTCGTGCTCAACAATCTACGCAGCCGTATTTACGTCGAAGCAGACGGCCAGCTCAAAACCGGCCGCGACGTCGTTGTCGCCGCGTTGCTCGGTGCGGAGGAATTCGGTTTTGCCACGGCGCCGTTGGTTGCACTGGGCTGCATTATGATGCGCGTGTGCCATCTCAACACGTGCCCCGTCGGCGTGGCCACGCAGGACCCGCAATTGCGGGCGAAATTCAGTGGCGACCCGCAGTACGTCGTCAACTTCATGCATTTCATTGCGCAGGAAGTGCGCGAGTTGATGGCGCAGCTCGGCTTCCGGACAATCCTGGAAATGGTCGGGTGCGTCGATCGGCTTGACGTACGAAAGGCCATTGATCATTACAAGGCTCGTGGGCTGGATTTCTCGAAAGTGTTTTATCAACCAAATGTGGGTGCCGAGGTTGGCCGCCACCGCCAGATTGGCCAGGATCACGGGCTCGAAAAGTCGCTCGACAAACAGTTGCTGTTGTCGGTTTGCGAACCGGCCCTGGCGCGCCGCGAAAAGGTCCACGCGACATTACCGATCAACAATACGAACCGGGTCGTGGGCACGATCACGGGCAGCGAACTCACGCGGCGCTATGGGCCGGGAGGCTTGCCCGAGGACACGATCAAACTGCATTTTAAAGGCAGCGCGGGCCAGAGTTTTGGTGCGTTCGCCCCCAAAGGCATGACGCTTACGCTTCAGGGAGACGCGAATGATTACGTTGGCAAGGGGCTCAGCGGCGGCAAGATCGTTGTTTATCCACCGACGGCTTCGACGTTTGTGCCCGAAGAGAACATCATCATCGGTAACGTAGCATTCTATGGCGCGACAGCTGGTGAAGCGTACATTCGAGGCATGGCCGGCGAACGATTCGGCGTCCGCAACAGCGGGGTACACGCCGTCGTGGAATCGGTGGGCGACCATGGCTGTGAATACATGACCGGCGGGCGCGTGGTCGTCTTGGGGCACACCGGCCGGAATTTTGCGGCCGGCATGAGTGGTGGCGTCGCGTACGTGCTCGATGTGGTGGGTGATTTCCCGATGCGTTGCAATATGGCGATGGTGGGGCTGGAGAAACTCACCGACCCGGAGGACATCCAGGAGGTACGCGCCATGATTCAGCGACATGCCGAGTACACGAATAGTGAGCGAGCACTCAATATCCTGAAGCTTTGGGAGGAGATGGTGCCGAAGTTTGTCAAAGTCATGCCGAAGGATTACAAGCGCGTCCTTGAGGCGACGAAGCGCGTGATGGCGGCAGGCTTGAGCGGCGACGAGGCAGTTATGGCTGCGTTCGAGCAAAACGCGCACGACCTGGCACGTGTGGGCGGGAATTGACGGCGCTGATATGGATTGACGATGGGTAAACCAACTGGATTCCTCGAAATCAAACGCGAGCTGCCCGCGGACCGCTCCTCGCAAGAGCGCCTTCGCGACTGGAAAGAATTCCACCTGCATCTGCCGGTCGAGAAGCTCCAACAGCAAGGGGCGCGATGCATGGATTGCGGCGTACCGTTCTGCCACACGGGGTCATTGATCAGTGGCATGGCATCTGGTTGCCCCATCAACAACCTGATCCCCGAATGGAACGACTTGGTGTATCGTGGGTTATGGAAAGAAGCGTTGGGCCGTTTACACAAGACGAATAATTTCCCCGAGTTTACCGGTCGCGTGTGCCCCGCCCCGTGCGAAGGCTCATGTGTGCTCGGCATCAATGATCCGCCCGTTACGATTAAGAACATCGAGGTCGCGATCATCGACCGCGGTTGGGATGAAGACTGGGTCACGGCCGAGCCGCCAAAGACGCGCACCGGCAAGAAGGTGGCAATAATCGGGTCAGGCCCGGCCGGGCTTTGTGCTGCGGCGCAGCTGAACAAGGCAGGCCATACGGTGACCGTGTTTGAGCGCGCTGACCGCATCGGTGGACTGCTGATGTATGGCATTCCGAACATGAAGCTGGACAAGAGCCTCGTTCAACGGCGGATCGACCTGCTCACCCAGGAAGGCGTGACGTTTGTGCCGAACACAGAGGTCGGGAAGAATTATCCCGCCCGGAAACTTCTCGAGGAATTTCACGCGACCGTGCTTTGCACGGGAGCAACCAAGCCGCGCGATTTGCCAATCGAAGGCCGTCAACTTCGCGGGGTACATTTCGCGATGGAATTCCTGACGGCGAACACGAAAAGCCTATTGGACGGCCATCGCAACGGCAATTTCATCGCCGCCGAAGGCAGGGACGTAATGGTCATCGGAGGTGGTGACACGGGAACCGACTGCGTCGGCACAGCCATGCGTCACGGCTGCAAAAGCTTGATCCAATTGGAAATCTTACCGAAGCCTCCTCTGGAGCGCGCGGCGAACAACCCGTGGCCCGAATGGCCGAAGGTCTACCGCCTCGATTATGGACAAGAGGAGGCGAGAGCTGTTTTCGGGGATGATCCGCGGGTTTACTGCATGACGGCCCGCCGTTTCATTGGCGACGAGCACGGTAAATTGAAGGCGGTTGAGATCGTCCAAATTGAATGGCAGAAGGACGATAATGGCCGTTTCGTCCCGAAGGAGATTGCGGGCACAGAGAAGGTTGTGCCCTGCCAGTTGGCACTGCTGGCGATGGGCTTTCTCGGCCCCGAAGACCAACTCCTCCAGGAACTTGGCATCACAGTGGATGACCGGTCCAATGTCCAAGCCACGCACGGCGCGTATGCGACCAGCATCAAGGGAGTCTTTGTGGCGGGAG
>Ga0265338_10005063_pt1 | contig 17395 bp, 13 predicted proteins | sample 42126metaG_FD_193579 | JGI IMG/M metagenome (GOLD analysis project Ga0265338, IMG submission 193579) | Rhizosphere microbial communities from Carex aquatilis grown in University of Washington, Seatle, WA, United States - 4-21-26 metaG | ecosystem: Host-associated > Plants > Roots > Rhizosphere... | reverse complement strand
CGCCAGCCCCCCCGTGCAAGAAGCTGCTGCCGCCGCTGCCGCCGTCGCTGAAATAACCGCCGCCCCCACCGCCGCTGACGCCGTAGCCGTAGCCGGCGTAGGTGCCGCTGTAGCCGCCGTTACCACCGGAGCCGCCGCCGCCGTTGAAGATGCCGCCGTTGAAGTCGCCGCCGGTGCCGCCGGTGGTGCCAGTTAAGCCAGAACCACCGGGGCCGCTCCCGCCCCCGCCCCCGCTGGCGATGACCAGTGGGTTACTGCCATTGACAACGAAACTACCGCCGCCACCGCCGCCGCCCCCGTAACCGTTTACAAGGGAGATACCGCTACCGCCAACGAGCAGAGTAAGTGTTGCAGGTGCTGTGAAGTTGAACTGACCTTCCATCTCGGCACCGAGGCCGCCTTGGTTGACTCCGAGAACACGGGCGGAGCCGGAGCCGCCCTGAGCGCCGTAGGCGGTGATGTCATAAGTGCCTGGGTTCAGAGTAATGGTCGTGATAGACCCGGTAAACAGGTATATGCCGGTCTGGGCGAAACCAGCGAGCACTCCAACCTGCAAGACGAGCGCAACCGCACAAACCACCGTGAATGAATGACGTTTGGGATAAATGATGGGATTGCACTCCGTTTTCATAAGGTTTCACAGGCTCAAGTTTTTCCGACTGATTGATTGCGGTTTTACCCCGTTCCGCCTTTTCCTACTAGGAAATGTTATTCACATTCCAACGGAAACAATGAATCCAATTAATGAGCTTCATCAACTTCCAAGGAACTGCTGCCTTGGTTGCTTGCTGCACTCGGTAAATACGGTCTCCAGGCAAGACGAACCCGGACATTGCAACGATCCTCGGCATCACCGAGTCCACCGTAAAAAAGCACGTGCAGGAAATATTCGAAAAACTCGGCGTTGAAACCCGCGGCGCCGCCACCGTGCGGGCGCTGGAAGTGCTCAGTTCCCCATCCCGTCGGCTTTAGTGGTGTTAGTAAGCGGAAGGTGATTGACCATCATTCATGATTTCTCTAAAAGTTTTGCCGAGTTCGTTTTCGCTAAAACTGACACCTAAAATAGGAACGGTTTGAGAAAACGACGGAAGGCTAACTAATCCGGTTCGGACAAGATTTGTGCGGAGTAATTGCGTTTGGGGGTTTAGTGGTGCTCGCTGACCTGTGGTTGGAGCAGGTTCGATTTTTACAAACTCCCTCAAATCAATCACGGAACCCAAATCAATTGCTGTTGCCAGTCGCCTGAAAACATCAAAGTTGATCTTGCCTCGAACAAATGCGGCAAACATTCTTGCAACCATTTCCGGCTTTTCCATGTCATCCAGTCTATCAAGAATGAGCACAAGCGAATCACCGAGTTTTTGCGCCTTTTTGCCGTCGGCCAAATTCTCCTTAAGAAACCCTTCTTTCTCCGCCTCTGTAAATCGAGGACAGGCTGCCAAAAAACCTGCAACTTTTCTCAAAAACAATTGGTCACGGATCGCCAGCGAAATTTTGAAGCACGCCACTACTCCTTTAATCACAGGAATCTCCTTTAAAACGTCCTCCCCTAAGGTCGATAAGCTGATTAGCTCCGAAGAAATAGAAATGATATTTGAGGCATTTGCCAAAAACTTGGGATCATACAGCTTAACCGTCGATGAGTTTTGCACCAGAAACGAAATCCTTCTGAATCATATTATCGAACGCTGGCAAGGAGATGTTTCGCCATTGGTCAATGCTATCCTGCCGTTTGGTCACTGGAGCAGCAGGCGATATGATGGTGTCAATGCGACGGCTTTGCACCAACGGCTGTCCCGTGCGATCCTGCCAAGATTGGCAGCGCAAGTGATTGGTGGATTGCGGAAGCCTGGTTATGTGCAGCGTGTCTGGACACATGATCAGGAAACTCATCAAATCCGCTGCCTCTTCCTTGATCACGAAGGCCCCCTGTGGAAAGATGCGCGCAAGGAGCTGTTAGCGGTTGTCCAAGATGCCGGCAGTTATCAGGTGATCCAAGAGAATGTGCATGAGTTACTACAATGGTTTGAACACGGCTTCGATGAACGGTCACAAACGGGCGACGCGGAAAGCCTAACTAAATTGTTCTTGGATAAGGAACTTCTCGATGCGCTTTGGGCTGCCGCCACGGCCAGACCTTTGGGACCCTATTCGACCGTCCGGCTCAATAATTTTGTCCTGAGTATTAAGCGAATAGGAGCAACGGTGAATCTTCCGCCGTGGTGGGATGAAGCAATTAGGCAGAGTGGTTATAAGCCGAATCCTGTGCCACATCCCACGAATCAAACGTCTGATAACGAAACAGACCAAACGGCATGAGCAAAAATCAATGCGATTCGGGGAAGAGCGACCCAGCCGCTTGACGCCATTTCAAGATGGCCTCATTTTCCGCGCCGAAGCGAATCAGTGCCCCGCTGGAAATTCCAAACGGGGCACTGACCTGATTTGCGGGTTCCCGCACACTGGCTCGTCTCGAAGGAACAATCTGCCGGTATGCGTGGCGGGTTTTAGTAGCGCCGGCCCTGGTCGTCGTCGTCCGCTGAGCAGTCTTTTTGCAGAACCCCGAACAACCCGTGCGCTTCGCCATTGGGGCCAGCGGTGAAGTACAGGTCGGTGGGAACGCCCGCCATGCCGGTAGACTCTGGCCATCCAGTTTGCCAACGTCGATTGCATTCGCGTTGTCCTTGACGGCGTCTCTTCCCTACCCCATGCAGAGGCAGTTTGCCACGAACAAAACAGATTTATTGAGGATTGGCAGATTTTTTTTCAATCATTTGGCGGCTGACCCTGACAATCAATTCGGGTTCATAAAAAGGCACCATATGACCGCTGTTTTCGGTGATGATGTGTTGTCCGTCAGGCACCTTTTCCAACCATTCGTTATGAAACTTCAGCCAAAACGACCGGTAAAATTTCATGTCTTCCTTTTGTTGTTCAGTGACGAAGCTGGGGATCACGGCGGGGCCCATGGCGGTTATCAGCACGATCGGTATCCCTTTCGGCACCTGGCTCTCGTGGGCTTCATCGAGACTGGCTTTCATGTCTTTCCATTCTTCATCCTGTCTTTCGACGCGGTTGGTTTCCCGCGCCTGGTTCCAATAAATGAATTCTTCCTGGGTCGGATCAATCAGAACCATGCCGCCGACCTCCTTCGGATAAATGCCTGCAAAGACGCGGATCAAGGGACCGCCGAAAGAGTGCCCGACGAGAATATACGGCGGGGCAACGCGGGCGTTTTGCAGTGCGGCATGGAGTTCGCGGGCGACCTGCCGCGCGTCGCGAGGTTTGGGGCCGGGAGCCGACAAGCCGATCCCGGCCCGGTCATAAGCGACGGTCGTCGTAAATCTGCTCACCGCCGGCTGCACTCGTTCCCAGGCCTCCAGCGGCCCGCCATCCGCAGGGCTTCCTCCCGCTTCAAAAACCACCGCGGGCCCTCCATGTCCGGCGATGTACATTCGAACTTGATGTCCTCCGACATCAATGTATTTGAATGCATAGTGCCCGGGATCCAAGCCCAGGAAGATGGCGAGGCCGCTGACCAGCGTCGCCAGTGTGATGAGGAATTTCTTCATGGCGTTAAGGTCGCTTTAACAGCGGATCACTGATGGCGGTTTTTCGCCAGAGACAAGGGAGCCAGACCTAATCGTGCGAAGGGAAAAATCAGAAACGCGGCGAGGACGTAGAGATGTTCGAGACGATGGGTATCCGCCCACGGACGAGAGAGAATGCCAAGAACGACGAAACCAAGCGTGGCGAAGAGCCATATGAAGATGTATTGCCAGGCGCAACGAGGGGTGATTTTGCTCCAGGAAAAGACCGCGAACCAGAGCTTGACGATAACTGCAATGGTGAGCAGCCATCCAGTCACAGAAAGAGCAATCGAGATCAACCGAACGGGGTTATCACGAATCTCAACATCAATTGTGTCCGACAAGATGCCAGCGGCCAGCAGTAACAGGGCCACCGTAATCACTTGCAACAAAGAAGCAGCGACATAGTAACTGCGATTTCCACACAGCCCGATCCACAATCCGCTCACCAGGCATCTCCAGGTCAAAACAACGAAACCGGCGAAATATAAAATGATGATGGTTTGCCAGGATTGGGGGTAGAGCATACGAAATTTGACCATGAGCCCGTTTAGATTGGTGTCGTCGGCCCAGAGCGGAAGCCAGAGCGCGATGAAAACAACAATGAGTAGCCAGGTGGCGGCAACGCTCAAAGTCGCAACCTTCAATTTGCTGATGACAAATTCTCCAGCTGACAAAGGCCGGACGGCCAAAAACGGCGGTAGCGCAAAGTCGGTGGACCAGAGTTCCGGTTTGACGAAGGCCTTCCCGACACAGAACGCCAAAACGAGGGGCATCAACAAAATGCGGAGCAATAGGTCCACCGTTGCTTGAGGGTCATTCCGACAGAACCAGGAGAAAGGGCCGAAGATTACAGCCAGGACCAGACTCGTGCAGGCAGGCAGCAGCAGTCCGGCCCGCCGCCATTCAAACCAAAACTGCGCGGCAGCGGGAGAGGAGAAATCTTTGGCCCGCCGCGGCAGGGCATCGGTGATGCGTTCCAGCAGGATTTTGATCCAATGACGCCGGAGCCCGCCACCGCACCTCTGGCGGGCCACGGTTCTCCACGCGACAATGAAGGCGATGAAAGCCAGGAACAACAGGATGGCAATCAAACGCGTTTCCGAAAACCAGGGCGACGGAACGACTTCATCGAACATGGGCAGACACGCCACGGCAATGCTGCTGACACCCCCCAGGCTGAGAACCAGGAGACGCACAATGCGAAATCCAGCCAGGCTCCATAGCGCGGCCTGGTAAAAAATCATGTAAGCACCCAGGACAACCGCAAACCATTCGGGCCTGACAATGCTGTCGTGAGTCCAGACGAGTTTTATCCACGCAAGATAAAGCAACTCCACCGAAACCACCCCCAGGAACATGGGCAGTGCCACGAGTTGCCAGGTGCGCAACGGCAGAGTGAACAGGCGATAGGGAAAACCATTCCATTCTCTTGTGGAACTGAATTCGGTGTAGTTGAAAACCCCCATCATGAGGAATAATGAACAAGCCATCAGCAACCCAAAAAGTGAGTTAAACAACCCCGGGCCGAAGTCGGAGGCACTGAACCTGTTTTGGGCAATCAGGTTGATCAGAGCGCAACCGGCGACGCATCCGAAGGCAAGCCGGGCGGACCGACTGCCCCGGCACCAGATTTCCCATGCCAAAGTTGCCAGGCGTGAACTCATGTTGGATTCAGGAATTGGGTTTCAAGCTTGAGCCGGCGCAGCCGTGCCCGCATGAGCTACGAATACCTCGTTGAGCGACGGGACCTGCTCGGCAACGATCCGGGCACCAAGGTCAGCTGCAATCTTCGGAAGCACATCTCGCGCGCCATTACACATGATTGCCCACTCTTTCCCCATGCCTGAGACGCTCAAGGCACCGGCAATGACCGGTGGTTTCACTTGGGCGGTCTCGAAATTGAGGATGAACCGGCGATGCTGCGCTTTAATCTCATCAAGCGAACCGCAAAAAACAATCCGGCCTCGATGCACCATGGCGATCTGGTCCGATACCCGCTCAATTTCCTCCAATAGATGAGACGAGAAAAAAACGGTTCGCCCTTCATCGGCAACCGTGCGGATGACCGCCTCCAAAATCTCACGGCGCACCATCGGATCAAGACCGGAACTGGGCTCGTCCAAAAGCAGCAGCCTGGGGCGATGCGCCTGGGCCGCGAGCAACCCTGCTTTTGCCTTTTGACCTTTGGAAAGAGTGCTAAGCCGTTGCGCTGGATCGAGGCCGAATTGTGCGCGCAGCGCTTCGGCATAGGCCACGTCCCAATTGGGATAAAAGGCTTTGGTATAGCGCATCAACTCATCCACCCGCATCCAGCCGGGCAGGTCAGGCTGTTCTGAAAGATAACCGATGTTGCCCAGGACCGTGACCGGATCAACCACCGGATCCAGGCCGAACACCCGCACCGTGCCCGCCTCCGCCTTGAGCAAGCCGAGAATATGTTTGATCAACGTGGTCTTGCCGGCGCCGTTTTCACCGACCAATCCAAAGACGCCACCGCGCGGGACATACAGCGATACGTCGTCCAGCGCAGTCTTGGGGCCAAATCGCCGGGACAAGCTGGTGACGGCGACCACTGCTTCGGCGGATGAGGGTGAGGGAAATTTCATTTTCGGATTTCCTTTTCCATCAATTCATCGCGTTCACGAAGCAGTTTGATGATTTCGGATAAGTCCACGTCGAGATGTTTCGCTTCGGTCAGCAAAGCGTCCGTGCGGTTCGCCAATATCTTGATCTTATCCGGTTTCGACAACGAGGTGCGGACTTCTGCCACATAGGTGCCGGAGCCGTGGCGCTTGGTGACAACCCCGGCACGTTCCAATTCCAAATAGGCGCGCGCCACGGTATTGGGATTCACCAAGAGTTGCTCGGCAAGGACACGGATAGGCGGCAATTCGTCCCCCGGTGTTAACCGCCCCGACGCGGCGAGATGCTTCACCTGGTTGACAATTTGTATGTAAATCGGCACCCCGTCGGCGGAAGTGATATGGATTTGCATGATGCGTTTTTCGATAAATAAAGTGTATTGGTCTATTAACACACAGGAGGCCCGCCTGTCAACCTTGTTTTTGTTGCCAGCGCAACGCAACAGAAGCCGGCAGGTGCCGGCAGCATTGGCAAAACTCCGTGGCACAGTCACCCGCACAGTGGACAGGTAAGACTCAAGGCAAGACGAGTCCGGACATCGCAACGATCCTCGGCATCACCGAGTCCACCGTGAAAAAGCACAGGCAGCCTGCATTTTGCTGCGACAATCGAACCTGCTCGTCCATTTACTTTTTTCGATATTCATTGCTCACTGCTTCCAGCATTCCAGAAGAATCTACATATTGTGTCCCATCGATTCCGAAGCAGCTAACGCACCTGTTAACTGTTCCGAGTAAATTGCTTTGTTTGAAGAACTCAAACCGAAGGTTTGGGCTCGCCATCACCTTGGCATTTTTCTGTGCTGATGAAATCGCCGCGACAATTTTTTGGGGGTTCAATATTTGTGACTTCAATCCCGAAAGGGTCACCGGCATAGATGTTTGTTAAGACAGTCCGGTCAGCCTCTGAGATGCGTTGGACAAACTTGTGTTGCTGGGAGCATCCGCAAAATGCTGCGGCAATCACTAGACATACCTAACTCCTTGCTGCTTATGCAACAAAACTTGGGGGCGAGGGTCGGCATCGGTCAGGGCACCTTGGGGGAACCGGCGGCGGGGTGCCATTTCCCGTCGTAGGTGCCCGTGACCATGAATCCCTCGTCCGGCGCAGGCAATTCCGGCACGGGCGCAGGTTTCGCCGCGGCTGGGTTGGGGATCATCGTGGTGGCTTCCTCGTCGTGGAGGCGGGCGGCTTCAATGATCAGGAATTCCCACTGGCCGTGGACGGTGCGTTCGGCCGGTTTCTTGAACGGTTGCAGGCGAAACTCACCGCCGGTCAGCGACAGCAGCCGGTAGAAGGCTTTCTCCCCCGTCAACGCACCCGCCGTGGCGTGAACAATCGCGCCGGTCTCGATGTAAATGTGACCGTGCATGCGCTGGTTGCGGACCTCCAGTATCGACGAGTTGCGCCCGAGACATTCCATCTGGATGACATCTGACAATCCTACCTGGCGCAACATGCCGGAGAATCCCCTGCCCTGCGCCCACGAAATCAACTCGTTCAATGTGGTGAAGACCGCCTTCATGCCCTCGCCGGAAAGCGGTTTGTGAATGAACAACTCCGCTCCGCTGGCCAGGCAGGACTCCCGGTTGCCAGCTACGGCGCTGCCGGTCAAAATGGCCTTTTTGACGTCGGGATATCGCCGATGAATCAAAGTGAGCAACTGCATGCCGTCCAGCACCGGCATCCCGATGTCCAGCACCACCAGGTCGATCGCCTTTTGCTGCAAGGCAGCCAGCGCCTGGTCCGCAGTGGCGGCCCGATGGATTTCCCACGTCTGGTCGCCCAAAATCCCGTACAACTCGGTGATGGCTTCGAGAAAAGCCTGGTCGTCATCCACAAAAAGCACCTGGTGCTTTTTCCCGGATGGGTTGCCGGATTCCGCCGGACCGGCGGGAACGGGGGCGCCGGCGGATTTTGCCGGCGCCGCGAACATTTTGGCAACGACCGGGGTGACGGCAGCCGGCGTTGCCGGCGGACTGGAGGCTTCCAGGCGCAGGTCCACGTTGCCCAGGCGCAAAATTTGGCCGGGCTTCAGGATGGCTTCGGTGATGCGTTCGCCCCTGAGGAAGGTGCCGTTGGTGGACTTCAAGTCGCGAACGATGATTTCGTGGCCGCGCAGCAGGATTTCACAGTGCCGGCCGGAGATGGAAGGCTCGACGATTTGAAACGTGTTGCCTTCGGCTCGTCCGATTGTGGTCCAATTCACACTTAACTCGTGTGACAAACCTGCCAGACCTTCAGACAGGACAACAAATTTGGGCATATGGAAGCTTGTGACTCCCCGAGTGTGATATGATTTCGCAGGCCGGAGTCAAAGCAAATCGTCAACCGGGAAAAACGGCCGCCCCATCAAAGCTTCAGGGTTTTGCCCAGGAGCCGTTCGTATTCGAGCACCACGTAACGATCGGTCATCCCGGCCAGGTAATCGCACACGGCGCGGTGCAAACCGGCCGCGCGGATGCGCTTGCGGGATTGCCCGCCAATTTGAGCCGGGTGCTTCAGGAAGTGGTTGAACAGGTCGATCAGGATTCGTTTGGCACGAACATGCGGCTCATTGACGACCGGATTGTAGTACAGGTTTTTGTAAAGGTAGCGGCGCAGTTCCACATTCAATTTCCGGCGTTGGGCACTGTATTGAACCAGCGTCTTCGGCCAGAGCCGCACCTCATCGGCGGATTGGACGCCCGCGGCGTCAATCAGCTGTTCACTGTTTTCCACCACGTCCCGGATTTGCTGGTCAATGATGGTGCGGATGATGTAGTAGCGCCGGGATTCGTCCGGCAGCTCACCATGTTCCCTTTTCACCAGCCGCGCGGCCTGCGCCCAGACCTGCACCTCGCGGCGCAACTTGCTTTCGGACAGCAAGCCGGAGTCAAGACCGTCGTCGAGGTCATGGCTGTAATAGGTGATTTCGTCGGCGAGATTGGCGATCTGGGCCTCGAGCGAGGCGTTTTTTGCGACAAAACCCTCCCGCCGGCCGGGATGGTCGTAGGCGGTCTGGTGTTTGGCCAGCCCCTCACGGACTTCCCAGGACAGGTTCAGGCCGGAAAAATCCGGATATTTTTGTTCCAGCTCCTCGACGATGCGCAAGCTTTGCCGGTTGTGCTCAAAACCGCCGTGGCCTTGCATCAGCCGGTCCAGGACGGACTCGCCCTTGTGGCCGAAGGGCGAATGGCCGAGGTCATGTGCCAGCGCGATGGTCTCGGCCAGGTCCTGGTTCAACCGCAGCGCATTGGCAATATTGCGCGAGATGGCGGCCACTTCAATCGTGTGCGTGAGGCGGGTGCGCAGATGATCGCCGGTGCCATTGAGGAAAACCTGGGTCTTGTATTCCAGCCGGCGGAAGGCGCGGGAATGAATGACGCGGTCGCGGTCGCGCTGGTACTGCGTGCGCCATTCGGGCGGCGGCTCGGTATGTTCGCGCCCGCGGGTGTCACCGCTGAACTGCGCGAAGGGGGCGAGCACCTGGCGCTCGATTTGTTCCATTTCCTGCCGGGTGCGGGGCATGTTTCAAAAGCGGAATGAAAAGCCTGGGGTTAATTGGCCGCTACCAGTTCCTGCACCGAGATGCCGCGCAGCTCGAAGAGCCGGCGAATGGTGTCCTCGATCAAATTGTTCGGGCAGGACGCGCCGGCGGTGACACCGACGGTGATTTTGCCGGAAGGCAGCCAGTCACGCGTCTCAATCTCCTTCTTGTCGTGCTGGTCGTAATGGCGGATGAGCCGGTCCGATTCCATTTTGGCGGCGTTCTTGATGAAATAAGTGGGCAGCTTGCCCTCACCCATCTCGGCGAGGTGCGAGGTATTCGACGAATTATAACCGCCGATGACAATGAGCAGGTTCATCGGCTCGCGCAACAGTTTCTGCAGCGCGTCCTGGCGATCCTGCGTGGCGCCGCAAATCGTGTCGAAGAAACGGAAATGGTCGTCAATGGTCGCCGCGCCGTATTTCTGAATCATCGCGGCCTTCAAGCGGTTTTGCACCTCCTCGGTTTCGCCGCGCAACATGGTGGTCTGGTTGGCCACCCCCACGGCTTGCAGATGCTTGTCCGGGTCGAAACCATCGGAGTAGGCCCCTTTGAACTTGTCGAGAAATTCCTGTTTGTTGCCGCCCTGGATGATGTAGTTGCAGACATAATCCGTTTCCGCGAGCGTGAAGACGACGAGGTAATGCCCGCTGCCATAGGCGCGCGCCTGCGAGCTCGTGGCCTTGGTCTCCTCGTGCCACGACTTGCCATGAATGATGCTGGTGACCTGTTCCTTGGAATACTGGCGGACGCGTTTCCAAACGCTCATCACGTCGCCGCAGGTGGTGTCCACCAGCTCGCAGCCTTTTTCCTCCAGCCGCTTGCGGGTGGCCACTTCCGTGCCGAAGGCGGGAATGATGGCCACGTCCCCGGCCCGCAGTCGCGCCAGCTCGTCCTCGGTCGGCTTGGGGGAAATGATCTGGATGCCCATGTTGCGGATCTGATCGTTAACCTCGGGATTGTGAATGATTTCACCCAGCAGATAAATGGGCTTGTCCGGCGGGAAAAATTTCCGCGCCGCGTAGGCCAGGTCAATCGCGCGCTCGACGCCGTAACAAAAGCCGAATTCCTTCGCGAGCTTGACGGTGAGGTCGCCGGCGGCGAGCACGTGGCCGTTGGCCCGGATGCGCTCGACGAGCTCGCTGCGGTAGTGCGACAGGACCTGCGCCTGCACGGCTTCCATGATGTCGGGACGGCGAAGGTTGACCTTTTGGGCGACGGGCGCTGGTGTTGACATGACGGGAACAATGTAACATGGCCACCGGCATCGTCCAGCCGGAAAGCCGGTGGAAATGGGATGGCGGAACATTGGAGTGATGGAGCGGTGAAATCGCCTGAGTTATGATTTTCCTTGCGCCAACCATCCAGCACTCCAATCACCCAACGGAATCTCATTGCCGAACCGGCTGAATCCGTGGATATTTCAGCCCGCGCATCGGAGCGTAGCTCAGCCTGGCTAGAGCGCGTGGTTTGGGTCCACGAAGTCGCAGGTTCGAATCCTGTCGCTCCGACCATTTCTTTCCCCTGCTGTTGAAATTTATTCACCGGTTTATTGGCCCTTTTTCCCCGCTCCAACTGCTGGCGAAAATTTCGTTCCGTGCGCAAAAGAAAACAGAAACGGCGGGCCGGGCTCCGCCGGCCAAAATTTTATTTTCCCTCGGCAACCCGTTGTAAATCCATGGGTTTGGACAATTCTGCCCGGGAAATTTCCCGGCTGGCATTGCCGTTGCTAAAGGGCGCGCTGTGCCAATCACAGCCATGTTTAGTTGGATACCACACACGCCCGTGAGGTGCGGGCGAAAGCTGAGTTGCGCCGGGAAGCCGGACGCACGGGTTGGCTCGGACAGGCGCAGCTCAAAACCGACCATGAACAAAATATGAAGAAAATCGAAGCGATCATTAAACCATTCAAACTCGAAGAAGTGAAGGACGCCCTCAGCGAAATCGGCATTGAAGGCATGACCGTAAGCGAGGTCAAGGGGTTTGGCCGCCAGAAGGGCCATACCGAAATCTATCGCGGCAGCGAATACACCGTGGACTTCCTGCCCAAAATCAAAATCGAACTGGTGGTCGCCGACAGTCAGATCGATGCCGCGGTCGGCGCGATCGTCAAGTCAGCCAAGACCGGCAAGATTGGCGACGGCAAGGTGTTTGTCTCCAACGTTGAAACCGCCGTCCGCATCCGCACTGAAGAGAAAGGCGATTCGGCCATTTGAAGCATCCAACCAACTTGAACCTCACCCTGAAAAAAACATGAAACGATATATCTTAACGCTTGCTCTGATTGCAACCACCGCGCTGGGCGTGTTTACGTCGCGCGCGGATGACACCAACGCCCCGGCAGCAGCCACGAACGCCGCCCCGGCCACGCCGCCGCCATTGCCGGCGGCTTCGCTGGACCAACGCGTCGCCGCGCTGGAGGCCTACATCGCCAACACCGACCCCACCGCGCCATTGAAGGACACCAACGGCACCCAGGTGGTGGCCAATACGGCCGCCGTGGGAGTCCCCGGCCCCGGCCATAATGCCTGGCTGATGACCAGCTCGGCGCTCGTGCTGTTCATGACGCTACCCGGCCTGGCCCTGTTCTATGGCGGCCTCGTCCGCAAAAAGAACGTCCTCTCCGTGCTCGCTCAATGCTTCTTGATCACCGGCCTGGTGACCATCCTCTGGGTGTTCGTCGGCTACGGCATGATCTTCGGCGGCTCCGGCGGCGATAATATCGCCAAGGAAGACGTCTTAAAAGGCATCGTCGGCAGCCCGACGATTGACTGGATGATGAACAATGTCACTTCCGCCCCGAACACCAACTATGCGTATTGGGTCTCGGAAAACGTGTTCGCGATGTTCCAATTGATGTTCGCCATCATCACCCCGGCCCTCATCATCGGTTCCATCGCCGAGCGCATGAAATTCAAGGCCATCCTGATCTTCATGACGCTGTGGATGTTGATCGTTTATTTCACCCAGGGCCACATGGTCTGGGGCATCAATGGCTGCATGAACGGCGTGTGGAACGCCAAGGCCTCCATCAAGGCCATCGACTTCGCCGGCGGCACGGTCGTGCATATGACCTCCGGCTGGTCGGCGCTGGTCCTCTGCCTGATCCTTGGCAAACGTATCGGGTTCGGCAAGGAGAACTTTGCGCCGCACAGCATGGTGCTTTGCTATATCGGCACCGGCATGCTGTGGGTCGGCTGGTATGGTTTCAATGCCGGTAGCGCAGTGGCTGCCGACGTTGTGGCAGCCAACGCCTTCACCACCACCACCATCGCCACCGCCGTCGCCTCCTTCGTCTGGCCCATGCTCGAATGGATGGCCCGCGGCAAGCCCAGCGTGCTCGGCTTCTGCTCCGGCGCCGTCGCCGGCCTGGTCGTGATCACCCCGGCCTGCGGTTTCGTCACTCCGCAAGGGGCGATCTGGATCGGCATCGCGGCTGGCGTCATTCCCTGGTTCTTCTGCTTCAAAGTCAAGGGCTGGCTCGGTTATGACGATGCCCTGGATACGTTCGGCGTGCACGCCATCGGCGGCACCACCGGGGCCATCATGACCGGCATGCTCGCGCGCAATGCGGCCAACGGCAACCTCGCCACCAACCTCAAGGACTATGTCACCGACAAGGTGTTCCAGCCGCTGGTCTGGGAACAGGTCAAGGCCGTCGGCGTGACGCTGGTGCTGAGCATCGTCGGCACGATTGTCATCGCCCTCATCACCAAGGCGCTCGTCGGCCTGCGTCCGACCGAGGAAGTGGAAGTCTCCGGCCTTGACGTCAATGAACACGGCGAAGAGGGCTACCACGGGGCCTGAACCGGATAGATAATCTCACGCTGCGCCGGAGCCGACGAAAGTCGCCTCCGGCGCGGTTTTTTCCCGGCATCACCGATGTACCATAATGCCGGCGCGTTGTGCTGCCAATAATGGTCGCAGCTATGGAAAGCAACCGGCCGATGATTCCCCCTCTCCGCTCCATCGGATGGAGGGGAAAGGGCCGGGGAGGTGAGGCTCCGCGCCTTAATATCTAATTCAAATCACCCGGATCACCAGCGCCGTCGTGTTGTCACGACCGTCGTTTTTTACCGCCAGTTCCACCAGGCGATGGGCCACATTGGCATCCGGCCCGGCGAATTCAGGCGAGCGCAAATGTTCGGCCAGATGGCGGTCGTGCAACCCCTCCACCAGGCCGTCGGTGCAGAGCAGAAACATGTCGCCGGGCCGGCAGGCCACTGTCCCCACCTGCGGATCCACGAACTGGTTGCCTCCGCCCAGCGCCTTCTGGAGCACGTTACGGCGCGGATGCGTCCGCGCCTCGTGCTCCCGGATGTGTCCGTTGCGCAACAACCAGCCGACGTGCGTGTCGTCGTGGCTGAGCTGTTTGATTTTGTTTCCCCGCGCGGGCAGGTGATAAATCCGGCTGTCGCCGATATGGCCAAAATACATCCGGCCCGGCGTGAACCAGCAGAGACTCAAGGTCGTTTCCATTCCCACACATTCCTCATAGCTGCCGCCGACATAAACCAGCGCGCGATGGATTTGGCCGAACAGTTGTTCCAGTACGGTGGCAAATGGACTTTCCTTTCCTCCGCCGGAGCGCCGAAACAGGCGCGGCAAAAGCGTGGTGATTTTTTCCACGGCGATCTCACTGGCGAATTCGCCCGCCTTGGCTCCGCCCATCCCGTCGCAAACGGCAAAGGTGAAATCAAATTGCGTCAGCGGGGCCCCACCGATCTTTCCGAGGTGATGCACCTCCTGGGCGTCAAAACGCAAGCCAAGAAAGGAATCCTCGTTGTTCTTGCGAACGCGACCGATGTCGGTCCAGCCAAACCACTTCAAGCCGCCGGCCTTTCCAGCGGCCTGGCCAAGCCCGGGCGCCGGGGATCGTCGCGCTGAATTGGTTTTCATTTCGGCGGAGTCGCTGGGAAGCCCGGGAGAATGGTCGCCAGTTCAAAATCAATCAAGCAAAAGCGTCCATCCGACGACCGGTAGGTCACGTTGCGCATGTCGGGGTCGTCGTGGCGGACACCGAACTTCAACAGCTCGGCGAAGAGCTCGCGCGTCCGCTCCTCGTCCAGGTGCTCAACGCGGCTGCCGCAGTTAGTGGTGACGATGCGGAGTTTTGCCTCATCGGCTTCGAGCAGGCGCGGGACGAAGCCGCAGCCGTAGGCCTCGAGGTGGCGCAGGACCCCCACCTCGTTGGCGAACCGCGCCGCCGCGTTCGACCCGTGGTAAACCTTGATCACCTGGCCATCGTAGGTCAGGTTGACCGTCGACCGGAGCGTGTCTTTGACTTTTAACATGAGTGGCAGCGGTCCACTGCCTTCGCGGTGGCAACTATCGCCGAATTCGGCGGCGAAGCAAAGCCGGTTTGTGCGGCCACCATCGAATCAATTTATGCAGCGCGGCTAAATTTCAACAGCCGGTGCGCGCGCCGCTGAAGTTGTGAATAACCGGCCGTGGCTGGGAAACCCGTTGATTGACAAGGTGAAAACCATCATGTCTCCGGCGCACGACGCAATGTTCTTGCCGCGTGGCATTTGTCCTGCTCAACTGGCGCGAACGCAGGTTGAACTACAAGCTTGGTGCTGTCTGGTTGAAAACCTGTTTCCAAATCGACATACAAAACAACATCACTCACTCACATGGCGAAATACAAACTCGAATACCTCTGGCTGGACGGCTACGAACCCGTCGCCAACATCCGCGGCAAAACCACCCTCAAGGAATTTGCGAAGTTCCCCAAGCTCGAAGAGCTTCCCTGGTGGAACTTCGACGGCAGCTCCACGCGCCAGGCCGAGGGCAAGACTTCGGATTGCATGCTCAAACCCGTGGCCGTCTATCCCGACACCACCAAGAAAAACGGCGCGCTCGTCATGTGCGAGGTGTTCATGCCCGACAAGAAAACCCCGCACCCGAGCAACACCCGCGCCAACATCCCGGACGACCCGGGCGCCTGGTTCGGCTTTGAACAGGAATATTTTCTCTACAAGGACGGGGCCCCGCTCGGCTTCCCGCCCGGTGGCGGCTTTCCCCCGCCGCAGGGTGAATACTACACCGCTGTCGGCTATAAGAACGTGGGCTGTATCGCGCGCGAGATTGTGGATACACATCTCGACCTCTGCCTCGACGCCGGCATCAACCATGAAGGCATCAACTCCGAGGTGGCCAAGGGCCAATGGGAATTCCAGATCTTCGGCAAAGGCTCCAAGAACGCCGCCGACCAGGTCTGGGTCGCCCGTTACCTGATGATGCGCCTTTGCGAAAAATTCGGCGTGGACGTAAACTGGCATTGCAAGCCCCTCGGCAAGGACGTGGACTGGAACGGCTCAGGCATGCACACGAACTTTTCCACCGAGCACATGCGCGAAGTGGGCGGCAAGGACTATTTCGAGGGCCTCATGTCAGCATTCGACAAATACAAGAACGAGCATATCGCGGTCTACGGCCCGGACAATCATATGCGCCTGACCGGCCTGCACGAGACGCAGTCCATTGACAAATTCAACTACGGCGTGGGCAATCGCGGCGCATCCGTCCGTCTGCCGCAATCCTTCATTCCCGATGGCTACCGCGGCTACCTGGAAGATCGCCGGCCGAATTCCCAGGGTGATCCCTACAAAATCGCCGGTCGCATTCTGCAGACCATTGCGACCGTGCCGACCAAAAAGGCGGCGAAGAAAAAGTAATTGATCAGCCAGGAGGAACTGGGGAAACGGCGCGGACGCAAGTCCGCGCCGTTGTTTTTCAAGGAGAAAATGCGGGGACATCACCGGGGCAAAAAAGTCTGGACGCCCATTGGTTTGGTGGCAGAATCCGAAAATAGCGCGGCGGCGGCTTTCGTTGGCGCCATTAAACAAACCGACAACCCAAATCTACCGACAAGTTTATGGCAACTCCCAAGAGCGTAATTGAAATGGCCAAAAAAGCCGGAGCCAGGATGGTCGACATCAAGTTCGTGGACACCTTCGGCACCTGGCAACATTTCAGCTGTCCCATCGCCGAACTGACCGAGGACGTTTTCGAGGAAGGCCTCGGTTTCGACGGCTCCTCCATCCGCGGCTGGAAAAGCATCGAGGCCTCCGACATGCTGGCCATGCCCGACCCGGCCACGGCGTTCATTGATCCGTTCTGCGCCGTCCCGACGTTGAGCCTCACCTGCACCATCGCCGAAACCGGCACCCGCGAGGCCTACACCCGCGACCCGCGTGGCATCGCCCAGCGCGCCGAGAAACATCTCGTCGCCACCGGCCTCGCCGACCAGGCGTTCTTCGGCCCCGAGGCGGAATTCTTCATCTTCGACAACGTGCAATTCGATTCCCGGACCAACGGCACGTTTTACTCCGTGGACAGCGAGGAAGGGGTCTGGAACACCGGCCGCGATGAAATGCCGAACCTTGGCTACAAGATCCGCCACAAGGAAGGTTACTTCCCGGTCGCACCCGCCGACACCCAGCAGGACATCCGCACCGAGATGTGCCTGGTGATGGAGGAACTGGGCGTGAAGATCGAGCGCCAGCACCACGAAGTCGCCACGGCCGGCCAGGCCGAGATTGACTATCGCTTCAGCACGCTTGTCACCGCCGCGGATTGGATGATGATCTACAAATACGTCGTCAAGAACGTCGCAAAAAAAACA
>Ga0265338_10005062_pt1 | contig 17398 bp, 19 predicted proteins | sample 42126metaG_FD_193579 | JGI IMG/M metagenome (GOLD analysis project Ga0265338, IMG submission 193579) | Rhizosphere microbial communities from Carex aquatilis grown in University of Washington, Seatle, WA, United States - 4-21-26 metaG | ecosystem: Host-associated > Plants > Roots > Rhizosphere... | reverse complement strand
TAATCTGGATGGTGCCATCAGGCATACGAATCATCCGCGCAATGCGCGCCACCGTTCCCATAGAAAAGATATCCTGCGGCCCCGCCTGCTCAAGCTCAGCGGATTTCTGGGCAACCAGCACAACCAGGCGATTGCCACGCATCACATCATCGATCAGCCGGATCGAGCGTTCCTGTCCGACCCCTAACGGTTGCACAGCAAAAGGATAGACCACCGTGTCTTTGAGTGGCAGCACCGGCAAAAGTTCCGGGATATTCAGATGTTCTTCGCGTTCGCTATCGCGCCCTAAACCGATTTTCTCGGCAAAAGGCATATCAAAGAAAGCCGACTCTGGCGTCTCCTCCTGAGCGGCTGGACGTGTACGTTTGCGCGAGCGGCGCGGCTTTTTGGGCTCTTCCTGCTCTTCCGCTTCTACTTTCTCCGTATCCTCCTCCACCTCGGTCGAACCAGGATTGGCCTCATTCTCATCCTGTACAACAGCCTTCTGCTGTTGCTGCTCATCCCCAACCTCTTCCTGGTCTTGCTGTTTCTGATTGGTTCGCGTACTCATCAATACAACCCTCTTACATGTATTATCCCTATATTTCCATTCAAGGTTCTTTTCTGCAATTCTATTCTCACAGAGAAACGGACAGGTCCAGCCCGTGCCGTCTCCTCCCGGAGAGCCTCTACTGGCGCGGGTCATAAAACACAGGTCAGATGAAACATAGATGCACTACAACCCGGACCTGGGCAACTTGGGCAGATCGACCCACAAAAAACCATTTTCATAGCGGGCCGTCACTGCGTCCCTATCAACCGGCGAAGGGATAAATACCTCAACGCGGAACGGTCCATAGCGAACCTGGGCTTCATGATAATAGAGACCAGCCTCATCTTTTTGCTCGTCATGCCTTTCGCCACTTACCACCAGAGCATCGGCATACAACGTCACCTCAATCTCTTCTTCTTTCATCCCAGCCAGTTCGATTTTTACTGTCATGCCATCTGCTGATTCATGAATATCGGCCAGAGGTCTCCAGGTAATAGAATGTTGTAACAGAGATTGCTGGCTCTGGCGCAAAGCATCTTGCAACAGTTGACGATAATGGCGATCCAATTGTTGCTGCGACCCATCGCTATAGCGATAGGTCACGGAGCGATAGCGCATACGCATGGTTATTCGTTTCCCTCAAATCAGCCTGAATCAAAACATGCTCAACCCGAGGAGCTTATACAAAGAAAGGCAAAAGGTAGAGAACATATCGTATCACATTACCTCTTGCCTTTTCTCTCAACATGGACAAAATGAGTTGAAATGGCCTAAGTGATGGGCAAATCCTTTTCGCCCTCAGACAAAGCCTTCTGACACTCCAGGCAGAGATATTCAAACTCAGAGTGACTATCTGACAATACGTCGCTCTGGATCACGCGAGCATCACGCAAACGAGTTATTTTATTGCATCTCGCGCAATTGACATATGTTTCTGTGACGGCGGTTCGTCGGGTACCAAGAAAATCTTCCTGCATGACCGACACCTGCCTTTCTTTCTCTTAGACTAGTCACAACAAAGCACCAACGTCTGGGGCAACTTCCCTCTATATACTTTGTAGTATACTTAATGCAAGGGGAACGCGATGCTTGGAGCCTCCAGCCGGTGGATAGCCAACCGGGTTTCTGGCGAAACCTTTTTGATTATGTCATGGCAGGAATAAAATTGCAAGTTGTTTGACGGGTTCCCACCAATTGTGCTACTATGTTTCTATGTAGATCATAGTTTTTCATAGGTGCCAGATCCGTAACGTTGTATGCGCTAGTGTACCGAGGGCAAAAAAATAAAATGATCACGCAAGCAATCAAAGGATGGCTACAAAAAATGTTCGCGTGGTGGCCCTGGAAACAGTCTACTCCGATGGAGTACCAGTATGTCGCCAGTCCAATGCCCCGCAACTCCCCGCCAGAGATCAATTTCTGGCCAGACAGGGGGGACGGGACCGCACCTCAAACAGGTATAACTCCCCGTCTCTCAACGCTCGAAAATCACGCTGAATGGGCTACTCAAGCTCGTCCAGAGGCATTCAACCTTTCGCTTCAATCGACGCCTATTTCCGCTGTTGGATCTGACACGGAAATTGTTCTGGATAACCAGACGCCCAAACAGACTCTAACAACCCGGCAACGCCTGGAATTTTTACGCTACCTGATTGAACGTGGAATCGTCAACGAAGGCTTTGACCAGGAAAAACCAGATAATCAGAACTAGCTATAGGCTCTCTATTTGCCAACAACGATTGAAGCAGCAACAGAGTTCCAGCTACAGCCCGGAACTCTGTTGCTGCTTGCGAGATAAAAAGAACCGGTCGAGTTTCCTGAACAGAAGATCTGTCCTGGAAACTCGACCGGTTCTTTTTACGATAGAGGGGGAAGAAACATTAACGAGCAGCGGTAAAACCCTCGGCCCGTGCGGCTTCCTCATTGGCAAAGAAGACCAGGTCACGAACATCGGGTTGCTTCTCGACTGGATAATACTGCTTAGTACTCAACACTCCCACAAACCTGTGGGCCGTTTCTGTGCTGGCCTCGCTCGGCCTGGTCACTACGGCAGTTCCACCCTGGCTGGTATAGCGCATTTCACCGCCTGCTCGTTTCCTGCTCCCATTAACATTGTCACGAAGAGCCAGTTCGATCTGCTGCTCCTCTTCGCTGATCGTGCGCTTGAGACCGCGCTGGACAAACCAGAAGGTCACACCTGCTGCCAGCAAGAGACCCGCGAAAAAGCCAAGGAACGGCCAGGCGCGCTGGCCACGTTCGCGGATCGGGTTGAGATACTGACTGCCACGTTCAACCAGTTGCTGGCTCTGATTACTCAGTTTGCGTTTGGCATCATCTCTCCGGTCAGCGAGATCACGGCTAACAGCACGTCCCTGTTTGCGTAGTTTCCGTGCTGCATCCTCTTTGCGATCAACCAGTTCCCGACCAATCGAACGTCCCTGTTTACGCAGTTTATAAGCTGCCTCATCGCGCAGATCATCTACGTTTCGAGCCAGATTACGACCCTGTTTGCGCAACTTTATGTTTGTCTCATCGCGCCAGTTGGAAACATGCTGAGCAGCATCATTACTACGCTGGCCAAGACCTTGTAACAAATTGTCACTACCATCAAGCAAGCTCTTCTGGCCAGACTGGAGTTGCGCACTGGCCAGAGCTACCCCTGAGTTCGTTAATTCACTCCCTCGTTGGAGCATAGTCTGGCTCCATTCTTTGCCAGTCTGGGCAAGCTGTCCGAGTAACTTCTGGCTTGTCTCCGCTATATCTGACAGTTCATCCGTTGACCCACGCTGGCTTCGACGAAGCTGGCGGGCCTGTGTCCTGAGAATACGGGCCTCTTTCTGGACACGTTCTATCTGTTTACGGAGCTTTTTACGGCTTTCTGCAGATAAGTCATCTAAATTTTCAACGATATCCGTTTGCATAGCACACGTCCTATCCTGTAGTATCTCTGTTTAGCTCACTCACCTGGCGCCTTTTCTCCATCTTCCAACGCTAAACACCGTTTTCAGACATATGTACGCGAGCATGTACCAGATAAATGAGCAACATTACACATAGCCAGTAACCTTTCTGGCCTACTCTTATCTCTCATCTACACATTGAGAAAAATAGTTCACTCCCTTGCCTTAGAGGAGTGCACTCAAACCTTTTCCTATAGCTCCCTCTCTATCACGCAGGCAACCCTTTTCGAGTATACACAGGCACGCCAAACGAACCTGCAGGAAAAGCAAACAGCCAGCAATACCACCTGTCAGTGGTTACTGCTGGCTGCTAACTTTTATTTTTATACTTGCCTGAAGAACGAATAGACGTTTACAGGATCTCTCTTGTAGAAGCTAAAAAAACAAGGCGTGCATGGATCACGCCTCTCTAAAAGAGTAGACAACGCACTCAGAGATCTTCGATTGCCGTCTCACTGAGACGTAAAATAACACGACAGAAATGGAGCATCGCTGAGACAGATTCCAGATATGCCTCATCGCCAGTTCCAGCCTGCTGTGTCACCGTCGAACGCCTGCGCAGAGCACGCAGAACAATCATGACATCATCTTTTAACGACTGATCCAGATCGCCTCGTTGCATGAGTTGGATCACCTGGCGCACAATCGAGTCTACCTCGCGACGCATCGCTTCAAGATCCGTCAACCATAACTCAGAATCGTCGCTACCAGAATCATCAGAAAGGGACGCATCTGTCAGATGCCTGGTCTGCTTACCTGGATGCAAGCGCCACCTGGCATCGCTACGCATTGGTTTACCTGTGGAGCGGAGGTTGGTCTGAGGCTCTTCTTGCGTAACCCCCAGCTCACGGAGTAGCTCGGCCAGTTCTTCCTGCCAGCCAGCCATAACAGCATCCTCCTTTAGAAAATAACCCCTATGAACCGCCTGAAGTCTCACTGGAAGTTTAACACAGTGTCCCAACCTTGTAAATGGGTTCTGTAAATACGCAAACACCTGCAAAGAACTCCCTTCTCAATACATGGTTATTATGCACATTTGTTTGCCTTTTTTGTATTTGTTTTGTTCATATAAAAGAAAAGAGAAACTATCTAGCTTTCGTTATCACCTGTCTTAGTAGTGCACTTTTTAACTTCCTGTTCTATTCTCAGGTACATCTCAGGAAACTCACAGATCCAATTCATAGAAGCGTATTATACTTATGCACGAGAAGCAGTAAATCATCCTGCGATGTATCCGATCAGGATACGACAACGATTGAGGGTACTGCCATGAAAAAGTATAGCGAAGATGAAACTGTTTCTTTGGTTTTTATAAGGAGGACTTACTATGCCACGTCGAAAAAATACAGCTGTCCTGGAAAAAGAAGAAGAGAAATTTGCATACCAACCCGCGGATGATCTTCTGACGATCCATGAAGTTGCACGCCGTTTACGCGTTGACGACACTACAGTGCGCCGCTGGATTAACAATGGCGTTCTGGATGCTGTGACGCTGCCTCACCTGGGCAAACGCCGTGGGTACCGCGTGAAAAAAGCGACCCTGGATACGCTTTTGAGCAGTTCTACGCTCTCTGGCCTCTCTACCGAGGAATAATTTCCTCCGGTCCGCTACTTCCACACCACCCGGTTGCTGGACATGCTTCCCACACAGAGAAAGACGCACTTGCGGACACAGATAACGCCAGACGTTATCGGGGTCGTTTGCGTTTTCCCGGTTCGGAAGCAAGAGGGTTATCATACCTGTACCCACGATCCAGCACTGGAGTAATTAAACGGAGAGGGATTGGTTATCTCCAGAGATGATGGAGACGCCAATCCCTCTCCGTTTGAGCAACACTATACAGCAGGCAAGGGATGGAAAAATATCTTCCATCCCTTGCCTGCTGTACTGATTTAGAGTTCCGAGTGAGAAGCCTCAATGCGCCGGGTACTACGCCTGCGCGTTGTTTCAACGATATGCAGACGTTGCGTGGCCCTGAACAGCGCTTCTCGCAAGTCGGTACGCTCGCGCTCATCTTTGGATTCAGCCAGCAGTTCCACCGCGCGTTGACGAGCGGCTTCAGCCCGACTGGCATCAATCTCATCGGCATGTTCAGCAGCATCCGCCAGAACCGTTACGGTATTGTTATAGACTTCCATAAAACCGCCGGAGACAAAGAGATAGTCCTCCGCACCACCCAGCTTGATCCGTAAGTCACCCGCTTTCAGGGCGGTCAACAAAGCTGCGTGGTGTGGCAGAATACCCATCTCTCCCTCGATACCTGGAACAATAACCTCTTCGGCCTCGCCCCGGTAAATCTCACGTTCGCCAGTGACTACTTCAACTTGCATGGTAGACATGGCTTACCCCTTCTGCTGGTCGCTCTCGTAAGCCGCCAGAACGTCCTCGATGCCACCTTTTGTAAAGAAGTAGGTTTCTGGAATATGATCGTACTTGCCAGCGAGAACCTCGCCAAAGCTGCGCACCGTATCTTTCAAGGGTACATATTTCCCTTCCAGACCAGTAAAGACCTGAGCTACGGTGAACGGTTGCGAGAAGAAACGCTCCAGCTTACGAGCGCGGGCTACGGTGATCTTGTCATCATCAGAAAGTTCATCGATACCCAGGATAGCAATAATATCCTGCAACTCTTTATTACGCTGCAAGACACGTTGCACGCCACGCGCGACATCGTAGTGTTCTCTACCAACCACGTTTGGATCAAGGATACGGCTGGTTGAAGAGAGAGGATCAACGGCGGGAAAGATGCCTTTTTCAGCAATCGAACGCTCCAGCACAATCGTTGAATCCAGGTGGGCAAAAGTTGTCGCCGGGGCCGGGTCGGTATAGTCATCAGCAGGCACATAAACGGCCTGCATCGAGGTGACGGAACCGCGCTTGGTTGAAGTAATGCGCTCCTGCAAGGCGCCCATCTCTTCCGCCAGGTTTGGCTGATAACCAACAGCCGAAGGCATACGACCGAGCAGAGCCGAAACTTCAGCTCCGGCCTGGGTGAAACGGAAGATATTGTCGATGAAGAGCAGTACGTCTTTCCCTTCTTCATCGCGGAAATATTCCGCAATCGTCAGACCGGTCAGGGCCACGCGCAGACGGGAGCCAGGAGGTTCGTTCATCTGACCAAAAACCATGGCCAGGCGATCAAGCACACCGGCTTCTCCCATTTCATGGTACAGATCGTTGCCCTCGCGGGTGCGCTCACCCACGCCAGCAAAAACGCTATAACCACCATGGCCTTTAGCAATATTATTAATCAGTTCCTGGATGACCACCGTCTTACCGACACCGGCACCACCAAACGCGCCGATCTTACCACCTTTCATAAAGGGGCAGATCAGATCCAGAACTTTAATACCCGTCTCAAAGATCTGAATGCTCGAAACCTGATCTTCCAGGGTAGGAGCTTCGCGGTGAATGGGCATGCGGGGAGCATCATCCAGCTCCGGTTTATTATCGATTGCCTGACCCAGGACATTAAAAATACGTCCCAGCGTCTGAGGGCCAACCGGTACGCTGATTGGCGCTCCGGTGTCGAGCACCTCTGTGCCACGCTGCAAACCATCCGTCGGACCCATAGCTACGCAACGCACCCAGTTATTACCCAGGTGTTGCTCAACTTCAAGAGCCAGGTCTTTCTCAGCCCCAAGCGGGCGTACAAGCAGCTCCTGGTAAATTTCTGGTAGCTGATCAGGAGGAAACTCTACGTCCACCACAGCTCCCAGAACCTGCACGACTTTACCTTTCGTGCCTACTTTCGTTGCCATATATCGTCATTCTCCTGTTGCGAGCAACCGGAAGGTCGCCCCGCTGACTTACCCCAGGGCCTCTGCACCGGACACGATTTCCAAAATTTGCGTGGTAATACCCGCCTGGCGCGCCTTGTTATAGGTAAGGTTGAGATCTTCAAGCAAATCTTTGGCGCTATCGGTCGCGTTTTTCATGGCAACCATTTGCGCGGAATACTGGCTGGCCAGTGATTCGAGCAGTGCCTGGTACACCTGGAGATCTACGTACCGTGGCAACAACGCTTCAAACAGCGTCTGCGGATCGGGTTCGTAGATATACTCGACGTTCTTTTTCTCGTCGCCCTCATCAGCAGGCGGTTGTACCGGCAGCAATTGCACCACGGTTGGCGTCTGCGTCACTGTATTGATAAACTTCGCGTACACCAGATACACCACATCGACATCGCCTTTGATAAAGGCATCCATGGCCACCTGGGAAATCGCAGAAGCATCGCCCTGACCTGGGCGATCACCATAGTTAGTAAACTCGGCCAGGAGGTTATACGGGCTACGTACAATGAAATCGCGTCCTTTGCGGCCAACGGCTACAAAATCGACATTGGTGCTCTCTGTGCCCTGTTCACGCAACTCACGCTGCGTCTCAAGTACTGAGGAAAGCGCCTTGCGATTAATATTGCTTGGCAGGGCACCACACAGACCACGATCCGGTGTAATCAGCACATAGCCAATTTTGCGGATCGGGCGCTGAGTCATCAGCACTGCGCCGTCGCCAATATCCTCGCTGGCAGCGCGGGCCAGGCGCGAAACCATAGCCCGCAACTGGTCCGCGTAGGGACGGGCCTGTTCGACCCGTTCTTGCGCGCGCCGCATTCTGCTGCTCGCCACCATCTGCATGGCTCTGGTAATCTGCCCGATGCTCTTAATCGAACCAATACGTCGCTTAATTTCACGAGTTGATGCCATTGTCCCAGCCTCCTAGCTCGGTTCGGCTGTCTGTTTGAACTCTTTCACCGCCTCGCTTAATTTCTGCAAGAGTTCTTTCGACATTTTATCGCGTGCGTTGACCGATCTGGCAACAATCTCTTCCCCGATCTCAGGATGAGTGGTATCTATAAAGCGGTAGAATTTGGTTTCCCATTCCGCCACTTTGCCCAGGGCCACATCATCCAGGAAACCATTGGTGGCTGCATAGATGATCATAACCTGTTTCTCCACCGGCAGCGGCTGATACTGTGGCTGCTTCAGAATTTCCATCAAACGCAGACCACGATCAATACGATTTTTGGTCGTCTTATCCAGGTCAGAGGAGAACTGAGCAAACGCTGCCAGGTCACGGAATTGCGCGATGTCCAGTTTCAGCGTTCCAGCCACCTGTTTCATGCCGGCTGTCTGCGCGCTACTGCCCACGCGGGAGACCGAGAGACCTGTATTCAGCGCCGGACGTTGACCCGAGTTAAACAGGTCTGTTTCCAGGAAAATCTGGCCATCGGTGATCGAAATCACGTTTGTGGGAATATAAGCAGAGATGTCATTGGCTTTCGTCTCAATGATTGGTAGAGCCGTCAAAGAACCACCGCCATAATCCTCATTCAAACGTGCCGCTCGTTCCAGCAAACGCGAATGCAGATAGAAGACATCACCTGGATACGCCTCGCGGCCAGGAGGGCGGCGAATGATCAGCGAAATATTACGATAGGCTTCAGCATGCTTGGTCAGATCATCATAAATGATCAGAGCATCACGCCCGCTCTCCATAAACTCTTCGCCAATCGCGCAGCCAGAATAGGGGGCCAGGTACTTCAAAGGCGCGGACTCAGATGCTCCAGCTACGACAATCGTCGTATACTCCATCGCACCGGACTCCTCCAACAAAGCATGTGTACGCGCGACAGAAGAGTTCTTCTGGCCAATCGCGACATAAATGCAGAGCAGATTTTTGCCCTTCTGGTTGATAATTGTATCAATCGCGATAGCAGTTTTACCCGTCTGGCGGTCGCCGATGATCAGTTCGCGCTGACCACGGCCAATGGGGATAATGCTATCAATAACTTTAATACCAGTCTGGACAGGAGTGTTCACCGATTTACGGGTAATTACACCAGGAGCCACACGCTCAACCGGGCGCGTCTTATCCGTAACAATCGGCCCTTTATCGTCGAGCGGTTCCCCCAGAGGGTTCACGACACGACCGATCAGAGCATCGCCAACCGGAACCGAGATAATGCGACCGGTTGTGCGTACCTCGTCATCCTCGCGGATTTGTGTATAGTCACCCAGGACCGGGCAGGCCACTGACTCTTCTTCCAGATTGAAGGCCAGGCCCATGATACCGGTACGCGGAAACTCTACCAGCTCCAGGTACTTCACATCTTGCAGGCCATAGACACGAGCGATTCCATCTTGCACTGCGATTACAGTGCCTACGCTCGCCGTGGAGGTTTCGCTACCCCCAAAACCTGCGATGTTTTTCTCTATGATGGCACTGATTTCATCAGCCCAAGATGCCATCGTCGTCCTCCTAATATATTGCAACCCCATTTTGCCTGGTAAGAGACAAAATGTTGCGGAAATGATTTTGCTTTAAGACGTACAGTTTTGTCGCACTCTAGCCTGCCAACCAGGTTAGATCGTGAACTGCGCTACATTTACAGTCTGAGCGGTAGCAAATCACGCCTGAGCGTTATCCAGAACATCAACGCTGGCCGTGGCAATACCATTCAGCAATTGTCGTTTCAACTGTTGTAAACGCAACTGAATACTCCCATCAATCACCTGATCCCCCACGCGAGCAACCACGCCACCCAGGATCTCCGGGTCCACCCTGGTCTGTAACAGAATAGTTTTGCCTGTGCGCTGTCCAAGCGCCTGTACTACAAGGGCCTGCTGCTCCGCGTCCATCGGCATAGCTGTTGTCACGACAGCTTCAGCCTGGTTGTTCTGAGCCAATACCAGTTGCTGCAATTCTGTAGCGATATTTGGCATCAAATCAACCAGACCGCGCTGGACAACCAGCAGAGCCAGATTGAGCGACGTAGGCAACACCCTGGAACTCAGCGCCTCACGCAGAGCCTTCTCTTTGCGCGCCACAGATACCTTGGGTTCGCGCAGAAGATAGGCCAGCGTACGTTTAGAAAAGAGCTGGGCGATCCCCTGCACATCATCAAGAGTGCGATCAAGCGTATTTTGCTTGAGTGCGAGATCAAATATGGCTCCCGCGTAACGGCGCGCTATCGCTCCCTTCAGCATTACTGCACCTTTGCTTCGCTAGCGTTGACGAATTCTTCCACCAGGCGGCGGTTGTCTTTCGTATCCACAGATCTACTGATTACCTGGCCGGCAGCGGTGACCGAGAGATTGACCACCAGGCGACTCAGCTCCGCGCGAGCACGAGCAGCTTCCTGCTGAATACGCGCGACCTGCTGCTCTTCAATCTGAGCAGCGCGAGCCTGGGCCTCTTCCTGAATACGCAGGGCCTCTTTCTCAGCTATTTTCTGAGCCTGAGCAATGATATCCTGCGCCTGGCGACGAGCTTCGAGTTGAATCTGCTCAGCGCGCTTCGTCGCTTCCGCCAGATCGTTTTTGGCCTGTTCGGCGTTTTCTATGCCAGTCTGGATAATCGTACGACGCTGCTCCAGCGTTCTTTGGATGATAGGAAAACCAACCTTCGCAAGAATCCAGAAGACAATACCAAAACTGACGAGCTGTGCAATGAAAGACCACAGGTTAATACCCAGGCCACCCAACAAACCACCACTTCCGGCATCGGCCAGGAAAAATGAAATATTCACCGGATATGCCTCCTTTCCTCAGAGGGAGTACAGTCCATTCACAGGGATCAAACATAGAGATTGCTTGCTTTCAAATTGGTAAACCAGGCGCCAGTTCTTGCTGAACAGACCCGCGCCAGGCAACCAGCGGCAAGAGCACCTCTATGTTCAACCGCAGGAATGTCCTATGCCTTGCCGCTGAGAATGAAAGCAATAACCAGTGCATAAATAGCGATAGCTTCGGCGAAAGCCAGACCAATAAACATGTTCGTACGGATGAGCGGCTCAGCTTCAGGATTACGACCGATTGCGGCGAACGCCTGGCCAGCGGCAATACCAATACCAATGCCTGGGCCAATGGCTCCCAGACCAATCGCCAGAGCTACACCAATTAAATTCATGATAAAACCTCCTTAGAAGGACAAACAGCGAGCTGTTCAGATTAATTTTTTATGCAATCGCTCTTTGAGCTATGCTCTGAAGCGAGTAGCAAGTTACGATAAGGGAAAAACATCCGGTCTTAATGAGTTGCAGATACCTCGCGATTATGCTCATAATCTGCCAGAGCGTCGGCTTCTGATTCCATATGCTCATGCTCATGACCCGTTGAAGCCATTTCCAGAAAGACCAGGGTCAGCAACGCGAAGACCAGAGACTGGACAAAGGCCACAAACAGTTCCAGGGGTATGAAGATGACGTTACCAATACCAACTGTGAGGAAGCCAAAGACCGCCAGCACCGCACCACCCGCGAAGATGTTGCCAAAGAGACGAAAGGCAAACGAGAGTACACGAGAAATTTCTGTGATCAGTTCCACCAGGCCCACAAAGAACTCAATAATACCCGAAGGTTTTGTCACAAGTTCTTTGACCTTGAAATACTTGGACAGGTGTGGACCGGCACCAAGGGTAACAAAACCAACAACCTGGCAGACGATTACCACGATAATCGCCATGGCAAAGGTCAGGTTCAGATCGGAGGTCGGTGGACGGAACCAGGGAATAAGCTTATTGGAATCGTCGCCGAACAGCAAATGGATAAAACCCAGGTTAACAGGGTTCAAAGCGCCATTGACTGTACCAATCGAATCGACTCCAGGCATCACGTCTATCAGATTGCAGAAGAGAATAAAGATGAACAGGGTCGCGACCAGGGGAAAGAACTTTCGCCCTTTTTCTTTACCGGAGACCCCTTCAACCAGATTTTGCAGGCTCTCTACTGCCCATTCCGAGAAATTTTGAAATCCCCTCGGCACCAGCGCCGGATCCCGGCGACGGGTCGCCAGAAACATTAACACAAGAAGCGTCACAATAACGATCCAGGTGCACAAAAGCGTGTTGGTAACCGGGAAATTAATGCCGGGAATAGTGAAGAGCACGTCTGGTGGAATAACTATATTGGGAATTTTCCAGAGCACGCAGCATCCTCCAATGTATTCGCGCCCTGCCGGTCTGTATTGTTATAAATGGATCGTCCGTCTATCCTCTCTAGTTCAGAAAATTCCTTTTAATAAAAGAAATTTTTTAATAAACGGTAAGCGCCATATATCCCTATAATCAGGCCAAGCAGTAGCCCGAGCATCAAAAATAATGGTTCATGGTGTGTTATACCATCCAGGTAATTTCCTAGGTAGGAACCCAGAGCCAGGGGTATCGCAATTATAAACCCGAGTGCGCCAAGTTGCCCTAGCGACTCCCATACAGTGGGCGGTTTTTTCTTATTCATCCGTTGTATCCCATCTGTTGCTGTCTCTCGTTATTAATACCAATGGGATTATAGCACAGCGAAGCAAAGTTTTGCAAAGAGATGATGAAAGATTAGCTGATCCTACAAAACGGCCTGTGAGGCGGATTGAATTGGAATGATCCAGGGACTTCTTGCAAAAATGACCTGCATCTTCTTGTGTTTTGGAGCCGCTATAAGATTTTCGGCATTTCTACCGGCCATGAAAGAGAAAAAAGATGCAGATCTCCAAAAACGTGTTATAATGCACGCATGTCCATGGTATCAACATCACAATCACATACCTCTTTACAGAGAGGAAAAATAGACCTGCTGGGCCTGACCCTGGCCCAACTTCAGGATTGGTTGAAAGAGCGCGGCGAGGCACCGTTTCGCGCCAAACAGATCTATAGCTGGCTCTTTCAACACCTGGTCACCGATTTCGCAGAGATGAGTAATCTGCCGAAAGGGCTGCGTGAGCGCCTGGCAGATGAAGCCTGCATCGGGCCTGTTGTCGTGCGCAGTGAACAGCATTCAAAGGATGACCGCACACGTAAAATTCTGCTGGAACTGGAAGATGGGAAGCTGGTCGAGTCAGTGCTGATGCTCTATCCGCCACTGGGCGAAAGCAGCGAGCGTGCTACAGTCTGTGTCTCTTCACAGGCGGGTTGCGCCTATGGCTGTACCTTTTGTGCCACTGGTCAGATGGGCTTTGATCGGCACCTGAGTTCAGGAGAAATTGTCGCGCAGGTGCTCCACTTTGCTCGCGAATTGCGCGCCGCCCCCTGGACAGCGCAGGGACTACCAGGCAGCAAAGCCATTGATCATATTACAAATATCGTGCTGATGGGCATGGGTGAGCCGCTCCACAACTATACGAACGTCTTGCAAGCCCTGCGCATCCTTAACAGTCCCGATGGTTTTTGCCTGGGCGCGCGCCATATGACGGTCTCAACGGTAGGACTTGTACCAGCTATTCGCAAGCTTAGCGAGGAACAGTTGCAGGTCAACCTGGCTATCTCACTGCACGCCCCCACCGACGAACTGCGCAGTAGCACAATGCCGGTCAATCGCAAATATCCGATCCGGGAGTTGCTGGCCGCCTGTCAGGACTATATTGCCGCGACACACCGCCAGGTTACATTTGAATATGTCTTGCTCGCGGGTGTCAATGACACGCCGGAATATGCTCACCTGCTGGGTAAACTCCTGGTGCCTCTCCATCAGTTCGCCCATGTCAACTGTATTCCAGTAAACGCAACGACCGCGACCTATCGGCCACCCAATGGCGAAGCCATTCGCACCTTTCGCAACATTTTGACCGAGCATGGCGTCAGCAATAGCGTACGCGCCGAACGCGGCGACGACATTGCCGCTGCCTGTGGCCAGCTCCGCACACGTTTTGAGAACCGCCGTAAAGAAAAAGACAAATAAAAATAATCAGCCGGGAAACAGCTATCGTTCCGGCTGATTATTGGCTTGAAATCTTTTTAGCGCGCTTTCGGCAGTTTGCTCATGCTGCGCAGGCAGCGAGTGCAAATATTCACCGTGCGTGTAACGCCGTTAATTTCCACCCGGCGATGTTGCACATTCAGTACAAAGCGGCGACGAGTGCGGCGCTGTGAGAAGCTTACATTGTTGCCATGCATTGGCTTGCGCTCACATACTTCACAACGACCTGACATATGAACGTTCCTCCCTATTCTAATTGAAAGAGCACGATCTATCGCCTCTCCCTGTCTCTCTGGTTCCCTCTCTTGACTATCCAGGGCACCTGTGATATGTTCTTTCCAATCTGTTTTCTATCTTAGATATCTTAAATCTTAGAAGAAAAGCCATCGCCGGGCAACACCTACACCAATAGGGAAACCTGAGCGAGCACACCTTGCGAGTATAACATGTTTCAACTTGCTTTGGCAAGAGCGAAAGAGAAGACCCGCGTATGTCAAAAATACCTGCCATCCAGCCCCTCCAGGGATCGCGTCCTCTGGGCAGGATAGAAGTATTACCGAATGCTATTCATAGTATAGCCGCACGCGCAGTTACCGAATGTTACGGAGTGGTGGGTATTACGGCACCGCGCCTGCATAACGGTCGCGCGGTACTTTTACCCGATGGACAGGGCAATCAGGGCGTGCGGGTACGCCTGGTCAATGAACAGATTATCATCGAAATTTATGTCGCTTTAGAATATGGCTTGCGTATCACAGAGATCGCTCATAACATTATGAGCAGTGTGAAGTTTTCGGTTGAAAAGATGCTAGGCGTGCCAGTTTCACAGGTGAACATTAATGTTCAGGGCCTGGGCGATGTAACGGAACACACCACGAAATGATGGAAAACACAGGCGTTCCAGCCTCTGGAAGAGTGACGGGACATCCGGGAGCCACTATGCAGGATCAAACATCACGCCCCCCATTACGCACAACTCGATCCTTTCTCCGCCGCATCAGCGTACTTGATGGTCAGGATTTCAAAAAAGCGCTGATGGCAGGCGCGGACAATCTGGAAGCACATCGCGATCAGATTAACGCGCTCAATGTCTTTCCTGTGCCCGATGGCGATACAGGCTCGAATATGTCAAAGACGATGCAGGCCGCGATTAAGGGTATAGAACAGAGCGATGATACTTCAGCCGCTGTTATTTCCGCCAGGCTGGCCCACGGTGCACTTTTAGGGGCACGTGGCAATTCTGGCGTCATTCTTTCACAGATTCTCCGTGGCCTGGCCCTGGGACTGGATAAAAAGGCGACATTTACCGCTCTGGACCTGGCTCAGGCGATGCAGGAAGCTCAACGTCTGGCCTATCGCGCAGTCATTAAACCCGTTGAAGGAACGATTCTGACGGTGGTACGCGAAACCGCAGAAGCCGCGAAAGTAAGCGCTGAGCACGGAGATGACCTGGTTGTTCTGATGCAGGAGATGGTCACAGCCGCGAAACAGTCCGTCGCGCACAGTCCTGAATTACTACCAACCCTCAAACAGGCAGGCGTCGTCGATTCAGGTGGGCAGGGCTTCTGTACTATTCTGGAGGGAGTCTGGCACTATATCCGTGGCGAGGTAAACGTCCAGATCACTGAACTTCAGAAGCAGGCGCAAGTTCCAGCGCCAACGATACAAAAGGGCGTCGTCACGGTTGAGGAAGAGTTTGGTTACGAGGTGGTTTTCCTGCTATATGGCGAACAACTGGACGTTGAGAAGATCCGCCAGACCATCATCGATATGGGCGGGGTTTCGACGGTTGTGGCTGGTGACGAAAAGATGCTGAAGGTTCATACCCATACAGAATGGCCGGGTAAGATCCTCGACTATGGGGTCAGCCTGGGCAGCCTGCTGGATATCAATATTGAGAATTTGCAGGAGCAGAGCCTGGCCTACGCCGCAGAGAGCGCTCTCGAACACGCCCAGGACCAATCCCAGGAACCCGCGAATGAGCAACTCCATATAGCAACCGTGGCCGTTGTGGCAGGACCTGGCTTTGTCGAGGTCTTTAAGGGTCTGGGAGTCAATGCCATCGTTTCAGGTGGACAGACCATGAATCCCAGCACAGAGGAGCTTCTGGCCGCTGTTGACTCAGTGCCTGCTGAGAAAGTAATCATTCTGCCAAACAACAGCAATGTGATCCTGAGCGCCCGCCAGGTACTCAATCTCACCACCAAAGAAATCTATATCGTTCCCACTGATACCATGCCCCAGGGCATCGCCGCATTGATTGGCTTCAATTATGCCGCCGATTTTGCAACGAACTGCGAGGTTATGACTGAGGCCGCCCGGAGCATTCAGACGGCAGAGATTACTGTCGCGGTGCGCTCAGTACAGCTAGGTAGTGTACGCGTACGCGAGGGTGACTATATTGGTATTGTGAATGGCAATCTGGCCATCGCAGAACCGGATATGGACCGAGTACTGGACGAAACCTTTACGCGTATGCACATTGAGCAGTTAGAAATCGTGACCCTGTACTTTGGTGAGTCCATTACCCGGACAGAGGCAGAGAAAACGGCCAGGCGTATTAAGAGCCATTATTCTCAACTCGAAATTCAGGTAGTAAACGGCGGACAGGCTCACTATGCCTATATTATTTCGGCGGAATGAACCGCAAAACGGTCGCATAATTTTTTACCCGGCCAGCGTTTCCCTGTAGAGAGGTTGGGTAGGATCAGAGCAACCGTTCTGGGGGCTATGCTCTCAGCCATTGTACTTATTTGCAGTATCTATGGGCCCTGGTATCAGGAGGAGGAACTATGGTTGTTCGTATTGTCGCAGACAGCACTGCTGATCTACCAGCGGAGGCAGCACAGAAGCTGGGCATCACTGTTGTGCCACTCACCGTCTTCTTCGGCGAGGAGGCTTATCTGGACGGGATAGAGCTTGATAGTCCAACTTTTTATGAAAAGCTGGCAGCCTGCAAAGAGTTGCCGCGTACCTCTCAACCGGCTCCGGCGGCCTTCCAGGAGGCGTTTCAGGACTTGATTGACGAGGGAGCCGATGGCATTCTCGCAATTCTTCTCTCTTCAGGACTGAGCGGCACCTATCAATCTGCCTGCACAGCACGCGATTCGTTGCCTGAAGGGACGCGTTCGGTGCCAATTGAAATCATTGACTCGCTGAGTATCAGTGTTGGTGTCCATCACGCGCTTGCTGAGGCGGCTCGCCTGGCCAGTGAGGGCAAA
>Ga0265338_10005060_pt1 | contig 17398 bp, 17 predicted proteins | sample 42126metaG_FD_193579 | JGI IMG/M metagenome (GOLD analysis project Ga0265338, IMG submission 193579) | Rhizosphere microbial communities from Carex aquatilis grown in University of Washington, Seatle, WA, United States - 4-21-26 metaG | ecosystem: Host-associated > Plants > Roots > Rhizosphere... | reverse complement strand
GTGTCTTAAACTCGCGAGCCAAATCGCTTAGATGCCGTGCAAAACCTTCATCGTTTGGACGGAAACGATCGACGAATGTTTGGCAGAAGATCAAAGCATTCGAACCGGCGTCGACCAGCAATGCGTTTAGGTGTGCGTCTGACAGTCTGACCGTGGGTCGACCCTGACCCTTCTCATCGATCGGTACCAGCACGCGCATGCCTTCGGAATCGCCGTGCATCAGCGCTGAGGGCGCTCCGTAGAGCCAGATGTATTCGTCATTACGTGTGGGGTCATTGCCGCGCGTCTGCTCGCGCATCATGTCGCTCATTGTGAGCCTTCTCAGGTGCGAAACATGCGAGAATCGAGCCGCCTTTTCCGCTAGGTCCTGCTCCGCTGCAGCGAGATCCTCAGCGGAACCGCCGCCGTCGCGAGCCTTGTCTTTTACGCTCTTAGCCTCATGTATCGTAGTCATGTAGAGCGCGTAATCGCCGTGAGCGTTGAAATAGACAGCCTTGTTGGCGTACTCGATCAGCATCCGCTCCTTCATGAGCACAGCGATGTCATTGGCATGCACGGCCGACATCGCAATGTCGGAGAGCGCGATGTCAACCAACATGCTGAGATAGGCCAGGTAGCGCTTTATTGCGGACTCCTCATCCCAGACACCGTTCGGAATGAGGACGTCCTTGCGCATGTCGCGAACTAGCGTGTCGATCTTTTGCAGTCCGATATATACGACTACGTCTAACCCCGCTCGTTCCATTCCAGGGCATAGCGGCGTGACGCTATCGACGGCAACTGACGGCCGCGCCGTACGGGCGATTGGCTTGTGGCGGGGCCCGTTTGGAATCCCGGTTTGTTCGGGCCGTTGGCGCCAGCGGTTCTTTCCCATGACACGCTCCTCTTCGCCGAGCGAAGACCTTAGAATACCACCGGCGTCAAGGCTCGGTGCCAGTCTCGAAGGGTCGGGGAAGCACGCATCGAACACCTGTTCGCCTCATGGCGAGGCCGCCTCAATACGAGCGTCAGGACGAGACCTGGGACGACGCCAAGGTCGTAAAGGCGGCCGTCAAACGCCTCAGCCCCGAAGCCCGGGCTCAGACCCTGGCGTGGCTGTGCCTGTACTTCAGGATGACGGCTCCATGTTCTCGTCCCAGATCAGACGACGCCGCCAGCGCGTTGCGCTCGACGGCGTCGAGTATTGGCTCGTGCGCGTGCCGAAGCGAACTCAAATCCCATGAGTCGGCATTAATATGTTCATCTGCGGGGGAACGGGTCGTTTCTTGGCAGTCTGCCGATTGCTCTTCGTGACCCTTTGCTTTATTCGTGGGCTTTATCGCGGAAGAATCTTTCGACTTATGGCGTCGTAACGGTAGTTTACGATGCTGCGGTCGAGGATGCGCTCGACGGCCTCCTCGACGAGGTCGAGCGGCACGACGAACCATTCCTTCGGCACGATGCGCCTTCCGAGCACCACCTCGATCTGAAGATTGGCGTGCGCAAAGAACTGGTGGAGTAACTGCTCGAGTTTGTGTGGATTAAAGTTAGTTTCGTACGTAGCGCGAAGCTGGACCTTGGCACAGAGGAACGTTGGGTCTTTCTCAACGTCAGCCAGTCGCTTTTCGATAGGCTGCGCGGTGAAGCCGATCTTGTAAAGCTTACCTTTGAGCGCGACAATGTTCGGATCTTCTGCGAGGCTTTCCACGATATACACCGTCCCTCTCACCGCGCCAAACTCTACCTGGTCCGCTTCACCCGTGAAGAGGGGGCCGGCGACGTGCCCTGGCCCTCCAAACAGCGGTCCGCTAATGGACGGCGCGCTCTCGATGATCTGCCGGCCGTTGTCATCTTCATAGAGGACGCGGGCGAAGGAGCGCAACAGATGATTGCTCTCCGTGCCGTTGTCGAAGACGACACGTAGTCGCGCGTCGTCCTCCTTGCCACGCCGTTGGAGCTCGTCCACCGCCGCGACGTAGGCCATGATGCCGTTGAGGATGAACGCCGCGCCAGGCACGATGCTTCCTTCACGTTCAAAAGGCTTCGTGGAGCGTCTCCCAGAGTTGAGTTCTTCCTTCAGTTCCGCGAAGATCGGCGCGAAGCGCTCGAAGTCGAGACACGGCCGCCGCTTGGCGATCTCGTCGGGAACGGCAGCTTTGCTCGGGGCCGGATCGGCTACGTGCTTGAGGTCGAAGATTCCGTCCGCCGGATTTGAAAGCAGCGGGTCGTCGGACGCAAGAATCTCGTCTATTGTCGTCGGGATCGGGGTGGCGGTCGCAGCAGGCCCGAGGAGTCCATGCCTATCGTGCGGCGCGAGAAGTGGACGGTGCGTTTCGTCCGCGCGGAACACCTCAAGATTGCCTTCGAGCGAGTATTCCTGGAGGCTCGGATCGCGCCCGTTCTCAATGCTGCCTGGCAAAAAGCCGTATTCGTCGATGAACTCATTGATCGCTTTGAACTGGCCGATGACGATGTCTTCCTCGCTGGAGTTCGACGGCGCAGCACGCTTATTGGCGAGAAGCCCGAGCGTGTCTTCCTCGGAGAAAATGTCGGCGAACCGAGCCGGCTTGTCCTGCATCAGCCTGCCAAGTGTTCCCGCTTCGCAGCACGGATGATCGAGAGCGCGTGCGCAAGTCGCTGTTCTCGCGGGTCCTGCGCGTTGAGGTTCGGTTCGCGATCGCGGCTTTGAAAGAAAGCCTTTACGCTCGGCCAAAGCATCGCGGCCTCCTCGTCGCCCATCGGAAGACGCGCGGCGGCAATGTTCCCATGAATCGTCCGAAGGATGCGCTCGTCGAGATTCTTCGAGAGAATCTCGTAGGCATGTTCAAACGGATTGATGCTGTCGATGAGGTCTATCGAGAGGTCGTCGAGGTTGACGAACTTCTTCGCAAGCTTGATGAGGACGTTCTCTCCTTCGCGCTTCGTCTCAAGTCCGCCGTTTGTATTCGGATTCGGATCGCCCGGCTCGGGCGAGACGGCGTTCTTGAAGTTGAGGTCGAGCAGCACGGCGTGGCGGACTTCGTTGACCTGGGATTCGGTAAGGTCGGGATGGCGCTTTGCAATGACCATGGGGATGATTTGCGTATTGATTTCAGCCGGCGTATAGACTTCAGGCTGATTCATCACGAGTCGGATGAGCGGATTTTGAATAATGTCCACCTTGAGTTCGTCGAGTTGCTCCTCGACGATCTGCTTGACGCGGTCGGTAGATGGCTCCTGAAGTCCCTTGATGTAAAGCGGAACGCCGGGAGTGGGCTCCTGTACTAGTGATTCGGGAACCTTCGTCTTGAAGTTGAAGTTCGGCGCGAGCACCTGCTCCATGATGAGCGAAACGGAGATTGCTTTAAGCATGTTGTTCACCGCCTCGGTAACGGCACTTTGCTCTTCGAGCGGCTCGGCGACGAGGTTGGTGAACTGCGCGTGGGTCTTGCCTTCGGCGTCGCGCGTGGCGCGGCCGATGATTTGGATGACTTCGGTCATCGAGTGGCGGTAGCCGACGGTAAGGACGTGCTCGCACCAGATCCAGTCGAAGCCCTCCTTAGCCATGCCTAGCGCGATGATGATGTCGAGATCTTCGGGGTGTTCGACCTTGCGGAGGCTCGCGAGTACCGTCTCGCGATAGGGGCTGTCGTCAACGAGGTCGGCGATCTTAAGAACGGTTCCATCCGGCCGCGTAACATGGTAAAAGCCGGTGATGCTATCGCGGGTCACGCGGCTCGCGTCACCATCGGCGATAAACTCCAGCAGGTCGTCGACCTGTTCGTTCTTGCCCTTCGGCGCCTCCGCGGAGTTGACGCTCGGGATGTGAATAATCGTCTTCATCGAAAGGTCGAGGACCTCTTCGATGGCCTTGATGTAGGACTTGCTGTAGAAGTGGTAGCCGATGCCGAGATTCTTAAGATACTCGTACGACGCGAGTTGCTCGTAGTACGTGTAGGTCACGCGCGTGAATCGGTTTTCGTCTTCCGGTCGGAGCACCGGCATTGCGTCGCCGCGGAAATACGAACCGGTCATCGCGACGACGTGCGTTTTGCCGTTGCAAATAAGGCCGCGTACAAGTTCGCCAAGTTTCGATTCCGCGTCGGCGGATGTATGGTGGAACTCGTCGATCGCGACGACACAGTCGGCGAAAGCTTCGGCACCGAGCTTGTCGTATGCGAAGCGGAGCGTAGCATGGGTGCAGACGAGGGTGGGGTCATCCGAAGCGAGGAACTCGGCGACGGCCACAGTCTTTTGTCCGCCACCGGACGTGGTGAGGTTGTACTTCGGAGTGACCAGCCAATCGACGAAAAATCCGCTGGCTTTGAGCGGCGTGGTCCTAAACGAATTGCCAATGGAGCGCTCAGGGACAGCGACGACGACCTTTTTGAGGCCCTGGTTCACGATCTTGTCAAGGCCGATATACATGAGCGCCCGGGATTTGCCGGATGCCGGCGGAGCCTTAATGAGAAGATACTGCGCGTAGCGAGAGTCAAAGGCGCGGGCCTGCATCTCGCGCATCCCCATTTCGTTTACGGTTGTCTTGTGTGTGCCGCAAACATGAGTAATTAGATTAGGCATTTTTCGCCGTCTCGGCCTTACGAGTTATCAACGTGAAGTCTCTTTCTGAGATCTGGCGTGGCGTGGTGCGAAATGCCTGGCCCCAATATTTCTTGTTCGTGACAAAGTCGAGCGCATCCACGATAGTCCGAACGTCAACAGGAGCGGCGAAAATACGGCAACCGTCGAGTTCTAGGCGACAGGCAAAGGCGCCGAACACCTGTTCCCCAAGGATGCGCGTCGTTTTATCTAGGGCTATCGACACAACGATAGCGCTTGCACAAAAGCCGCTTCTGCTCTTGTAAAACAAAATCTTTGTTCCAGGTGCGATGATTCTCGAACTGCGCGTTGTATACCAGGCGTTGTTGGCGAACAGCCCACGAAGAACGGCGTCGGCCGCGAGTTTTCCATGCGGCCCCTCCAAGTCATTGAAAGCGATAATCGCGTGACCGGATTCATTCGTCGTCATTTTAACATGTGGTCGCTTGTTCATCGCGGTTGGGACGAAAGCGTGTTTGCTTGCGTGGTAGACGCTCTGACGTGTTGATACATCGTAAATGACATAATTAACGGTGGGGCCCTTATTTATCCGAGAACATACGAGCTAGAGTTGCCCCAACACGTTGCGCCTGATCGCGGTCAAAGACAATATGAACGACTCCCGGCGCTTTATAGACTGGGTTGCTTTGATCTCGTCTTAGCTCGCCAACCGGCACATCGGTCGGGGTTGCAGAGGCTTGCGCCACGGTACTGACTTGCGTAAGATCTGGTACCCCCATATGGAGTTCAGGGCCCTGCATTTCGATGTGTCCTTCTGCCGGAGCCTCGTTATCTAGGAAGACTCTCGCAGCCCGACTTGAGGCTTCAAAGCGTGAACCTTGAGCGAGAACGGACGCGGCTCGCCCCTGAAAGCTTCCATGCATTTCAGGCAGAACGCCAGGCCCGCCCACATAGTCGCCGGGATCGGCTGTCGTGCGATCTAGGCCCTGCCCGTGACCAAATGTCGCAGCTATGAACCTTTCGAGCGCTATCGCCGTCGTGGTCGGCACATATATGTCCAGGCGGAGCAGCTTGCGCTCTTGGAAATTGGGTTTCAGCTTACAAATATCGAAAATGTGCAGATAGAGGGCGCCATCGTACTCGCCGCCTTGCAGCACCGCGGCCGTCATTGTTGGATTGTGCCCTTGATCCGAGAAATGTGAGTAGAGGATCCAAGGATCTTCGCCAGTCATTATTTTGAATACATGAACGCGAAGATCGTCGATGTGATCGCGGCAGTTGAACTGCATAGGATTATAAAACCCTTTCCTTGCTATGCGAAGTTGAGCGACGCGTCACGCTTACGCCGTTGCGCCCGAGTATACATTGCAAATAGGATTTCAGAGCGCTTTGAGTCGTCAGCGCCGCGGCAGCCGTAAATAGCGTCTTCAATGTACCCATCGTTATCTTGATGCGCTTCTGACAATAACCGAGGAGTTGTCGTCGGGTTGTATAGATATCCTAGCGTCTTCCCGGGGGCCGCGCCTCTAGCGCGCAAGATGGCTCTCGCCAGATCGGAAAGAGTTCTTTTTTGTACGTCCGACAACGCCGGAAGCGGGAAGGTATTGTAGACTAAGCCTGAGGAAAACCGATCATCGCGGCGCATCTTACCACCAACAATTCGCATCCACAGTCGTATAAGCCTAGAGCTGACTATCGCGAGAAGCCACGGTTCATATCCATCCGCGAAGAACACTTGCTGGGTCGGGATCACCGTTTTTGTGTCCAGCGGCGTAGCAGGAATATACGCGCGACTCTCCGCCACAAGTTGCGGGATAGCTAGCACTTCGCTTCCTCTTGGCAGCCCGGATCCGAATCGATTTGGGCATGATGCGAGACGCTTCGCGTCGACGCCGTGCGTGTTGCGATAGATTGTGGTTGCTCTTAAGCGCTGCGCGAGTGGTTCATTCGCCATCGCAATCGGCAAGTCGTCATCGGGGATCACGATGATATATCGATGCTTGTCGTTTAGGAGATCGTCGCCGCTAAGAAGACGCCGAATAAATCGGTTAGCACCGGGATGATCGCGAAGTATTGCTTCACGCTCGCCGGACGTCAAGGTCAGCCGGCCTCCATCGAGCGGTTTTAGGCCTTTTTCAATTACGGGAAGATCGCTGATTGGCGCGTGTTCTTTACACACAATGGTGACGTGTGACGCAGGCATCAAGTAGAAGTTGATTGCTGGAACGCTTTTGGCAAGCAGGCCCTCGTACAAAAGCGCGGCATCTCCATTAAGCGTGGTAAACCCTACGATGGAGCAGGTTATGCCAGCATTGTGGGTTGCGCTGTTTTCCCATTTGACGGTGGGGTAAGCAAACGAAATGGTTACTCCAAGCGACGCGATGTGAGGCCAAAGGATTGGAACTTGCTCGCCCTGGTAGATAGAGTTAGTTGTTACTAGAGCGCCTCTTACCCGGCCGGCGCCTTTTCGCAGGTAGTCGGTCAGCTTAAGTATCCAACATGCGACGTAATCGAGATCTCCATAGTTAGCGACGTGGCCGATGAAAACATGATCCATGTCGGCGTTTTGTTCCGCAGTTCTTCCGAAATGCCCAAGATAGGGTGGGTTGCCGCAAACGTAGGTTTCGGCGTCACTATCTGTCGGGCAGACGGAGACCCAATCTAAGCCCAGCGCGTTGCCCTGACGAATCGTTGTGATTTTGCCAAGAGGCAAAGTAGGTCGTGAGGAGCCAAACAAGTCTTTGAAGGCGGAATTCATCTGATGCTCAGCGATCCACAACGATAGCTTTGCGGTTTCACAGGCAAAGTCTACAATATCAATCCCGAAGAAATTAAAAAGCGATATCCCTGACAGATGTAATGTCGCGTTAGGCTCGATTTCGGAGATTCGGCTCAGCACTTGCATCTCAAGCGCCCGCAGCTCTTTGTAGGCGATTACCAAAAAATTGCCGGAGCCGCAGGCTGGGTCAAAGACGTGGATCTTAGAAATGCGGCCAAGTAGCGCGTTTAGCTTCGCGACGCTATCTTTGGCCTTTTCGTATGCGGCGAATAGATTATCCAGAAAGAGCGGTTGCAGCACCTTCATGATATTTGGCACGTTAGTGTAGTGCATGCCGAGATCGCTTCGTGTACCGTCCTGGGCGACGGTCTGAATCATGGATCCAAAGATATCCGGATTGATCGTCGTCCAGTCAAGGTCTCCGCATTCTAGTAGGAGCCGCCGGGCGGTTCGGTTGAAGTGCGGGAGTTCGACTGGGTCCTCGAAGAGACTGCCGTTCACATAGGGGAACTTTGCCTCAGCGGCAGGCGTGGTCCTCGGGCGTCGCGCTTCTTCGATATTCATTATGCGAAACAGTCGGTCGAGCAAGGGCGCGACCTCGGCAGCGTCTTCGGTGGTATACTGCGTAACGGTGTTCGTAAATATCTTTGTGGTCTCGAAGATGCTCGTCTTTTCTGCATAGAAACAGAAGAGGAGACGGGTCATCAGCAGATTCAGTTCGTGGGAGTGGTGCCCGGTAGTCCACGTCGGGTTTGCCGCGAGAAGCGCGTCGTAGAGTTTCTTGAGTTTCTTGGCGGCCTTGACGTCGGCTGGGTGCTCTTCGACGATGGCTCGGCGTTCGTAGCCGGCGAGGGGTAGCAGGAAATCGCAACTTTCGTCGAGCTGGCCATACTCGATGTTCAGAGTATCGTCGAGTTGGAGATCGCGTGCATGGACCTGCTCGCCGTTCGTGACGAGGATGAATCGTGGCTTGTGCTTGGCTGTCAGAGGGTCCGCAACTAACGCATCGCCGATCGCGCCAACGTCCTCGTCGGCTCTGGCAGGTCGGAAGAAGAGATGCTTCTTCCAAAGGACGTCTCCCGGCTGTTTTGCCGCATTCGTCTGCCCAGTCTTGAGCCGGCTAACTGTGACCTTTGAGGTGTTAAAGATTTCGATGAGATCAAACGGAAACGTCGCGGGGTCGTGCGGCTTCGCGACGAGGTTTCGGACGGCGAATTCGATCTCGGTGGGGTTCATTTGCGCTACGGACCTCTCTTTTGCGTGTCTGCGTTCGGAATGGTAAACCTCCCTCGAACCTCGGTTATACGCCCCATAAGCGAGATAGTAGACCTAAGCCCTGCCGGTGAGTTATGCGATCTTCGCTCTTCGTCCCGTTACCGCCCTCGGTCTCCAGAGACGTCCACCTATTTCGAGTAGCGTGCTCGTTGCCGCGCAAGCTGTTGCTTACGAGTGCGAGCCTTGAGCACGTCCTTGTACGCTGCGGCGAAGCGTTGCATCGCCGGCAACCTGGGGTTCATTGCGTGCCGGCCGAGCGTCACGAATCCATCGGGATTCTTGCGACGATAGGCCGAGACCGCTGCCTCCACTCCAGCGACATTTCCATCCTCGACGCTGAGCGAGTCCGCATAATCGTTCATCACGCGATCAACTGCGTCGGCTTCCCAAGCGCCGGCCAATATTAGGGCTTGTTCGAGCTTGGCGCGAAGCGCTTGTCCAAGCGTGACCGTGCGCTGAGCCATTTCCAAATCCTTTGCGCTGATAGACATTTCCATTCTCCAGTCTGAGCGAGTGTGATGTGAACGAAAAGAGAGGCGGGGAGCCCAAACTCCCGGCCTCTCTTGCCACACGCGAGCGAGATTCGCGAAGCGCGGACCGTCCGCGGATCCGCTCGAGTGGACACCTTTACTGGGGGAGAGCGCCGAACTGCCGCGTTTCGGCTTCGATGCGCCGGCGCTGCGCTTCTAAAATGCTGGCGATATCAACGCGAACGCGAAACCGTTTTACGTTCCGCGGGCGAGGAATCCCGGGCACCGCTGGCGTGTCGGGTTCGTCGTAGATTTGGCCTACGACGACGCCGAAGCAGCCTTCCCACAAGTTGACATATTTTGCGAAGCCTTGCAAAGCCTCGATCTCGAAGTCCAGCGTCGTCGCTCCGCGTGATTTCTCGACTCGCGCCAAACGTGCGACGTCATCTAGGTTGTCGTCGGTTGCTATCATGTTTACCTCGCAAGAGTAAAATGCGACCACGACGCCGCGATGCGGCGCTCGGCCTCGGCCTCCATGTTGCGATCTTGAAGGTACGCGAGCGCCAGAGAGGTGCAATCGACCTGGTCGTCGTGCTTCGCAGCGGGAAACCGGAGATGTTCTTCCATCCAGCCGTCGAGCCACGGCGCAGCCTTGGGCAGCATGACTTTTTCGGTCTCGAATAACGGTGTGATCGCTTGCACGCGCGCCATTTTGTCGCCCTTCGGCGGAATGCCCACGATCGGAATCGAGCTCTCACGCGCAAGCATCTGCACCAGGGGAATACCCGAGGCCGCCGCCTCTGCGACGACCGCGTGGGGCTTCCATTCGCGCCAGCGTGCCATCACGAGCGGTATGAGATCGGGAAACTCCACACGACGCGCTATCGAGTCGATCAGGTAGTACCTTCGTTCGTCGGTCGCCCAGCACGCGAGCGCCGAAGGGTCGGCGGTCGACTTCGCAGACCACGCACCGTCGATCACCATGACACGGAAAGCGCTGTAGCGCCCCGGTGCCGCGGCGAAGCGGTTCTTCATCCACTCGAGTTTGAACGTCGCCCCGCCGGCAGGAATAGGGTTCTGCTGGTATAGCGACGCGAAGCTGCTTGCCGAAATCTCACCATGCGCCACGCTGGGCAACGCATCGACCGGAAAGCGTTGCGGCCACAGGGCTTCGCCCACGGCTCGCCCCAGCGCATCACTCTCCTCTGCGATCGCCGGCAACGAGAGTACCGTCCAACGCTTGCCGTCTTCGGAGTTTAGAATGCGCCCGGCGAGATCGTCATCGTGCCACCGCGTTTGACAAAGGATGATGCGACCGTTCGGCATCAGCCTCGTGCGAGCGACGTCGCTATACCAGGCCCACAAGCTTTCGCGTGCTGTTTCGCTCTCAGCCTCGGCACGATCGCGAATGGGGTCGTCGATGATAAGCCTATCGGCACCATAGCCGGTCAGGCCACCTTGGCATCCCGTAGCAATTAAGACGCCTCCCGCATCAGTCTGCCAGCGGTTTTGGGCTCGAGATTCCTCCGAAACACGGCACTCGAAGGGCCACCTGTCGCTCCGCATGTACGACCGCGCCTTGCGCGAGTTGCCTTCGGCGAGTTCGGCGCCGTACGAGGCGAGAACGATTTGTGATCTCGGATTACGGCCGAGAACCCATGCGGGCAGCGCCTGCGAGACGTGCATGGTTTTGCCGTGCCGCGGCGGCATCATCACAATCAGTCTGTCAATGTCGCCGCGCTCGACGGCTTCCAGATGGTCGCAGAGCGCCACCGTATGCCGGGCGCGTTCGTAGGTCGGATCCAGAAGCGAAATAAAGTCGCCTAGGCACCGGCGCGCGAGTTCGTCTCGAGACGCGGCCACGACCGCCGCCCGCACATCATTGGTCATCCGCTGCGCGTCGACGGCGATCACGGCGACGCCGCCTGGCGCGTGAACGCCGTTTTCATCGTGTTGCTGTATTTCGCCGCCGCGCGGGCCAGGTCGCAAAACTCGGCCGGCACGTTCTCGGCCGCCCACCGCTGGGCCGCCTCACAATCGGCAAAATATAGGCGCAGGAAGCTCGACTCCTGGAGCCATTGCTCGTGCGTTGGCGACGGTGAAGCACAACGTTCGAACGCTGCGCGAACCTCGGCTAGCTCATGGAGCACGCCGAGAATCCGCGCGAGAGTATCAGGGTCACGCCGCGAGCATGGTACACACATTGCCAATATGGTCGCGACCCCGCAGCTCTCGCACTCTCGCAGCAAGTTTGCAGTCGATCTACGACACATCGAAAGCCCCTTCGTGAATCCCAAAAGCGAGCAGTTTCGGGACGGTTTGAAAATCACGGCAGCGCAGCCTCCGATTGGTCCCGAAATGGCGTCCCGTTTTCTCCACTCGGAAGCACCCGTTGAGCGCCGCCGTTGACGAGCGAGCGCAGATCATCTTCGGTAAGTTTTGCCATCACCGCAATTACCTGCCGGCGTTGGTCGATCGTGACGTTTGCGGCCGAATCCGGCGTGAGCAACCCGTGCACCTTGAGCAGTTGATCGAGCGACGCACGCGCCCGGTCCACCGCTTGCAGCGCCAGCTTGAAATCTTCAGCTTCGATCGCTTTCGTCAGAATCTGTTCGCCGAAATACAGCACCTTTTCGGCCCGTTTCACGAGCGCTTGGGGCGTCGGATCTTCGTCAATCGAAGTGCCACAAAAACGGCACCGTCCGGTGCTCCCTCGTCGCACGCGCCGTCCCGCTTGGGACGATTTCTGGCCGCGAGCGCGCGCGGTAACATCGCCCGGCTTTTGGGCGGCATGGCGGAGGTGCCTGTCCACGCTGGCGCGTGAACGCTTGGTAGCGTCGGCTATGTCTCGGATGCTACGGCCTTGCGCGCGAAGCTCGGTTACTGCGACGCGGACGGCTGGGTCGTTGCAGACCGAGCACTTGGGCTCTCGCACTTAATCGTCTGACCGCCGTGAGAAGCGAGCAACGTCAAGCTCGCGTTCGACCTGTCGCTTAGCGAGGAGTATTGCAACAGCCTCGAAGTCATCGGCAAGCACCCTCGGATCGCTGCGCTTTATGCGGATCTCGGCCTCGAACACAACTCCCATCAGCGCCCTCCCTCAATGCAAAAGGCCCGCGAAAGCGGGCCCGTGCTCCTATTCTCGCACCAACGTCAAGCGGGTCGCGTCACGGTTGGCGATCTTGGAAGATAATCGGAACTTGGCGGCCATGATAGTCAAGTTGCGGCCGAATCGCCGTGGCAGTCGGTGCGGGGCGCGTCGTAGCCTCCGGCGGTGCGCCGATCGGCGTAACCGATGGGGTCGAGTTCGTTTTGGTCGAGCGCGTGCATCAGGTTGCCGAGAAGCCGAGCTCGCTGCCCCGGGTTTCGTCTGTTGAGACGGTCGGATTCTTTGCGGGCCTCTTCAACGCTGAGGTTGCAGCGCTGCAGGGCTTCGATAACACGTTCGAGCGGGACTTGGGTCGTCCGACCTTTTGATTTCTTGCGTCTCTTGAATTTCTCTTGAACTAATTGATTCGCTGAAGCGGATTGCGGTGGTAGCGCTGAAGCGGATTGCGGCGCTTTGTGCGAAAAGGTGCGGCGGTCGGGCTCAAAAGCGCTGAAGCCACCTGCAGCGGTCAGGTCCGTGATTCGATAGTCACTACAGCGGCCGTTCACCGGGTTAACCGGCTCGATAAGACCGGCCTCGACGAGTTCGTGCAGGTGGGTGAAAACCTGGCGCTCCGAGCGGCCGCGATGAGCTGCGAGCGTTTCTTGTGAGATTTGGACTCGGTTGGTTTTATAGGTGCGGTGACGCACCAACACGGCGTACGTCACGGCCGCACCGTCGCTAAGCTTACGCTCGGGGAGCATGTCTAGCAGTCGGTCTGGGATTCGCGTGTAAGTCCCTGCCACTTGGCCGGGTTGCGCGGGTGCATCGCCTCTCACGGTCGCCCTCGTCTCGCGTGTCCCCGGCGTTCGCTCTCGAAGAGGGCGTCGGCGACGGCGCGGATGGTGGCGACGCCGCGGTACGTCGCCGGATCGTCGTCACGATAGACTACGCGCAGCGCCACCTCATCGGCCTCTACGACGCGCAGCACCTCGTCGCAAACCTCAGCGTGCGGTCCGAAGGCCTCGAAATCGACCCGCCGGCGGCGGCGCGCACGTTGTCGGTAGGCATCGCCGTGATGATCGCAACAAAAGCGCCATCGCTCGGGCGCTAGCGGCCCGCTGCATTCAAGGCAAAGCCGCGGCTCAGAATCTTTTAACAAGTTCGGCGCCGCGCGTTCACGAGGCGCGCGAGACGCGGTTGGCGTTCAAATAGCGGACGCAGTCGCTGCGCCACACGTAACGCCGCGAGCCCTGACGAACATAGGGAACGCGGCCCTCGCGCATCAGAGAGAAAAGCGTCGAGCGGCCGAGCTTCAGGAAGTTCTGCGCTTCGGGAAGCGTGAATAGCTCGTCGCCCGTCCCGCCAGGTTGAATCTTGGGCATGAAAAAAACTCCGTGCAAAGCGTCAGTTCCTCACACGATTTGCGGGCATCGCGCCCTCGTGCGGGTTCACACGCTCCATCTGCGGAGCTAGGCATCGTCAACGTCGCGCCGACGAGCCGTCTGGTTTCACACCATAATACGCGCGAAACGCTGCACGCGTCAAGCCCGGCGGGGACTCTCATGCATCGTTAGGGAATGAGCGCCGCCATGCCAAAGCGACGCGCCAAGGGCGAGGGTTCCATCGTACATCGCGCTGACGGGTTGTGGATGTTCACCGCCGATTTAGGGCGAGACGGCGACGGCCGACGGCTGCGAAAGTATTACTACGGCCGGTCGCGCAGCGAGCTGCTGCGAAAGGTCGGCGACGAGAAGGCGCGCAGCGGCGGAACGATACGCCCGCGCGTGCGGGGCACCGTCGGCGATTGGGTGGAGCGTTGGTTGAGCGACGACGTAGAACCGAATCTCTCGCGAAACACGTACTCGCTGTATGAAATGGTGTGGCGCGTTCACGCGAAGCCGACCCTCGCGCACATTTCACTCGAAAAGCTCGACGTTCAACACGTCGAGCGGCTCTATGCTGCCTTGCGTAAGAGCGGGAGGTCGAGCGGGATGCTGCAGCACGTCGCGACCGTCATGTCGCGCGCAATTGCCGTCGCTATCCGGCACCGAGCGTACAATCGCCCGAACCCCTTCACACTCGTTTCGAAGCCGCGGCATCGTCACGCGGAGGCAAAGGTGCTCACCGTTGACGATGCACGCCGGTTCATCGCGGCCGTGCGCGGCGACGCCTACGAAGCGCTGTGGATCCTGCTCGTGAGTTCGGGGCTGCGGCTCGGCGAAGCGCTCGCGCTCGAATGGAACGACATTGACTTCGAACGCGGCACCGCGGCGATACGTCAGGGCCTCACCGAGGTCAATGGTTACTCGAAGATCGGGCCGCTCAAGACGCGCACGTCGCGTCGCAGCATCGAGCTAGGTGACCTTGCCCTCGACGCTCTGCGGCGCCGGCGAAAGACCGCCGGCCGGTCCAAGTTCATCTTCACGACGACGGGCGGCGGCCATCCGAAGCGCTCGAACCTGCGCGCGCGTCACTTCGCTCCGGCCTGCACCGTCGCCGGCATCGAGGGCGTCACCATCCACGGGCTGCGGCACACAATGACGAGCCTAGCGCTCGCCGAGGGCGTCTCGCCGAAAGTCGTCGCCGAGCGACTCGGGCACTCAACCGTGCGGCTCACCCAAGACCGCTACCAGCACGTCATGCCGGGGCTGCAGCGACAGGCCGCTCAGACCATCGATGGCGTGCTCTCAGGGCGCCCTAAACGTCGTAAAAACGGTGCTCCGCGGGCTGCCAGACGCCGCGCAGCCGCTGCGAAATAGGCTGCAAAATAGGCTGTAGAACCTAAGAAAAGCCTTGGAGATGTGGGGGCTCGAACCCCAGACCCCCTGCTTGCAAAATATGGCAGACGGTGCCCGGGCGTCCAATACGCTCGTCAAAACCATCCCTGTCAGTCCAGCGGAGTCCACAGTTATCCGACGAATAGGCTGTGAATAGGCTGTACGGCACTCGTGATTGCCTCGAACGCAAAGCGGCTCCGCCGACCGTCCAAGTTCGGCGAAGCCGCGCACCGGCAGAGAAGGAGCCTCTCAAACCGATGACCAGCACATCATATCGCGGGTACGCGAGAGTTTCGACGGGCGAGCAGACTTTGAACGCACAGAAAGACGCTTTGCGGGCCGCTGGCTGCGTCGAAATCTTCTCGGACGTAGCGAGCGGCGCGAGCACCGACCGCGGCGGCTTAGAGGCCATTCTAGCGGCATTGCAGCCCGCCGACACGCTCGTCGTCGCGCGGCTCGATCGGCTCGGGCGTAGTATGCCCCATCTCGTCGCAACGATTGCGGCGCTCGAAGCGCGCGGCGTCGGTTTTAAGAGCCTTGCCGAATCCATCGACACGACCTCGGCTGCAGGTCGGCTCGTGCTGCACATCTTCGCTTCGCTCGCGGACTTCGAGCGCGAGGTGATTCGGGAGCGGACGCGTGATGCGCTCGCGGCCAAAAAACGCCGCGGTGAACCGGTCGGGCGGCGCAAGGCGCTCTCACCTTCGCGGCTTTCAGCGGCCCGGCAAATGCTCGAGGGCGGACTCGGCGCGGCGCATGTATCGCGCGTCCTCAAGGTCGGACGCTCGACGCTTTATCGTGCACTCGCGGCCTCCGTCTGAACCAACAACCCAACAGTCGCCCACGGCGGCAGATAAGGGAGTCGGTGAAGACGTCCCTTATTTTTCACGGCGAAGCAATCTTAGGCGAACGGAAACAGAGCCTTTACTTGTATTGACGGACCGCAATCGATTGAGCGACGTCGCCAAGGCCGAAGGGGAGGGTCATGGAAAACTGCTTGCCATTCGGGCGGATGACTTGCACCCAAGATGAGTCGCCGTCGGAGGCGTTCATGTCGACGTAAACGTTGTCCCCAGTATCAATCGCTAATCGCGTGATGCCCCCTGGCGGCATCGTTATCGTTTGTGGCGTTATATCGCCGTTGGCGTCAGGAGGGAAGCGCAACACCTCGTAACCCCCTTGCATTATCCAAAGCCGTCCTTTGCTATCGACCGCCATAGAATCAGCTTGTCCCAAGCCGGTGTGTGGTCCATGGATCATGCGGATCGGAGGAACGTCGCCCGAAGCATTCTTGGCAAAGACAAAGATTGAATTTGTGTTAAGATCAGAGACGTAGATTTTGCCGGACTTATCAATCGCGGCGGTAATGGTCGATGAGAGCATCGTATTGTCACCGGCGATCATAAAGCACTTCGAACCACATGCACCTTCCGAAGCAGAAAAGTATTGGAAGCTCGACTGGCCCGTAGCGTTATAGACATCCTTGCCGGCGATTACCCATGCCCACGAGGGGGCGGGATTTATGCCGTTCCCAGTCAGCATAGTCGTTCCCCATGCGGCGTCGCCAAAGGGTGTATAAAGCGTGTTCTCTGGATCAACGCCGATACTACTTAACCACAGCTTCTGCTGCGACGGTTCGTTGATCGTGATTGTCGCTGAGGGCGTTGCAGAGGGGCTTACAGTACCAAATACATATATGTGCGCCTTCGGATATGCGTTGTTGCCTACCCCGACGAATAACGGCTGTTTGTTTATTTTTTTGACGTCGCGGGCCAGCCGAGTAGCATCTCCCCAAAAAGGCGCCGACGGGTAGTGCGGCGCAACTGATTGCGGCGCCGCGCAGGCGGCAAGTACGACGAGGAGCCCGATTGCAAGATGCTCGCGGTTCACGTTTTTTAAAACTCCTTCACTAACGGCGAAGAAACGCTCGGGCTAAACTTCGTAGCCAAAGTTTCGGCACCTTGCCTAACGAAGAAACCGTGCGGGGAGATCGCAACGTTGACGACCATTCCGCAAGACGCTCTACGCGGCTTCTCCGATGCCTTCGCGGAGTGCCACGCAACCCTGGAACGGCGAATCGCCCATGGCAAGGGGGGTCGCGCTGGGAGTTTAGACCGCCGGAAGCAAGGTCGTGAGGTGGACGACGCAATGACTACATTGACAGGGGCGGGACGCCACTAGGACCAGCCCAAGGTGGATCACGCTCCGCGGAGAGCTACGGTGGGGCCGGTGCACGCCGGGCCCCTTTTGGGACGCCCTCTTCTATTTTTGCGTCGGCTCGAGTTCAGCCTCGAGCGCCCGCAGCGCCTCCTCGTCTCTACCTTCCGGATGCTTGAGAGAGAGTGTCTTAAACTCGCGAGCCAAATCGCTTAGATGCCGTGCAAAACCTTCATCGTTTGGACGGAAACGATCGACGAATGTTTGGCAGAAGATCAAAGCATTCGAACCGGCGTCGACCAGCAATGCGTAGGTGTGCGTCTGACAGTCT
>Ga0265338_10005059_pt1 | contig 17398 bp, 11 predicted proteins | sample 42126metaG_FD_193579 | JGI IMG/M metagenome (GOLD analysis project Ga0265338, IMG submission 193579) | Rhizosphere microbial communities from Carex aquatilis grown in University of Washington, Seatle, WA, United States - 4-21-26 metaG | ecosystem: Host-associated > Plants > Roots > Rhizosphere... | reverse complement strand
TCTGCGGTTAAACCAGAGAAGTACTAGTTCGATCGCGCAATACTCCCGAGCCGATTTCACCCATCCACACGCTTAACAAGTTTCTTACTGGAAGCGGAGTGTGCGCGGTTTGAGCGCGCCCCCCCCGATACATCGATTTAACAACAATGTGACACATCTGTGACAAATCAGGGGAGTCGTACGTTCTAACTTGTGCCTCGACGATGTTTTCGCAGCACTCGAAGAACGTGGGTATGACGGAGTCTCAAGCGAGGGGCACTACCGACGTTGCACGGTTCGGCGAGATCTCCCTGAACTTCAGGAAGATGGAGCTGCGCCGGGCCGATCAGCCTGTCGTACTGACCCTGCAAGAGTTCAAAGTGCTGCGGTTCTTCGTCGCTCGGCCGGAAGTTGTGGTTTCGCGCCAAAAGTTGATCAGTGCCGTATGGCCGAAGCGAAATCGCTCGAGCCGGCGCACTGTCGACAATCACATTGCAAGACTGCGGCAGAAGATCGAGAAGGACCCCGCTCACCCTGTTTATCTTTTGACCGTTCACGGAGTTGGCTACAAATTTGTGCCCCAGGAAGAGGCACGCATTCTAGGAAAAGGTTGAGCCTTCAGCCGAGAAGCTTCGAAGAAGCTGGGCTCGGAGAGCGCAAGCCCTCGCTGTGAATAGAGATGCGTCGCCGCATGCGGAATGCGGCACGGGATCGCTACCTGCGGCAGGGATTGGAGAAGTGAGAACAAGTTATGGGATTGGCTACAGTGAAAAGAATCTGCATGCAGCTGGTCGTCCTGGGCGTTCTCATGACGGCTGTCAAGCCGTCATTTGGTATTCCCGCCTTTGCCCGCAAGTATGGGCTGCCCTGCTCTGCCTGCCATGAGGCTTGGCCCAAGCTGAATAACTTTGGCCAGAACTTCCGGGACAACGGCTACCAGCTGGGCAAAGGGCGGGATGCTCCTATTTACCAGGACCCGGGTTATTGGCCAATTACGTTTCGCATGACGCCGAATTGGCATCGCGAAAGCACGAACCCGCAAGCGATTGATAGTGTCCCGGGCGACCCCACTAGTGGCACGGTCCTATCCACGATTACAAAATCGGGCTTTGATCCGTCGGCCATCGACTTCATCACTGCGGGCACCCTGTACAAGAACATTTCTTTCTTCGCGCAACCGTACTTGTTCAACGGTGGCGTCGACATTGCGCAGATGTTCGTCCGCTTCGACAACGTCTTTGGCTCGCGCTGGCTGAACGTCAAGGTCGGACAATTCGAGTTGGATACCTTGATTTCTGAAGAGAGGATCCTGACGCCGGACAACACTGGCGGTCTTTACCGTAACTATCATTTCCACCCGGCGGGTGACAGTACCCTCTTCGGAGGGATCGGCGACGCGCAGCTCGGGGTCGAGTTGCTCGGACACTCGGATAACAGCTATACGCGTTACTCGGTTGCACTGGTGAACAATAGTGGTGGACGGACGGGATTGCCTGCTAGCTCGACCTACAACGTCTACGGTGACTTCACACAGGGCTTCGAGCTTCCCAAGATCGGACTCCAGCGAGTCGGGGTGTTCGGCTATCTAGGCCAGTCTCCTACCTACTTTCAAACCAGTGGAGGCAGCCCCATTGCGGGAGCGGGCCTTGGGGACCGCAGCTTCTACAGAGCTGGTGCCTATGGGCTTTTTTACGTGGGCAAGTTCGATCTGAGCACGTTCTACGAACATGGCAAGGACAACGTTTATTTGGGCAACTCGGTGCCGTCCAATCAGCCTTCCCTGTTGCCAGTCGGAGCGGCGGGTCCGAGCTGGAATGGCGGTTTTGCCGAACTCCACTACACCCCCAATCCGCAACTGATCCTGATCAGCAGATATGAAACAGTCCGAATGTCGCAGCAAGCCAATCCCGGCATTCGCAGCGACTTCGGAAACGTCGACGCCTGGACGGTGGGTTATCGCTATTACCCGTTCATGAGCAGTCGCGCAGGTATGGCATGGGTGCAGGAATACTCGCGCGCAGCAACTAAAGGGACTGCCGTCGATGGGCTGGACCAGCGTAGAAGCACCTATCTGATGGGATTCGACTTCGATTTCTAGGAAAGGAGTACAGATGCGCACGAAAATTGTTTTAGCGAACGGCGTCGCGGTCTTGGTGCTCCTCTTGTCCAGTCTGGGCAGTTTTGGGCAGCAAAGCCATATTGGAAAGCTCACCGGGAACGCCAAACAAGGCAAAGAGCTCTACCGGCGCTACTGCATCTTTTGCCACGGTCCGTATGGTGACGGAACCGGAGAGAACGCGCCATATTTGGACCCCAAGCCGCGTGACTTCACCAAGGCCACGTTCAAATGCCGGTCGACGCCCAGCGGAAGCCTGCCACTCGACAGCGACCTCTATGACACGATCAGCCGCGGAGTACATGGCAGCGGAATGCCGTCCTGGAGGCCGCTGACCCATCAGCAGCGGGCCGATCTGGTTGCGTACGTGAAGAGTTTTTCTGCCCGTTTCGAAGAAGAGAAGCCCGCCACTTCGCTGGCGATTCCGCCCGAACCGCCCAACTCCGCTGACAGCGCCAAGCGGGGCGCGGAATCCTTCCAGAGCATGAACTGCTGGCAGTGCCACGGGCAAGAAGGACGAGGGAATGGGCCGTCCGCGAAGACGCTGACCGACAGTAAGGGTTATCCGATCGCGCCGTTTGATTTGACCAGCGGACTGCAACTCAAGTGCGGAGACTCACCGCAGGCTATGTTCCGGGACCTGATGACCGGTCTTGACGGCACTCCGATGCCTTCCTTTGCGGATGCTTTGAAGCCGGAAGAAGCGTGGGACCTGGTGCACTACGTTGAGACCCTTCGCGCGGGCAGCAAGAAAGCTGGTCACATCAAGATCGAACAGATTGAACCGAAGGGCGAGTAGGGGTTATGCGATGTGCCGGCTTGTATAGCAGGTCGGATCTTCATTCTTAAGGAAGTGATTTCGTTATGAGTTCTCGTTTGATTTCCCCCATCGTGGCCGGCACTTTTATGGTCTGTGTTGTGGCAATGAGTGTTCATGGCGCTGGTCTTCCGGCGAATGCGCCGGCACCGGCAGCCGCTGTGGTTAAGGGCACGGTGAAGTTTCAGGGTACGGCGCCCAAGGCAATGCACATCGACATGTCCGCCGATCCCAAGTGTGTGCAGGCGCATCCCGGCGGTGGATCCACCGAGGACATCGTGGCCGATGCCAGCGGAGGCCTGGAGAACGTGATTGTCTACGTCTCGCAAGGTCTGGGAGACGCCAAGTTCGATCCACCGACAGAGCCGGCCGTGATTGAGCAGAAGGGCTGCATGTACAAGCCCCATGTGGTTGCGCTGCGGGCCAACCAGACTTTGAAAGTGGTCAACGCCGACGGGACGACGCACAATATACATCCCTCGCCGAATAACAATCGCGAACTGAACCAGACGCAGCCCCCGGGAGTGCCTCTCAGCATGACCTTCGCACGAGAGGAAATCGCCATCCCGGTGAAGTGCAATATCCATCCGTGGATGCACAGCTACATCGCCGTCTTTAAGCATCCATTTTTTGCTGTCACGGGCAAAGGCGGCAGCTTCGAAATCGAGAATCTCCCGCCGGGCAATTACACGATCACCGCCTGGCACGAGAAGCTGGGCACGTCGATTCAGAAGATCACGGTTGGAGAATCGGAAACGAAGGGCCTCGAGTTCGTATTCAAAGCGCAGCCGGGTTCTTGATTCCGAGACAGGTTTCGAACTCGGAAGTTGGTGGAGAGTGACGGCAGAGATCTGCACGCATTCTGAACAGTTGGGGAGACGACAATGAGAGTCGAAAGAAATCAATCGCAGCGCGGCGTCTTGGTCTTCCTGATTCTGCTGATGGCGGGTTTGCTTGAGGCTCAAACTCCCGGCACGGGCGCCATTACGGGCCAAATCTTTGATCCTTCCGGGGCAGCAATTACCAGCGCTCATGTGTCCGCGGTAAGTGCGGAGACAGACTCGTCCCGAACGGTCATGGCGACCTCCGAGGGTTGGTTCCATTTGCCGCTGCTTCCGCCGGGAGATTACTCGCTCGTGGTGAAGGCCTCCGGTTTCCAATCGAAGACACTCCGGGCGATTCACGTCACCGTGACTGAGACCGCAGTCGTGAACGTGAAGCTCGAGGTTGCGAACGCTGCCGCGACAATGATCGAGGTCCTTGCGTCTCCAGAGCTGGCGCAAACAGAAAATTCTGCCCTTGGGCGCGTTACCGACGAGAGCACGATCGTTTCCTTGCCCCTGGCCAATCGAAATTTCTCTCAGGTGCTTGCCCTGAACCCAGGGGTCGTCGTGGAAGTTCCGGATGCTGGCGCCTTAGGCAAGAACAATCAGAACGTCGCCGCGAATGGTGCCAAGCCGACGTCGAACAACTTTCAGTTCAACGGCATCGACGCGAACAACCTGTCGGAGAACTCAGCATCGGGTTTCGGGGCCGAGATCGGCCTTGCGATCCCCAATCCGGACACGATCGAAGAATTCAAAGTGCAATCCGGTATGTTCGATGCGGGCTACGGAAGGGGAGCCGGTGCCAACGTCGATGTCGTCAGCAAGGCCGGAAGCAACAAGTTCCACGGGAAGCTGTGGGAGTTCTTCCGCAATGATGCACTGAATGCCAATGACTTCTTCTTGATCAGGGACGGTCAACCGCGGCCAGACCTGAAACAGAACCAATTCGGAGGCGCGATCGGTGGCCCGATCATAAAGGATAAGACATTCTTTTTTGCCGCCTACCAGGGAACGATTCAGCGCAACGGAGTATCCAACGTATCGAAGCAGTTCTCGTTCCTCCCACCGTTGACCAACGACCGCTCCGAGGCAACCTTGCGAAGCCTTCTGGGGAGTGTTTATGGAGGTCAATCCGGACTGTTTGGAGGAGTACCGGTCGCGCCTGACGGATCGAATATCAATCCCGTAGCGCTCGCCTTCTTAAGCGCCAAGTTTGCTAACGGAAGCTACGCCATTCCGACTCCGCAGGTCGTGGGAACGGACCCGAACACCGGTTTACCCACGGGGAGTTCTACCTTCTCTGTCCCGGCGTCTTATCGTGAAGATCAGCTCACGGCGAATCTTGATCACAACCTTTCCTCGAAAGACCAACTCTCAGGAAGGTACTTCTACTCCCGCGAGCCATTTACCGAGCCCTTCTCGCCCTTTGGGGCGAACGTGCCAGGATGGGGAACAGACCAGATCAATCGAAACCACATGTTTGTGCTGACCGACACGCATGCTTTTAGTCCCAACCTGATCAACGTTGCGCGTTTTGGATTCATGCGTTTCAGCGGACTCGGAAAGATTCCCCAGCCCTTGAATGCTGCAGACGTGGGCATAGCGACGCCATCGGGACTCCCTGAGACTCCGGGTATCGTCGTCAACGGCTTCTTCAGCATCGGAACAGCGGGTGAGCCGGTTTCATTCGAGAACACAAATTCGTTCGTCTGGCAGGATACTGTTTCCCTCACTCGCGGCAAACACACCCTGCGCATGGGCGGCGAAGTAAAGCGGCATGAACTCGCTCTCAACCTGCCGTTTGTAAAAGATGGATTTCTTTTCTTTTTGAGCTTCCCAGACTTCCTGCTTGGAATGGACGGAACGCAGAACGGCAATGGCAGTGGCGTGAGCAATGTGTTCAACAGCACCGGCTCATCTGGAAGTTTCCGCAAGGACCAGCGCTACACCGACTTTGCAGGCTTCGTTCAGGACGATATTCGAGTCAGTTCGCGTCTGACCGTGAACGCCGGAGTGCGGTATGAATTCTTCGGTCCACCCAGCGATATCCACGGCGCGTTGCCGACCTTCGATCCCACGATAGCGATTGGACAGGTGCCTCCCGCTCCCATCGGCAGCTTCAGCGGATATGTACTGCCGGCGAACTATAAAGGACCGCTTCCGGATGGGGTAGTGAAGACCGGCACCAGCGGACTCTGGAATGCCGACCGTAAGAATTTTGCGCCCCGTGTTGGGTTTTCACTCCGGCTGCTGAACAAGCCGGTACTAGTGCTGCGCGGCGGCTACGGCATCTATTACGATCAGCTGTCCGGTGATCTAGTCGAGCAGACGGTAGGCCAGCCGCCTTTTTCGTTCAAGCAGTCGTTCTCGGGCGGGCAGAATTCCGCGGCTACATTCCAGGAGCCCTATGTGCCGGCGCTGCCGCCTGACTCGAGCTTCCCAAACTTCCTGCCCCGTGTTCACGGCGGCGGCCTGTCTCTTGCTGCGGTAGGGCGAGACCTGACCAGCCCTTATGTGCAGCAGTACAACCTGAACTTGCAGTACGAAATCGCTCGTGATCTGGTTTGGCAGCTGGGATACGTGGGTGCGAAGACTACACACCAAGCCGGATGTACAGAGTTCAATCAGGCGCAGATCGCCACAGCACAGCACCCTGTGAATGGAGAGACGACCACGACTTTGGGGAATGTTGCGCAAAGGTCCCCATTTGATGGGATCGCGGGCGGATCGTATATCTGCCAAACCACATTCGACTCCAACTACAACTCGCTCCAGACCAGCGTGACCAAGAGACTGAGCCATGGCTTGAATCTGTTGGGGAGTTACACATGGTCCAAGAACCTGGACTTCGTCAGCGGTTCGGGTTCGCTGTCGGCCTTTCTTCTGTCCTTCCTGACGAACGATCAGACGAATCCACGGCAGGCCCGCGGACTGGCTGACTTCGACCGCAAGCAGCGATTCGTCCTGAGCTTTGTTTACGCACCGCCGAAGCTGGAGGCGGGGCCGACGATCGTGCGGCGTGTGCTATCGCAATGGCAGGTTTCCGGCGAATCGGTGCTGCAGTCCGGCCTCCCGGTCACCGCCACCGACAGCACCGCTGGTTCTGCTTTCGGGAACATTTCAGGCTTCAACCGAGCCCAGTGCACGGGCATCAATCCGGCTTCATCGGGATCGCTGACCAGCCGGCTCGGTGGCTACTTCAATCCCGCCGCATTTGCGCCGCCTCCGGTGATTGGCGACGATGGCGCCGCAACCGGTTTTGGAAACTGCGGAGTGGGAATCCTGCGCGGGCCCAGCGAACTCAACCTCGATCTGGGAATTGGGCGGAAGTTTGTCATCACCGAGGCGAGTGCAATTGAATTCCGGGCTGAGTTCTTCAATTTCACGAATACCCCCAAGTTTGGGTTGCCCATCGGAGATTTTTCTACCGGCAGCGCGTTTGGGCAGATTACGTCGACGGTGGCCAATCCACGAATTGTTCAGTTCGCACTGAAATACAGCTTCTAACAAGAAGGACGCAACCCCGGGGCGGTGAACTCGAAAGGGGGCGGCGCGGAGATAGAGAGAAACAAGGACCCCATGGCTGAAAGTGAGATCGAAATAGAAGTTTCAGCGACCCCTGCGATGGTTGATCCAGTACTCAGCAACTTCGAACTGCCCTTGCGCGTGACTGTTCATCCGCTGGGCTTCAGCATCGAGATCGCAAGCAACTCGCAAGAAGTGATCGATTGTGCGAATGAAAGTTGGGGAAATTCAGAGCAAGTCTTTCCCGAGCCAGCCGTACAGCTTCGAATCGGCGTGCTGCCGGGCGGTTCTGGAGACCGTCTGCCCATTCCGGTTAGCCGGGCGATGGAACACCTCATGGTCACCATCGCTGACACGGAAAACTTTGTAGTTTGCGATTTGAGGCAAGGATTTGGTTTCGGCTGGATCACGCAGGCCGCACTCGCAGACAGAGCCTATTTCCGATACTACCTCCTCGAAGCTGCTGGATGGACGTTGCTGAAGTCGATGTACCTTACGCCGCTCCATGCAGCGATCGTGACACTCGAAGGCCGAGGCGTGCTGCTCTGCGGAGACGCCGGGGCCGGCAAGTCTTCGCTGGCATTCGCCTGCGCCCGCAGTGGCTGGACCTTCCTGTCCGACGATTCGGGCTGCCTTATTCGCAATCGCGGGGATCGCCTTGTTGTTGGGAATCCCCACCAGATGCGTTTTCGCGAAGCAGGGATCGAACTCTTTCCCGAGTTGAAGAATCAACCGCTTGCTCCCCGCCCCACGGGAGAACTGTCTATTGAACTGAGCACTGAAAGCATGCCGGAGATTGCGACGGCGCTATCGGGTACGGTGGACTACATCGTATTCCTCAATCGACGCGAACCCGACCCGCCTTGCCTTACGCCCTTTCCCAAGGAGATTGCACTGCCCTGGTTTGAGAACGTCATCTGCTACGGCGAAAAGAACGTACGCGAGGCACAAGCCGCGTCCTTACGGCGTCTGCTTGGGGTGCCTATCTATGAGATGCACTATCGCGATCTTGGCTGGGCCGTAAACAGGCTTGAAGAACTGGTCCGGGAGGGCGTCTGACGCACCGGTACCTCCCACCGGGTAATCGACCGAAATGACTAACATTCCACATCACGTGCGGGTGATGCTGTCTTCGCTCAAGTTTCATGGCGCCGCCCCGGAAGAACTACGGACCATAAAAGACGCCGAATGGCAGGACCTACTTTCACAATGGAGCCTTGATCGATTTCCGATTCCTCTGAGGCAGGCTTGTGGTGACCTTCTTCCTGAGTGGGTTCGAGAACAAATTGATCGGGACACGATCGGCAACGCAGAGCGCTTTGAGCGCATTAAGGCGGACTACTCCAAGGTCGCACATGCAATCGGCAATGCGAATGCGGACCATGTGGTTCTCAAAGGCTTCGCCCAATGGCCCGGTTACGTGGAGCATCCTCGATTTCGGCGTCAGTCCGATATCGATCTGTACTGTCCTCCTGATTCAATAGTTCGTGCCCGCGAAGCGCTTTCAGGGATTGGCTACGAGACGGTTGACTGGGTGCAGCCCGGCCCCAGCGACCATATCCCTCCCATGATTCGGAAAACCGGATGGAAGTGGCGGGGTGACTTCTTTGACCCTGAAATGCCGATTTCAGTGGAGATTCACTTCAGGCTTTGGGATGAGCAGGGCTTGCACTTCGGCCCGGCGGATCTCGATCAGTTCTGGTTTCGACGAGTTGAGCGGAAGGTGGATGACCTAGTCTTTCCATCTCTTAGCCCTGTCGATGGGTTGGGTTACTTCGCCCTCAATGTACTCAGGGATCTAGTCCGTGGCAGGCCACGGACTTACAACCTCTACGAGCTGGCAAGATTTCTGAATACGAATGCGGAGGAGAAACTATTCTGGCAGAACTGGGTTGACCTTCATGACGAGACGCTTCGGCCCCTCGAAGCCATTACCTTTCGGCTGGCGACTCACTGGTTTGCTTGCCGTCTGCCGGAACCGGTGCAAAAGGAGATTGATTCTTTGCCAGCCGCCGTCAACTCCTGGTTCGATCTGTATGAAGATTCAGCAGTTACTACGGAGTTTCACCCGAACAAAGATTTGGTGTGGCTGCACTTAAGCCTGATCGATTTCCCTCGCCATAGACGGACTGTCCTGCTCAACAGACTGTTCCCAGAGCAGATTACGCCGGTTGATGCCCCATACATTGATAAGTCACCCGAGTCCAAGGAGAACCGCCAGGATTCGCGCCTGCGGAAGCGGGCCCGATACGTCGGTTATGTGGCTTCACGGGCGGCCTACCATCTGAGGGTTCTTCCATCGACACTCTGGCACGGTGCACGCTGGTGGCTGGCGACGAAAAATATCAGCAAAGGTTTCTGGACTTTCTTTGCTACGGCTTTCCTCTTCGATCTGGGGATGTATATCTTCTTCATTCTTTACAACCTGTACCTCCTGGATCGCGGATTCAAGGAGAATTTTCTTGGCATGGTTGCGAGCGCGTCCGCGATTGGCGGCATGGTGGGCACCATTCCGGCCGGGATGCTGGCCCAGCGGTTCGGTCTCCGCAAAGCTATTCTCGTCTGCCTGACGGCTTTACCCCTGGTCTTTTCGTTGCGATCCATTCTTGGTCAGGAAGCGGCTCTGGTGGCTCTCGCATTTCTCGGCGGAGCGACCGTCAGTATTTGGGCAGTTTGCATTTCGCCGGCAATCGCACAACTCACAGACGAACACAGCCGGCCGTTCGGCTTCAGTGTGATCTTCTCAGCAGGCATCGGAATTGGAATTTTGGGTGGGCAGATAGCGGGCCGTTTGCCCGGCTGGCTGTCCCAAATCGGCACGGCTGTTACAGATTTACGCGCGAAACAATTGGCTCTCCTGATTGCTTGTGGAATGATGGCTTTGGCGACGCTGCCGATTAGCCGGCTCCGATTTACGTCCGCTCCCGCTCAGGAGAGAAAGTTGTACCCACGAAATCCGTTTCTGCTGAGATATCTGCCCGCGATCGCCGTATGGAGTCTGGCCATCGGAGCCTTCAGCCCATTTTTTAACGCATATATGTCACAACACCTGCGAATTCCGGTGCATCAAATCGGCGAGATTGTCTCTGCTTCGCATCTTTCGCAATTGGTTGCGGTGTTGGCGGCACCGATGGTTTTTCGGAAGTTCGGGCTCGTGACCGGGATCATGTACACCCAGATCGCGGCAGCAATCGGGCTGGCGTGTCTTGCGGCCGTTCCTCGAGCGTCGACTGCGGCGATGATCTACGTGGGCTATATGGCTTTCCAGTGGATGAGCGAACCGGGCATGTTCAGTCTCCTCATGAACCAGGTATCCCCGGCAGAGCGGACGGGAGCCTCGACGCTGAACTTTCTGGTCATCAATGTTTCCCAGGCGATCGCGGCGACCGTGGCTGGAGCCTCGTTCACGCGCTTCGGCTATCCCGTTGTGATGGGAGTCACAGCGGGGGTTGCGATGGTGGGTGCACTCTTGTTTCGGTTCTTACTCGGCAGTAACCAACTGCCGGTAACTCAACCTTCACCGGCGAGCTTGGAAGCCTAAGTGGTGAAAGTCGTGGCGGTACTTTATGTGTAGTGAACAGTCTGGCGTCGAAGTATTTCTGCTTTCAGAGAATCGCCTCCTGTGCGAAGCATTGTCTCGGGTACTTGCCGCGAAGAGTCATATTCGAGTGGTGGGCAGTGCACCCTTTTCTCGTGAGACCTTGCACGATATTTACGCCGCTAGTCCTGACGTCCTGTTGTTTGATTCCTTAACAACTGCTTTGTCGACCGACGATCTGGTCCCGTCGCTGCGCCGGAACATCCCGAATCTGAAGGTGGTGTTATTTGGCATGGACGGCGACGAGGAAAAGTTTTTGTTAGCGGTCAACCGCGGCGTCGTCGGCTATGTGCTTAAGGATGCTTCAGCTCGCGAATTGGCAGATGCTATTCGTGCTGTCGCCCGGGGAGAGGCTGTTTGTCCTCCCACCCTGTGTCGCGTGCTCTTCGAGAGCGTAGCTCGATTGGGAGCGTGGCAGCCCGGGCTTCAAGTCAGGAAGAACCTCGGTCTCACCCGGCGCGAGCAACAGCTGATTCAGTTAGTGAGTCAGGGTCTCACCAACAAAGAGATTGGTATCCAGCTTTTCCTGTCGGAACAAACCATTAAGAATCACCTTCGACGCATGTTGCGGAAAATTGGGGCGACTGATCGTCTTGAAGCCGTCGAGGTCTGCCGAGCCCAGGGGTTCTGGACATGACCGTCAGCCGGGTGCGGACGGTACGGAATTGGTACCTCGCTAGTACTTTCTTCTCATCGTGTTGGTACTAACTCTTCCCACTGTGGCGCACGCAATGGAGCCTGTTAACCGGCAGAGCTAATCGAGGAGACTGTTGTAGCGAGGGGGAATCGGACCAGTGCAGAGAATAAAGGTGCTTGTCGCCAACCGGCCACGTCTGATGCGTGAACTTGTTCTTGAGGCGATCTCTGCTCATCCTGAGATCGAGGTCATGGGTGAAATTCAGGACGACAGTAAGATTGCCGAAGTTGTGGACCAGTTGCATCCGGACTGCGTGGTGATCGGCCTTGACCAGTCCGACAGCCGACCGGGTATTTGTGACCTGTTACTCGATCGATATCCCCACTTGAAGATTCTCGCTCTTGCGGCTGAACGCAACAGCAGCATTTGTTACTGGGCGACCGTGAACATCCGTTCGAACCGCGTCGAGACTTCGGAGCAGGGGATTCTTGACGCGTTGCGAGGCATAGGACCGGCGGGTACAGGGGTGTTTGTCACGAGCGGCACCAAGAAGGTGCATTAGTCGGTAGTGCGGCCCATTCGTCAGCAACACACTGAGTGACAACGACTTAGCGATAGTTGTCAATGTAAGCGAGGTGGCGAAGCTGTGCGTAGTCATATGACATCCAGTATTGAGGTCGGGCATCCCGGAGTCGCGGGTCAAACTTGTCCGCGATATGCCGCCGCCCAGCCGTGTTGGTACGCGGTTTACACCTGTGTTCGGCACGAGAAGGCGGTTGCGCGCCAGTTCGCGGACCGGGCCGTGGATTGCTTCGTCCCCATGTACCGCACCGTGCATCGCTGGAAAGACCGTCGTAAGGTTCTGGACCTGGCGCTGTTTCCCGGGTATGTCTTTGTCAGGATCGCTCTCAATGACCGACTCAAGGTGTTGCAGGTTCCGTCCGTCGTCAGCCTTATCAGTTTCAATGGACGGCCGGTTCCAATTGAAGACAACGAGATCGAGGTTCTTCGGCAGGGACTCGCGAGCCAGGTGCGCATGGAGCCACATCCTTATCTCAAAGTAGGAAGGCGAGTCCGAATCAAGGCGGGTCCACTGGTCGGAGCGGAAGGAATCCTGGTCCGCCGGAAGGATCGCTGCCGATTGGTGATGTCCATCGATCTGCTCATGCGGTCTGTCGCAGTTGAGGTGGACGAAGCCGATATTGAGGCAGCAGGTTAATCGCGTAATCGGTCCGACTGAGCAGACGGTATGTTGAATAACACTCTAAAGACGGTTGCAACAGGTATCGTAAGCCTTATCCTCACTGGGGTAGTGTGCGCACAGCAGGCAACACGCAGCCAAGTGGATGAGAGGTCGCGCAGTCAACAGGGAGAGTATCAACTGAATCGCACAACCGACCTTTCTGATCTTGCCAAAGATAACTTCAATCGGGTTGCGGCTTCTTCGGCTCAGATCAGGGCAGTCCTCGGCAAGGATGCCGGGCTCATGGTCGAGTTGAAGCGATATGTGGCCAAGGAAGCCACGGACAACGGGCAGATTGTGGAAGACTCGACGTTGTCCGATCACGCGATATACGACCGGCTCGACCGCGATGTCGAGTTCCGCTCAGTTGCGACCCGGTTGCTGCAGCGGTATGGCTATCTGCTGCCTTCGCCGAATCCCGATTCGAGCTACGGAAAACAGGAAGATCTCGTGCTCAAAGAGCGCGCCCGCCGCCTGGTGGCGATCGAAGCGCAGGAAGATTCGGAGTCCCTGCAACCTGGCAGGAGTGATCGAGAGGTGCAGCGCACGGATGTTTGCGATCCTCAGCAGGACCGGGACGGCGATTGCCAGAAGCCCAATCGGCGGAACCCTCATTCCGGTCGACCGGCCGAAAGCGAGTCGCCGATGCCTGACACGAATCAGGGGTCGCCCGCCGACACGCCGCCTTCGGTAGCTCCGTCACGGACGTTACGGACGGGTCTTTCGACCGATGGAGCTGGACAGTCCGGCCAGTTCGACCGCCCATCCTCGTCTGAGATCGAGTTAGCGTCTGCGGCGATCAAGTCCGGCAATGTTCCGGACAATTCTTTCGGTTCCAGAATTCCAGACTTTTCGGCGACCTCCAACATCCCGTCTTACTCCGACCCAGGCAATTCCCGCGAGACGTCTTCGCGAAACGATGTTCCAACGCGGTCAGTACATCCGAAGCGGTCAACCGGCGGCAAGTTTGAGGAAGAGGATTTGTCGCCGGTGAAGATGGTTCGCCCTGCCAATCCATACGCCGATGTGCCTTCGCTCTACGATATGTATGTGCAGGCGGCGGCGTGGCAGCGTCCGGCGGAGCGCTTCGGCCTTGACGTGTTTCGCAATACCGCCGACCAGCAGGATGTAATTCCCATGGACCTTCCTGTCGGTCCGGACTATGTGGTTGGGACCGGCGACAGTCTTTCTATCGATCTGTGGGGCAGCGTCTCCCAGAGGCTGGTGCGCCTGGTGGATCGCGAGGGGCGGATTGCGCTACCGGAAACGGGCCCGCTACTCGTGACCGGGAAGAACCTCGGCGACGTCCAACAGGAAGTTCAGCGCGCGTTGCGTACCCAGTACACCGATGTGTCAGCCGATGTCTCGCTTTCGCGCCTCAGAACAGTGCGCGTCTATGTGGTAGGGGATGTTGCGGAACCGGGAGCCTACGACATCAGCTCACTGTCGACACCGCTCAATGCGTTGTTTGCGGCTGGCGGAGTTACAGCGCGCGGGTCGCTACGCGCTCTCAGGCACACTCGCGGGAAGCAACTGTTGGAACAGGTTGACGCCTATGACTTGCTCTTGCATGGCGTCCGTTCCGATCTGAAGAGACTGGAGAATGGTGACACGTTGCTTGTGCCGCCCATGGGTCCGCAGGTGACCGTAGATGGGATGGTCCGACGTCCAGCGATCTACGAATTACTCGACGAAACTTCGTTGGCAGAAGTGCTGGAACTGGCAGGCGGCATCCTTCCTACAGCCGCACTACGCCACATCGAGGTACAGCGCATTGAAGCGCACGAAAAGCGCACGATGCTCACTTTGGATCTTACGTCGACGGGGAATCCTGCCGAAGTCGACAAACAACTGCAAGCCTTCAAGATCAAAGACGGCGATCAAGTCCACATCTTCCCGATTGCCGGATACAACGAAGACGCGATCTATCTGCAGGGACACGTTCTGCGTCCGGGGCGCTATTCCTACAAGCAAGGAATGAAGCTGACGGATCTGATTTCGTCGTACGGCGACCTGCTGCCCGAGCCGGCGCCGCACTATGCGGAGATCGTTCGGTTGAATGCGCCCGATTTTCATCCCAGCATTGAGAGCTTTGACATTTCAGCCGTGCTGGCAAACCCCGCGTCCGCACCAGCATTGAAGCCTCTCGACACGGTGCGCATATTCAGCCGCTACGATTTTGAGCGCCCGCCCGACGTGCTCGTGAGTGGAGAGGTCCGGGTGCCGGGACAATACCGCACCCACGGGCAGGCTCACCTGCGTGACGCGGTCTACCTCGCGGGCGGAGTTACTCCGGATGCAGAGCTCGATTCGGCGCAATTGTTTCGCACGCAGGCAGACGGGACCATGAGAATTCTCAGCGTCGACTTGCGCGAGGCGCTCGCGGGGAATCCGGTGGACAATATTCTGATTCAGCCGCGTGATCGCCTTCTGATCCACCGGAATATGGCAAAGGTGGATGCCCCCACCGTTTCCATTAAAGGTGAGGTCGCGAAGCCCGGACGGTATCCGCTGACCAGCAACATGCGTGTTGAAGATTTGGTCCGCGTGGCTGGGGGTTTGAAGAGGAGCGCGTTCGCCGACAGCGCGGATCTCACGCGATTTGCCGCGGGGAACAGTGACAGCCAGCGCCTGGATGTGAAACTGTCTGCCGCGCTTTCTGGAGATGTAAATGAAGATGTCCCGCTTCGCAACGGAGACGTTCTGGCCATTCGACAGATTCCGCAATGGAATGACCTCGGTGCATCCGTCACGGTGAGAGGGGAAGTGCAGCATCCCGCGAGCTACGGGATTCAGCCGGGCGAGCGGCTCAGTTCCTTGCTGATGCGTTGCAATGGTTTCACGCCCGAGGCGTATCCCTACGGAGCGGTGCTGATCCGCGGGGAAGTGCGGGAGCTGGAGATGAGATCGCACGCGGAACTGGTGAGCCGAATCAAGGCGGAACAGAGTTACTTGAGAGCTCTACCGGAGACTGACGCGGACCAGAAAAATGCGAAGGTCACCGCCGTGGCGCAGACTGAGACCGCGCTCCAGCAACTGGAGGCGGCGCCTCCAGTTGGGCGCGTCGTGATTCATATTCCTCCCGATATCAAAAAGCTGGCGAACACGCCCGCCGACGCTCCTCTTCGAGATGGAGACGTACTGATCATCCCGAAGAAGACGAACTACGTAGTCGTTGGTGGGCAGGTTTTCAATCCAACGGCGGTCGGGTATCTGCCAGGAAGAAGCGCAAAGTGGTACCTGAGCCAGGCAGGGGGATTTACGCAACTCGCGGATAAGAACGCTGTGTTCGTCGTCCGCGCCGACGGGTCTGTACTCGCCGCTAAGAACAATTCGGGATTCTGGTCGGGTAATCCTATGAATGCCGTCTTGAAACCCGGAGACTCAATTGTCGTCCCGGAAAAGACACCAAGAATGGCTCCGCGCAACTGGACGGCACTCTTACAGGCGGCCCAGGTGGCGTCGTCCCTTGCGCTCACCGTCGCATACATCCACCCATAGGGTTGGGGGCTCGAGTTGAGCGCGCGGACAGGATTTCTGTTTGGATTTGTGATCGTCGCGGTGGCCCTTACTCCATCGGTTGAAGCTCAATCGCAGACCGAACCAAGCCCTAGACTCATGGACGCACCTTCCGCGAATGTCGCTCGACAGCCCGGAACGCCAGCATGGACGACTCACGCAGCTGACCTCGATGTCACATCTACTGAGAGGCGGAGGTTTGATTTCTCAGTGCACATCGCGGATTTTGCCGAGGACCAAAAACAGATCTGGACCAGCCCTGCGCACATTCGGCTCTCGGATGCAACGTGGCTAGTGCCCTTCGGCGGAGTCACGGCAGGCCTGTTCGCGACCGATCGTCAGTTCAGCGCTTCGCTGTCGCAGAATCCTACGACCATCCGCCATTACAAGACAGTTTCCAACTTCGGGGTTGCGAGCCTGGTGGGTGCCGGCGCCGGGCTTTATTTGTTCAGTTTTCCAGCCCACAACGAGCATTGGCGAGAGACCGGGTTCCTCGCCGGGGAGGCCGCACTGAACAGCCTGGTTACAGTCGAGGCCTTCAAGTACTCCTTTCGGCGGGAGCGTCCGTATCAGGGCGATGGCAGCGGACAATTTTTTCATGGGGGCACTTCGTTTCCGTCAGAACACGCTGCAGCAGCGTGGTCGGTTGCAGGCGTGATTGCTCATGAGTACCCGGGGACACTCCCCAAATTACTTGCGTACGGAATGGCCTCAGTGGTGAGTTTCTCGCGAGTTCGTGCGGGTCAGCACTTTCCGTCGGACGTCCTCGTGAGCAGTGCGCTGGGATACCTGATCGCACAGAGTGTTTATCGAAGACACCACGATCCGGAGACAGGCGGTGGGGCTTGGGAATCGCCGCGCGAGTTCGTGGAGGACGAGCAGAATCACTCTACGGCATACATGGGGTCGCCCTACGTGCCGCTCGACAGCTGGATCTACCCGGCACTGGAGAGGCTTGCCGCTCTCGGCTATATCCAGACGGCAACCCTCGGAATGCGTCCGTGGACGCGGTTGGAGTGCACTCGCCTGGTGGGCGAGGCATCGGAACACCAGCCCGACTTGGACGGCCCGCCGGAAATGCAAGAACTTTACGGATCACTATCTGGCGAGTTTCAAGGCGAGGTCGAAGGCGTTGAA
>Ga0265338_10005058_pt1 | contig 17399 bp, 10 predicted proteins | sample 42126metaG_FD_193579 | JGI IMG/M metagenome (GOLD analysis project Ga0265338, IMG submission 193579) | Rhizosphere microbial communities from Carex aquatilis grown in University of Washington, Seatle, WA, United States - 4-21-26 metaG | ecosystem: Host-associated > Plants > Roots > Rhizosphere... | reverse complement strand
CGCAGCATGACGTGGAGCTCGACAAGCTCTTCGAGGACGTCTGCGTCTACAACGAGCGGGTCATGGGGCCGACCCACGTGGAGAACGTGGTCGAGCTCGCCTGCCGGACGGCGCTGGCGATGCGCGGCGTGGCGCACGTGACGATCCCGGTGGACGTGCAGGACACTCCGGTCAGCCAAGGCAACCGCTCCAAGCGCAACGCGGCTCACCACGTCTCCAACAACATGGCCTCGAGCGCGCCGCTCGCGCCGCAAGCGGACCTCGAGCGCGCCGCCGAGGTCATCAACGCGGGCAAGAAGATCGCCATACTCGCCGGCCAGGGCGCGCTGCGCGCCTCGGATGAGCTCATCCAGCTGGCCGACAAGCTGGGCGCTCCCATCATCAAGGCGCTGCTCGGCCGGGCCTGCGTGCCGGACGACAGCCCTTACACGACCGGCTCGATCGGCTTGCTGGGCACCCGCCCGTCGCAGGACGCCATCGAGGGCTGCGACACGCTGGTGATGATCGGCACCTCGTTCCCCTATATCGAGTACTACCCGAAGCCGGGGCAGGCGCGCTGCGTGCAGCTCGACATCGATCCGACGCGCATCGGCCTCCGATATCCCGCGGAGGTGGGCTTGGTCGGAGACTCCGCGACCACGCTGCAGCGGCTGCTGCCTTTGCTGCGCCACAACGACGACCGCGCCTTCCTGGAGGCGGCGCAGAAAGGCATGAAGGACTGGTCCGAGCGCATGCGCGATCAAGCCCGGCGCATGGACAAGCCGATGAAGCCGCAGGTCCTGGCCTGGGAGCTCGGCAAGCGGTTGGCGGCCAACGCCATCGTCACCTGCGACTCCGGCACCGCCGCGACGTGGTGGGCGAGGCATATCCCGGTCAAGAAAGGGCAGATGCACACGCTTTCGGGCAACCTCGCGACGATGGCGCCCGGCCTGCCTTACGCGATCGCGGCGCAAGCCGCTTTCCCCGAGCGCCCTGTCGTGGCCTTCGTCGGCGACGGCGCGTTCTCCATGCTGATGGCGGAGTTCGCGACGTGCGTGAAGTACAACCTCCCGGTCAAGGTGGTCGTCCTCAAGAACAACACGCTCGGGCAGATCAAGTGGGAACAGATGGTCTTCCTCGGCAATCCGGAGTACGGCTGCGAGCTGCACCCGATCGACTTCCCCGCCTTCGCCCGCGCCTGCGGCGGGCAAGGCTTCCGCATCGACGACCCTCAGACCTGCGGCGAGATGCTGGACGAGGCGCTGAACACCCCCGGCCCGGTCCTCATCGAGGGCGTCGTCGATCCGCTCGAGCCGCCCATGCCGCCGAAGATCAAGTTCGAGCAGGCCAAGCACTTCGCCGAATCCCTGGCGCGCGGCGAGCCCAACCGCCAGAAGATCGCGCTCACCGTGCTGGAGGACAAGGTCCGGGAGATGATCTGATGACGTCGCTGCCGATCCGGACGGTGACGGTCGGCGCGTTCAAAGTCCCTACCGACTCTCCGGAATCGGACGGGACGCTCGAGTGGGACGCCACGACGATGGTGGTGGTCGAGGCCGAGGCCGGAGCCGAGACCGGCCTCGGCTATACGTACGGAGACGCGGCGATCGCCGAGTTCATCAGGGATCATTTGATCCCCGTCGTGAGCGATCGGGACGTCTTCGACGTGCCGATGGCTTGGAACGCGATGCAGCACGCCGTCCGCAACCTCGGGCGTCCCGGCGTGGCGTCGATGGCCATCGCGGCCGTCGACACGGCGCTGTGGGACCTGAAGGCGAAGCTGCTCGGCTTGCCGCTGGTCAAGCTGTTCGGCGCGGCGCGCGAGAGCGTGCCGATCTACGGAAGCGGCGGCTTTACGTCTTACGACGTGAAGCGCTTGATAGCGCAGCTCGACGGCTGGGCGTCCGCGGGCATCAAGCAGGTCAAGATGAAGGTGGGCCGCGAGCCGGAGCAGGACGTCTCGCGCGTGCGGGCGGCGCGCGAGGCTCTGGGCGAGGAGGTGCGGCTGTTCGTCGACGCCAACGGCGCCTACGACCGCAAGCAGGCGCTCTCCCAAGCGGAGTCTTTCGGCGCGCTCGGCGTCAGCTGGTTCGAGGAGCCCGTGTCCTCGGACGACCTCGAGGGTCTTTCGTTGGTTAAGGATCGCGCCCCCGCCGGCATGGACGTGGCGGCGGGCGAGTACGGCTACGACGCGTTCTACTTCCGCCGTATGCTCGACGCGGGCTCCGTCGACGTCCTGCAGGCGGACGCCACCCGGTGCGCGGGCTATTCCGGCTTCTTGAAGGCGGCCGCGCTGTGCGAAGCGCGGTCGCTGCCGCTGTCGGCCCACACCGCGCCCGCTCTTCATCTGCCCGTCTGCTGCGCCAGCGCCTGCGTGAGGCACATCGAGTACTTCCACGATCACTCCCGGGTCGAGTCGCTGCTGCTCGACGGCGCCCCGGCGCCCAAGGACGGCGCGTTGATGCCGGACCTGAGCCGCACGGGCCACGGCTTGTCGCTGAAGCGGGCGGACGCGGAGCGCTACCGTGTCGCCTGACGCGGCCGTCGTCTGGGAGCGGGCTTCCGAGCTCGAGGCGGCGCTGAAGAAGGTCGTGCGCGGCGAGGTGCGCTTCAGCGCGGGCGACCGGGCGCTCTACGCCGCCGACGGCTCCAACTATCGCCAGGTCCCCATCGGCGTCGTCATCCCGAAGGACGCGGCGGACGTGGAGGCCGCGCTGGCCGAGTGCCGGCGCTTCGGCGCGCCGGTCCTCGGGCGAGGCGGCGGCACCAGCCTCGCCGGGCAGTGCTGCAACGCCGGCGTCGTGTTCGATTTCTCGAAGTACATGAACCGGGTGCTCTCGATCGACCCGGAGAAGCGGACGGCGCGCGTGCAGCCCGGCTTGATCCTAGATCATCTGCGCCGGAAGGCCGAGGAGCATCACCTGACCTTCGGGCCCGATCCGTCGACGCACACGCACTGCACGCTCGGCGGGATGATCGGGAACAACTCCTGCGGCGTCCACTCGATGATGGCGGGAAGGACGGTCGATAACGTCGTCGAGATGGAGGTCCTGACCTACGACGGGCTCCGGATGAAAGTAGGACCGACCACGGATGAGGAGTTCGAAGAGATCATCGAGGCGGCCGGCAGGAAAGGAGATATCTATAAACGGCTGCGGGAGCTTCGCGATGAATTCGCGCCGCTGATCCGCGAGCGTTACCCGAGGATTCCGCGGCGCGTTTCCGGTTACAGCCTCGATGAGCTTCTTCCGGAAAACGGATTCAACGTCGCCAAGGCGCTCGTCGGCTCCGAATCCACGTGCATCCTCGTGCTCGAAGCGACCGTGCGCCTCGTGCCGAGCCCCCCTGTTCGGTCGCTTCTCGTGCTCGGATACTATGACGTCTTCACCGCCGCCGATCACGTGACCGAGATCGCGCGGTTCGAGCCGATCGGACTGGAGGGCTTGGATCAAGGCCTCATCCAGGACGCGCTGCTCAAGCATCTCCACACCGCCGACATGAAGCTGCTGCCCGACGGCGGCGGCTGGCTGCTGGTCGAGTTCGGCGGGAACACCAAGGAGGAGGCCGACGGCAAGGCGCGCGCCTGCATGGCGAAGCTCGCGCTGCACAAGGACCCGCCCTCGATGAAGCTGTTCGACGACAAGAAGATGGAGGCGAAGGTCTGGGAGATCCGCGAGTCCGGCCTGGGCGCCACCGCTTTCGTGCCGGGCAGCGAGCCCACATGGGAAGGCTGGGAGGACGCCGCCGTTCCTCCGGAGAGGCTCGGCTCCTATCTGCGGCGCTTCAAGGACTTGCTCGACCGCTTCCACTACAAGGGCGATTTATACGGGCACTTCGGCCAAGGGTGCGTGCACACTCGGATCAGCTTCGATCTCATGTCGCGCGAGGGCGTGACCCGCTATCGCTCGTTCATCGACGAGGCGGCGCTGCTGGTCGTCGAGCACGGCGGCTCGCTTTCCGGAGAGCACGGCGACGGCCAGTCGCGAGCGGCCTTGCTGCCGAAGATGTACGGGCCGGAGCTCATCGACGCCTTCCGCCGCTTCAAGCGCGCCTGGGATCCCGACTGGAAGATGAATCCGGGCAAGAAGGTGGACGCGAACGATCCGTCGCACAACTTGCGGCTCGGCCCGGGCTACGCTCCCCCCGTCCTCGAGACGCGCTTCGCGTACCCGGAGGACGACCACGGCTTCGGGAAGGCGGCGCTGCGCTGCGTCGGCGTGGGAAAGTGCCGCCGCACGGACGGCGGCGTCATGTGCCCGAGCTTCATGCACACGCTCGAGGAAAAGCACTCGACGCGCGGGCGCGCGCATCTCCTCTTCGAGATGCTCAACGGCGACGAGCTCGAGAAGCCGTGGCGGGAGGAGGCGGTTCTCGAGGCGCTCGACCTGTGCCTGGCCTGCAAGGGCTGCAAGGGCGAGTGCCCCGTCAACGTCGACATGGCCACGTACAAGGCCGAGTTCCTCTCGCATTATTACGGCGGCCTGCGCCTGCGCCCGCGCGCGGCGTACGCGATGGGCCAGATCAGAGTCTGGTCGAGCCTCGCGATGCTGTGGCCGGCGGCCGCCAACGCCGCCGCGCACGCGCCCGGGCTGTCCTCGCTCGCCAAGCTCGTCGGAGGCATCGATCCCCATCGGGAGCTGCCCCGCTTCGCTCCCTCCACGTTCCGCTCATGGTTCGAGCGACGGCCCTCGCCGGATCCGCGCCGTGAGCCGCTGCTGCTGTTTCCCGACACGTTCAACGACCGCTTCCACCCCGAGGTCGCCCAGGCCGCCGTCGAGGTCCTGGACGCGGCCGGCTACGGCGTCAGGCTGACGCCGAGCGGTCTCTGCTGCGGCCGGCCGCTCTATGACTACGGCTTCCTGTCGCAGGCCAAGCGCTACCTGCGCCGCATCCTCGACGCGCTCAGGGAGGACATCCGCGCCGGCGTGCCCATGATCGTGCTCGAGCCGAGCTGCGCGGCGACGTTCCGCGACGAGCTGACGAACATGTTCCCGAACGACCACGACGCGCGCCGTCTCGGCAAGCAGACCTATGTCCTGGCCGAGTTCTTTTCCAAAAAACGTCCTCCACTCTCACTGGAGCTGAAGGGCCCCGCGCTCATCCACGGCCATTGCCATCAGAAGTCCGTCATCGGTTTCGACAGCGAGCGCGAGCTGCTCAAGGGCATGGGCTTGCGGCTGCAGGAGCCCGAGCCCGGCTGCTGCGGCATGGCCGGCTCCTTCGGCTTCGAGGCCGGCGAGCGCTACGAGCTCTCACAGAAGGTCGGCGCCCGGCTCCTGAGCGCCGTGAGGGAGGCGCCGCCGGATGCCCTGCTCATCGCCGACGGCTTCTCTTGCCACGAGCAGATCCTGCAAGGGACGGGGCGCCGAGCGATGCACTTGGCTCAGGTCCTGAGGCAGGCGCTGAAGCTCAGCCTTTGACGACGCCGGAGCGCCAGCGCTCGAGCTCTTCCTTCATGAGCCGGCGCTCGTCGGCCCAGATCGCCTCCAGCGCCTGGAAGCCGCGGCGCTGCTCCTCGTAGACGAGCGTCTTGGCGTCGGAGGCGCCGCGCGCCTGGCGGGCGGACTCCTCGGCGGCGGCGAGCTGCTTCTCGAGCTCGATGATCTTGGGGGTCAGCTCTTGGGCGCGCAGCTTCCAGGACTCGAGCTCGCGGATGAGCAGCTCGCGCTCCCGGCGCCAGCCGCCTTCGAGGGAGGCGTGCCGCTCCTCGAGCATGCGCTCGGCGAGGTCCGTGCGCAGCCGCACCTCGGCCTCGATCTCGGCGCGAAAGTGCTTGAGCTGCGCCTCGAGCTCGGCGCGCTGGACGGCGTAATATTCCTGCAGGTGGGCCTGCCGCTCGGCGAGCGCCTTCTCCTCCGTCTTGAGCTGCAGCTCCTTTTCCCGCCCGGCCGTCATCAAGATCAGGTGCTCTTGCTCGAGCGCTCGCCTGCGCGACTCGTAGGACTGCTCGAGCGCGCGCGACCTCTCGCGCGCCGAGCGCTCGAGCTCCTGGCGCGCCTGCTCGAGCTCGCGCTCGAGCGCCGAGCGACGGGCGGCGAGCTCCTGCTCCGCCTGGACCAGCCTCTGATCGAGCGCCGCCTTCAGGCCCTGGTTCTCGAGCTCCCGCCGGGCGACGGCGGAGGCGTCCAGCTTGCCTTCCAGGGAGAGGTTCAGGAACTCCTCGAGCTTGCGGAAGTAGAGCTCCCGCTGCTCGTCTCCCGCGGACTGCGACGCCAGCGTTCGGCGCAGCGCGTCCTGCTCATCCACGGACTTGGCGAGCGCGCCGCGCGTCTGGGCGAGCTCGGCCTCGGCGACGCGCTTGTCGTTCTCGAGCTTCTGCAGGCGCTCGAGCGCCCAGCGCAGCGCCATCCGGGCGGTCTCGATGTCGTGCACGGCGTCGACGTCGGAAAGAGGCGGCGGGACGTCGGGAGTCATGCCCAACCTATAGCAGGACGCTGTTACGGATTCAAGAACGCCGTCAGCGCGTCGCGCCGAGGGCGCGGGCGAGAGCCTCGCGGATCTCGACCGCCTTGAAGGGCTTCTGGATGAAGCCCGAGGCGCCGAGCGCGCCGGCGCGGCTGTGGATGGCGGCGTCGGAGACCGACGTGACCATGATGACGACCGCCTTCGGGTCGCGGCGCCGCAGCTCGTGCAGGACCACGAGGCCTTCCTGGCCTCCGGCCGCAGGCTCCGTGGGCACGACGCGCGCGCCCGCCTCCGGAGCCATCATCACGTCCAGGGTCACGGCGTCCGGCTTGAGCTCCGCGTAGCGCTTGAGCGCGTCGCCGCCGTTGGAGGCGACGCCGACCACGGTATGGCCGGCGTCCTCCAAGATGCTCTTGAGTGCGAGGCAGTAAAACATCGAGTCGTCGACCACCAGGATGCGTGCCATCGGCAGGGAGTATGCCCCGCGCGGAGGCGTTTGTCAATGACGTCGTTCTTGCGCGACGGCAATGCGTGTGTTACTATTTGTGACTGACCGGTCAGTCATCATGGCACGAACCCCAGAGACCAGCGACAAGGAAGGCGCCAAGCGGCGCACCATCCTAGAGGCCGCGAGAGGGCTGCTCGTGGAGCGCGGCTTCCAAGACGTCGCCCTCGACGACGTCGCCAAGCGCGCCGGCGTGGCGAAGGGCACGCTGTTCCTTTATTACAAGAACAAGCAGGACCTCTTCACCGCCGCGTTCGCCGATCTCGTCGAGCGGCTCGGCGCCGGTCTGGAGGAGGTCTCCCGCTCCCCGCGCGGCGGCCGGGATCTCTTGGCGGCGGCCGTGGACGTCGTGCTCTCCTACTTCGACGAGAACCACGACTTCATGGCTCAAGTCGGTCTCGGCAGGCTGCCGGGCTGCGGCGAGCGCTCGGCGAGCTGCTTGAAGGACTTGTTTCAGGCCAACTACAAGCGCATGCGCGACATCTTGAGCCACTGCGCGGCCTCCGGCGTCGTCAAAGATGAGAAGCTGGACGTGGCCGCGTCGTTCTTGTTCGGGCTGTGCCGCAGCTCGATGCTGTATTACACGTACATGGGCCGCGCGCGCAAGCCGGTGGCGGCGCGGCGCGACGAAGTGATCGAGATGTTCTTGAAAGGAGCGGGACAAGCGTGATGCGATCGTTCAAGGCGGCTTTGGCGTGCCTTCTTATCTGCGGCTCCGCGGCGGCGCAAGTCTCCCCCGCGGCGCCCTCGGCCGTTCCTCCCGCGCCCCCGGAGCGCCCCATCACGCTCGAAGAGGCGTATGCGCTGACGCTCAAGCGCAGCGAGACGATCGCCGCCGATCTCGACGCCGTGAAGCAGGCGTTGGCGCGCGTGGACGAGCTGCGATCGGACATCATGCCGCACGTCAGCTTCATCGGCCAGGAGACCTTTCAAGAGAGCCCTCACTCCGGCATCGCCTCGGTCGACCACACCTCCATCCCGCTCTATCAGTTCCAAGCCACGCAACCGCTGTTTTCCGGCTTTCGGGAGTTCCTGGCGTTCAAGTCCGGCAAGAAGACCGCCGAATCGCTGCGGCTGACGGAGCGCCGCGCGGAGTCCTTGCTCTATCAGGACGTGACGCAGGCGTATCTCAACGTCCTGCAGATACGCAATGAGATCGAGATCCGCGGCGAGATCATCAAAGCGACCTCGGAGCGCATCGACCAGCTGCGGCATTGGGTCAAGATAGGCCGCTCCCGCGAGAGCGAGGTGCTGGCCGCGCGCTCCCAGCTCGCGCAGACCGAGGCGCAGGTGGAGCTGGCCCGCGGCAGCGAGCGCGTCGCCCAGGAGGCGCTGCGCTTCCTGACCGGCGTCGACGCCGTATTCGCCCCCCAGCCGCTGACGGCGCCCACCACCGGCCCGATCGACGCCTACCTCTCGCGGGCTCGCGCCCGCGACGACGTCCAAGCGAGCGAGCGCAACTTGGAAGCGGCGCGGCTCAACACCCAGATCGCGGCGCGCCAGCGCTGGGGCACGGTCGGGCTCACGGCGGACTACTATCTCAAGCGTCTCGGCTTGACGGCGAACACGCACTACGACGCCGTTCTCGGCTTGAACCTTCCTCTCTTCGACGGCGGCGTGATCTCCGCCCAGACGCGCGAGGCGAAGGCGGCCGCCGACTCCGCGGCCCAGTCCCTCTCGGCCGCGCAGCGCGGCGCCGAGCGCGACACGCGCACGGCGTACGTGAACCTCGCCTCGGCGCTGCAGTCCGTCTCGGCCCTGCAGACCGCCGACGAGCTGGCCGCCGACAACGTCAAGGCGCAGGAGCAGGACTACAAGCTTTCCCTCGTGACCAACCTGGACGTCTTGGACAGCCTCAATACCTTGCAGGCCACCCGCCTGCTCCTCAACTCCGCGCGCCAGCAGGCGCAGCTCGCGCGCGCTCAACTCGAAGTCGCGGCCGGCGGCCCGGATCGGCCGGCGCAGGAGCCTCGCTGACATGACGCTTTCCGACATCTCGATCAAGAACTCCGTCTTCGCCTGGATGCTCATGATCGGCCTCATCGTCTTCGGGGCCGTGGGCTTCTCCCGCATGGGCATCAGCCAGCTCCCCGACGTGGACTTCCCCGTGCTCACGGTGAGCGTGACCTGGACGGGAGCCTCGCCGGAGACGATGGAGTCGGCCGTCTCGGACGTTCTCGAGGACGCCGTCATGAGCGTCGAGGGCATCCAGAACGTCACCTCGAAGTGTCAGGAAGGATTGGCGACGATCACCATCGAGTTCGACCTCAACCGCGACATCAACGTGGCGCTGCAGGAGGTCCAGTCGAAGATCGCGCAGGCCCAGAAGACGCTGCCCAACGACATCGACCCGCCGATCGTCACGAAGTCCAACCCGGAGGACCAGCCCATCGTCTGGTCGGCTCTCACCGGCACGACGAGCATGCGCGACATCATGCTCTTCGTCCGCGATCACCTCAAGGACACGCTCACCACCATCCCCGGCGTGGGCGACATCCGCTTCGGCGGCTACGTCGATCCGAACATGCGCCTCTGGGTCGACGCCGACAAGATGCGCCAGCGCGAGATCTCCGTCTCGGACATCATCTCCGCCGTCGTCACGCAGCACGAGTTGACGCCGTCGGGCTACATGGACAACGGCCCCAAAGAGGTCAACGTCCGCGTCATGAGCGAGGCGGCCACTCCGACCGACTTCAAGAACCTCGTCATCCCCTCGCGGGCGGGCTCTCCGATCTGGCGCACGATCCGCGTGGGCGACGTCGCCGACGTCCAGGAGGGCTTGGCCGACGTGCGCCGCATCTCGCGCATGAACGGCGCCCCCGCCGTCGGCATCGGCGTCGTCAAGCAGCGCGGCGAGAACGCCGTGGCCGTCGGTCGCGCCGTGAAGGCCCGCGTGGCCAGCCTCGAGTCGCTGCTGCCCAAGGGCATGAAGATGGGCATCGTCATGGACACGACGAAGTTCATCGAGGACTCCACGCACGAGCTGATCTTCACGCTGACGCTGTCGGCCCTGCTCACGTCGCTGGTCTGCTGGCTGTTCCTCGGCTCCTGGAGCTCGGCCTTCAACGTCATCCTGGCGATCCCGACCTCGCTGGTCGGCGCCTTCATCGTGCTCTACTTCATGGGCTTCACGCTCAACACCTTCACGCTGCTGGGCTTGTCGCTTTCGATCGGCATCGTCGTCGACGACGCCATCATGGTGCTCGAGAACATCGTGCGGCATAAAGAGGAAGGGCTGAGCCGCGTGCAGGCGGCCATCGTCGGCGCTCGCGAGATCACGGGCGCCGCCGTCGCGGCCTCCCTCGCCATCCTGGCCATCTTCCTGCCGGTCGTCTTCATGAAGGGCATCATCGGCAAGTTCTTCTTCCAGTTCGGCGTGACGATGTCGGTGGCCGTCATGCTGTCGCTGCTCGAGGCGCTGACGTTGGCGCCGATGCGCTGCTCCCAGTTCCTCGAGACCGGCCACAACACGAAGATCGGCCGTTTCGTGGACGCGCAGATGAACGCCTGGGCCCGGACCTATCACGGCATCCTGGTCTGGTGCCTGGAAAGGCGCTGGACGGTCATCGGACTCTCCACCGCCGTGTTCGCCCTGTCGCTGTTCTTGCTCGGCGGCGTGCGCAAGGAGTTCGTGCCGCCGCAGGACCAGAGCCGCTTCCTGGTCAACATCCAAACGCCGCTCGGCTCGTCGATGGACTTCACGGACAACGCGTTTCGGCAGGCCGAGGCGATCTTGAAGGAGCGCCCGGAGCTGGCCACATACTACGTCGCGATCGGCGGCTTCCAGGGCGGCCTGGTCAACCAGGGCATCATGTTCGTCACGATGAAGGACCCGCCGCAACGGCCGGTCCTCGCCCCGTTCAAGCATCGTCCGAGCCAGCAGGAGTTCATGGCCTGGTTCCGCGGCCAGGTCGCCAAGATCCCGGGCGTGACGCGCGCCACGGTGCAGGACTTGTCGCTGTCGGGCTTCACCGCCCAGCGCGGCTTCCCCGTCGAATTCTCCGTCCAGGGCCCGGACTGGGATCAGTTGGCCTCCGTCTCCCAGGGCGTCATGGGCAAGCTCGAGAAGTCGGGCTTGATGACTGACGTGGACACGGACTATCAGCCCGGCATGCCCGAGGTGAAGATCATCCCGGACCGCGCGAAGGCGGCGCTCCACGGCGTCACCATCGGCAACATCGCCGACACGATCAGCGCCATGGTCGGCGGCTTGCGCATCGGCCGCTACACCGATCAGTCCGGTCACCGTGACGACGTCCGCGTCAAGCTGATCGACAAGTATAACCGGCGGCCGGACGACATCAGCAAGATCTGGCTGCGCAACAACCGCGGCGAGATGGTCCCGCTGTCCGACGTCGTCACGATGAAGGAGAAGCCCTCGCTGCTGACGATCACGCGCTACAATCGCGAGCGCGCGATCTCGATCTTCGCCAACGTGGCGCCCGGCAAGTCCCAGGCCGACGCGATGGCCTTCGTCGAGAACATCGGCAAGGATCTGCCGCAGGGCTACCACATCGTCCTGTCGGGCAGCTCTCAGGCCTTCAAGGAGTCGTTCCAAAGCCTGGCGTTCGCCTTGGCCTTGGGCATCCTCTGCGCCTACATGGTCCTCGGCGCGCAGTTCAACAGCTTCATCCATCCGTTCACCGTGCTGCTGGCGCTGCCGTTCAGCGTCACCGGCGCCTTCCTGGCGCTGCGCCTGACGGGCATCTCGCTGAACATCTACTCGATGATCGGCTTGCTGCTGCTGATGGGCATCGTGAAGAAGAACTCGATCCTGCTCGTCGACTTCACCAACGAGCGGCGCGCCAAAGGCGACGACGTGCGCACCGCGCTGCTGCAGGCCTGCCCGCTGCGCTTGCGCCCGATCCTGATGACTTCGATCGCCACGGTGGTGGGCGCGATCCCGGCCGCCATGGCCCTCGGCCCCGGCGCCGAGACGACGCGCCCGATGGCCGTCGTCGTCATCGGCGGCGTGCTGCTCTCGACCGTCCTCACGCTCGTGGTGGTGCCTTGCGCCTACAGCCTGCTGGCGCCCTGGGAGAGCCGCGAGCACGACGACGCTCTCAAGGAGGCGCTCGTGGCGCTGGGCGAGGCGCCGGCGCACGCGCCGTCCGCCAACGGTCACGCGAAGGCCCTGCCGCCGCGCCACTCTCAGCAGCCGGCGGACGTCTAACCGAAGGATGAAACGGATCGTCGCGCTCGCGATGTGCCTCGCCTGGGCGGCGGGCGCGGCGGCTCAGGAGCAGCCCGCGCCCGCGTCCAAGCCCCTGACCTGGGCGGACTGCGTGGCCTTGGCGCTGCGCAAGAACCCGGATCTGGCTTCGTCTTTCGCCGCCGCCGAGGCGCAGCGCGCCGCCTACCGCGGCAGCTTCAACGGGGTCATGCCGAGCTTGACGCTGTCCAACGGCTACAGCGACTCGAGTTCCAACCTCACGGGCAACCGCTGGAGCGCGCAGGCCACCGCCGACATGGACCTGTTCAATCCCGCGAAGCTCGCCGGCATCCGCTCGGCCTCGGCGTCGCTGACGCAGGCGGAGGCGAACAGGCGCCTGACGTCGGCGAGCGTGCGCTTCAACCTGTGGCAGGCGTTCATGCAGGTGCTCTTCGCCGAGCGGAGCATCGAGGTGAATAGGCGCATCCTCCAGCTGCGCGACAACGACGCCAGGCTCGTCGCCTTGCGCTACGATTCCGGCCGCGAGTCCAAGGGCAACATGCTTCGGGCCAAGGCGCAGCTCCAGCAGGCGCAGGCGGACCTCAATCAGGCCATGCGCAACCTGCGGGCCGACCAGACCGCTCTCGACCGTCAGCTCGGCCTCGACGACTTCCAACGCGTGGAGGCGACCGGGACGCTGACGGCCTTGCCGCCCCCCGCGTTCCCGGAGGATCCGAGCTCTTGGCTGGCGCGCCGCCCGGACGTCGCCGTGCAGCAGGCGGTCGTGGAGGGCGCGCGCGCCTCGCTGAGCTCGGCGCGCAGCTCGCTGTGGCCGACGCTCAGCGGCAACTATACGCGGGGCCGCCTCGGGCGCGACGAGTTCCCGAGCAGCGGCTACAGCTGGATCGGCGGCCTCACCTTGAGCTATCCCCTCTTCGGCGGCGGGCCCACCTCCACTTACTACGCCATCAAGGCGGCCGACCGCAGCCTCGAGCGCGCCCAGCAGGACCTGCGCTCGGTCCGCGACCAGGCGGTCACGGACCTCGAGACGAGCTGGGCGAGCTACGCCGGCGCGGTGGATCAGGTGAGCGTGCAGGAGCAGCTGCTCGAGGCGGCCCGCCAGCGCAACGACGAGGCCGACGTGCGCTACGCCAGCGGCCTTTTGACCTACGACAATTGGGAGATCATCGCCAGCGACCGCATCAACCAGGAGCGCCAAGCCGTGTCGGCGGACTACAACGCCGCCGTCGGGCAGGCGGGCTGGGAGCGGGCTATCGGCAAGGGGCTCGGGGAGCCATGAGATCATGAGCATCAAGCGCGTCGCAGCAATCCTGGCCGCCGTGGCGGTGCTCGGCGTCGCCGGCTGGCGGATCTACAAGGTCGTCAATAAGCCGAAGAAGCCTTCCGCCGACGTGGTCGCGGTGAAAGAAGGGCCGATCGAGAACACGATCGACGCCACGGGCTCCGTCTCTCCGCTCAATCGCGTCGAGATCAAGCCCCCGATCTCCGGCCGCATCGAGCAGCTGCTCGTCGACGAGGGCGCTCGCGTGAAGGCGGGCGACGTCCTGGCCTGGATGAGCTCGAGCGACCGAGCCGCCATCCTGGATGCCGCTCGCGCCCAGGGCCCCGATGAGCTCAAGAAGTGGGAAGACTCCTATAAGCCGACGCCGATCGTCGCCCCGCTGTCCGGCGTCATCATCTTGCGCAACGTCGTGGTCGGCCAGACGGTGGACCCTACGACCGTGCTCTACGCCATGTCGGACAAGCTGATCGTCGTGGCCCAGGTTGACGAGTCCGACGTGGGCCGCATCAAGGTCGGCATGCCGGCGCGCATCACGCTCGACGCCTTCCCGGACCGCGCCGACACCGGCAAGGTCTTCGAGATCCTGGCCGAGGGCAAGAACGTCTCCAACGTCATCCAGTACGGCGTGAAGATCGCCGTGGACCCGGTGCCCGCTTATTTCAAGTCGCAGATGACGGCGAACGTCAGCTTCATCCAGGAGCGCAAGACCAACGCTGTCCTCATCCCGGCCGCGGCGGTCCGCGAGTCCGGCGGCGCCAAGCACGTCCTCCTGCCCGGCGCCGAGGGCGAGCCGCCGGTCTCTCGCGAGATCGAGACGGGCATCGAGTCCGGCGAGAGCGTCGAGGTGGTCAGCGGCTTGCAGCCCGGGGACAAGGTCCTGGTCTCGCGCAACAAGTACGTGCCCCAGCAGGCGGCGCAGACGAGCCCGCTGACGATGGGCGGCCGTCCGACCTCGCCCACCGGCCAAGCGCCCAAGCGCAAGGGCAAGTAGGGATCCGCCATGGCCCTCATCGAGCTGCGCGGCATCACCCGGTCCTACCTGGTGGGCGGCAGCGAGCTCAAGGTGCTCAAGGGCATCGATCTGACGATCGAGGAAGGCGAGTTCGTGGCCATCATGGGCCCCTCGGGCTCCGGCAAGTCGACGTGCATGCAGATCCTGGGCCTGCTCGATCGCCCGACGGGCGGCAAGTACCTCCTGGCCGGGCGGGACGTCTCGCGCCTGAGCGACGACGAGGGCGCGGCGCTGCGCTCGCGCACGATCGGCTTCATCTTCCAGATGTTCAACCTGCTGGCGCGCACGACCTGCGTCGACAACGTGGCGCTGCCCATGATCTACGCCGGCGCGCCCGACCGCGAGGCGCGCGCCGTCGAGCTGCTCGAGATGGTGGGCCTGGGCGACCGGCTGTATCACAAGCCCAACGAGCTGTCCGGCGGCCAGCAGCAGCGCGTGGCGATCGCGCGCGCGCTGGTGAACCGGCCCAAGATCCTCTTCGCCGACGAGCCGACCGGCAACTTGGCGTCGGCCCAGGCCGAGGAGATCCTGCGCCAGCTGCAGGCGCTCAACGACTCGGGCATCACGGTCATCATGGTCACCCATGAGCCGGACATCGCCGCCTATGCCAAGCGCGTCATCCGCATCAAGGACGGCTTGGTCGTGTCCGACGAGCTCAATAAGGAGCGGGCCGGGCAGGGGCACTCGAAAAAGCCCGCCGCCGGCGTCCCCGCCGCGGACGCCGCCGCGCCGGCCCACGTGGAGCTGGCCACGCCCGAGTTCAACGTCGCGGAGCTGCGGGAGTACGCCGCCTCGGCCATGCGGGCGATGGCGGCCAACAAGGTCCGCAGCGCCCTCTCGATGCTCGGCATCCTGATCGGCGTGGGCGCGGTGATCGCCATGCTCGCCATCGGCGCGGGGGCGCAGAAGGCGATCGAACAGCGGCTGGCCAGCCTGGGCTCCAATCTGGTGATGATGATCCCCGGCCAGACCAACGTCGGCGGCGTCCGGGGCGGCGCCGGGAGCTTCAGCCGCTTCACGCTCGAGGACATTAAGGCGATCCAGAAGCTGCCGCACGTCCAGCGCGTCGACGGCAACGTAAACGGCAGCGGGCAGGCCGTGTACGGAGACCAGAACGACAGCACGCAGGTGACCGGCGCCCTGCCCCAGTACGCGCCCATGCGCAACTCGGAGCCTTACTATGGGCGCTTCTTCACCGACGAGGAGAATCAGCGCATGGACCGCGTCGCCCTCCTCGGCCAGACGGTCGTCAACAACCTCTTCGGCCGCCAGCAGGACCCGGTCGGCAAGATCATCAAGCTCAACCACGTGAGCTTCAAGGTCATAGGTATCCTGCCGATCAAGGGCTCGACGACGTTCCGCGACCAGGACGACATCATCATCATCCCGCTGCAGACGGCGATGCGCCGCCTGCTCGGCAAGCTCTACCTGGACATGATCGCCATCGAGTGCGACTCCTCCGACAACATCCCGGTCGTGATGAGCGAGGTGCAGAAGCTGATGCGCCGCCGCCACCGCCTGCCAGACTATAAGGACGACGACTTCACGCTGCGCAACATGGCCGACATCCAGGCCGCGCTGGCGGGCACGACGCAGACCTTCACCGTGCTGCTCGGCATCGTCGCCGCCATCTCTCTGCTGGTCGGCGGCATCGGCATCATGAACATCATGCTCGTCTCCGTCAGCGAGCGCACCCGCGAGATCGGCCTGCGCAAGGCGGTGGGCGCGGCTCGGCGCGCCATCCTCTCGCAATTCCTCATTGAGTCCGCCGTGCTCTCGACCCTGGGCGGTGTCATCGGCATCGTGATGGGCATCAGCGTGTCCATCGGCCTCTCGACGCTCGCGGGCTGGGCCGCCATCGTCCAGCCGCAGTCCGTGCTGCTGGCCTTCGCCTTCTCGGCGAGCGTGGGCGTCGTTTTCGGCTTCTGGCCGGCCCGCAAGGCGTCGCTGCTCTCTCCCATCGAAGCGCTGCGCTACGAATAGCCGCGGTTTGATATAACGAACGCATGTCCTTCGCCGGACTGGCGCTTCTGGCCTGCCTCCTCCGTCCCGCCTGGGCCGTCTCCTCGCCCAGGCTCGACCGCCGGAGCGCCGTCCAGATCCTCGACCGCCTGACGTTCGGCCCGCGTCCGGGCGACGTCGAGAAGCTCCAGACCGAGGGTTACGACGCCTGGCTGGACCGCCAGCTCAGGCCCGAGACCATCGACGACTCCGCCTGCGAGGCGCGGTTGAGCGGCTTGGCGACGCTCAAGATGACGAGCGGCCAGCTCTTCGACGCGTTCCCGCTGATGGCCAAGCGCCAAAAGCTGGGCCTGCCCGACGGGCCGCCCCCCAGGCAGATCCTGGAGGAGCTCTCGGCCGCGAAGGTCACGCGGGCCTACTGCAGCGAGCGGCAGCTGCAGGAGGTCATGACGGACTTCTGGTTCAACCATTTCAACGTCTCCTGGGCGAAGGACTCCGACAAGTATCTCCTCACGTCCTATGAGCGGGACGTCATCCGGCCGCGCGTCTTCGGCAAGTTCCGCGATCTCCTCGGCGCCGTGGCGCATAGCCCGGCGATGCTGACCTACCTGGACAACTTCCAGAGCACCATCGACGAGCGCTACGCCCCCCTCAGCTCCCGGCAGGACATCGAGAGGATGGAGGACCGCATGGATCGCGCGGCGGCGGCCCGGGGCGGCAAGGGGCGCAAGAAGCTCGGCCTCAACGAGAACTACGCCCGCGAGCTCATGGAGCTGCACACCCTCGGCGTCGACGGCGGCTACACGCAAAGAGACGTCACCCAGCTCGCCCGCGTGCTCACCGGCTGGAGCGTGGAGCGCCCGAATCCGGCCCGCGGGATCGCGGATTTCCGGTTCGTCTACCGCCCTCGGATGCACGATCCCGGTACCAAGGTCGTGCTCGGGCAGGTGTTCACGACGCCGGCGCCGCGGCAGGGCGAGCAGGAAGGCGAGCGCGCCCTGGATCTGCTCGCGCGCAGGCCCGCCACCGCCCGCTTTTTGGCGCTCAAGCTCTGCCGGAGCTTCGTGTCCGACGATCCTCC
>Ga0265338_10005057_pt1 | contig 17400 bp, 15 predicted proteins | sample 42126metaG_FD_193579 | JGI IMG/M metagenome (GOLD analysis project Ga0265338, IMG submission 193579) | Rhizosphere microbial communities from Carex aquatilis grown in University of Washington, Seatle, WA, United States - 4-21-26 metaG | ecosystem: Host-associated > Plants > Roots > Rhizosphere... | reverse complement strand
ACGGGTTCCAGTTCATCTCTAAGTACGAGAGCCATGGCGTGGAGTACCAGTCGATCCTTGTCTGCAGGTTGAGTGATTGGTCGAAACTCACCTGGCTTCTTCGGTTTAGGAATCAAGGTCCTATACATCGGACTGAACTGATACGCCCGCCCCCTGTCTCAAAGCATCTTTTATTAGCTCCACTTCCTGCTCATGACGCCAAGGATATCTGGATGGATTGGCCACCCATAGTGCATCCACGTAGTCAACGAACTTGTCAATCATGGGTAGTGTCAACTCCAATCCCCTCTTTGCCCTCTCACTAGTTATTTTCTTTACGTACCAAAGTAGCCCTTTTTCCAAAAGTTTCACCATCCAATCCAAACCATATCTTCCTTTTTCTGTAGTGTGGATCCTTTTTTTGATGCCACTGATTCTACATTATCTAAGAAAATACTCGCCAAAAGCGGAAGAGAAGAAGGGATGCGGTATGGCTTGAAAGAAGAAGTGAAATCAGACATAGTGTGAGGGAGGCGCTCACTTTCTAATACGTTGATTGCATGCTGAATAGAGAAAAGGAATGATCAATGCATATCTAAGTTATGTCTTCAAAAGCCTAGCATAGATGATGCCCTACTTCCTGCTTCTTAACAAACTTGACACTGAGCAAGGAAGGAGATGTGTGCTATGAAAGCACTCTTGCATGAGCTCATTCCTCACCATACTTTTCTTTTCCATTCATATATGGAAACCCTTCATCATACTTCCTGCAAGAACTAATAGAGGGCTATTAAGCCACCATCTCATGCTGTTCATAACTCGCCTATGCCTTGCATTGCATTTCATAATGAGAACGTGTGCAGGGTCTTTCCTATGCTTTCAGCTGATCTCTATCGCCCACTATGACACCTCATTGCAATCACTATGACACCTTATTATTGGATATTATTATTATCTCATCCTCCTTATTGATTCTATTCTGAAACTATGGAATTTGACCATCTATCTACGAGATCTTAAGACTATTTAAGGTGGTTTACTACTACGTAAGTGAAAGGTAGATGGTAGCCCCAATCCTCCTATTTCGGAAGAAGAGCTCGACAATCATCATCCGTAGCATGGTTTAATAAACCTTCCTTAAAGCGTTCATAAGACGCTAATTCCATAACACGAATGGCATATTTAGCGTAGGCTGTCATAAGTGCTAGGACATGTGCATCCCACAGCTCCTTATCTTTTGTAGATAGATCTTTTGGCTCTAAGCTAGCCATGTATGCTTTCAATTCTTTAGAATTAAAACAACTAAATCTACCTGATTGAAGGAGCGAGCCTGGCTTGAACAACAATCCTTTATCTTTCTTATCAACTAACCCTGTGAATAGTGAAAACGTAGTATGATTAGACAAATAATACCTATGAAAGAGTTTACTATAAGTAAATAAATTAGACACCTGCAATCTATTGATTCTGCGGGTGAATCATATCAGCTAAACACACACAGTAAATACAACTCAGACCTCCTGCTTTAGCTTTAGGAGCTGGAGCTATAAAACAGTCATGTACCGTATACACATTGAATGTATAATTCATCATACAATATCGAACAACATGGGCAGCTATAGCAGCATCCTTTTGATGAATGAAGTTAGCAAAAGTGGCCCTTCCCTTCTGGCCTTAGCTCTGTCTTCTTTCTTCTTAGTTGGAACTGCAAGGGTAATCTTATGTTTCTTCTTAAGTGCTCTATTATAGATAGTAGTAGTAACATTATCTGATCTGATGTAATCCTGAACAGTGGTTAAATAATGAGACTGATAGCGAACAGGCTTATTTAAAAATGAAGTAAACCAACCAACTTCGTTTACTAGTGTCATAAGGTTATTTATAGCTGGATATCTCACTTCCCAGTATTTTTATAGAGCACCAGCCACTTTGGATGCATCAGATCGAGAAATACTGTATTCTAGTGCTTGTTCTACATCATTAATAGCACTAAAATGAGTCTTTCCATAGACAATAGGCATATATATCTTTTTCATTAGCTTACGGGTAAGATGAGGTTCAACAATCTCATAGAGGGATTCACCTAATGTCTTATAAAGATGTGGCTTTATATCATAAAGAATATCTTTATAAAGATCGCGTATTACCTTATCTTTCAGAAGATTTGTACTTCTACCTAGTTCATAATCCAATAGAAAGTATGACATAATTTGGTAAGCACTAGAGGAAGCATCCATACTAATAGGCAAGTTCCCATAAGTGAAACGGCTGATATTCCACTTGCAAAGGTTAATTAAGCAAGAAATGAATTGGAAGGGGTTCTTAGCCCCTTTTGCTAAATTGACTAATTTCTTGATAAGATATTCATCAAACTCATCTTCTACTGTATCTTTAATTTCACGTGTCCAAGCTGATGCTTCCTCTCTACTTTCGAATGAATGATGATGAAAACCAACTGCTAATGGATTTCAAAAAAGTCGAGCGAATAGCTGCCCAATCAAAGTCTCTCTTACTTATCGAGTTTGAGGAAAGGAAGGATGACTTCTTTAAGCTACCAGAGTTATGTACTATTTAGTAGTTAAAAGACATTTATTGAAACGGAGTTTACCTGTCCCAGTGCATCTTTCTTTCAAAAAAGCGCCTTACTATATATACAAGAAGAATAAACACAACTCCTATCAATTAGAAAAGCTCATCCCTTTATGGAGTTCTCCGGGGAAGCAGGCGGTGGGTGAGGCAGTTAGGGCGGCAACGGGAGCTGTTGGCGGAACACAATATATAAAGGCAGAGTCAGGGGCCTTGGATCAGAGGTTAGTTCTTAGCCACTGTCGGAAATAGGGTTGTGAGCAGAGGCAATTGAAGGGCAATAACTAGCTTTGCCTTCCTTTTTTTAGGAGGATATGTCCAGATCTGGCTTTGGGTGTCGAGATCCACCTCTTGAAAAGATTATTGTGATCTTGTTTATATAAATAATAGTTTAAAAATAAAACCAGAAGGAACGAGTCTGGTATCTTCCATGTACTCAGGAAAGAGAAAAACTTATCTTCGGAGCAGCAGCTACAACAGTTTGAAGATGGGATTCCATTGAGTTCTTTCGATCATCGTCGTGGAGAAGAAGTACCATTTGCTTCTTTGAAGTCCAATTCCTGTGTATCTATACCAGTAGTTGAAGTAGTAAATCAACCAGGCCTTTGCAATAAAATCCTTTTCGGAATCAGAGTAAGACAGGTCTGGTGATTGCTCCAACCCCTAAGTACTTGATCTATGAGAATTGAATGACGTTGAAAGACACCCGAGGAGGAGATTAGCGTGCCAGCAGGCTTGGTCGGCGTGCTTATCAAGTTGGGAGTGACCTCTTCTTTTTTGCAGAGAAGTAGATGAGGTTTTCTTGTTGCTTCGTTATAAGATCATTGAATAGGGCAAGTTAGTTACATATTCAGATATAAGAAGTGGATTGTCCCTGGGAACTACATTTCTTTCTATTTTGAAATCTACTCTTTCAGCACACAAGCAGGAAGGCAGGGCCTTAAAAGAAGATATCATGAATATGCTCCAGCACTCATTTATAAGCCTCTTCTTATTTGGGTTGGGCTACTTTTTAACACTGGGCTTTTAACCCGGGGTTTGGGGTCTAGCTAATAGGTCACGCCTTTATATGAAAGGGTTAAATAGCTTAATTAATGAAGAAGTCTATCTTACGGACGATTGGACGGAGCATCCGGAACGGAAAGAATCCCGATGGAGACTACTTTCCGCCCATATTGATTAAAAAAAAAGAATTCAGTAGGATTGGGCGAGAGTACGTACGACTACTTGGTTGGAGAAGCCTGATTCAGATCTTTCTTTGTCTCGCAGAGATGCTGCTTCGATTCCTGCGCTGAATGAAAGAAGTTTCAGGAGAAGGGCCAATGCTTGAAGCTTACTCACTCAGGGTACACGATCCAATTAGCACGTGAATCAGAACTGGCGACAGGGGGAGAATGAGGATAAGATGGAATAGGATCTAAGATCAGGTACGCACCTTCCCGCATTCCTTGGCTACAACACAGAAGAAAAGGGAAAGACCAAAATATGCTTGCCTGAGATCCTCCTTAGAAAGTCTATTAATTCCAGGAAAAAGGAGAGTGGAGTAAGTCCGTCTTCCTGGCTCGTAACGTTAGTAGTTACTCGCTGGAAAGAATAAAAGACTAAGTTTTCAGGTTTGGGTAGGGAAAGTAGAGGAGTATAGCTCTTGCTGGAAGACGATTCGGAACATGCATTATGACTCCAACCATAGATAGAATTTTTTCATGAACGTTCGTTGATAAGTCCAACACTTCAAAAGTGCCTTGCTAGCTTTCACACACGAAAAAGATCAAGGAGTCGGTGAATCCTCTCAGATTACCATGTTAGGACGAGCCAACGATTAGAGTATAGCTTTGCCTGTCTTAATGAATTTCTTCCTGAACCAGCTAGACGTGCGCTTCCAGGGGTGGGACATTTACATCCCAGTCAAAGATCAAGAAGAGCCTGTGAGGATATACTATGCAAGGTATTCAGACGATATCTTTCTTTTTTGGCATTCCACGAATGAATGAAGTACCAAATACAGCCAGAGCAAAGGAGCAAATTCGAGCCATAGTAAAACATGTGTGAGAGGAGTTACAGCTCTAGTTCTACTGGAAGGAGATTGACCGGTTTCCAATTCTCATTTTTGTGAAGGGACGGGGGAATCTACAGGTTATCGGGAACGTTGTCTCTTTGACAGGTGACGGACACATTGAAGTTAATATCCCAATGAAACGTTGTCAATCAAGGCTCACTGCACATAAAGTAATCAAGCAGATGGAACACAATGAGGAGCCTGTAACGATGACCAACTTCCTCAGGGTACTCAATGAACACGTAGAGGCATACCTACGAACTGCTTTCCAGTACCCACTTTCCGCCCAATCTATAGCAAAGCTGTAGCGGTTCTTCTTTAGTTTGATCCTCATCACGTGAGTTTGAAAAATGAACCGATTTCTACATCAGTGGTACCAACCACAGCAGAACGATCTGGCAAGTAAGGGACGAGTATCTCACTCAGCTCGGAGATACCATCGTGAGAATACAAGAAGAGTTGATCGACGAATGCAGGGGCGACGAGCGCTGAAAAAGCGTTGGACTTATTATAAGCCGCCCACGGCCATTAGGATGGTCGAGAAAGGAAGATAAGGATAGCTAAGTAGATACAGCGGCGGAAAAGTAAGATCAAACCGAGAGTACAGAGGAGCCGAAACAGCAGGAGACAGATGAGACCGATCAGGATTGACACGACCGATTGATTTACACGACCGATCATTTTTGGATTGACAGTTGGTGTTCGAGATAGAAGCAAGAATACAAAAGGAAAAGGGGAATCACGATCCGGGTGGGCATTGGTGAAAATCCAATTCGTTCATATCGTTTTTGAACAAATTCATTCAACTAACTATATACGATACGAGTAGCGCGTGTGCGCGCGCGGTAATAGTGCCAGTACGAAGAGATAGCGTTGCAGTCTTTTCGTATCATCTACTATAGTGCATGCGCAGCTAATATCTTCTAGAGTATAGTCGGCTGTTTTGGTAGAAAAAAGTCAGCTATAAAACCTGTTGATTGAAATCCAGCTCATAGATTCTTCTCAGGATTTGGGTTCCAATATCATATGTAGAAAAATGTTCCGATAGTCCAAGTAAGCTATGGGATCTTTTGTCCTGCACCCCTTCCAGTCTCACTAGATCATCTATAGGTAAGTTCCGATATTGGTAGTTGCTTTTTTCTGTGTCGTCCAGAGTTTCTGGGCTTGATCCATGTGTCTTTTCGAGTTCTGAACCTCCTACCGTCTGAACTTTCAGTATGGTTGCATTGAGATGCTAGTGGTGGTTTTCCTATATAAGTCTTCGCGGGTGAAATAGGGCTCACTTCTCTAGTGGTATTTTCATCCGTTCCCTTGAATGGATCTTCTTGTGAACAAGGGGCTATTGAGATAGAATCCGATCTCAACGTTCGAAAGAGTTGTTGCATCCCTTATCAAGAATGACGATCAACGCTCAGCAGGTCCCTGAGTCAAGAAAGCATTTGATTCGTTGCCACCGTAAATGGGCATTTTGGGTTTGGATTGGTCCGGGTTACAGGTCAGTCAAGTCAGGGTCAACTCGGTTGTGCGGGTAAATCTTCGGGTTGTTTTTAGATTTTTTCTCAGAAGTTGAAGTTCTAGTTTATGGGTTTGGTTATAGTCAAGATTGGTTTAAGTTACTCCTTTTATTGTTCAATATTATTTCCCTAACAGTTTTTTTTAATTTCTCTCCTGCTTGTACAAAGTGCGTGCCCTTTTTCACATACCCAAGTTCAATGTTAAACCCTTTTGCTTTTCCTTTTTCAGGTATATGATCAGACCTTGAATAGTATGAAGATTCCCAAGCAGATACTTCTTGGATCAGACATGTCCATCATTGGATTCCCTCAATGTGGTAATTCCTACTATTTACTGATGCAGCTTGATAAAGAATTTCAGCCAGTCTTCCATCTTCTGGAAGCACAGTGGGTCCCACCTGCAGAGAGAATAAATTCAATTACTGATGTCAGAAGTATCATAAGGGTGGGTGAGATCGATGTAGGCCACATGCCAGTAACTCAGGATGATCTTAACACCACTAGCCTGATAAAGTGGGAAAAGATACAGATGATGCTGAAAAACAATCTGAGTACTTCTAACCAGATAATTGATAACGGGTTGGAACCCGTTTTGCAGCTTCCTTTCCTGGCGGTTTTGGTGGTTCCCGTTCGACCTTTGTCGACGAGGTCGTTGAGTCTGAAAAGAGTAATGCTAATATACCGGGTTCTTTTCCTTCGCAAAGTCACCTCTCCACAGGCTATGGATATTCCCCTGGACTTATCGGTTCAGGCCTCGGTAACTATTTGCAATCTCCTAATTCTTTTGCGGCTTCAAGCCCTTCAAGGAGTTTGTCAGTTCGCAAAGTTGGTCCATAAAAATCCGACCAGGACCTTAGGTCCCTACATTCTCCTGACGTTCGTCAGAGTTCAGCAATTGCAGGATCTTCGGCAAGTGTAAGTCAGAAAGACCATGCCGGCTGTCTTACAACAACCATGTAACTTGAACTTCAAATTATGAAAATATTTGACTCTCTCATCGACTATATTTTTTTATCATTTTTTTAGAGTTTTGGGCTAGGGATAGCAAACCAAATAGAAGCCTTTTAGATAACTATTTACTCTGGTACCACAAACCCTTCATTATGTACACCCATATTTTGCAGGGCAATTATCAGAGAGCGCAAGCTCCCCCTCCACCTCTGCACCTGAGGGCCCCATATATGAAAAAGCCCCAAGGAAGCGCTCTATCTCAGAGATACTCCGCTCGCTATATTCCCTCATTGCAAGGGCTGAAAACAACTGATGAGTGGGCCAAGCGAGGAAAGTTTCAGAGTCCACTAGTGCTCACCACACTGCCCCTCAATCATATACACCCAAGATTTTCAACAGATTACCGAGTAACTTGACTTATGGTAACCTCCTTTCGGAAAGGAACCATGGGATCCCATCCGCCCCCACCTCTATTTTGAAAGTGCGAGATATTCCCGCGGCCTGTAAACACATGGTTATAAAGCCGTGACCCTAATTTACTTACTTACTGATTGACAAACCCACCTCTGGCCCGGATCGCCCTTTGGTTGTCTTCCTGGCTCGTAACGTTAGTAGTTACTCGCTGGGGAAGCCAATCATTTCTCGGTCAGATATTGGTCACAGTACAATTTGAACTTGTCACCAGCCTCATCTGGCTTTTTTTTCTAGCTTCACAGCTGATCCCTCACCAGATGTATAGATTGGTAAAGCACCCAAGCAAGAAGAGGACTAGTCTAAACCCAACAGCGGTAGAATCATCATCATTAGTGGATAAAGCACCAACAAAAAAGCCCATACTCTTATTTCAATCAAAAACTATGTATGCATCAAGCACAGCCAGATAGAAAAGATTCCTCTAAGCCGATGGTGCTATCCTTTTCTCATGCTTGCTTTTCTTGACGGAGTTCTTTTCTCGATCATTCCTTCTTCTAACTAGAAATATTAGAAGATAAGCAAGATCGTAGCGTAGAAAGTCTTGCTTACTATCTCCAAAATCGTTGTAAGAGGAGGTTGAAGCTAGAATCATGCGACTTCCGCGTTATGCTTAACACATTTCATTTTCTCCTTGAAATCGATGCATATTTCTGCATAACATCCTGGCTGGGGACTCTATTTAAAAGCCATTCTTTGAATAGATACTTTATATTCCTATTGTAGGTTCGACTAAAAAGAGTTCTAGAAAAATAGTACGCCGTGCGAAGAAGGGAATGCCTTGTCGGCGTAGACAGAACATGGAAAAAAGGGATAAGGTAAAGTCAAGTCAAGTCTTTCCTGGAGTAGAACTCGCCTTTTTGATTTGATTGAGGAGAGATCCCACTGGCGATAATAAAGAAAGAAGGCTATGGGGAACCGTCTTGCTTTAAAGCAATGACGAATCCGCTGAAGCAAGAGAGAGTCAGAGAGGAAAATTCAGCAAACTCCGGAGCGGAAGATTTTTTTTCCGTGCAATCAAGAAAGAAAAATAAGAGACTTGGACCAAGGTGAGCTGAAGGCGAACTGTTGGAGTAGATCAGACTAGGTTAAATACCTTTAGCTTTTGAGAAGACAGTAAAAGCTAAATCGGGAGCTGAGCTGAGTAGCAACTCTTTGATGACCTAGGTTAGGTGGTTCTACCTTTGTGAGTTTCACCCTATCAAGTAAATAAAGCGATGGAGGCAATACGCCTTCTGGAACAATATGCTTTGGTGATTCCAGATTCGTGTTGTAAACTGTTAAAAAAAAATACACAAGCGGACCAGAAAAACATAACATAATAGAATACTTTGTTTTTGCGTTTGGGGTCAATTAGTGAACTTTGGTTAGGTCCGGCATTGGAACAAGTTGGTGAAGTAATCCTTCATTTAAACACTCTAATCCATGGTCTTCATCTTCAGTCCCACTACTGGGCAAGCAATACACCTATACCCGGAGCAAATACTACGCTTTCCAAACTTGACCGAGTCCTCCTCTCTTCACACTGGAACTCCGAACCACTCCACTCCTTTTTACCTATACTCAACGATCTGCCAGCAAGGACCTCAGACCACACACCCTTGAAACTAAACTTCAAAAACATAGCAAACTAATAAACGCAAACGTTGCTAATGTTCATTTTTACATACATCAATGATTATTGTGGGATAGGTTTGTGACATAACTTTACTTATCTAGGTCACACATAGAAAATTGTTGATTTCATAAGGTTTTTGGTAGATAGGGATTGTTGCTCTTTATTGAAAAATAAAGGCCTATGAGGAACGGACAGACACTAAACGTGTCAACATACAAAGAAAGTCTTTTTTATTTATGGTTGTAGCTCGACAAGCATTTTGCTCTAACCATAATGTTATGCATGGTTAAAAAACCTTGCATTTTTCCCATTTGAATTACTCAATTGTTCTATCAACTATATCTTGTTCCTACTGAGAAAAAAAGCATGAAGTTTCGAAATGTATGCATTACGTCTACTTCACGAGGAGCTTGGTTTCTATTATTAAATAGGTGATTTACGTGATTGACCAATTTATCGATTTGAGTTTTATCATAGATGACCACTTAAACTATTTAACGAGCGTACGTCCTGAACAGTAGAGTCCCACAACTTTGGGGATTCCCCCTTCTTAAGATTAAGACACCCGTTATAAAAAGATTACCCTTATGCGGGACACCCGAAACACTTTCGTGATTCCCCCTCTACTGGCACCCTTTTCTATCGGGATTCCCTCTAGAAGGCCACCCAAAACAAGGGGCTATCGCCCCCACAGCAGTCACCTTCGGGCAATCAGAGTATTGACTGATCGTAGAGTGGGCGGCTATCGAAGCCCTATTTCCCAAGGAGTGAACGAATACAACCAGCTAACGATCTATCACTAGACTGATTACTGTGGGCACCCGAGAACCGACATTCGATTGGGATGCAACCCCTACCCAGTTTCTCCGGTTGGCTCTATAAGTGTATAGCCCCGTTATCAGCCGATCAGCGCAGCACCCTGGGCCAGGAGATGAATGGGTGGCGTACGTAGACCGGGAGTACATGGATATGTAGACGAGAAGGCAGTGGTTGGCTTTCTCAATACGGCATTTTATGTCTCGCCGAGACCGACGCGGAGTGGACTCCAAAAGGATTGGACCGATTCGACCGACGAACCCGTGTGATCCGAGAAGTCATGCATCGGCACTAACTGATGGCTAAGCAGGCCGAGCTTTCACTCCAAACTTCTTTTTTGACTTACTGAACTTAAGGTATACCTTTTCTAGTAAGCTTATCATCTCGCTTTTTCTCGATTCCGGTTAAGAACCAGTCTTGAAGTGAATTAATTATAAAAAACGAATAAGTCAGGAAATGAGACGACTCTTTCTTTCACTATTTCATAAGCAGATCTTTCCTTCCACACCAATCACGAGTTTTTTTTTATTCCTCTTGTATATCGTCGTCACGCCCTTAATTATAGGTTTTGAAAAAGACTTTTCATGTCATTACCATTTAGGTTTGATTTGGATCTCTCCGTTGTTTCCCTTTCCTCCCGAACCTTTTCCTCGAAATGATAAAGAATCTGGTACACTTGAATTATATTATTTCAGTGCTTCTTGCTTGCCTAAGATCCTACTTTTACAATTGTTAGGTCACTGGGTTATTCAAATAAGTTGTGTTTTCTTTGCTTTTCCCATGTTACAACTTATGTACCAATTCGATCGATCCGGAATGGATCGGTTAAACATTCTATTAGGGAGCCTGGTTTTGACTCTTTTGTGTGGTATTCATTCTTGTTTGGCTCTTGGAATCACATCCAGCAGCGGTTGGAACAGCTCGCAAAATTTCACCACTTTACCTACTTTATTGCCCCTAACTCTTTCCTGTACCTCCATGGAAACAGAAGGCTTTCATGTTCTTTTATCAATAGGTTATTCCTCCCTTTTTGTATCTCTTTATCCAATTTTGGTCTCGATTAGTTTACAAGATTGAATGGCCAAAAACCCTTTTCGATTTTTTTCATAGAATGTTGAGCCGGGCCCAGGCATGGTTGTGAAGCCCTGTATGAACAAGGATTTATTTGACTTACGCACCTGGCTTCTCTTTTTTCAGAATAGGAAAGATAAGAAGGGAGTATGGAATAGATAAGAATGGTATGTTTGAGGAAAGTAGTTCAGTAAAAGACAGAAAAGTCAGAGTATAGGCATTAGTAGTAGTAGGAATTGGGATTAGGTCAAGTCTCAGGAAACTAGATATAAAATGTACTCGTCTCTTGGATAACCATTTAAAAGTAGTAAAAAGTGTTTATTGAGTGACTTTCTTCAGTTTATGTATACACCGGAGTAGTAGTTTCAGCTAGGGATTAGCATTACTTGGTGGAACGGCAGGCATTGAAAGAGAGTCGCTTGGCACTAGCATATTTATGAGTTAATGTAAAGAGAGAAGCAAGGTATTAGTCTCAAGCAGGTAAGCTATACGCCGGCCGATATCATCCATCTCACGCAACTAGGTCACTCTACGGCTTCCTTTATTCAGTTCAGAAAGAAGCAGATTAGGGATTTGCTTTGATTAATAGCATCCGGGCAAGTCGAAACTAGTTCTTAGGGCTTAGTATGAGGAAAGTAGTCACAGGCGCTGGGAGTTTTTCTGGGGACTAGAGATAGGTACAATAGAGATAGGGCTAGGGGGGAATGGTAGGGTAACTCTGCTGCAGGTAAGATACGCAGGGGAAGTGACGGGGTAGGTAAAGTCCTTCTTCTCTACTTACTAGAATAGGCATGTCTGAGTTGATTCAGTTTATTTAGAAAGGAAGTTAGGTAAGTCTACTAGTCAAGAGTTAGTTGATTTCCAAAAGTAAAGAGTTAGTGGATTTCCAATAGAATGAATGGGGACTCGAATAGGAGTTGCTTTCTGTGAATAGGTTTTATCTCTTGTTTTTGATTGAAACTAGGTGTCATAGGCTTCTCTATCTGTTGTGTCAGATTTATATTACTCTGGGTTGTAGTACGGAATCTAGCTACCTTCACTATACTCTGGCTATATTAGTTTCTTTCTTTTCTTTTTTCACATAATATCATAAGTAAGGGATTTCCATTTGACTATTCACTTATTGCCTCATGAACTTAGGTTAGCAAGTAGAGAGAAATAGAGTTGACATAACTCATAAAAAGTAGGATTTTCCACCACCTACCTAAGCTATTTCTTTCTATCCTATAGCCAGTCTCACTGGTAAGCACTAATCCTGTCATCAAGCTGAATACCCCTATGATAGTCAGTTGTCTCAAGGAAGGCAGTAGTCTCAAGGAAGGATAAGGATGGGGTGTTTTCCCAGCTGTGGTAAAAACTTAAAGAGAAAGCGAATAATAATGGATTTAGTAGTAACTTATTTTGGAATAGCAAGTAGCAGTCTACATAGTTGGCTAGTTATCGAACAGACTCTATGGCTGGCCTACACTTGCAAAGTAGCAATTCGACGGGATAAAATACATTCTCTCTTTAATGCGTGACCGGTTGAAGTAACTCCAGATGGAAGCGTTGTTAAGTAGGCAAGGGAAATAAGCAATAGTCAAGAGGAAGAGAAAGAAGAGCATTGAAGATTGGGGTCAGGCAGAACAAGAGATAGCATTTGATGAAGATCTACTAAAGCAAGAGGTATCCATTTCTTCTTTTTTACATATCTATACGTGTATAAATCTTTTTTGACATTAATTAGAAACTAAAGAGGTAAAGAATTTTCAATGAAGTTCAAGATAATTACCAAAAAAAGCTCTAAGACCTTTTACTTACAAAAAGTAAGTCAGACACGTCTTGCACTCTGCATGAGCACTTGATGTTGCTTTATGCACTTCCGTCACTCTTGAACTGGCCATCAGTAAGATGATTGACCCAAGCAATGGAGAAAATTCCATCTATATCAATGCTAATCTAATCTATCAAAGTTTTCTACAGATCTATAAATGACTCAAACCTATAGTTGTATTGATAAAGGCACCAGTTATCAGGTAGAACTGATTTTCATATCCCAAGAGAAAATTCTCATAACAGTATTATTATTTTACCAGAAGCACTTAAATGCTATAAGCTTACCGAAGATATTATCTCGCAGGAAGAAGCACTGCAACTATATGACTGGCAACTGCCACTGGACCGACATATTATGCAGCAAACTTCCAATTCAGCCTAATACACTTTTTGGCAATCAACAACCTCTTCCAATTTCTTTGAGAAAGAAGAGAAGGTCTTGTAGTCTTCGGATTGGTTGCAGCAGAGCTAGTAGATAAGACACCTTCGCCAAGCCTGAATAAAGGAGCAACAACCATACCTCTTTTTGACTGCTTTGCGTGTGTGTTGGGTCCTTCCTTGGACCTCTCTACTCTTGATGCGGATTCGGTTCAACATATACTACGCCCTACTAGCCAGTCCCTGCCCAGTATATGAAATTGGTGCAAATAAGATGACAATTGCTTATGTTTTGACTTCGTTGGTCTACATCTACTGGTACGACGTTTTCATTGGTATAATTTGATTCAATGGCTAGTTGACTTAAAGGCTTTGCTTTGATTGATGTTCAGAAGATGAGTGAATTAATATCTCACATGTTTAATTATATATATCTTTTGGTCTTCTTTCGTCGACTTTCTTTCGGCTTGACACGTTTGGGAGATTCCCTTTCACTTCAGTAAGATAGCCGCCCTACTGCCTAAGGCTTGAGAGTGTACAGTCACTGTGCTAAGTGTAGGTTTATACACACGGGGTCAATCAATTGAGAAAGTGATTCCGGTGCTAGAGTTGATTTTTAAAATAGCAAACATTACCTTGATCTTGTCAACCAGCTCGAGTGCTATAAAATAATCGATATGTGGGAGCTCAATAAGAGAGAGACCTAAGCGTAAAGGAGTGTCTGGCCCTACTACCATTTCTAGCATGAAAGGGACTAACTCCTATTGACTTAGAACATTGGAATGATGAGCTCATGCAATCAAAAGAATAGCAGAGTGACTTAAGAAGAATTAGCACTCTTTGTCTGTAGGGAGAGGAGAAGATCAGATGCCTAGCGCGGGCAATGTCCTACTTTTATTCAAAAAATTAGATAAGAGCACTGACCTGCAGCTTTGAGAGCCTAGTCAACAGAGGAGAAATAAGTTCTTAGCAGACGGTGGATTAGCCCACTTGCTTTTATCAGGCAGAAAAAGATGATCATGTACGGGATGTTTTTTTTTCAAGGACTTTAGAAGATCTTGACTCACATCTTGGACAGAGATTTCCGTATGTGGTTCTATAAAGTACTTTGAACAGACACTACTTATGCGTTAAAGAAATAATTAATAACAAGTGGTGTAGAAAAAGACATTCTCAGAATTCGTTTGCAAGCACAATAGACCAGCAGAGCAATTAGGCCTCTTTACACAATAATATTGACCATATGTACTGAAATTGCCAATGTAGGCCTTGCCTTGGTTCTGAATTTCTAGTAGCAGACGGCCCTATCCACCACAATAAGCAAGGAAGAAGCAACTTGACCGAAGGCAGCGCTTCTACTCCTCCACCGAGTAGCCGTTCGCAGCAAGAAGCAAGGGATGTCGTGAACGGTGGGAGATCACAGAGAATTTACCTATTTATAGAGTGATCCTATGATCGATACAGGATATAGACTATCTCTTTCTTGAAACTCTTCTTGAGGGTGACTAAACTTATAAGCTAGAGTTAGGGGTGGGACCTGTTGGCATAATGCACGCTGGAACGTGGGAATTTGAGGTCTCCTCTTTCTTCTTTTCTTTGTGTAGTTGGTGCTTTCCTTCGGAACCTTGCTTTTCGGCTTGGGTTGATAAGATTAGGTGTGCTTTGGCTAAGTCATCTTTTCTTCTATTTCCGCCATACATAACTATTTTCTCTTTTGACGATGAAGCACATAGGTAGGCTAAAGTGACCTCTAGGCTTCCCGGTAGGTAGGACCGTATAGAATGTGTGAAGCATATAGTTGCTTTTTTTCTTTCCTGCTTGCATACTCATTTCCCGCTGTAGTAGTAGAGAATATCCGCCCTATAGCCACCTGAAGCTCTACCAGCTAAGGACTTCTAATCTTCAAGAAGCCAAGCTATCCCGTGGGGAGACCTCTTTTCCATCATCTTCTATCATCTGATGTACAAGGGCAATGCACAAACCCGGCACACAAACTGTTTGAGTCAAGTTGCCAGCTTTTCAACTCTTTCACGATACAGAGCCACAACCTGCTTATCGACAATGCACACATCATTACCAAGCACAGCATACTTATTAAAGTACTTGCCAGGATACACCTTCTCCCCAAAATAGAGAGGTACCCAAGCGGATGGCCAGTTTGAAAATTGACAACAGGTCCGACTGAACGGATATTCTACGGCGGACACCAGAGGGAAAACATAACCTCTTTTCCACGCAGAATGGCACTGAAAATAAGAACACACTGGCTGGATGACTTGGATAAGGAAAGGCAATAAGAGAGACTCGAAAGATCGGGACCTATTCCCTGGATCGCGCTGGAATCACTCCGACTTCATGTATTTGCCCTAGCCTGTTGGGAATGTAGGTGTCCGAGAATGGTAAGGGAGCAGAATAAGTATTTACCTCATGAAGCAAGGACTATCCAGAGCTCTTAGTATGGAAACTTTTGCAGGATGAATCCGCTCACTGCCTCCTTCCTACTGAAAATATCTACTAATAAGGCCTGCCTAAGACTCAATATTTCTTTCTTTTCATCCGTATACTTGTCTTGTGCACCAGGAGCTGGAAGAGGATGTTCACTTTTATGCGTAACCTTGAAGTATAGCTAATTCCTTGCAAAAAAAGGCATTATCAATTATTAGACAGATGAGTCAAACCTCATCGTTGAAAGAAGGCTTAGACCATCAAAAGGGAACTCAAGTTGTTATAGATAGAAAGGAAAGAAAGGCATTGCTCTCTGTAACAGCCCAGTCTTCCTTAAGCCCTAAGGCACAAACATGATAGGATAGGTCAATTTACTTCGATAGCAGGTGTGGCTAGGCACTACATCAAGGGTGCCGGTATGCACCTCTTTATTCTAGAGTGCTTTCTTTATTTGGCATACCTCTTCATTGTATCAGTCTATAGGCCTTTCCAGCGTATCCAGTAATTGCAATTAAGCCCTGATGCCTACTTCTGAATAAAGGATTGCCGGGTCGTGCTGATAGGCGTGTGCGCTACTCAAATGAGTGTCTACTTATTCAGGAAAGACCACTTGTTGCTATTCTACGTGCACGTCGTGCAGAGTCCATGACCCAAGCGCCAGAGTCTAAAAAGAGGGGTTCAGATGCCGTCCTTCTGTCAGCACGTAGGGTTCCCTTTTGTCCCTTCTTGACTTCTTTCTCTTCACCGAAATTCCCGCTAAGGCCAATTCCAATATAAGTGTTTCGACTGGACTACTTAGTAAGCTGTAAGGCATTGTAGGGGCTTCCTTACGAAGCGAGAGTCCAATCTTCTTGCTATCCGACAAACATGCCTCGATCTGGTCTTTGCGGATACCGCGTTGGTCAAGTCAAAAGAAGTTCTTGTTAGAACAAAGAAGATAGACTTGAGCAATAAGTTACTACCAAAGCTTTGACATAAATGCTTTTACATAAATAGGCCCGTAGAGACCGACCGACCTGTCTGTCGCTTACTACACCGAGCAGACTACCTTATTAGAAAAGAGTAGTAGAGAAGAACAAAGCATTGAAAGCAGGCTACGAAGGGAACTAAAAGACCGGGTGGATGGTTTTCAGTCAGAGAATTTGGGCTGCTGCTTGCTTATAAAGAAATTAACCCTTACTTATTACTTATTATGTGAAAGTCAAGGTGGGTCTAAGAAAATAGAATTAGATGTAAATATACGCGAAAAGGATACTAAATACATAAAGTAAACAAGAGAAAGTACTTATCTGATTTATAAAAGAAATATATAATTTGTACAATTGACGAAAATAAGCTAGTTGAAATAGAAACTGAGATCAAAACAATATACACGCTAAGCTGACAAAAATAAAGTGATTCGGTCCAACCACCACGTCTTTATTGTCGCATGGCTTCAGCCTATTATTTAACAGATTATGCTTCTTGGTCGGTAACTTAAATCTCTGCCTATTTAAAAAAGTATATAATAAGGAACTTAGCGAGGTGCTTTTCAAGAGTTCAGTGAGAAATCTAGCTTGAAATAGTTGTTAGCCGAAAGTGTTTGAATTTAAAGAACAACTTCTAATGGAAATCGACGTCTGTATGAAGCTTGACCCTTACCCGCTCATTCATAGTCATTGATTTTATTCTTACTGCTTTAACGTTTAGTAGTTGAGTGC
>Ga0265338_10005055_pt1 | contig 17401 bp, 26 predicted proteins | sample 42126metaG_FD_193579 | JGI IMG/M metagenome (GOLD analysis project Ga0265338, IMG submission 193579) | Rhizosphere microbial communities from Carex aquatilis grown in University of Washington, Seatle, WA, United States - 4-21-26 metaG | ecosystem: Host-associated > Plants > Roots > Rhizosphere... | reverse complement strand
GAATTTCACCACGTAACGATTGAAAAATGTAGACAATTTTATCTTAAAAGAAAGGCAAAATACGATGCCAGACCAAAATACGGACATTCGAGAAATTCTAAAAGAACGGGGTAGTAGGTATGGCGAATTCCTTAGTCATGCAATAATTACCCAAAGCTTAAAATCTGTAATGCACGAAACGGGTAATTGGCAATTTAAACTTGCTCAAGATCAACGTGAATGTCTTGATATGATTGCACATAAGATTGGACGTATTCTAAATGGTGATCCAAATTATTTAGATTCTTGGATTGATATAATCGGATACACACAATTAGTGATTAATGAGATTGAACAAAATGAACGAGAGAATAAAGCAAATCAATCGTTTCATGGACGAGTTGGAGAAAGTGCACAAAGCAATGAAGACGAACTTGCATTTTAACGACAAAATCGGTTGTCAAATTGGAGAATGCGATTGGTTAGAAGCTCTCCATAGGATATTATATGAACTATCCTGATTCAATATATAAGTTGTGTGAAAAACTCCACTGGATGAAAATTTCAGATGATAATGTCCTAGAATTTTATTTAGACAACCACATGTTGCAAAACTTCAGAATGTGTGAAGCACTATTCTTTGAATCTTTTGTCGAAGGTTACAGACCAAAAGGTGGTAGGATTTGGTTTCTTGATTTCGGTACTTGTGTACATGAGGTTATTGAGTACTACTACAAAAATTATAAGAAGCCAGAGTTTAATTGGGAATGGTGGGCTATCCAACATACAAAAAATGTATGGGCAGAACACGACATGGAGTATTACAGCGATCCAGATAATTATTGGGCAAAAGACTTTAAAAATTTAGGTGGTTATCCCGGATTCGCTGGAATGATGGTGCAGTATGCATCGACATTTAGGGGTGAGAATGATAGGTTTAGGGTGATTGGAGCGGAGCTTTATTTTGGGAAAAATAAGGAAGTGCCTCTACTAGACTCACCTTATAAACATCTTCATTATCTTGAACTACCTTTTAGATTATATCTTGCCGGAAAAATCGATCTCCTAATGGACGATGGTTTTAATATCGGTCCAATGGATCACAAAACCTCAAAAGATTTTCGTGGACAAAATCCAGCAAAGAATTATGAAATTCAAGAAGGAATGACGGGGTATGTGTTTGCGGCAAAAGCTATACTACAAAAATATCAGAACGTTTATACATACGAACAAACTCGTCAATGCAACAAAATCTGGATGAACTTCCTTCAAGTAAAACCCGAACCAGATATTTCCAAACGCTTCAAACGTATTCCACTTTATAAAAGCGATTGGGAATTGGAAGAATATCGGCAGCGACAGATATCTACAGTTGCTAGGTTGTACCAGCTTTTGGAAAATTACCGCGAAGATCGTACCGGACTTCGTCCGTACTTTAATCACATGGCTTGTACAAACTATATGCATCAAACCTGTGGATTCCAAAGTGCCCATCACCAAAAAGATAACGAAAGTATGCTACGCATACTAAATGCTGATTTTACTAAAGATCAATCAAAAGTATGGGATTGGAGTAATGTCGATGGCAACGAACAGACAACTAGCTGAAATGAGTGATGAAGATTTCGAGCGTAAAATTCATTGTCTGGATACCAACCCAAAGTTCAAAGCCACTATTATAGCTTTAAGAAAACAACAAATTAAAGATTTAAAGGAGAAACTGAATGAAAATAACCTACCGCTCAACCACAAATGATGAACAAGCAACACTAAAGTGTTGTGTTCTTCAAGATAACCAAATGCAATGCAACCACAAAGCTGCGAAAATTGTAACCATAGACGATAGAACTGGAAATGTTGAGGATGTCATTGTAGCTTACCTCATGATGCCCGTTAATTATTTCGTAAACCTTCCGTCAAACGACGGAGTTATTGCTTATTGTCAGGCGCATTTTAATATCCTGGCTTCTAATTTCAAGGTCAAAGATGGCGATACAGTCGTTAATTTGGATGAAGTTTAAATTAAAAATAAGTCAAAGTTAAAGGAGCGCATTTAAATGAGTCCTACAAAAGAAAGACCTTTAGTACTTCAATACTCAAGTACATTTATTCGTGATTGCTGGTTTGAAGATTCGAATCATCATGATATATTTGTAGTTAGACAAATTGAATATCAAGATAATGGTACAGTAGTTGCAAAAGAAATCCGTTTTGTCGAGAATGAAATATCTAATTTGATGGGTGTACTTGTTGCCTACAATCAAGAGAAGGTGAAATCGTCATGAACTCAACACGGCCTAGTGTGGCTGGAGGAAGTTAAATGGCTACAACTGATCCATTTGCAGGTATTAGTGGATTAAGAGATGCTACTCAAATATCATCCACCGATAGACAGAAAATTGCAATTATTGGAAAACCTAAAAGTGGTAAGTCCTGGTTCGCAGCTTCTGGAATAAAGCCACTGTTGGTTTATGATTTTGATGATCGAGCGGAATCTTTGGCTGGTAAAGAAGGAATTAAAGTTAAAACACTTCTTGATATAGATCAAACTAGACCAGTAGCAATGAAAGCTATTGAATCTGATTTGTCTACCTTTAAATATGCTAAAGCCAACAATAAGCCAATTCCTGCCACATTTGTGTTTGATACTGTGACATACATGATTAAGTGTATGGAAAATGAATTATTTTCTCAAGAATCTTCGTTGTATAGAGGAATTAAATTAACCCCTACAAAAACTTTAAGACTTAGAAAGAATTGGGACGGTATTAATGGTGTTGAGGGGTATATGAAGTATTTAATTTCCGAGTATAGTCAGCTTGGGAATATTATTTTTGTATTTCATTCAAGACTTGAGAAGGATGTGGTTAATTCAACACCAGAATCGACGAAGTATACAGATCAAGTAACTGTTGATCCTCAGTATATGGCGAAGATGTTGTCACTCTTTAATGAAGTTTATAGAATTGAAATTGATGAAAATAACAAATATAAAGTAACGTGCAAGGCTAATTACGAATTTACAGCATCTACGACTTTGTTAATTGACTCAGAAGAAGAGCCAGACATAATGAAACTTATTGCGAAGCATCATGAAAGATTAAAGGAGCGTACGAAATGAAAAGTGAAGGTGGAGTGTTTCAGTTAGAACTGGAAATATTGGACACTTCTGATGAAGTGGATGAAATTTTTAAAGATGAACAGATGTTTTTGGCTAATGTAATTCCTCTTATAAAAGCAGCTCTTAAAAATACAAATTTAGAATTAAATGGTTGGCTAGTTAATATGGTAGAAGAACCTACTATTTTGGAAGATGAAGAAGAAACTGGAGAATCTATCTAAATGCCCAAATACAAAGTAATAACCCGTTCTCTCGACCCACAAAAGTTTGAATTGTTTGAAGAAGTTGTAACTTGTGATAATGTGATGTTAGATACGACAGCGAAGTTTATGATTTTTACTGAAGCCACTCGTTTAGAAATGCCGGGTGGACCGGGAACTCCGCCACAAATGTCTATGAAGATTATCAAATGGATTAACACAGATGTTATCGTCGAATGTTTTGACGTAAGTCGATCAAAACTTCTCGACGCCTAAAGAGCTTTGTTTCAAAAACAAAGAAGAAATAAAATGAAAAAGCTCCCAAAACTTATTCTTGGTGGTTATTGTAGAAATAAGCATCTACTAACTCCGACTAATACTTCTATAAGTATAGAAGGTTATTTAAGTTGTAATACCTGCAGAAAATCTTTATATATTCCTCATCCATTACCGACTCCACTAGAAAGATTTTGGAAATACGTAACCAAAACAGAGACGTGTTGGCTATGGACTGGCTCACTTAGTCATAATGGTTATCCTCAATTTAGAGTTGGTAACTCAATGTTGAGAGGTACTCGATTTATATATGAACATTTCAAAGGATCTATATCTAATGATTTAGATATAGATCACTTATGTAATGTCAGACATTGCGTAAATCCAGACCATTTAGAAGCTGTTACACGGCGTATAAATATTAGAAGAATGTTTAAACGTCAAAAACAAAATCTACAACTAAATCAAAATAAAGGAGCGAACTAAAATGACAGGTTTCAAGATGGGTTTTTCACAGGACAAGTTGGAGGGGATGCAACCAGTACCTGATGGGCAGTATAAGGTATTGTTTGTGGAATTTAAGCCAGCCCACTCCAAAAACGCCAATCAAGTAACTGGCAAAAAATCAATCAATCTAAACGCAAAAGTTAAAATTCTCGAACACCCAGAATTTGAACAGGAGCGATTTTTGATTGCGTCACTAAATGAAGGTGTTCCGTCATTTATTCAAGACTTTGTACATTCTTTTGGTCTTGAGATGGAAGATCAACTTGGAGATAATCCAAGCATTCCTGGTGTTTTTGACGCAGATAAATCTAAGTTCAAGGAAGATGATCCCTCGACTTGGGTTTATGCGGGACCGTTGACTGCTAAAACCGCGATTTGGGAAGTTGGGACTTCGGATTATAACGGTCGGCCTGTCAATCAGATTCGGCGGTTTATTTGTTCCGTGCCTGATTGTGCAACTAGATTTCCGAAGATTCGGCATTCGACGGATATGAACAAAAAGGGATAAAATGCCCCACCAATGGCTTTGTCAGAAAGTTGATGCTGACGGCAACCGATGCGCCAAAACTGCGGTACATCGGTTGCATTTTTCTAAAGACCATCCTTTCGATTTCCTTGATGTATGTGAGACACATTTAGATGAGTATACGGATTATTTGTGGGTTCAATATATGAAGGAAGTTGAAACTTGGGCAAAGGAATATGAAGATGGCAGAAGAAAAAGCGAGTCCGCAATTAGCGGCGAAGGCGAAGGAGATGGTTCTAAATAAACATCCTGATGCTTTTTGCCAAAAAACAACAATACCAAACACGGTTGGAACTTATCAAAGATACGAATATACAATCCAACGCTTAATAAAATCCAAGTCAAACGTCGATGGCGATGAGCGAGAAGATTTAGGTCCAACCGCTTTTAGCGAAGACGATGCTTGGATTTATGCGTGTGATAGGATAGCTAGGTACGATAATTATTATGCCATGTGACATTCACCACAAAGGCTCTCCGAGTTCGCAAGTATGGGTTATAACTGAATACCCATACGCAGGTGATAAGGATAAGAAGTTTCTTTTTAGTTGTGGTTATGGATATGTTTTTGACAAAATGATGCGGGATGCTGGAATACCCGACTATTATGTGGTTAGTAGGTTTCCTGATCTCGATGATAAACACAGTGCCCACGACATATTCAGAGAATTAGAATATTACAAACCCCCAATAATAATTCCTTTAGAAGAAACCGGAAAGTTTCTATGCCGTGAGTTAGAGAAAAAATTCACTTCAAAGAAGAATCTAAATGAAAAAGACTCTGACATTGAAAAGTACGCTGGTTCGTTACTTGTTTCTCCACATCTTAGTTACCCTCATTATGTGGTCCCCAGTTTTGCTCCTGATACCGTTGTCAAAGATTGGTCTTTACGGGATGTTGTTGTTAGTTTGGACCTTGGGAAATGCAGGAGTGAATTGGAGTATTTTCGCCAGAATGGAAGACTTCAACCGTTACCGGAAAGAACGCTCAAGTACGAGATAAATGATTATGACGAACTTGTGTCTTATATCGACAGATTCCAAAAATCATCTCTCGTCTCAAATGACATTGAGACTATTTACACAAATACAAAAAGTGCGTACTTTCCTCATCCCGGCTATCCTGTTACGATTGGTTTGGCGGATTCTATCGATTTTGGGATTTCATTTAACTTGTTTAGAGATTCCAGGATGGAAACGCTCGACCTCTGGAGACGGTTATCTGTTTTGTTTGATAAAGTTCCCCAACTTGGGCAGAATTTTTTTAATTTTGACTTGTTCAGATATGAAGCGCTTGGGTTTAGTATTAAATCCGAAGATATACAAGACACTTTAATTCGGCATCATGTTTTATGGCCCGAGCTCCCCCACAAATTACAATTCCTAACCCGTCAATACACTCGCCAACCTTACTATAAGGATGAGGGTAAGATGTGGAACCTAAAAGATATGAAGTCTCTTCGTCGTTACAATTGTTTGGATGTTTGTGTCACGATGGAGGTTTATTTAGCTCAGGAAGAAGAATTCAAAGAAAGGCCGTATCTAAGATGAAGGAACAAGAATTCGACGAAAGAATTGCGGAGATAAAAAAGGATATAAATTTACTTTACAACCATCCACTAGTACACTTACATAAAAAAGATCCAAACCAAGGTGTAATTCCATATGATACGCAAGTAAAAAGATTACTTGAGTCACTGGCAGCCAATGTTGAAAAAATTGAAGAAGGTATCAAAAAATACAACCGCCCAAAAGATTGGGCGTTGGTACAAGAAGGTATTTTGACTAATGGAGATTAAATGAACCCTGCTGAGTATCAAAGACTCGCACAGGAACTATTAAATTATATTGCACTTAACTCTTCAAAACCAACTAAAGTAATGGTTATTATTGAAACTGAAGATGATAGTGTTGTGGAGTTTTCGGAACCAAAAGATTTTACGGTTGCACTAGGATTACTAAGACTTACTGAATTTCGCATTCTTGAAAAAGAGCGAGAAATGTTTTCTAAGCGGCAAAAAGTACAAGAGATTATTGAAAATAATATACAGAAACAAGTACAAGACCTGTCGAAGGAGAGTATGAACTGATGGATGCAATGGACATGGGTACTTTGAATGTTTGTCTTTTTCCTGATTCTATCAGTTTGGAAGGAAATACACCTTATTGGTGGGTATGATGCAAGATAGGATTACATCCTCTTACTTACATAATCTTCAAGCCATCTACCACCGCATTGACAATCGTGGTATCCGCGCCTCCCGTTCGCGTATGCGGGAGGCTAAGATTTTTATTGACCAACAAATAAAAAAGAACCTATCAATAGCTTCATCGCAGTGGAACTGTTACGTATTTGCCGGAAAAGAAAACGAAATAACTGACCCACTCGATCCAAACGCAAAGGACCAAGTTAACATAAACGCAACCCAAGGTCCGAAAATGCTCCTCACAAAACTCCAAAACCTTGGTTATAAAGTCCCCAAAATTCCTAAAAAGAATTCTGAAGGTGATTATGAAAGTAAGTATTCAACTGCCGAGCTTGCTCTTCAAAAAATGTTGGTCGCAAACGACTTTGGATGGGCAGGAGGTGATCCTGCAATTCGTTCAATCCTTGAAGTTAGAGAACTTGGAAAAATCAAATCAAGTTACCTCGGCTGTCGTTATTATGAAGATGGAGAGGGAGAATTATTTTACCTTACGAATTACAACGTGGCGGGGACGCTTACAGGAAGACGTTCTTCGAGGAAGCATTCGTTTGGATACGGAAACAATGCTCAAAATTTCCCAAAGCATGGAAAACTTGCTGAAATTTTCAGAAAATGTCTCATCGCAAGAGCTGGAAATATTTTTCTTATGGTTGACCAAAAGAGTGCCGAAGACTGGCCTGTTTCTGCTCTTGCTCAAAATTACGTTGCGTTGGATCAGCTTAAAAAAGGAATCAATCGGCATTGCATAAGAGGATCGAGGGTATTTGGGATTCCGTTGTTAGAGCCGATTTTGGATCATCAAGATAAGTGGAAAAAGGCTCATTTTCATGAATATTACCTCGGCAAAAAGATCGGTCACGCGAATAATTATGGTATGCGTGGGAATCGTATGTCTGATTCTCTTGCACAAGAAGGTCATTCAATATCACCCCAAATTTGTCAGGGATTATTGGATAAGGCAAATGCTTTAGAACCGGAGATTAAGAATGTATTCCATAAATATATTCAAGAACAAATCAATAGGACTCGTATACTTAAAACTCCTTTGGGCCGTGAACGGCAGTTTCTTGGGTTGCGCCCTAATGACAATAATTTTAAAATACTTAATGAAGCTTACTCTTACATCCCCCAATCAGTGGTTGGTGATAATACTGGGTTCGCTGTCAGCTATCTTGAATCTAATTTACCTATCGAAGAAAGAAAAATAGTCCAAGAAGGCCACGACTCTATAGTACAGGATATACCCGATGACATCGAAACAATCTGGAAATATCTTAAATCGTCGGAACAAAGCTTTAAACGATCTATTCGTTTTCATAATGGAATCGAAATTGAGATACCCATCGAAGGAGAACTCGGGTATGATTTTAACACAACAGTATCTTTACACGACCTCACTAGAGAAAGCCTTGAAAGTGCTTACAGAAAAATCAAAGAAATCCACAACCAAGAAATCGAAAAAGAAAACCGACAAAAAGAATACGAAAGGATAAGTCAATTGGTGACGATATGAATTTTAATGAATACCAAGAAGAAGCTATGGAAATGGCAGTTTATCCTGGTTTACGAGAAACAGATTTAACGTACCCAACTTTAGGTTTAATGGGAGAAGCTGGTGAAGTTGCGGAAAAAGTTAAGAAACTTATTAGAAACAAAAATATGAAACGTGGCTATAGTCTTGCAGAGGAAGATAAAGAAGCCTTAGTTAAAGAGCTTGGTGATGTTTTGTGGTATGTAGCAGCTCTTAGTAATGCTTTAGATTTTCCTCTTGAACACGTAGCTATTGTAAATATTAATAAACTTAGAGATCGTAAAGAGCGTGACGTAATCAAGTCCGAAGGCGATAACCGCTAGCTGTAAGAGGCTCCCCGTTGACAAGAAAACTCAGCCAGAATTGGATCATGTCATTTGCTAATGGTTACGCTCCCCACAGCGAAGCTCCAACTCAGTTTATGATTTGGAGTGCTATAAGTGCAATCGGAGCGGTGCTTAAGAACAAAATATGGTTCAAACATGGAACATTTACGATTTATCCGAACCAATACATTATTTTAACAAGCGAACCAGGAATTGGCAAAGGCTCCAGTATGCATCCCGTTTACAACATGATTAAAGAACTGGGCCTTGCCAATATGATTAGTGATCGTATAACAGCGCCGAAAATTATCGAACGCTTATCAAGCGGACAGCCGGGACAGATAAAACCAGTAAATGGTCAAATCGCCTTTACAAAAGATCACACCGGCTCGATAATGAGTACCGAACTCCAAACTCTTCTTACCGCCTCAGATTGGATGCTTTCATTCTTATGTGATATGTGGGATAGAGGGGAGTTTTATTATGACACTAAAACTCAAGGATCTACTAATGTGGTTAGTGGTCTTTGTGTCAGTCTTATTGGTGCCTGTGTTCCTAATTATATTAGGAAAATTAATAAATACATCATGGCTACAATTAACGGGGGTTTTACTGCTCGTGCCCTCTTTATTTTTGCTGATGACGTTAGTAAGAGGATTGCGTTACCGGTGGATATTGAATCGACGCAACAAGGGAAAAAACTTATCCAAGACCTCAAAGATGACTTAACGGATATAGCATCTTTGGGTGGTCAAATGAAGTTCGATTATGAAGCCGAGCAATACTATATAAAACTTTATAACAGTATGCAAATCAAAGATACTGATAGTGATGTAGTGAGGCATTTTAAACGCCGAATGCATGTACACATCATTAAATTAGCAATGATTTTCAGTGCTTCGCATAGGAATGATCTTACAATCAATAAAATTGATTTGATGAACGCCAAAGCCTGTGTTGATGATGTGATGAAGAATTTAGATCGTACTTTCAGAGGCGTTGGAGATAGTGATTTAGCCGAGGCGACTTCTAGAGTGCAAGATTTTATTGAGAAGAAAGGATTGTGTACATATAATGAGATTTTGATGAATTTACATCGGCACGTTTCACCTGAAAATTTGGGAAGAATTATGGGTGTGATGTATCAAATTGGATTTTGTCATGAAACAACGATTGGCAAAAATAAGATGATTAAGTTAACAACCGTTCAAAAGACAGCAACGACAACAGTAAGTAATTTGGTACCTTAAGGAGCGTACAAAGAAATGCCTAATAGACCGGAACATGAGGGAATCGCGGAGTTGGTAGGGAGAGCGCCGGAAAGTAATAAAGGCGAAGTTGTTGTAGATGGGCAGAATGTGGTGGAGTTGGAGAAACTTGGGATCAGTTTGATGGCGGTTGAAGACAAAATCATTGTTATGTTTGATGATTATAAGTCAGGTTATGAGTGTAAGACTTGTAGTGGTAAAGGTAAAATGTCTGGATGTATGACTTGTGAATGCACTGGTATGGATCGTTTCAATCAACAATGTAAGAATTGTGGCGGAAAAGGTGCTTTATTTGAATATATTTGTCCCGATTGTCAAGGTAAAGGCGGCATTCTAGTAATCCCCGAATCTGCTAAATCTCTTCCAACAACTGGTGTTGTTGTTAGTATGGGACCGAAGACGGAAGCAATGGAATTGATACAAGGTATTAGAGAAGTTAAAGAATCAAAATTTTATACAGGGAATCAAGAAAAAGCGCTACTACAGAAATTACAAGAAATCCCCATCCGTCTCGGTTCCAGAGTGATTTTCGGTCCTCACGTTGGAACATTGATTCCATTCAAAGGTAACATCAAACTAAAAATTATGCGCGTCCACGAACCCCTAGCAGTTCTTTTCGGTAAAGATAGTGCCGCTCGGGATTTCATTGATTATGAAACGGAGCAATACTAATGTTTCCACCATTTATTATTCACCCTTCCCCTTGTAATCCAAACCCCGGTGGTAAAGTAAAACCAATTTGTATGTATATTGGTTACGGTTGTCAAGAATTTCACGGGGGTTGCTTAGCAACTGGAACTGAAACTTTCCGAGTTTACACCGATCCAAAAAATCCAATTCTATACGAATGGCTAGACGGTCATGGGAATGTTATAGCTGAAATACGACGAAAAAATTAATAATAAACAAACAAAAGCCCACCTAAAAAGGTGGGCTTTTTGCTGGCTTTTAATAACTCTTAATTACAAGCACTAATATTCCCGCCACTCATAGTAGCATAACCAAGTGTGTTATCAGTTTTCCAACAAGCAATAGTAGTAACTGTCGGAGTTCCTTCAATTTGAGGAAGTAAATTAGTATTGGCAATAACTTGACCACCATTGAGAACTAAAGACGGGGCATTAAAAGCACCAAAACCAGCGGTGCAATTCGGATTACAAGTTATATAGTTATCATTAGAAGTATTGGCTGTATTGAAACCATAAATCGAAACTATACCATGTGTACTTGAATCTGGACCGATGCTTATGAGTCTACCAATACCACTATTATTATCGACAACGGTAGTATTAGGAGTACTATATCCTGTAGGTGAAAGTCCGCTCAAAGTAATACTAGGAGCAGTAATTCCAAAAGGAAAACTTGGCGGAGTCCATGCGGTACTGTCGTATAATTGGTTTAGTTTTTGTATCGTGACATTATTAGACCCGAGTATTGTGGGAACTCCACTAGCGTTTGTAGCACTAGCCCATACATAACCAGTTGTTTTAGCTGTACCGGCATTGTTGAAACAATCAAGTGTGTTACTATTTACATACGAGCCGGAGAATGTCCCAAAGGACATATTAGCAGTAGTTCCATTATCATAACATTGAGCGATGTTATCTGTAAAACTTCCCATTTGTTGAATTACAGTAGGAACTCTAACATCCCAACCAACAAAAGTATTTTTAGTTATAATTGAGGTGTCCGCAGGAACTCCGGTTAAAGTAGTGCTATTAAACCAAACTGCACCACCCTGAATGGGATTTCCTCCCGACCTCATTAAGTTGCCATCCAAAATCAATCCCTGATCGCCAAAAGCAGTAATCGCCGGTGGAACTAAAGCGGGATTGGTAGTATTTAAACAAGACGCACTCATCTCATCATCAACTGATTGAGTCTGCCATTGGATGTGAGAAAAAGTTATACCAGTACTATTACGGATATTGAATGGTGAAGCGGTGTAACAAGTAGTATAAAGTGGTCTCCCAGCACCGTCGGTGCTATTTTCAAAATGTCCACCTTCAAAATCAATTGCAGAAACACTATCGACAAAAAAGCAACCGGGACAAGTGGTTAGCATGAGATTTTTTAGGTGTATATAATTAGAACCTATACCAAATAACAAACAGTAAGTATTACTCGTGTATCCGCAATATTGAAAAGAATCATTAAGAAAAACCGTGTCCTGAAGATAGCCACTATTAAAAGCTCCACCTGTAAAACTGTCTGCCGTTACATTTGTGATATATTGCATATTGCCGATATTTTGTTCATAAATCCCATTCGAGCCGCCGAGAGCGCCAGTTATTCTGAAATTAGTTAAAAGTCCTCCAGCATAGAAAGTTGTATTATTTCCTATGCTTAAAGCATATGTTGTACCACCAGTTACTTGTGAAACTAAGACTGAACCAGTTACTCCATAACCATATACTTGCGAACCAGGTTGATCGCCGGTTATAATAGCGGCGCAAGTAATAGTTAATGCACTACTAAATACATACACACCAGTAGTAACATAAATTGGTAATTTACAAACTGTATTCTGCGAAGCAGTTAAAGCAGCTTGTAAAGCGGTACTATTATCTGGACTAAAATAAATTGTAGCTGCATAAGCCAAAGCGGTTATGGTTGTATTACAAGAAAAAGATGGAGTTGGCGAAACTGTTATTTGTGTTGCCGAAACATAGGTAGCTATAGTGCCTATATAGTGACTAGTTAAAGCCGCCCCCGGACAAACACCACTCACTAGCCAACCTACCATTGATGGAGTAAAATTAGCTGCAGCACTAGTTACTGTAGCTGTGGCATTAAATACAGCATCCGTAACTCCATTACCCGAAACCGCAGCAGTTTGTCCTCCGGGGGGATGGAGGATATTATAAACTCCATTAACACTAGAATTAACTGTAGGTCCAACTAAACTTCCACTAACATCTCCAGTTAATGGTCCAGTGAAATGCGGAGCTGTGATAGGATTAACTACTGTTCCGCCATTCCAACTACTGGTTACTAGATTTTGCCAAACAGAACCAGTCCATTGTCGAGTAGCTTGAGTTAAAACATTCCAATATAGATTACCTTGAGTTTGATTGGTAATTTCTATATCTAGGTAAGCATAAATACCAGCTAAATTACCAATCCTAACTCTTGGGGCTATAGAGTTAGTACTCAAGTAGGTTGTTAAATTCATCGACGCACCACTAATAGTAAGTGGCAAATATTGAGTAGCAGGCGCGGAAGTATTTGATTGAATTGTAAACACTCCCTGACTACCGCTTGGACTGACTTGGGTGTTATCTAAAACAGTCAAAGTCAAAGCCCCACTACCATTACACGAACCTGTTTGAGAAAGATAATTGTTATAAGTATTCGAAGTAATTGGTGTACCATTAACTGTATAGATATTCGGATTCGATTGACTCCCATTCGGAGTCCATTTATACGTCCAAACACAGTTATTCCACGTTTGCGAATCTGAATCAGTTATAGTCGCAGTAACAGTGGTGAATTGAGCGAATGTGTAGGGACAGCATAATAGAATTAACCAAAATAATTTTTTCATGGTCTCTCACATTCTTTAGTATGTTGAAATCCAACTCATAGGACCACTTAAGTATTGAGCTATAATTTGATTCATTGTAGAAGTTTCATGTATTCCATCTGTAGTTGCAAAGTTGGCAGAACCAGTCGTGGCTCCTGGAATTACAGAAACAGGCCATTTATTAATTGCAACTGGATCAACTGCTGATTCCACATCAAAAACGCCAACTTCACCAGAAATTCCTGCTCGAACTAAAGCATTAAAAGTTGAAGCATTCACAGTAATAGTTTGATTAGTTGTTGTAGCCCAACTATCTGTAGAAGTTGCCTCAGATGGTAAAGTAGTACCGTAAGTTGGTTGAGTCCAAAAACCAGCTATTTGAGTTCTAAAAGCTGAAACTTGGGCTGGTGTTTCATTACCAGCACCTGTATTGAGATCGTTAATTCCATACTCATCAATTACTGCGGTACAGTAATTTTTAATTAAACTTTGACGTAATGTTGAGTTAGTTACAAACTGAGATGCTTGTGTTCCAGGCACACCCATTTTAATATAACCAAATTTCGGACCCACAGCTCTTACTACTTCTCCAACATCTCCAGTAACATCTGTTACAGTTTCAATATTACCAAATACTCTACTATCTCCAATAATACAAACTGAAGGATTATTAGTAGGTGCAACTATAGCAACTGGCATCAATTGAATGCCAGAATTTTGTGTCGGTAAAGTTGTGGATTGCGTCAAATCACTTGGAGTACCAGTACCATATGAAACCCCATCATAAGTAGCTGAATAGTGATTTGTAGCACCGTTATTAAAAATTATTCCCGCAGCATTTACATACAGAATACGAATTCTAAACATAGCTCCAATGGGAATAGTACTTGGATTGCAAGTATTACTTATATTAGTAGCTAAGCCAGCTAAAGATATTGTAGAAACACCTGAAAAAGTACAAAGAGTTGGGGTAGTTCCTATGGGATATTCCAAAGACATTTTTACTGCAGCAGTACCGGGAGAAGTTTCTACATTAGTATTAGCCGGAATGTAATAATTACCGAATACTATCTGCATCGAATTAGCTGCAATATTCGCTCGTGCAAGGTGGTAACTTACTGACATAATCCAAGTAAAGCTTGTATTAATATTAAATGTAGTTTCCGCTCTAGTAGCAACTTCTTTAATACTATAATTACAAGTACTCCAACTAGTTCCAATCCATTGTTGTCGACAATTGGAAGTTGTATTAAAAAAAGACCCTCCCGGAACTGGTAAAGGATATATTTCAGTGACACTATAACCATAAGCATTAGCACCAGTGGCAGGAAATCTTGGGCCAACTAAACCAGCACTTAGAGTAGTACTTAAATTAATAGACGAACCAGTCGGACTTGCACCAACAACAGGCGCGCACGGAGAACTTGCTTCCGGACAAAGTTGAATTTGGTAGTAAGTTCCACCGGGAGTTATGTGATTTACTACATCATATAAAGTAGTACTAATAACTCCCGAACCGCTCATTGTGCCAGATAATTGGATTTGGGAATTAGTTAGTTTGGTTCCATCAACATAAAATGGTCCATTAGGATATTGTGGATTATAAAGTGTAGCTTGCCAAGTACCATTATTCCATGTTTGACTATCACTATCAGTAATTGTTGCCGTTACGGTTGTAGTCTGTCCGATACATGAAAGTCCGCACAGAACTAGAATTACCACAACGATATATTTCCGACTAGTCTTATTTTGATTAGACATTTGTTAACCACCCCATTCTTTCTACCTCACGGTAACGTTTCATTGTGGATTTTTCAATATCTGTGCGATATTGCATGTCGGGGACTTGGATACGGTCGATGGATTTTTTGAGTTTTGCGAAAGCTTCTTCGGGTTCGCTGGCTACTTCGATTGGACAAGCGATTAAACCAGTTATTCCATTACAAACTAATTTATCTTTATTACATCTTACATCATACAAATAAGTATTAAGTATTTGCTCCATATCACATGGATCAATTCCATCCACTGGAATACCATCATGCTTTGGCATTTTTATTTCCGTCGGATAGGGAGGGATTGTGATTCGTGTTGATACTCCATACGCTGCTCGAAAACTTTCGTCGGGAGATTTTCCTGCTGCAACTTTATGTAACAAGTCACCATAGTCACCACTGTACATACAGGCAAGAGTGGCGCTGGCGTCGTATCCGAATCTTGGGGTCCATTCGAGTCCATAAATCTCACCTTCAGTAAGAATGGTATTAAGGTCAATCATCCCACGAAAGCCCATTTCGGTTAAAACTTGTTTGGCTTTGTAAAGACCTTCTCGGAAAATACGAGCGTGGTTATTAATTAAAAATACTAAGTTCCCACTACATCCAGTATTAGGTCCGATGTTATCGTTCATGAATTTCTTTTCTTCAATTGTGCAATTCAGACAATAAAAGTCCTCACCATTAAACCATCCCTCAACACTACATTCAATGCCTTTGACAAATTCTTGAAGAATGAATGGTGCGCCTTTGGAAAGTTTAAAAAGCTCATCTATGTATTGTAGTAAGTCTTCGGGTGATTTGGATACATAAGTAGTCTCGGCGCCTTGATCCTGCCCACCGTTCGGTTTATATACGTATCTTTTACCTGTTTTCTTGATAAAGTTTTTTGCTTGTCCGAGGTCACTGAATTCTTCATAGTGTGGGACATTTATACCCGCCTGTTCCATCAAACGAATGCCAAATACTCGATCATCCTCCAGCATACAATGAATTGAGCCATCTCCGATTGTTGGAGTTTGTGAAGTAGAGTAATCCGCTTGATATTTTCTTCCAGTAAGATCAAATAAACTAAGGTCAAATTCACCATAATCTGGAAAACCTACTTCTGTACGACGGTGGTCTAAATCGATGAGTTTAGGAGAAACAAGGCCATCAAGGATAGGAATGTATTTTTCATTACTCAAAAAATAACTCACGTCATGTCCCTCGGCAATCAACCGAAGGATAAACCACGCGCCATAACCTGAGTAAGAATTAAATGCAATCTTCATTGATGGCCTTTCCCAAAATAAAAATCGATCATTATTACTGATAAGTCACTGTCCCTGTGAGTTTTGTCGGTGGTTGTGGTTTCTGTGCTGGGAGGGCTTCAATCGATGCTTGAAACGTAGTCGATGGAACGCTTTCCAAGCCTCCTATAACTGCGGTTACAAAATAACACATAGTTTGAGCATTTGCAGTCAACTGAACTGTATCTGTATACGGTCCAGTCGGTGCAATACTTGTGGCGATTAAAGAAAATCCCGCAGTAGTTGTCGGTGCTACTGTTGGACAATTTCCAGACGCACGATAAACATTTGTGGTACCCGGAGTTGCAGTTGTTGAGCTTGGACTAGCTGACCAACTCAATGCAACTTTAGCTTGAGTCTGAGCCGACAAACTACCAACAATAAATGCGCTAGCGAAAAGAAGTAGAAAGACTTTCAACTTTCTCATTATTTCATTCCTTCCTGCTTGGAACCTTTTTTACCTTGATCGTAGTTGTCATTTCCGTGTGGACTTGAACCAGTTCCTTTGGGTTTTTGTTTCGAGCAATCCAGATTATTCAGTCTGGTTGCGATTTCTTTGCGACTTTCATTTGCACTTTGACCGGCCATTTAGTTGCTCCTTTTTAATTAACTACCAAACTTTTTGAAGTGAGGTTTTTTGGTTTTGAGTTTGAATTTCATACTTGTTTTGGGATGCTCAAGTTCTTCTTGACGCTTGGTTGGAAGATATTGATTGGCTAGGATTTTACCTAAATTATCCGGTAGGGTATATTCAAGAGCATCTCTTTCAGCAGGATGGAAGGCTTTGTCGGATAATTCTTTACCATCTACAAACTTATGGTAGAGTGGATGTCCCACGTCATAAGCTGTACCAGTTACAGCATTTCC
>Ga0265338_10005054_pt1 | contig 17404 bp, 14 predicted proteins | sample 42126metaG_FD_193579 | JGI IMG/M metagenome (GOLD analysis project Ga0265338, IMG submission 193579) | Rhizosphere microbial communities from Carex aquatilis grown in University of Washington, Seatle, WA, United States - 4-21-26 metaG | ecosystem: Host-associated > Plants > Roots > Rhizosphere... | reverse complement strand
CGCGGCCGCCGCCGTCTGACTGGCTTTGAAAATTGACACGCGCGTCCGGGATGGAGCGCAGCTGTGTGATTACCTTTGCTTCCCACTGCTTCTGCGAGAGTTTGCGTTTCTCCGGCGGCACCAGCTGAATGTAGAGATTGCCGGCGCGCACCTCGCCATCCTCGTCCTCGCCAATGGATTCGACGACGTTTGCGACCTCGGGAGAGCGACGCAGGATGTCATAGGCCTGTGCCGAAGCGGCGGAGGTCTGGGACAGCAGCACACCGGGCGGCAGTTCGATGCTCAGTGTCGAGGAGGAGAAGTCGCCATCAGGGGTAAAGGTTTTCGGTATCAGCGCCAGGCCGACAATCGAGAGGACGAAAATCAGCAGGCCTGCCAGCAGCGTCTTGCCGCGGTGATGTACTGACCAGCGCAACGTTCGCAGGTACCATTCCATGACCGGGCCATCGGCACTGCGCAGTCCGGCATGCGGCTTGAGCGTATAGGCGGCCAGCAACGGACTGATCAGGCGCGCGACCAGCAGCGACATGAATACCGCCACGGCCACGGTGAAACCAAACTGAATGAAGAACTGGCCGACCAGCCCGCCGAGGAAGCTGACCGGCAGGAACACCGCAATGATGCAAGCCGAACAGGCAACGACGGCGAGGCCGATCTCGTCGGCAGCGTCCATGGCCGCGCGATAGGCACTCTTGCCCATCTTCATATGGCGCGTAATGTTCTCCACCTCGACGATCGCATCGTCGACCAGGACGCCTGTGATCAGCGATAGCGCCAGTAGCGTCATCTGGTTGAGCGTGAATCCGAGCCACTGCATGAAAGCAAATGTCGGCAGCGCCGCCAGCGGAATCGCCAGCGCCGATATGGCCGTCGCGCGCCAATCGCGCAGAAACACGTAGACGATGACCACGGCGAGCAGGGCACCCTCGAGCAATGCCTCGATCGAGGATCGATACGATTGCTGCGTGAAATCGACCGTAGTGAAGACCTGTTTGAGCGTGACGCTGGGCGTTTCCTTCACGACCTTGCCGAGTTCCCCCTCGATCCGATGCAACGTTGTGACATCCGAGGCGCCCTTGGCCTTGAAAACCGCAAAGGTGGTAGCCGGGCGCCCGTTGAGGCGTGAAATGCTGCGCACTTCCTGCGTGCCGTCGCGCACATCGGCGATCTCGCTGAGCCGCGCGACCCGCCCGTCCGGCATGGTCAGGCGCAGATCGCTGAGTTCATACGCGCTGCGCGCGCCGCCGAGCACGCGAATCGACTGCTCCGAGCCTCCGACCTGCGCGCGGCCGCCCGCGGCATCGACGTTGACCTGGCGAAGCTGTTGATTGACCTCGCCGGCCGTGATGCCGTAAGACTCCATGCGCGCGGGATCCAGATCGACACGAATTTCGCGGCTCACCCCACCCGAGCGGGTGACCTGCGCGACGCCGGATACCGCGAGCAGACGCTTGGTGATCGTGTCATCCACGAACCATGAGAGCTGCTCCTCGCTCATGCCGCTGGTGCTGATCGCGTAGTAGACGATCGGACCACCATCGACGTCGACGCGACGCACCTGCGGTTCCTGGATGCCCTGGGGCAGATCCGCCCGCACGCGCGCGACTGCATCGCGCACATCGCTGGTCGCGCGATCCACGGGCGTTCCGATCTGGAACTCGATGACCGTCTGGGCGACACCCTCGACCGCCCAGGAGGTGATGTTCTTGACGTTGCCGACGTTTGCGACCGCGCCTTCGACTTTCTGCAATATCTGCGTCTCGAGCTCGGGCGGTGCGGCGCCAGGCTCGCTGACGGTAACCTGCACGAAGGGCGCGGAGATATCGGGATTAAGCGTTATCGGCAGGCGCACGAACGCGACGATGCCGAACACCGACAGCACCGCGAACAGCACCAGCGGAAACACCGGGTGCGTGATCGCCCACGCGGAGATGCGCCTCATTGCGCGCTCACGTTGTCTCTGGTCTCGGCCATGGCGGCCTTCTGCACGGATGAATCGGCATCCGAATGGCCCGCTATCGAGACCACTTCTCCGGTGCGCAGAAACGCGCCGGCGACCGCGACCACGCGTTCGGTGCCGGCCAGCCCGTCGCTGACTAGCAGCCCCTCGGAGCGTGCGCCGGCAACGGTTACGGCGCGGCGCTCAAGCTTGCTGGCCGCGCCGACGATGAGCACGTAGGTGCCCCGCTCATCGCTTAGCACCGCCGTCTGCGGCAGGATTACCCCCAGGCTACTGCCTACCTGAATTTCCGCACGCGCGAAGGCACCTGGGCGCAGGTCCTGATCGGAAGCCGGCAGTGCGATGCGTACGCTGCCCTGCCGGGTCGTGGAATCAATGATGGCGCCAATCTGCCAGACCGTACCGGTGAAGGACCGCGACACGCCGTCGAGCCGCACGCGTGCTTCCTGTCCAATCTTCAGCTGCGGGACATCCTGCTCTGCGACCTGGCCGCGCATCTCGATCTGCCCGTCACGCGCGAGGCGGAACAGAACCGTCGAGCCCGGTACCGCAATCTGGCCCAATTCGGCAGTACGCGTGAGCACGATGCCATCGGTGGGCGCACGGATGATGGTGTGGGCGAGTCGATTGCGCGCGTCGGCCACCTGCGCCTCGGCGGCTTTGACCTTGGCCTCCGCGGTCGTGGCCGACATGCGCCGCCGCTCGTTCTCTTCCTTGGAGAACAGGTCCGATCCGCCCTGCTGCGCACGTTCCCATTCGCCCTTGGCCATCACGGCATTCGCGCGCTCCTGTTCGAGCGAGGCCTGCATGTTGTCGACCATGGACTGCGCGGCGATCGGATTGAGCTTGGCCAGCACCTGCCCCTGCCGAACGTGATCGCCCGGCTCGACGAGCACCTCGGAGATGCGGCCAGCATCGCCCTCGTTTCCGATCGGCATGTCGTTGCGTGCGCTGATGAGTCCCGTCAGGGACACCGCTGCGGTCACCTGGCCGCGCGATGGGATGATCACCGTGATCAAAGGCGGCACCGCCCCGTCCTTGCCGGCAGCCGCCGCGGCTGCGCGCCCGCGTCCCAGCAACCACACGCCTGCCACAAGCGCGAGCACTACTGCCACGCCAGCAGCGGCGTAGATGCGCCAGCGCGTCCCGCGCTCTTGAGGGGAGGCGACAGAGGACATAAGCGATTGATTCATCGAGACTTATCCAAGTTCAGGCGCCGACAGTTTGCCGACGGGCCAGGGGTTGCGCAAACTTTTCGGGTACCCAGCGTTTATGTGACTTGAGGCATCCTCACTCAGATCACGCCCTAAGACCCGGAAGCCTTGCAGGAGGTTTCAAATGGAACGCAATTCGGGAGGCCAGAATTCTGTGAACAATTACAGTTGCGCGCGAGGAAGCGGCAATGCCTACGTTGCGATTCCGTCTCCGATCTGCGACGTCGTACTCATGGTGGCTTGCCCTGTAGGTAAAGGCTGATTGCGGCTTGACCGGCGAGCGTCTTTACTTTGCGCCTGCTGAGTCACGCGGAGCGGAGGACAGGTGCGACGATCGTGTCCCTGTCCGGTTTATGAGCACGCACGATCTGTCGGTATTGCTGGTAGAGGATTCTCAGCTACTCGCGGATCGTCTGCGGGAAGCCATCGTCCATATACCCGGTGTGCAACTGGCCGGAACCGTGGACAACGAGACGGACGCTGTCGCCACCATGAAGCGCCAGCGAGTGGATGTGGCACTTCTGGACCTGCATCTGCGCGGAGGTACGGGCTTCGGCGTGCTGCGTGCAATCAACAGCGGAGAGCTCGGAAAGGTGACCGCGATTGTGCTGACCAATCATGATCTCGGCGAATATCGACGCGCGGCCGCCGCCCTTGGCGCCCGTCATTTCCTGGACAAACTACGGGATTTTGACCTGCTGCCAGAACTGTTGCAGCAGATCAGCGCACAGTAGGATTCCCCTTGAAGCTAATCGGAATCGGTCGTGTCGTCCGCGCCGGCACTGCGGCGCGTGCGTACGAATCCGCGACGGCCGCTCTGGAAGAACTCAAGGAATGAGCGCGCCTCGGCACTCATAAAGAGCCCGGATTGCAGGGCCGTGGCCGCCAGCTCACGCAAATTGCCCACTGGTGCATCGAGCGCGCGGAAGGCGCGCTTGATCTCGTTGAGCACTTTTCGGTCGAGTCCCCGCCGCCGCAGACCCACGACATTCAGTCCGATCAGCACATTGCGCTCCGTGGTGAGCGTGAAGGGCGCGACGTCACGAGAGATCCGCGCTCCGCCGCCAATCATGACTCCCTCGCCAATACGGCAGAACTGGTGAATGACGGCGCCGCCACCCAGGAAGGCCCGGTCACCGACCTGCACGTGTCCGGCCAGCAGCGCGGCATTGGCAATCACGACGCGGCTACCGATGCGGCAGTCGTGAGCCACATGACAGCCGGCCATCAGAAAGCAGTCGGCGCCTATCTCCGTGAATGAATCGGCCTTGGTGGCACGACTAATGGTCACGTGTTCCCGGATCACACTGCGCGCACCGATGCGTACACCCGAAGACGTTCTGGTATCGAAGTTCAGATCCTGAGGATCGCCGCCAATCACCGCAAAGGGATGGATGACGACACCTTCGTCGAGCTCACAATGACGGCGGATCAGCGCGTGCGCATGGATGATGCAGCCATCGGCAAGCCGGGCACCGTCCTCGACGAGGGCAGTGGGATGAATTGACACTCAGGTCCCCAGCAGCATTCGTGCGCTGACCAGCGCGAGCATGAGCGCAATCAGCACTCGCGTAAATCTCGGCGGCAGCCGGATGGCGAGCCGCGCTGCCAATAGTACGCTCGGGATCGAGCCCAGCAGCAGGCAGCCCAGTAACGAGAAATTGATATGACCGAGCGCGGCATGCCCGGTGGCAGCAACGAGGGTGACCGGAAGTGCATGAGCGATGTCGGTGGCCACCAGTCGGTCTGGTGTAAGCCTGCGCGGATAAAGGCAAAATAGCGCCACCGTTCCGAGCGCGCCGGCACCCACCGAGGTCAGCGCTACACCCACCCCCAGCATCAGTCCTGTGAGGACTGTGAGCAGTGGGACGAATCGGCGAACCCGCTCGAGCCAGGATGGCGACGCATTCAGCGCCCAGCGCTGCAGCGCGCCCTGCAGCAGCAGTCCGGCTGCAGTCAAAGCCAGCATCAGGGCCAGCAGAGGCGGGATGAGGTGATTCACGATTCCCGGCGTGCGGCGCGTCAGCCAGAACCACAGCATGACCGCGACCGTACCCGGAATGCTGCCGAGGGCCAGCCGGCCGACGATGCCCCAATCTACACGCCGGCTGTAACCGAATGAGGCAGTCGCGGCGATCTTGGTGGTTGCTGAAAATGCCAGGTCGGTGCCGACGGCAATCGTCGGTGATTGCCCAAACAGCAGCATGAGAATCGGCGTCATCAGCGAACCGCCGCCGACCCCGGTAATGCCCACCATCGCGCCGACCAGAACGCCGGTGGCTACATATAGGAGAGAGAGCGACATGGGGGCTAGTGTACGCGGCCATATCAATCCCTGTGGCCGCGCGCTGCCGCGGAGCGCTCGATCGCCGTCGTCAGGTCGCGTTCAGCGGGACTTCCCGGCTCTTGCTGAGAACACCGAGGTTGAACAGCACGTAGTAACCCACCAGGACACCGAAAATTGCGAGCGTCAGCGGACTGCGCTGATATTGATCGAAGGGATTGGGGCTGGCTTGTGCCATCGATTGTGGATGCCCATAGAGGGTCAGATATCTAAACAGAATGCGCCCGATGAACAGGGCGCTGACGAACAGCCCAATATAGGTGTGAGGCGTGTAAAATCGTCCCTCTGCCGTCGCTTCGAAGCGGGTGTGCCGCAAGCCCACCGTCGCAAGTACCGCGCCGCAGGCGATGCCGGCCAGCATCGCCGCCAGCAGATTCATATCTACGACCGAAGTCGCCAGAATCAACGTGCCGATAACGGCCAGCACCCCAACGCGCAGGCGAAGCCGGATGACATTTACGGGTTGGCGTCCAAAGCTGCGCCGCGCGCGGCGATAAATTGCCCAGCCGAGAAACGCGGCGATCAGCACCGATGTCACGGCTTGATTGTCCAGATCGCTATCCTCGCTCTGCAGTCACTGAAATAATGGCGCCCTCCTGCATCAGGCGCCTCACCAGTACGATTTTCCCCGAGTCGGTCAATGATCCGGGCAGATTCCGGATACGGAACGACTCGCTGGTCAGGGCGAAGCTGAGCGCCGGCGCCGCATAGCCCGGCATCGCGATCTGCCGGCTGTTACATAGGAGCGTGACCTTTCCGCGATGCTCGAAGATACGATAGATAAGTCCGGGTCGAACGCCCACTGTGCTTTCGAGAGTCAGTGACACGGCCTGGCGCAGCGTAGCTGCCTGGCCCGACAGCTGCGCCGGGTGGTCGTCAACGAAGCGTTCGGCCAGTTGGCCAAGTACGTGATGCGGCCTGGCCTGCTGTTGAAGCCTCGCGTACAAATCCCGTAGCTTGGTATCCATCACCTGCGCCGGAACGTCGCGGCTCGCGAAATCGGGAGGCAGGCTCGCACGAAAGGCCGGATCGCGCAGCGCAACATCGGCGAGGATTTCGACCATCAGCTCCGCCCAGGTACTCACCCTGGCACCCAGGCTGATGTGGACGGATGCCTCCTGCGCCGATTGAGCATCGTGCGGTATACCGCGCGGACAATAGAAGAGATCGCCAGGATTCAGTGTAAATGCCGAGACTGGCGGACCGGCAGACAGCGTATTCCAGAAGTAGCGCTGACCGGGTAGCGGCAGGCGAAGGCCGGGTTCGTAGGTCTGCCAGCGCTTGGATCCTGCCAGTTGAAGAATGAAAACATCGTGCGTGTCGTGATGGATTTCAAAGCCCTGCGCATTGGCGGGCGTGAAGTAAACATTGGTCTGACAGGCGCAGCTCAATCGCTGTTCGACGCTGCGGCAAAGCTTCGCGAGGGCAGGCACGCGCCGCTGCAGCTGTCGCAGCGTAATCGTCGCCCCTTCGTCGAACAGCCGGTGCACCCGGACGGCATCGACCGATTCGTCATCGCGCTGATAGTCCGCGGGCTGTATGTTCCGCGAATGATCCGCGACGATAATCTCGTCGCTGCTCAGCGCGGTCCCACCGATGAGGTCATCGAGGGTCTGAAGCGAGAGCAGGCCGTCGTAGTACCCGGGTCGCTCCCGCTGAATTACCAGTGCCTCCCGCTCATAGTAGCGTGAGAAGAATGCATCCACTCCGACCGGTTGCAGCAGCTGCGGCAGCGAGAACGGCGGGCTAGGGGGCTTTTGTCGCAATCGTTGTCGAGCGCTTCCGGCGCCTACCCTTCCATTCAAGAACGGGGATCTCATCCAAACGCTCGAAGCCGCGCAGCTCAATACCGGTCAGCGCCAGTGAAGATGCAGCGGCAACCAAGGGCCTGACGAGGATGTCCTCGTCAGTCAGCTCGTGCAACAACTGTGAGTCGGGAGCCGTCACACGGAAATGATAGCGAGCCGCACCGCGGGCGGCGTAGTTTGACACCTGTCGGTGGATCACGGAGACTGATAAGTCACGTGGAGAATCCGTCTCAGAGCGGACTTCCGGGGGAACGACATGCTGCGACGAAATTTTCTGTGTCTGACGGCATTGCTGTGCGCGGCGTCGATCGCCGGCGCCCAGGGTGAATCGAAGGACGTCGACTGGCCAACCTACATGGGCAATTGGGACGGCAGCAAGTACAAGCCACTGGACCAGATCAACGCTTCCAACTTCAACAATCTGGAGATCGTGTGGCGGTTCAAGACCGACCACATCGGCAATCGGCCGGAATTCAAACTCGAGGGCACACCGCTTGAAGTGGGCGGCGTGGTGTATGCGACCGCCGGGTCCAGGCGCGGCATCATCGCGCTGGACGCGATCACGGGCGAGTTGCTCTGGGTGCACGGCGAACATGAGGGCGCGCGCGGCGCTGCTGCTCCGCGGCAGTTGTCAGGCCGGGGATTGTCCTATTGGAGCGACGGCCGCGACGCGCGCATCCTCTACGTCACACCGGGATATTTCCTGATCGCCCTCGATGCAAAGACGGGCCAGCGCATCAGTTCCTTTGGTGATAATGGCGCTGTCGATCTCAAACAGGATGATGACCAGAAGATCGAGCCGGATCTGATCACCGGCGAGATCGGCTGGCAGTCGGCACCAACCGTTGCCGGCGACATGATCCTGGTCGGCTCCGCCTTCCGCGAAGGATTCACGCCAGCCAGTTACCGCAACAACAAGGGATCCGCTCGCGCCTACGATGTGCGCACCGGAACAAAGATCTGGGAATTTCATACCATTCCGCAAAAAGGCGAGCCGGGGTATGAGACCTGGCTGAAGGGTTCCGCGGACTACACGGGCAATACAGGGGTCTGGACCGAAATAACGGCGGACCCGGAGGCGGGCCTGGCCTACCTGCCGGTCGAGTCGCCGACTTCGGATTTCTATGGCGGAACACGGCCCGGTAACGGCCTCTATGGCAATGCTCTGGTCGCCGTCGATCTGAAGACTGGCAAGATGAAATGGTTCTTCCAGACGATCCATCATGAGGTCTGGGACTACGACCTCTCATCCGCACCCCTGCTCATGGATATCAATGTCGGCGGCAAGCCAATCAAGGCGGTCGCGGAACCAACCAAGCAGGGATACCTGTTCGTCTTCGATCGCATCACGGGCAAGCCGGTGTGGCCCATAGTCGAACGCGCCGTGCCGAAGGGAAATGTGCCAGGTGAGTGGTACGCACCGACACAGCCGTTTCCAACCCGGCCGGCCCCTTATACCCGCACCGGCGTCACGCCGGACGTGCTGATCGACTTCACGCCCGAGATGCACCAGCAGGCACTGGAACTCATCAAGAATTACAAAATCGGCCCCATTTTCACCCCGCCGGTCGTCAGTCAGACCCCGGCACCGCTCGGAACGTTGATGCTGGGGCCGGCCAATGGCGGAACTAATTGGCCAGGCGGTTCATTCAATCCGGAAAACCACACCGTCTACGTGTACGCCTGCAATTCCTGTTTCGAATCGATCGGACTGGTGCCGCCGCCGCCGGAGCTCTCGGATATTCCCTACGTGGTGGGCGTCGCCGGCAAAAAGCCGTCGATGATCAATGCAGCCGGCACCAACCAGGGGGCCGACGCTCCTCTGTCGACGTGGAAACCGCCCACTCCGGCTGGCGATGGCGATGAGGGATTCAAGCCGCTGACTGTCAATGGATTGTCCATCATCAAGCCGCCGTACAGCACGATCAGCGCCATCGATCTGGACACGGGTGAAATCAAGTGGCAGGTCGCGCATGGTGAGACGCCGGACTATGTCCGCAACAACCCTGCTCTGAAAGGCATGAACATCCCCAGAACCGGTCAGACCGGCTTCAATATCGGCACCCTGGTGACCAAGTCCCTTGTCATCGCCGGCGACGGCATGGTCACTACCACTGCGGATCATCCGCGCGGGGCGATGCTGCGTGCGTATGATCAGAATACCGGCAAGGAAGTCGGCGCAGTGTGGATGCCCGCGCAGCAGAGCGGCTCGCCGATGACGTTCATGCACAATGGCAAGCAGTACATCATCATCGCCGTCAGCGGCGGCAATTATTCGGGTGAATACATCTGCTACTCACTGCCCTCACATGAATAAAGCTCTTCTGACGTTCGCCTTGCTGATGTGCGGCGCTGCTCACGGCAGCGAAAGCCCTGATGCTCCTGACACCGCATCGGCGTCTCTTCCTGATCCCTACCGGCAAGTGGATAATTTTCTGAAGATGCCTGCCGGCCGGCTCATGGGTTCGAGCAGCGCGGTTACGACCGATCACGATGGCAACATCTGGGTAGCGGACCGATGCGGCGCCAACAGCTGTGCAGGCAGCGACCTCGATCCCATCATGGAATTCGACGCTCGTGGGAACTTCATCAAGGCGTTCGGCAAGGGGCTGCTGCTGTTTCCACACGGCTTCTTCATCGACGGCGCCAATCACATCTGGGTGACCGACGGACATGTCGCCGCCGGGAAAGGCGATGACGTGCTCGAGTTCGACCGCGATGGCAAACTACTACGCACGCTGGGCAAAGCGGGCGTATCCGGCAATGGCCCCGATACCTTTCACGAACCCAATGCAGTGCTGGTCGCCCCGAATGGCAGCATCTTCGTCTCGGACGGACACGAGCCAGGCGAAGGCAATGCCCGCGTCGTCAAGTTCGACAGTAACGGCAAATTCATCCGTCAGTGGGGCATGCATGGCAGTGGGCCGGGACAATTTGAGGCGCCGCACACTCTGACAATGGATTCCAAGGGGCGCTTGTTCGTCGGTGATCGCGGTAATAACCGTATTCAGATATTCGACCAGGACGGCAGATTCCTCGCGTCCTGGAGGCAGTTCGGCCGACCCAGCGGCATCTTCATCGACCAGCACGATATTCTGTATGTCAGCGACTCAGAATCGCGTGATTTCGAGGGCTATGGCCATCATCCTGGCTGGAAGCGAGGAGTTCGCATCGGTCGCGCATCGGACGGAGTGCTGACGGCATTTATTCCGGACCCCGAGCCCGACCCCACCCACGTCGTCACGAGCGGCGGCGAGGGCATTACAGCTGACGCACAAGGCAATATCTATATCGGAGATGTCGGCCGGCGCGCCGTGACGCGATACGAGAGAAAGTGATATCAATCCACGTGGAGCAAACGCCTGGAGCGATCCCAGGGAAACAATGGCGCGCGGCCATGCTCATAGCCGCGCTTTTGAGCGTGGCGGCCGGAACGGCCTCGGCGCAGGAGACGACCAGCTCGGTGCTGGATGGTGTCTACACCGAGGTGCAGGCCGCGCGCGGTTCGGAGGACTTCCGTCAATATTGCGCTGTCTGCCACGGTGCCTCGCTCGGCGGCGTGGGTGAGGCGCCAGCCCTCGTAGGCGCGCAATTCGTTTCCGATTTCAATGGTCTGACGGTGGGCGATCTATTCGACCGCATGCGCACAACCATGCCGCTCAACAATCCCGGCGTTCTGAGTCGGGATCAATATGCCGATATCCTGGCCTTCTTGCTAAAGAGCAACGGCTACCCTGCGGGTGAACGAGAGCTCTACCGCCGCAGCGAGTTCCTGAATACGATTCGCTTCGAAGCGGCCAGATAGCATCAGAATGCCGCGGGGTACGAGCCGCCATCCATCAGGATGTTCTGCCCCGTGATGTAGCCCGCATGCACGCTGCAGAGAAAGGCACAGGTCTGGCCGAACTCGCTCGGGTTGCCGAAACGCCTGGCCGGGATGGCGTCGCGTGAGCGCTGCTCGATGATGGACTCGGCGGCGCCCGTTCGCTTCGCCGCCATCGCGAAGCCGCCGCGAAGCCGCGCGGTATCGAAACTTCCCGGCAACAGATTGTTGATGGTGACATTCCTGCAGGCAACGCTGCGGGCGATGCCGGCCACGAAGGCGGTCAGGCCGGCGCGGGCACCGCTCGACAAATCGAGCCCTGCGAGCGGCATCTTGACGCTGACCGAGGTGATATTGATGATCCTGCCGAATTGCCGGGTCTTCATGGGCTCGATGACTTTCTGAATCAATTCAATCGGCGTCACCATGTTCATGGTGACGCCAGCGAGCATCGCCTGCCGGTCGAGCTCACGAAAGTCGCGATATGGCGGTCCGCCATTGTTGTTGATCAGGATGTCGGGCTCAGGACATGCCGCGAGCAGGGACGCCTGGCCTTCGGGAGTGGATAGATCCGCGACCACGGGGGTGACCTCGACTCCAGTGGCCTGCCGCAGCTCCTCGGCGGTTGCTTCGAGCAGCGAGCGATTGCGCCCATTGATGACCACCGCCACTCCGGCCTCTGCCAGTGCGCGCGCACAGCCTTTGCCCAGTCCCTGGCTCGATGCGCAGACGATGGCTTTCCGGCCGCGGATACCTAAGTCCATGTGTCATTATATAGCGGGGATGACCGATTCACCTTTTGCACCGGACTACAAGAGCGAGCCGTATTGGTGGCTGGCGTCGCCACGCCCGCGGCTTGCTGCCGTGCAAATACCGGCAGCATGCGACGTCGCAATCGTCGGCAGCGGCTACACAGGACTTGCGGCAGCCCTCGAGCTGGCCCGTGGCGGACGCCAGGTAGTCGTGTTCGATGCCGAGGATGCCGGCTGGGGCTGCTCCTCGCGCAACGGCGGACAGGTCAGCTCTTCGATCAAACCGTCGTTCGATAAACTCAAGGCCACGCACGGCGCCGACACGGCGCTGCGCATCCGGCGCGAAGGCCTGAACGCGCTCGACTGGGTCGATGATTTCATCCGCCGTGAGCGTATTGATTGCGATTTTGGACGGGTCGGTCGATATCACGCTGCCCACCATGCCGCCGCATTCGCCTCCCTGGTGCGCGAGGTGGAAACGCAGCCCAAGGGCGTCGAAGTCGATTGTCACGTGGTATCCCCCTCGGAGCAGCGTGGGGAACTGGGCAGCGACCTGTATCACGGAGGCGTCGTCTATCGCGCTCACGCGTCCCTTCATCCCGGCAAATTCCATCAGGGTCTGCTCGATCGTGTCCTCCAGGCAGGGGCGACCGTGATTCCAGGGTGCGCCGTCACGTCGATCGTACGCCAAGCCGACGGATTCCAGCTGCAGTGCTCCGGCGGGCAGACGCAAACGCGCGAGGTCATCATTGCAACGAATGGCTACACCACGGGGCTGGCGCCCGCACTGCGCCGCCGGATTATTCCAATCGGCAGTTACATCATCGCCACTGAGCTGCTCGAAGAGTCGCTCACGCGGCGACTGATCCCGAATAATCGTGTCATCAGTGATTCCCGACACGTGATCTTTTACTTTCGACTATCCGAGGATCGCCGGCGCGTTCTGTTCGGCGGGCGGGTCGCCGCCAGCGAGACCGATCCAAAATTGAGCGCACGGGCATTGCACCGCCAGATGATCCGGGTCTTTCCCGAACTGGCGACGGCGAAAATCAGCCGCAGTTGGGGCGGCTTCGTTGCCTATACCTTTGATGCACTGCCTCACCTGGGCCGCTATTCGGACGGTCTGCATTACTGCATGGGCTACTGCGGGTCGGGTGTATCGCTGGCTCCGTATTTCGGAACCCGGCTCGCGCAGCAGATCATGGGCAAGCCCGAAGGGCGTACCGCACTCGATGGCCTGAACTTCGCAACGCGCCCGTTTTACACCGGTAAACCGTGGTTTCTTCCGGCAGTCATCGCCGGCTACCGGCTGCGCGATCGGCTGAAGCTCTGATGGATCGCGCCTCTTCGATCCCGAACGCCCGATGCGCCAGATGGCGTTGCGCCCTGCTTTCAGTGGCGCTTTCGGCGTTGTCAGCCTGTTCACTGCTTTCAATCAAGACGCCCGAAACGCCACTGACGTCGCGCGAACAGGAAGCGCGGTTGCTCACGCGCGACTATGCAGAACACTTCAACGGCGTGATGATCCAGGTGATCGACGACGCGGCAGCCAGGGAGACGGATCCGGCCGTGCGTGCACGGGCACTGCAGCTCAAGCTGGGCGTCGTATCCCAGAGTACGCGTGCGGCCACCGGCCTGTCGCCCATGGGCAGCCTGATCGACACCTGGGCCTTTGCACTGCAGTTGCGTGACTTCCTGGACTCTGGCAGCGGCGCCGGGTTGCTCGGTGGCGCCCAATCCGATGTTCGCGCCCGTGCCGATGAGCTGGCCGATGAGGCTGATGCGCTGGCCAAAAAAATGACGGGCGATGACTACCCGCGATATCAGGCTTTCGTGAAGCGTTACACGTTCCGTTATCCCCTGGAGGGTGCGGATTGCCAGCGCACTTCGGTGCTTTCGATATGGTCGGCCGAGGAGGACGACAAGGCGCCGCTGCGCGCAGTCGGCACCGTGGCTCAGGCGCTGGGCGACGTCTCCGACCGGATGCGAATCTACGGGCAGGAAATCCCGGCTGTGGGCCTGTGGGAGGCAGAGAGGGCGCTCGACCGTTCCGGTATCGATGCGGCCTCTTATCGGGCGACCTTTCGCAGCATCGATACCCAGCTCGCCAAGATATCGACGCTGGCGGAGACCAGTCCCGCCCTGGCGCACGAAGCCATTGCGGAATTGCGACGCAGCCTCAGCGAATCTTCCGATAGGCTCGACAATGCCTGGACGCAAATGCTCCAGACGCTGCGGGTCGAACGTGCCGCACTGGCCGCGAACATCGCTTCTGAGCGCGAAAGCCTGACGGCCGCAGCCGATGTGCAGCGCGCCCGCATCTCGGCGGATGCGGCCAAAATCGCTGAACGCGCCGTCGATAAATCCTGGATCGAAATACGTGCACTGGTGCGGGAAGCATTGCTGCTGCTGATCGTGCTGGCTCTCGTGCTGCTGGGATTACCATTCGGGGCCGGATATTTTCTGGGGCGCTACCGCGCCGCGAGCGGCCGCAATCGAGGCAGTGGCTAGAGAAGGCCCAGCACCGCGGCCCGCACTGCAGCTGCCGTCTTATTGCTCGCATTGAGCTTCTTGACGACGTTGCCGACGTGGAACGTCACGGTGCGAACCGACAGCCCCATGATCACGGAGATCTCGGCCGTGGTCTTGCCCTCTGCGGTCCAGCGGATGACAGTGGTTTCCTGGCAGGATAACTTGACGCTGGCTTCGGGAACGAGCTTCTTGACGAGAAATTGCGTCATGGCCAGGTGCGCGATCTGCGTCAGCCACGCCAGGCGGTAGTTCTTCTCCTGCATTTCCTCATGGCTGAGCGCTTCGTGCGAACGCGCCACGGTCAGCATGCCCACCGTTCCATGGACGTCGCGACAGGGTTGCGCCCAGCCGTAACGCAGCCCATGGCCGCGCGCTTCTTCCCAAAAGTCCGGCGCGCCGGAGAATAATTCGTCGCTCCATGCAATGGGCAGAGGCGAGTTCATGGCATGTTGCACGGTCGGATCAACAGTGAGGTAGTTACGCTGCGCGTACTGCGCCTGCCAGCGCGTCGGATAGTTGTTGATCATGACGATGTGGTGGCGCGAGAGAGGCAGCGGGGAGCGCATGCCGTAGGCACACTGATCGAAGCCGAGCCGTCGCGCCAGGTCGACCAGCTTGTCGAACACGCGGTGCTCGTCTTTTTCGCTCAGCAGCATCTGGAGCTGCTCGTCCTGCCAGGCTCTCACGGCCTGCTCCCTGCGCGATGGCGTATTACATGCAGAATAGGCTGTGGTCAATCACCAATCGATTACACATTGGCAATATCTACTGATTTTCCGGGGTCATACATGCGCCCTGGCACGATCTTCTTCACCGATTGGTACGAAACATGCGCGCGAGTTCCGCGCTCCAGCCGGAACTGATTGCCGGTGCGGCAAGGCGATTCTTGAAAAGTGCCGAGCAGCGCTGGTACGCGGCCGCTGCCGCCGCGGCCTGACCAGCGCGCTCGAGACATGAGATGAGTGCGCTGTGAAGTTCTTCTGAGCCGCATTCGACATCCAGACCGCGATTGTACAAATCAATCGCCGAACCAAAATTGCCGCCACGCTCATAGCCCTGGCCGAGTTGCAGCAGCCCACGCAGATATTTGCGCTGCAGCCGACGGCGGGTCTCCATCGCGAGGGGATGTTCGCTGTCACCTAAAAATGGTCCGCGGTATCGCAACAGGGCATTTAACAGCCCGTCCTGATCCATGGAACGTCCCATTTCTGACTCGAATTCCCACGCATCGACGCGGCAGTACCGACTCTCCAGCCGGATCTGCCCGCAATCCACCCGGATGGCAGATTTGTCGCCCAGGAGTTTTCGGAGTCGGAACACGGCCGTGTTCAGCGCCCGGCCGGCCGACCAGGAGTCAAGGTCGGGCCAGAGCGCTTCGCAGAGGGTATGCTGACCCACACTGTCTCCTCCTGAGATAAGGAGACCTTTGAGCAGGTCCAGGGGCTTGCGAGGAGCCTTAAAAACGAACCGCAGCGGTTCATCCTGCACCAGGACTTCAAATCGACCCAGAGCGTGGATGGCGACCGGCGTTAATACTTGATCCGCACCGTCCATTGGCATACTCCCTATCGAAATGTTGTACTGCGATGTGTAAACCAGCGCGCGGCAGGGAGTACTCAAGAACGTCGAAAGCTTTACTGAAGCTTTTCTAATCGATTGGAGATCAATCGGTTATACATAGGTCGCTGGCTGGTAAGCCGGCACAAGGTTGCTGATGGCGGCAAAGTTACAGGTGCCCTTCCATCTCGGGGCGTGGCTGGTCGACCCGTCGCTGGATACGATTTCGCGGGGTACCCAATCCATCAAGCTCGAGCCGCGCATGATGCGGCTCCTGACTTGCCTGGCGGACTCACCCGGCGCCGTGGTCAGCCAGGAACGACTGTTGGCCGAGGTCTGGGCAGGCGTCGTTGTTGGACCCGCATCTGTATACCAGGCGGTTTCCCAGCTTCGCCGGTTGCTGGGCGATACGGACCCGGAGCCGAGCTATATCGCAACCGTACCGCGCAAAGGCTACCGCCTGATCGCGCCAATCCGGTCGCTGCCCCGGCCGGAACCCCAGGCGCCGCAGGACATCCCGGCACCCTCCACGGTTCCCGACTTTCCCCGCCGAGCGCGCGGGAGCCGCCGCTGGGTCTGGATCTTCATAGGCATCCTGGTTGGGCTCAGCCTGGCCGTCTGGCTGGCCTGGAAGCCAGTGCGGCGACTGCTGCCGAACGCGGACGAGGGGGATTCGATCGTGGTGCTACCCCTGATCGACCGGAGCGATAACAAGGACGACCAGGCGTTCTGTGATGGCCTCACCGAGGAACTCTCGAACTGGCTGGCCCAGATCCCGACACTGCGTGTCGTCGCGCCCACTTCCGCGTTCACGTTCCGCGGAGTGACGGAAGATGTTCGAGCGATCGGCAAGGTACTGGGGGCCAGACATGTACTGGAAGGATCCATGCGGCGCGCGGGCGACCATATGCGCGTATCGGTGCAGCTGGTCGACGCCCGCAATGGCTATCAGATCTGGTCGTCGGAGTACGATCGTCCGTTCGAGGACACGATCCGCATCCAGGAAGATATATCCCGGTCAGTCGCGCAGAGTCTGGCAATTCGCCTGACAGACGATACGACCCAACGTTTCGCCGCTCGCAGCACCAACAACCCGGAAGCCTACAAGCTGTTCCTGCTGGCACGCCACGAACAGCAGGATCGAAGTGCCGAATCAAACATCCATGCGCTCGAGCTGTACCAGCAGTCGGTGACTTCCGATCCGCAATTTGCTCTCGCCTATGTGGGCCTGGCGTACGCCACGATCAATCAGATCCATCTGAACGGACGTTCTGTCACCGAGGTCACTGCCGCGGCAGAGCCATTGCTGACGCAGGCCGCTAAGCTCGAACCGGATCTGTCTGAGCTTTACGCAGTTCGTGCTGCGCTGCGCGAAGAACAGGGGAAGGATCCTGACGCTCTGGACGATCTGAAT
>Ga0265338_10005053_pt1 | contig 17407 bp, 19 predicted proteins | sample 42126metaG_FD_193579 | JGI IMG/M metagenome (GOLD analysis project Ga0265338, IMG submission 193579) | Rhizosphere microbial communities from Carex aquatilis grown in University of Washington, Seatle, WA, United States - 4-21-26 metaG | ecosystem: Host-associated > Plants > Roots > Rhizosphere... | reverse complement strand
TCTTGGGAACGTTTGATGGCCTCTCGCCCAACGGAACGTGGTCCTTGTATGTCTATGATGGGGGAATTGATAATGGCGGTCAGATCAGTGGCGGCTGGAGTCTGGCAATTACAACCGTTTCACCACCACTAACCATCACATCCATTCAGTTGACAGGTTTGAAGAACGCGCTTTTAACCGGAATTGGCAGCGCGGGCGTGGCTTATACGATCCAGGCATCTACCAATCTGGTAAACTGGACACAAATTGGGACAACGACAGCCGGAACCAATGGGGTGTTTACGTTTAAAGATACGAAAATCAGCAGCTTCAAAAAACGTTTCTACCGCATCGTGCTGCCCTGATCAAAACTTCCCTGCTTAAAGCTTTTCAGGTCATCAAACCGGCGGCCATTGAATTTCCCTCCATCGGCAGCTTCAAAATCATAGTGAAAAACCGGTTGAATTCTGATATGCGAACCGCTGTCATATATGAGGTGAGAGCAATCCCAATTCCCTGCGAATGCTACCATAAGATTCTGGAAATCCCCTGTAAACGTAAGCTCCGCACATACCCCCCCCGGCGCGCGGCCTCTCAACGTAACCTGCGCATCTGGTCAGCGTTGCACGGAGTACGGGCACCCAACATGCATCCGGCCTGTTCGGCTTTAAAGAAAAGTTTTTTGTTAATCATGGAATGGAACTGATCCAAAAGTGTGCAGTGCTATGAGGGATTAGCCTGCCGACACTGTGGATTGAATCCTGGCGGAGCTGCGACACCTTCGCGCCCGGGACTTCTGAGCAACTCGCCCGCTTAACTTGTCATCCGTCCCCGGCTCACGCTTCAAACTGAAACCAAGGGTTTTCCCAGTGATGGCAAGGAACACCCTAGTCGCGGTCAAGCCAGATGGGACGGAACGTTAATCATGCGAACCATCTCTAAACAAAAAGCGGGCCGCACCGGCGTGGCTTCGGGTTTGTCTTCGCGAATCATGGGACTCACAAGAGTTCCGGGAGGAAGATTGTTCTTCGCCCTGCTCCATAACCCCGTTCAGGCTCTCCGCACCCGGTGCCTGGTGGATGTTCGGCGCGTGTTAAGACGAGCCGTTTTAGTTGGGGTTCTATTGAGTGGATTGATGGTCGCTACACCCTCGCCTGTTTTTGGCGCTCAAAGCGTAACGCTGGCTTGGGGTCCAGTTACCAACTCCGATCTCGCGGGCTACAAAGTTTATTACGGCCCGGCCAGTCACGTCTATACCAACATCGTTACTTTTGGAAATGTGACGAACGCGACAGTTTCGGGTTTGGTGGAAGGCGCGACCTATTACTTTGCCGCCTCAGCTCTCGGTACTGCCGGCGGGGAAAGCGCTCTTTCAGACGAAGTATCGTATACGGTTCCCATTATTACGGTACTTCCCCAAGTGCAGTTCCGCGTTACGCCCACCCGGCAGTTCATTCTGACGGTGACCGGCCCGGTCGGTCACACGTATCACATCCAGGCGTCGCAGGATTTAATCACTTGGACAGGCATCGGCACCGTGACGGTGGGTGCCAGCGGCTCGTTGGATTTTACCGACACGAACGCGGCAAGTTTTTCAAAGCGTTTCTATCGCACGCGAGGATGACCGTGAAATGATCTCCCGGGCGGGGAGCCTGTTGCTGCGGCAGCATGGCAGGATCGCAAAACCGTTTCGGTTGTCTCCGGTCAAGCAGCAACGGAAGTTAAAAATATGTCACTCTATCTCACCCAAAGATGCTGGGGCCGATCGTGCCTGCACCTGGCGGCAGCGATGCGCGCCGGCCACTGGCGCTGGCATTTCGCGGGCATCGGCCGGGAGATTCATTTCACGAGGCTACTGACCCGCAAGGCCCCGGCCAGCGGCTGATGATAAAAGAGCCGGCCAAACCGGCGGCGGTTAAAAACGAAAAGGAAAATGATGAAACTCAGAATACAGTTTGGCTCGGAAACCTGTTTTGACCAACCGGTCCGGAGCACAACCCGAACCCGGGGTGTAGTGGTCGCCGGGCTTTCAGGTTTCGTCGCGCACACGGGCAATCGCCGGACGGCCGCAGCCAATCAAGCCCGAATTGACCTGTGGAATTTTTTGGGAGTTTCTAGCCCGCAGCCAGCTTTTCCTGTGGAATCAGTCCCACCCGCAAAGCGAATCGCACCAGTCCCGGAATATCATGGAGATTGAGGCAGTCCATCAATTTTATACGGTGGTATTCGACGGTCTTGGGACTGACCTTCAGCAGTTCGGCGATACCCTTGGTGTTCTGGCCTTCGGCAATCAGCTGGAGAATCTCACGCTGCCGGCCCGTTAACTGTTCGAACGGGCTTTTCCGGTTCGCGATTCCATCCAAAGGGAAGCTATTGGGCAGCTGGGTGGAGATTTCCTGGCTGAGATAGAATTCCCCGAGCGCCACGCGTTGTAAAGCGGTTTCCAGTTCGGCTGTCGCCGCCTTCTTGAGCAGGTAGCCGGCTGCGCCCGCCTTGAGGGCCCGCCAGACATATTCTTCGTTTTGGTGCATGGAAAGGATGATGACCCGCACGTCCGGAAATTCTTTAGCCATGCGTACCGCCGCTTCCAGGCCATTCAGGCCGGGCATGGAGATATCCATCAAAACCACATCCGGCCGGTGCAGCTTGACCAGTTTCAGCACCTCGCGGCCATCGGCGGCTTCGCCCACCACTTCCACCCCCGGCAACTTTTCCAGCAGCGCACGAATGCCCGCGCGCACGAGCGTGTGGTCATCGGCCAGGATGAGGCGAATCGGTTTGACGGTGCTGTTCATGGGGTTTCAGATTCGGCCGGAGGGGTCTGCCACTTCAGCGGGAACCAGGCATGGACTTCGGTGCCCCGCCCCGGAACGGAGTTGAATTCCAACCGGCCACCCGCCAACACCGCACGTTCCTCCATGCTCAACAGACCAAGACTTGCGCCGCGCACGGCTTTTTCCCGGATGGCAGCCACCTCAAACCCGATCCCATCGTCGCGCACGCACAGGTGGAGTTGCCCCTCTTCCTTGCGCAACTCAACCGTCACTACTTTCGCCTGGGCGTGGCGCACCACATTGGTCAAGGCTTCCTGGGCCACGCGGAAACACTCGGTTTCAATCATCGAATCCAGGCGTTGCTCCAGCCGGTCGGCGTGGAACTCGACTTTCAGCTCGACCAGTGCTGCCTGTCGTTCGGTGTACCAACGCAAGGCCGGTTCCAATCCCAAATCGTCGAGGATTGAGGGGCGTAAATCCAACGAGATGTCATGCACTTGCTCCAGCACGCGCCCGACCACTGCGAGGGTTTCGTTCAAGCGCGGCGACATGACCTCCGTGCCGGGCGACAGCAACATGGATTGCAGGTTCAATTGCATGACGGTGAGGGCCTGGCCGATTTCATCGTGGAGTTCGCGCGCGATATTCCGGCGTTCGGTCTCTTGCGCCTCGACCAGCCGGCGGGAAAGCACCTGAAGTTTGCGGTTGTATTCCTTGCGTTTTGCCTCGGCCTGCTTGCGCTCGGTGACGTCCCGGAAGGACCACACCCGGCCCATGACCGTCCCCTGCAGCACCAACGGGCGGGAGAAGCGCTCGAAGACCCGGCCGTCCTTGAAGCACAGATCGTCCATGTCCTTGGTATCCGTGCCATAGAGGGCATGCACCTTGGCCAGAAAAGCCTCCGGGTCGGACAACTGCCCCACCACATGCGCCAGCAGGGCGTTATCGTCGCCGCTGGCCAGCAGTTTGCTGGGAATGCGCCACATCTCACCGAACCTGCCGTTCTGGATGATCACCCGGCCGTTTCGGTCCACCACCAGCAGCCCGTCGGCGGTGGACTCCACCACGCTCCGAAGCCGGACCTCGTTGCCCCGCAGCTCCTCCTCGGCCCGCTTGCGCTTCGTGATATCGCGGATGTTGCATTGAATGACTTTGCTGCCGTTGGCCTGATAGACGTTGCTGACAAACTCCACGTTGATGGACCGACCGTCGCTGGTTTCCAGCGGCAAGTCGTCGTAACGGACATAGGCTTCACGCTGCAACTCCCGGAACTCCGCCTTGGACGCTTTGGTGTCTTTGAAAGGGCCAATCTCCCAGAGTTTGTTTCCCAGCAACTGTTCGCGACTGTAGCCCAACAGATCGGTCAGGAACGGGTTGACATCATCAATCTGCCCGGTGTCCGCGTTGAGAATAAGGATTCCGTCCTGGGCGGTTTCAAACAGCCGGCGGTAGCGCATTTCGGAAGCCTTCAGCGCGTGATCCGCCGACTGACGTTCCACTTCGCGATGTTCCAAGGCTTGGGCCATCTGATCGAAGGTGCGGGTAAGCTGGCCCAATTCATCTCCCCGGTGGGCAAGTCCCGTGCGCGTGCTCAGATCGCCCGTGGCCAGCCGCACGCTGGATTTCACCAGGGTCCGAACCGGGCGCAGGACCAGCAGGTAGCTGCCGATCCAGCCGAGCATGAAGGCAACGCCGGCGGCAATCCCCAACCCGGCCAGGTTTCCGGTCAGCCGGCGGTCAGCTTCGGCAAAGAGAGCTTTCTTGGAAATGCTGCTGAGAAGGGTGACGACCTCATCGGGAACCATCTGGCTATGCATGGAGGCGAACGCATGATAACCGGGAACTCCGTTCGAAGACACCGTCTCCACCACGCCGCGGTCTTCATTGAAGACGGTTTTCAAAAGCGCTGGTTCCGGAAAAGACTGGCCAATCCATTTTTCCGGCGAGGGATAACGAACCAGAATTTTCCCGTGACGGTCAATCTCGGTCCAGGTTGCTCCTTTGGGCAATTGCGCCGGCAGCGCAGACTCGAAACGGCTGACCCAGTCCAAATCCAGCGTGGCAAAGACCACCGCCTGAACCTGCCCGGTGGCGTCAAAAACCGGATAACCAAAATTGACGGTGAACTTGTCGGCCGCTTGTCGATCCGGGAAATCGCCAAGCGCGAAGGCGCGCGTTGCCAGCGTGCGGCGGAAAAACGGACGGTTTGTTTGATTGGCCGGTTCCCCCATCGCGTACGCGCTGGCCAGAACCATTCCATTGGTCTCCACCACTCCCAGATTGGCATAACGCGGGTAACTGCCAACCAGATCGTCCAGCAATTTCTTGCAATCCCGCCGGCTGTCCGAGCGTACCGGAGACGACTCCGCCAGGGCGAGCAGCAGCTGGCGCGTCTGGCCAATCACCCGCCCATCTTCCCGCGTAGCCAATTCCGTCATCTCCTGCGAACGCTGATTCCACTCCTTCACCAATCGCCGACGCTCTTCCGACGACGCATGCAACATCAATCCCACCAACGGGGCGCACGCCAGCAACACCAGCAACAGCAGGCGTAAACGCAAACCGGAAAACAGCTGACGAATGATTTTTCGCATATGGCCATACCCGCGCACTAAAGTTGTTTATCCACCACGCCGGCTGCCCTGACCCAACTCTCTGGCTACCATCGAAAGCCGGACGCGACCGCGTGATTCATGGGGCGGTATAATCCGTTGCGTTCTCTATTCCGTGTAAAACACGGTGCAGAAAATGATGGTGGAGGACTCTTCCGACCTCGGCATGGAGTTCGGTTCGGCCGGTGTGACGATGGTGTTCATGTGCGTCGCCACCGCTCGAAGAGCCGGGTGTTGCGCCAGAAAGCCATTGAGCTGTTCCTCCAGGGCGCTCGCCGGCGACTTGCCGGACGGCAGCTTATGAAGAATGACCTCGAATACTTTTGCCTTCATGGTTTTGTGTCCATCCGCAGTGCACGCCATCCGCGACTGACGCTCCGGGATCGGGTTTGTTCCCGCGTCGGCAGGTTCATGATCGTCCACCACGAAAAGGGGTTGGAACGGATCCGACCGGCCCCGGGCTGGCGGATTCGCGGTTTGTCGCCGGCAATTTCAGCAGTGGCGTTCATAACTTCGAACTTGTGTTTGACGGTGGCTGGCTATCCGACCCGTGGGACCTGGATGTCGCCCGAGTGACCGATAATGCCAAAGGCGACCAACAGCCACACGACGACGCAAATGACCACGACGACGTTAAGAATTTTTTTTATCTTTCCGTCCATCGGGATGTAGGTATTGACCAGCCAAAGCAACACACCAATGACGATCAGAGTGACGGCGAGAGAGATCAGTGACATGGATAACCTCCAATTGGGATGAGTGTTGTATTGTTCATGTCATAAGAATAAACCCGGAACGTGAGTGAGTGCCATGGGGTGTTACCCTACCGGAAATATCACGCAACCAAACTTGACCAGCAGGTTGGGGAATGATGGAAACAGAAACCGGCGGAACCCCGGGGCCATTGATGCCCAACCGACCCTTAACTCGGGAGTAGAATCATCACAGCCGCAAACCAGCGGGTGATGACTGGTTTTCCCGGTTCAGCGGTGACGCGATCTGCTCGAGTGGATTTTCGGCCGCGCGCAGGAGTACTTTCACCGTTTCCAACAGCTGGCTGATGTAAAACGGCTTTGGCAGCACGGCCACCGGTTGCAGCACCGGGTTTCGGATCAGTTCGTTCATGGGCAACCTTGCTGCCGCCAGGATAACCGGCAGGGCCATGTGGGCGGCACGCAACGTTCTGACCAGTTCAACGCCGGTCAGCGTGGGCAGGTTGTGCTCGGTGATCAGCAGATTGTATTTATTGACCCGAAGCGCCTTCAGGGCGATGGCGCCGTCTTCGGCGGCATCCACATGGTAACCGGGATGAACCAGTGCTTCGGTGTACAACCGGAGAAGGTCACTGTCCTCATCAACCACGAGAATCCGGGGGGGGGCGAGATGCGTCGGGCGTCGCAGTCGCGCGCCAGCCGACACTCCCGCCTGTGAGGCTGCGTTATCTTTCATAGCAGCTAAAAAAATAGCTGGAAATCTTACCGGCGCTATGGGGTGTTTTACCCATATGCGATTTCTGCGAATCCGGCGTTCTTTGCATGGCAGAGGCACAGGCCGCGGGCTGGAGATTGAGATAGAAGAAACCGACGAAACACCAGCAATTCACGGTCAACTGGACTCCGGATCGAGAAATGGAATCAAGTAAGGCCATTGGCGTCCAGGGTGGATGGAACGAGCACGAGATCGTTTGGATCATCCTGAATGCACAGTCTGTAGTGCGGGGATTTCATTCTTAACCGGTTCCATTCCAGGAACAGTTACTTTACCACCTTGAACCCCGGTTTCTTCTCTCCGTGTATGTGGCGGCGGTTCATTGATGGCGGCCCAAAAAATGCCGAGTTGCTTGACCGCTTTCATGAACTCGGCGAAATCCACGGGCTTCACCACATAGGCGTTGACCTCGTGTTTGTAACATTCAACCAGGTCCGGCGTTTCACGCGAGGATGAAAGCACGACCACCGGCAGGACCTTCAAATACTCGTCGGCCTTGATGGTCTTCAACACTTCCAGCCCGTTGACTTTGGGCATCTTGAGGTCGAGCAGCACCACAACGGGATTGCCGGCCGCGCGCGTTTCGAATTTTCCCCGGCGATAAAGATAATCCAGCGCCTCCGCGCCGTTGTCCACGACCGTGACCCGGTCGGCCAGATGGTATTCCTCCAGCGCTGCCAGCGTCAGTTCCGCGTCCCGCGGATCGTCTTCCACCAACAGGATGTTTTTGACGTTTCCAATCTCAGTGTCCATGGATGCCTTCGTTTTGTTTGGCGATTGAAAAGTAAAAAGTCGCGCCGCCATCCACCACGCCTTCCGCCCAGGTCCGGCCGCCATGCCGTTGAATGATGCGTTGGACGTTCGCCAGCCCGATGCCCGTGCCCTCGAACTCGTCGTTGCTGTGCAGGCGTTGAAACACGCCGAACAGTTTGCCGGCATAAAGCGGATCGAATCCCGCGCCGTTGTCACGAATGAAGATCACCGTCTCGCCGTCGTCGCCGGGCCTTCGCCGCGCCGTAGTGTGCGGCATCGGTTGTTGGGCTGGCATCGTGCCGGGTTGCGTTTGCTCGTCTGCGGCATTGGCTTCGGCCACGCCGGCGGGAACGCAACCGATTTCAATTTCGGCCTGCGCGCGGGTGCCGGTGAACTTCACGGCATTGGAGATCAAATTGACCAGCACCAGGTGCAACAGGGCACGGTCGGCCCGCACCACCGGCAGGCGGTGGATTTTCCACACGATATTCCGCCCTTTGGTCTCCGCCTGAAAATCGCCCAGGGTCTCCCGGACCAGTTCGTCGAGATTGACGTCCACCTTTTGCACGACCGCCCGCCCGACCCGCGAGAAGGCCAGCAGTTCATCAATCAAATCCCCCATCCGTTTCGCCGATTCGGAAATCGTTGCCAGATATCGGAGACTTTTTTCTGAAAGCGCCGGTCCGGCATCTTTTTGCAGCATTCCCACGAAGCCCATGACATGGCGCAGCGGTGCGCGTAAATCGTGCGAAACGGAATAACTGAACGCCTCCAGTTCCTGGTTGGCGGCTTCCAGTTGCGCCGTGCGTTCGACCACGCGTTGCTCCAGTTCCGCGTTGAGCCGGCGGATTTCGGCTTCCGCGTGTTGGCGCTCCTTGATTTCCGCTTGCAGCCGGGCGTTCGACAACTCAGCGGCTGCGGCGAGTTCGTGCTGGCGCACCGATCCGAGCACCAACGCTTCGTTCAGCGCGAGCGCTGTTTTCTGGAACTGGCTCGCGGGGTCCGGTATTGTTTGCGCCCCCATAATCTTCCCTCTACTTCGTCGCCTTGGGTTCCGGAGCGACTTCGTTGTCCTGCGCCTTGCGCGGGCCGGTTTGGTGGGGGATTCCGGTGGTCAACCCTTCGTAGTCTGTACGCCGCGGATGAATGACCACCACACCCTTGTTCGTGATGACATATTCGCGGATGTCTTTGCTGTGATTGCCGCCGCGCATTTTGATCACGACCATCACTTTGCGAAGCTGACCGTCAATTTCGACATAACGCAACCGGATAATGTCATCGGTGAGAAACGAAATCGCGTAGTGACTAAACTGAAGCGCGGTAAAGCTGTCCTCCACTTCGACCGTGCTGAGAATCGTGATCCCGGCTCCCGTCAACGCCCCGATCATCCGGTAGAGCGACTCGCGAAAGTCGGCGCGGAAACCGGGCGCCAGCGCCATCTCAAAACCGACCAGCGAATCAATCACCAGCCGTTTGGCGCCGATCCTTTTGATGGCATCGAGAATTTCCTGCATCGTTTCATCCACCGAAAGGTCGAGCGGACGAAGGTAAAGGGCTTCGAGGGTTCCCTTTTGTATCGCCGCTTTTAAATCCAGGCCAAAAGTGCCCGCCCGTTGCGTGTAGCCATCCGGGCGTTCTTCGAAGATTGCCATGATTCCCGGTTCCCCTTTGCGAATTCCTTCGGCGATAAATTGCGTCGCCAAGGCCGATTTGCCCGTGCCCGAAGGGCCGGCCACCAGGAGACTGTCGCCTTCGAGAATACCCCCGCCCAACATCTCGTCCAGGTCGGGAATGCCGACGGAAAGACGCCGGCGCCGCGCCGATTTCGTTTTGCTGCCGATCAATCCCAACGTGCGCGAGAAGGCCTGCAACCCCTCGTCGCTGATGCGGACGGTGTGCAATCCCGGCACCGTTGCCTGGCCGCGCAGCTTCATGATTTGCAATTTCCGCACCACGGAATTCCGCTCCGTCACCTGTGACAGCCAGAAGATGCCATCCACCATAGTGAACAGCGGATTGTCGCGGATCTCTTCCACGGCATACTCGCCGACCAGAAACGTCGTGGTTTCCCAACTGGTCAGAAACTGGGCGAGGCGGTGGATGAACGATTGCACCTCCACCTGGCCCACGTCGCTGGTCGCTTTGCGCGCCAGGGTGCGAAAGGAATCCACCACCACAACGCCCGCGTTGGCCGCCTTGACTTGCTTGATAATTTCCTCCAGCACCGCGTTCAGATCCTTCTCCAGGGACACGTCGGACAGGTTGATAAACCGGACGGCCTTGCCCAGTTTGGATTCGTCGAAGAAAGAAAACTGTTGCTGATAGCGCAACATCTTGATGACGGGTTCGCCGAGAACGGTGAAATACAGCGCCGGTTTCTCCGGCGTCGCATTGGCGAAAATGATTTGATGCGCCATTGTGGTTTTGCCGCAACCGGGCATGCCGGCGATGATGTTGAAGGAAAATTGCGGGATGCCGCCGCCCAGGATGTCGTCGAGCCCGCGCACGCCGGTCGGAAGTTGATGGATCGTGACTTTGGCCGGTTGGCTCGCGCTTTTTTTTGGCAATGCGAGTTTGGCCGCCTTATTTTGCTTTTTCATTTTTATTTCCTCCATTGAAATCCAAATCCTCGAGCGGAACTTTCGGCCAGACCTCGCGCACCAGGCGCACCGTTAATTTTTCGCCGATGAAGGCCACCAGCAATCCGAGCAACTGGGCCAGCAGAACCACTTCACCCTCGGAAAATTCCTCCGGGTCGAGTTGCGCGTGAAGTTCCTCCAACCCTTCAAAAGAGTCATCCGCCTGGGCACGCACCGCGCACAACCAGGGCATTTCCGCGGTGGACAGCACGAGCGAGCGCGCCAGGAGTGTGTGAAAACCGTTGTTTCCCATGAAGGTGGCCAGATGCAAACGCAGCTTCTCGCAAACGGGAAAGCCCGACGGGGTTTCTGTCCCGGAAGATTTGTTTTCATGCGTCTCATAAGCGATGAGACACCTGGCGAAATTCCGCATTTGTGGAGAGGTCCGGCTCATATGGAAACGCGCTCACCCGGGTGCTCCGTTTGCGGCCCGTGGTCAGCCAGGTGCTCGATTTGATGGTTGTTCTTCATTCCCCTCTTTTACCCAAATCACCGTTTGCGCCGGCATCATGGCGGCGGTTCAACCCGACTTGCGGCATTCAGAAATGTTTCGGCAAAAGCGCCTCGTTGCGACCGTCGTTATTGCCGTCCGGGCACAGGATTTTTTGCACCGTCTCCAGCAAATCGTCATTGGAAAACGGCCGCTGGAGCATAGCGTCGGGTTTTAACCACGGCCTTCGGGCAAATTCATTCACGGGTAAATATCTTGTGGCCATAATGACCGGAAGGGCCATGCGCGCCGAACGCAACTTTTCGATCAATTCAAGGCCCGTCATTTTTGGCATTTTATTATCGGTGATGGTGAGGTCGTAGCGGTTGGCCTGGAGCGCATCCCAGCCGGCGGCACCGTCTATGACCGCTTCAACGTCGTAGCCGGAGCCGGCCAGTACATCGATGCTGAGCTGGCGGGTGTCACTGTCGTCATCCACCACGAGAATCCGGTGGGTGAAATTCGCCGGGCGTTGGCGTGATACGCCGGCAGGCTTTTCAACTGGCGGTCTTTCGTTGTCCTTCATATCACGAGACTTGAACAGTGGGGAGCCGTCGGCGGCGCCATCCGCTTCGTGCAGGACTGTTCTCACCGTTTCCAACAACTCGCCGATGGAGAAAGGCTTGGGCAACAGGGCCGCCAGTTGGAGCGATGGGTTTTGGGCCAGCGCGTCCGTGGGTAATTTTGCGGTGACCATAATGACCGGCAGAGTCATGCGCGCGGAACGCAGCTTCCTGACCAGTTCAACGCCGGTCAACTTGGGCATGTTGTTGTCGGTGATCAGGAGATTGAACGCCTTGAGCTGAAGCGCCTCCCAAGCGGCAGCACCGTCCTCGGTGGTATCAGTGTGGTAGCCGGAACCAGTCAACGCCTGGGCGATGAACCGCCGGACGTCTCCGTTGTCATCCACCACCAAGACACGATAAGGTTTCTTCGTTGGGCCTTGAAGTGCTACACTATCCGGCTCTCCCGTTTGCGAGATTGCGTTATTTTTCATTGCGAGATTAATAATGAGCGGGCAGACCTTGCGGGTGTTATGGGGTGTTTTCCTGCCGGAGACGTCCCAGATGGCTGAAACCAACCAGCCGGTGCCGCTCTTCATCCCAAAGCCGGAAGGTGAAGGACTTGAGACTGGAGAACAGCGTGACGGGCGGCACGGTTTGAAACAGCGGTTCCGCCTTGTGACACCGCTCCAGGTTGTAATTGGGAATCTGCGGGCTTAAATGATGAATGTGATGAAACCCGATGTTGCCTGAAAACCATTGGAGAATCCTCGGCAGTTTGTAGAATGAGCTGCCTTGCAGCGCCGCCGTGAGATAATCCCATTGGCCATGCCGTTGCCAGTAAACTCCCTCGAACTGGTGCTGCACATAAAACAGCCACACCCCGGCCGAGCCGGCCACCATGATCATCGTCAGTTGAATTACCAGATACGCCTTGAGGCCGAAAAGCAGGCTCAACCCGATGGCCACTCCCAAAATCGCCAGATTGGTCCAACGCACCGACTGATGCTCCCGCCGGCTGGCCTGTTTCGGTGCAAACCGATGTTTGATCACAAACAGGAAAAACGGCGCCATCACGAAGAGCACGAACGGGTTTCGCGCCAGCCGGTAAGCGAACCGTTTCCAGCGGGACGCTTCCAGATATTCCTGCACGGTCAACGTCCACACCGAACCCAACCCGCGCCGGTCCAGGTCGCCCGACGCCGAATGGTGGACGGCATGTTCCCGGCGCCAGAGCTGATAGGGGGTAAAGGTCAGCACGCCGGTGATGAATCCCCAAACATCATTGGCTTTCCGGGATTTGAAGAATGAACCGTGGCCACAATCGTGGTGAATGATGAACAACCGCACCAGAAATCCTCCGGCCAGGATCGCCAGCGGGAGTGCAATCCACCACGACACTACCAGACTGAGGTAAATTAAATACCAGAGAACGGCATAAGGACCGAGCGAGTTTACGATTTGCCAGACGCCACGCCACCGGGAAGGTTGCTGGTATCTGGCCACAATCTTCTTCCAGGGCGCAGTTTCACTTGGACGTTCATCTGTCATCATATCCGGGATATTTCCGGTTTGGTTCGAGTCGGTAGTCGACATGATCAATGCGCGCATAAGCGGACCCAAATCGGAAGAGCCTTTGCACAACAGCAACATAGGCCGATAAGCGCGCAGATGTTATGGGGTGTTTTACCCATATGAGGTTTGTGCGAGCTCAAATGTTCCCCGTGCGGCAAAGGCGGTCAGACCAGCAGTTGAAAGCTGTGCCTTACCCTTCACAACTGGACTGGGGTGAACACCCCATGGATTTTCGCAAGGCACGGTTCCATGTTATTGCCGTCATTATGTCCGCGCATAAACTCATGAAAGCAGTTTTCGGCAACGCAAACCGAAGTGGCTTCCACTATTTCCTGACTTCGGCACTCCCCGTGCGTCGCGCACCGGAGGCCGGGTTTGACGTTCTGGGCGTGGTAATGGTTGTCAGCTTGTCAGCCGGAGTGGTGCTTTTGATGCGCCTCATTCTGATCAATTGAGATATCCGGCATTCGCCAGGTCACCGCCCGGTGAGAAAATAGTTTGAAAACTGTTTTGGCCGGGCTTTGATCATGTCTCTCAACCAAAAGGTTAAAATGCAGTCATCGTGCTTTATGCCAAAATTTTCCTTTGGGAACCATGAATGACCACCTCCGAGCATCGAAGCCCAATGGTCCACAGGACGATTCATTAACGCCCGTTGGAAAACAGGTACCGGTGCAAGCTGAAGGATTCAGACGTCTCGCGTTCCGGGACAAGGATGGAAAATGGAGACATGCTTTCGGTCGGGACGAACTGCCTGGCATCATACGAGTGATTAAATCGGACTGACAATTTCTTCCCGCGTCCACGGGACGCTGATTTTGGCCAGGCCGGGTTTGCGGATGAACATCCATGAATGGCACCAACTTTGCCGCGCCATTTTATTTTGTCGAAGATAGCGCCTCGCGGCCCGGCAGTTTAGAAATGGCTTCTCAATTTGGAGGCGCTAAACGATGGTCAACTGGACGCTGCTCTCGATGATGCCCGCGCTGATGGCGTAGCGGGTGAGTCCGGCAGTGTCGTGGATGTCGAGCTTCTGCATGAGATGCTCACGATGTTTTTCGACGGTCTTCATACCGATGCCAAGTTCTGCGGCGGTTTCCTTGTTGGCCTTGCCTTCGGCGATAAGTTGGAGCACTTCGATCTCGCGCGAAGTCAACTCAGCAGTTTTCTTGTTGAGTCGTCCGGCACGATCAGGCGATTGCGGATTGAGACGATTGAGACGTCGGGAAATGGAGGGACTGAAAAATGTTTTTCCCTTTTGGACTTCCCGGATCGCTCCGCACACCTCGTGGGAAGAGGTTTGTTTGAGCAGAAATCCCACGGCACCGGACTCGGTTGCGTTTTTGACATAGGCGTCGTCATTATGCGCGGAAAGGATGAGTATTCTGGTGGTGGGAACGGCTTTGAGCACCTGACGGGTGGCTTCCAAACCATTGAGCAACGGCATCGCAATGTCCATCAACACTACAGCGGGACGGAGTTTCTTGGCCAGCGCGACCGCCTGGCGTCCGTCCTGCGCTTCGCCGACCACTTCGAGGTCGTCTTCGAGTTCGAGCATCTTGCGAAAGCCCTCGCGCACAATCGTATGATCCTCCGCCAGCAGAACAGTGATTCGTTTCATATACACATTAATTCAAGGTTTGGTTTCAGTTGACTGCGCCAGAACCGCTACCGTCCCGTTCCCGGCAAAGTGATAGGCCGGCTTGAAGATCATTTTCCTGTTTCCTGCCGTGTTGAACCACAGCTTGAGTGTTCCGCGATTGATGTCAGCGGGCGTGGCCGTGGCATCAATGTGCCGGCTCCGGCCACCTTTGCCACTCGTGGTCGCGGTCCCGATGATCGCCTCGACTTTTCCCTGGTTAATCTCGGCCAGTGACTCATTCGAAACGACAATGGCCAGCCGGCCCTTTTCGTTTTTGAAGAGGTAGGGGAACACCTTGATTTTATAGTCGCCCGAGTAAACGCCGTCCACGCGCCGAAGCGCACCGATGATCAGGGTGGCCCTGCCTGCGGCAACCGGCGTGGAACTGGGATCAATCATAAGAATCCGATCGTTCGACACGGAGTTTGTCGAAGCCGGTATCGCGTAGGTGTCGCCCCACCCGGCCGCGAGCAGGGCCAGCAGAACAGTGATTCGCTTCATACAAATTCAAGTTTTGGGTTCAGCGGACGCTATCGGTGATCCCCTCCCGCGCGTGGTCTTGCCGTTCGGAAGTTGGGCGATGATGGTGGTGCCTTTGCCCTGGACAGACTCGATACCAAAATGGCCACCGACCATCTCCAGGCGTTCCCTCATGCCGAGCAATCCCAGGCGTTTGTTTCCCTTCCCGTGCAACACCCGGTCCACCTGGAAGGATTTGCCGTCGTCTTTTATTTTCATGCAAATGCCGTCGGGCAGTTTCTGGACGTTCACTTCCACCTGGCTGGCCTGCGCATGGCGGGCGACATTGGTGAGCGCCTCCTGCGCGACGCGAAAGAGCACCGTGCGCCGGACCGTGTCCAATTGTTCCACCGCGGCAAAGGCCTTCAAGTGAACGTGAATGCGCGTCCGCCGGGAAAATACTTTTAGAAACGAATGCAGGGCGGGAATCAGGCCGAGATCATCCAGCACCGCCGGGCGCAATTCGCGGGCGAACCGGTGCACGATGTCCACCGATTTTTCCACCAGCCGCTGCGTGCGGGCGATGTTGCGGTCAATGCCCTTGGTGTTGGTTGCAGCCTCCTTGGCCAGGGCCGCCAGCCGGACGTTGATGCCCGTCAGAGTCTGGGCGATGACATCATGCAATTCGCGACTGATCTCCCGGCGTTCCTCCTCCTGCGCCGAAAGAATCTGGCGGGACAACTGCCGCAACTGCTCCTGCAGGTGGTCCGACTGTTCCAGCAACTCGCTGTAATGGTGCTCGCTTTTTTTGAGCGCCGCTTCCACCGCCCTGCGTCGGACAATTTCCTGTTCCAGCTCCAGGTTCGATGCGGCCAGTTCCACGGTGCGCTGGCTCAACATCTCGACGATTTTATTCAGATGGCGGGCGGCCTGCCGCGCGGTGCGGTGAATCTTCTCGATCGGGGTGATCGCCTCGGTAAAGAAAGCCCCCGCCCGCCGGATGAGCATGATGCGTTTGCCGGTCCGGATGTCGGGCAACACCCTGGTAACCAGGATTTGCTCATGGAGCTTGGCGATGTCCAACGTCTGCAGGCCAGCGGCCAACGCCCGCCGGCCCATGCCGTGCGCCGGTCGCAGGCTCGCCTTCGGGCCTTGCTTGAGGTAGGCCAGCAATGCCGCCTGATAGTGTCTGGAAAATCTGGCTTTCATCAGCTGCCGAATTGACGGGCGACCCGCCGCACGGACTTCTCCGACTTTAGCACCAGCTGCTGTGTGCTGGCGATTTCATTTTTGAGACCTTTGGTATTGTTCCGGGCCTCCTGTTTCAAAGTAAGCAACCGGACATTGATGCCCAGCAACGTCTGCGCGATTTCATCCTGAAGCCCGCGGCTGATCTTCCTGCGTTCATCCTCCTGCGCCGCGAGGACCTGGTGCGTCAGTTGCCGCAGATCTTCCTGCAGTTGCAGGGAATCCTTCAACAGCCGGGCGTAGTGTTCGCCGCTGATCCTGAGGGCGGCTTCCACGCTTTTGCGCCGGACGATGCCGCGTTGCAACAGGCGATTGGTCGCGGCCAACTCCACCGTGCGCCGGCCCAACGTGTCATTCAGCCGGCTCAGTTGGATCTTGCACTGCCGCGCAGCGCGGTGCGTGTCCACGATCGGGGTAAGGGCCTCGGCAAAAAAAGTCTCCGCCTGATGGAGATAACCATTCCTGCTCCTGGCTAATTCCAGCGTGGTGACTGCCTGCTCGTGAATTCGGGCCAGGTCCAGCGTCTCCAGACCGAGAACGACCGCCCGGCGTCCCAGTCCCAGCGCCGGCTGCAAACTCGCGGGCGGTCCCTGCTTCAGGTGTTTTCGCAACGCCGTCACATATCGCTGTGACAACTCGATAAATTTTTGTTTCATGTTGTCATACTGGCTTAACCGGACTGTTCGGGATGCTTGATCTCTCAACCGCATGCCGGAAATCCGATGTAACTATCCGATGCCTGCTACAATCTGTATATGGGGTAAATCCCCCATGGCACCCGAGCCGTTCATTTACTCGCGGTGCTGGACGATTATTCCATGCGAACGCGCCAACAACCCGGAATGAAAGATGGCGGCTAAAATCACTTCCCAAGATACTTTGACGGGTTGCGAATCCGGTCGAGCCGCTCGGCTTCAAGATCGTTTCGAACCGCCTGCTGCCGTCTTTGCTTCAAGGCATTCGTGACCGACTGGGGAAAGAACCAGACCTGCCTGACCAGTTGGGTGAAAGTCAGGCAAATAAGTTTTAAAGTGTTCATAAGCGGATCACCGATTTGCCGGCACGGGCTTCGATTCCACTCATCCGATTTGCCTGGGTTTCACGAGCAGCAACAGGATGCCCCCGACGAGCGCGAGCGCGCCGACGACCGGCGGTATAAAGTGACTGTTGGTGGTCGCAATGTGCATGCCCAGGAACTCGACCGGCTTGCCCGGCGTCGTGAAGGTAATGCCCGCGTAAGCG
>Ga0265338_10005052_pt1 | contig 17408 bp, 10 predicted proteins | sample 42126metaG_FD_193579 | JGI IMG/M metagenome (GOLD analysis project Ga0265338, IMG submission 193579) | Rhizosphere microbial communities from Carex aquatilis grown in University of Washington, Seatle, WA, United States - 4-21-26 metaG | ecosystem: Host-associated > Plants > Roots > Rhizosphere... | reverse complement strand
TGTCACCCCCGTCACATCGATATACATCCCCACGGCCAAGCCGCTCGTGCTGCTCAACACCGCTGTCACAACATTCGAGCTCAGCGCAATCGATGTGATCGTAGGATTCACCGAGCATCCCGCCTGCGCCACCATCGCCCACTGCCCATCCTTCGAAATCTTCACGTTGTGGACGTAGAACCTGTCCGTGATCCCCACCGTCCCCGTCGTTCCCCAGTCTCCCCTCACCGCGCCGGTCAGCGTATTCAAGTAACTGCACCCACTTCCTGCTCGATACGCCACCACATCGCCACCCGTGCCCTGACCGCCCGCGTTCGACATCCCCGCCACGAACACCTGGTCTGCAGGATATTTGCTCTCCTCGCCAAAACTGCTCCAGGTCACGTTGTAATTCCACGGCAAACAATTGCTACTCGTTCCCGTTGGACTATTTCGGAAGTCGTAAATCGTAGCCGCTGTCGGAGGATTCCCCCCAGTGCTGTACCCTGCAAAGTCATAACTCTGCAGCACTGTATTGCTCAGCGAGTACAGCACGGTTGGATTGCTGTAACTCCAGGCCGTACCCGCACCCGCAAGATAGAAGCCCGCACTCGCCGCCCAATTGGAATTCGTCGCGTACAGCCTCGACGCCCACATCGTGATCGGATCGAATGCCATCGGATACAGCCTCGCCCCTTCGTTCTGTACGGTCAGCAGTGTCGAATCCTTGTTCCACAACACGGTATCGCCCGACCCGCTGGTCGTCGTGACCAGTGAAAAGTTCGCCTTGCTCGGATCCAGCGCCGCATCGGTGATGCGACACACCTGCGCGCCAAAGTCCCCTGGCCACTGGCAATTTCCCGCACCCGTCAATCCACCCATATTCGGAACCGTCGCCGGAGGCTGCACGACGCTCGTATCCGTCCGCGCCACGTACTTCGCTGCACTAGTCCCGCTCGTCCCGACTGTCGAGTACGAACCTGGCTGCCCGCCATAGATCGAAAAGCCCACATAGGCGTGTGCTCCAATCTCCCAACCACCGCCGTAGCTGTCCTGATTTACGCCATCAATGTCGATTTGGTACGCCGCCCCAAGATCCAATCCTGCATCCACAACGGGGGAGCTTTGCGTCGGACGAAAATCCAGCCCCATATTCGGCGTCGGCAGCGAGTAATAGAAATTTCCATTCGACCCCGCCTCGAGCGTTCCGCTCATCAGCCAGTTCACCAGACTCGTATTCGTCTGGATCGTAGCGCCGGCGTTCTGCAGATCCTGTATCAGATTCGTGACCTCTGTCGCCGTCAATTCGTTCAGGTGCCAGAAGATTCCCCACGGTACTCCCCATACCATCTCCTTCCACACCAGCGCCTGCACCTTCTGATTCAGCGCTGCGGGCGATAGCCCCTGCCATGAAGGATTCACTCCGAAACTCGTCACATTCTGCACATCGAAGCCGCTAGCATATGTGTCCTTCACGCCGAGATCTTCCTTCAACGCTCCTCGCGCCCCGCTGTACGGCACGCCCGCCGCGATCCCCTGCATCGTCTTGGTCTCATATCCTCCTGGATACACAAACACCGGAGTCGCCGGCAGCCCTGTCAAATTCGTCGTCATCCATTGCCGCGAGAGCGTCAGTTCGTCCGTCGTCAGCCGCGTTACGTCCAGCTGCATGTGATACACGCCGCTCTTTACATCCTGCGAACTCACATCCGCCAGATCCTGCGCCAGCAGCGCCGCCTCCGTGTACCACGAACACCCCGTCCCGTACGGCCCCTGGCACGGCGTGGTCTCTGTCGCTGTGAAATTTCCAGTCGCCAGCAACGCCTGCTTCAATCCATAGATCGTCCCCTGCGTCTGCCCCTGCGTCAGGTCATAGCTAACGCTGTCCGGCGCCCCAGTCACCGTGATCGTCAGCATCTTGTTGCTGATGTTCAGCGTTGCCGTCGTGCCGCTCCCGGAATATCTAATTTCCAGGGCGTCCAAATTCGTGTAGTACGTGTGCGATATCGAGTGCGCGGTCACATCGCGACCCGCATTCACCCAACTCTGAAACTCCGGTATCAACGTCTGTGCCAGCGGATATCCCACCGTGATTGCCGCTCCCACCTGCACTCCGGCTGCATCCGCAATCGGCAGCACGGTATTCGCGTAGTACGCGTCCGCCCCCGCCGTCATCCCCGCATCGTCCACCGTCAAAGTCACCTGCGCCGGATACCTCTGCCAAACCTGCACTGCCGGCGCCGTATCCGCCGCAATGTTCCCCACTCCCGCGGTCGGTCCACTGCCGCTCGTCCATGTCACATCGGTCGATGCTGCCACCGCCAGGCTGGACGCATAGAAATGACAGTAGGAATAGGTCACCCCCCCGGTGTTATCGACCAGTGCCGAATCCCGGCTCCCGTAGGCTTTGTCATTCACCATCGTGATCGCTGTCGCCGCTCCATCAAACCGGAAAGCGTCGTAGTTCATATGCGATTCTGAGTTGTAGATCTTGATATCCCCCGGCCCAGGCGCACTCTCATTTACGTAAAACCCCAAGGGCTGTGTCCCTTGCGGGATCATCGAGTCCGCCTCCATATTCGCGAACACGAGATGATCGCTCGATCCCTGCACATACACGCCGTACTGATCAAACCAGTTCACCAGCAGGTGTTGAAACGTCAGCCATGATCTTCCGTTGACGTTGATCACCGGAACGTTGCTCAACGCCATCGGCGCAATCGGCACGTTGTAATAGGTCTCTGGGTTCCCCACGGAAAAAACATAAAGCGATCCGCTAGCTAAATAGAAATCCCACTGTGCCGTCAGGTTCGAGGAAGAAGCCGCAACCTTCTGCCCCCACACCGATCCGAATAGGCAAAAGTTAACCGTCGAGAAAGTGCTCGGCAGCGCCGCCTTCCACGCATTCCCCGTAACGTGCACCCAAGTCAGCGGTAGCACTGCGTAATACCCCGTCAAGTTTGGCGGCGTCCCCGTCCCATACGCGTCAAACGCAATCGGATTTCCCGCAGCCCCTGAAGAACTCGGCACCAGACTCTCATTCCAAATGTCTCCCCGCCGAAACAGAATCGAATCCCCCGCCTGGAATGTCTGCCCGTTCACTTTGGCGATCGTCTTCCAGGCCGCTCCCACCGAAGTGCCGCTATTCGCGTCATTTCCCAAACTCGAGCTCACGTAGTAAGTAGTCCCCGACGCCACCCCGCCAAGTCCCAATGCCACGACGATCGTAATGATGAACGTTGTCCGCATGAACTCCTTGTCCTCTGTGTCCTCTGTAGGCAAGACTTCTCCACCAATAAAAAAGGCCACCGGTGTAACCCGATGGCCAACGTCGCCTAACGCTCAAATGTGGCGCGGGCACTCTTGCCCGCGAACCCATCAGCACCAAAGCGAAGTGCTCCGGCGCTTCACATCAACAACTGATCTATGTCTCTACCCCGACCTCTAATTGATCGCCCAATTCGGCATAGCCGTAGTAGCGTAGCTATCCGCCGGACAAGTCACCGTAGCCGGCAGCGTCCCTCCGCTGCCCACACTCACGTTCGAATTCGCGCCTCCCGAACTCCCCGCGAATGTCATTCCCGCACTGTCGCCGCCGATCGTCGTGCAACCTGTCGTGCAACTCGTCGTGTACGCCATGTAATACCGCCCCGGTTGCAGTGTGACCGCCCCGCCTGTCCAACTCAAAGTCTTCCAGGTCGAAGCCGTCGGAGAAAATGTCGTCCCCGCCGTTGGACCAGTATGCGCCACCTGCGTGCAACTGCCTCCCCCGGTCCCCGAGTAAATCCCGATGTCATACACGTTCGCCGTATTGTCCGCAATTGTCGACACTAGGTACGTCACCTGCGTCGTCGTCTTCGGAAACGTCAGTATTACTCCCGTCAAGATTGCCTTGTTCGCAGCTGTCGAAAAATTGATGCCTGTGCTGTAGTGAGGAGTCGGCATCCACGGCACCGCCGTAGAATTCGGCGCCATCTGTCCCACCACAAACGCCGTCGTCGCCACCTGCGTCGTATTCGTATTGGCGGCCGCCGTCGGCGCCGTCGGAATTCCTGTCAGCGCCGGTGAACTGAACAAATTCGAAGTATTCACATCAATCGTCGGATTTCCCCCAACCCCCGTCTGATTCGCGATCGTGACATTCGCCGACCCCACCGCCAGATTGCGGGTCACGGTAGTATTCAGTCCGTTCCGAACCAGGATCCCGTTCGCGCCCGGATCCCCCAGCCCCGATCCTCCACCGCCAGCAGGCGCATCCAGGGACGCTCTCATTCCATACGTGCCCGCGCTCGCGTTCGTCGACTCCACACGCCCCATCACCTGCACGCCCGACGGGCGCGTTGCTCCCACGTCATGACAATCGCCCGCGGTGCTCGAACTGGCCACCACGTAGTCGCCCGCCACCGTCGCTCCATCAAACGAACACTGCACATATCCCCGATATGTGATCACGGCATTCCCGCTCGTCCCCGACCCGTTACTCACAACTCCAATCGCGCCGTCGGTAGTTGCTGTTCCGGCCTTCATCGCGCACGCCGGTGCGGCACCGTTGTACACCGCCACAAGATTCAGTGCCGTTCCCGTCGTCGCATCGTTGCACAACTCAAAATTCTGTCGCCCCGTCGTCAGCGTGTCGAACGAAGTTGCCGCATACACCGTCTGCGGAGCCAGCGTCGCACTCCCAAGGTTGAACGAATTGTTGGTAAACGGTTTCAGGGTGCTCTGCGTATCAATCGCCCACCGCACTCCCGATCCAATCCAGAATCCGATTCCGTGCTGCCCTCCCGTACCGGCATTCTCATTCTTCAGCACAAAGTACCCATCCGTCGCATCCCAGGCCAGCCCCGTGCGCTCATAGTTCGAGCTATTCGTGTAGGTCCCATATACCCGCAGCCCCTGCGGCGTGGTGCCGTTCTGCTCGCCTAGAGTATTTGCGTCTTCCTGGAACAGATTCGAAAAATACGAACTCGTTCCCGACGTTGCCACTTTCTGCGGCGCCCCCCCATTCGCGGAAACATAGAAATTCCCATCATTCGAAATTCCCAGCGACGAGGTTCCCGTACCTGCCGCTGCCATCGCTGTTCCCGGGATCGGCGAGCTCACCATCCACGGACCCGCCACCAACAGTTGCCCATTCACCGTCAAGTTTCCGCTGAACATTCCGGACGCCGCTGCAATCCCGCCGCTCCCCGAATAGCTGAGAACTGCTCCACTATCCGTCAAACCGCTGTCTCCGCTGACGGCTGCGCCATTTCCGGAATACATCGCCAACTGCGACGCCGCACCGCTGTTCACTGTGCCCGCCCCGCCTCCACTCCCGCAATCCGACCCGGTTCCCGACAACACTCCCGTTGAACTCACATGCAGGCATTGCGCGCCTGATCCCGTGACCGGCAACGTCACCGTCGATCCAGTCACCGCCAGGTTTCCATTCACCGTCACCGGAACATTGAACGTTTTCGCCGCTGCCGTCAGCCGCTCTTGATAGTTCGCCCCGTTCGGTACCGTGTTGATGTACTCCGAGACCGACGTCGCCGCTCTCTCCGACAATCCGCCCGTCTGGTCGAGTCCAATTGCCATGTCCCCCGCGTCGTTCGACGGACGCTCCCCAGCGGTCGTCACCGTCTTCGAAAAGTTCGAGTCCTGCAGAGTAATCAGGTCATTCGGCACATTGTTCAGGAGCTTCCCAAAATTCAGCCGGCCCTTGCTGTTCGCAACCGGACCACCACCCGCCGCATCTTGCTGCTGCAAGAGGGTCGCAATGGACCCCGACCCTCCGCCATTTTCGCTGGCCAGGCAACTTACCCAGATCGGGCTCCTCTGTCGCCCAGCACCCTGAGCCTTGCATTGATTCGCAATGATCGATACGGCCAGCATCCCTTGGCTCGCCACCGCCGATGGAGTCGTCCCCACCAGATCCGCGAGAACGGTCGTGTTATTGATCGCCAACGTAGTCGGCCAGAACCAGAACACCGGCCCGAACTGCTGCGATGCCACCGTGTACGAGGCCGGCGCCGTCTGTGCATCTGTGAACGAACACATGCCGTTCGTTCTGCACGATCCGGAGATGTTCGTCGCAATCGCATACGTTCCTGTCCCTGACGGAGTCGCCGCCGATGAACCCGTGGTCACCAGAACATCCCAGGTCAGAGTCCCAACGCTCTGCCCGGTGCTGTTTTGCAGGTTGACCGACGGCCAAACTAGGGGAACGCTCACACTTCCGTTCGCCGGCTCCGCCGACCCGATGAATAGCATCGGCCCATATCCCGACGTAGAACTTCGTGGCACTACAAAATAGCTGCGCTCTGCCGCGGTTCCTCCCCCCGTCGCAAATACCGGATAGTATCCGCTCAAAGGAAATGTCCCCAGGATCTTCGTTCCCGTTCCACCCTGGATCACCAATCCATCCTGCGCCGCGTACCCGTAGAGTGGATTCGACGTTCCCCCGCTCGATTCCTGGTAGATATTTTGAAATGTGGCCGGCTGCAATCCTCCGAAGTATCGCATCCCATACACCGGAAATCCCTGGCACACCGTGTCGGTGATCACCAACCCGTTTCCCCCGCCGGTCGCGCAATTGACGCCGGTTAGTTCAGAGTTATGGACGTACAGGATTCCCGCATTCCCCTGGTCGGTACGTTCGTAGAAGAATGCTCCGATCGGCCAGTTCGCGGTCGCGTTCAGCACCAGCGTCGAACGGTTCGCCGCTCGTTCCACAATCAATTGCTGATCGTTGTCGTCAACAATGCCGTAAGAAAAATATCCTAGTCCCCCTGGATTGCTCTGAAAAATATTGATGTCTTGAATCACCACATGATCCGAGTTGTCCTCGATGAAGGTGTTGAGTATGTTGCAGAACCCAAATGTGTTGCTGCTCGCGGCGAACGAACTCGCTCCAAGACTCACCGTGAAACTGGTCGACGTCGGAGCACTGATCACCGGTGTACTCCAATGCTGCTCGGCATTTTGCGAGTGATATTCGCAATCCACCGTATCTCCCACCACAAATGGATGCGCGCTCGCCGTCGTCACCGTGTAGGTCCCGCTCGCGGCTGACACGCTCGACACCTGCACTCCGTCGACGTTCACCGTCGAGGTGCCGGAGAGGTTGTAGAGCTTGTGATGATGGACGTAAGGCCTTCCCTGTGTCGTCCCGATGTAGATGCACCGGTCTCGCGTCGAGCATGAGATCAATGCGCCCGCGCCATCCAGCACTCCGCCCCGTCCTCGCAAATACACCGACGCGTAGACGTTGTATTGCTGATTGGAAGCCAGCTTCACGTACGGTCCCGTCTGCGCTGAGACATTCATTGCGAAATCGTTAATCCAGGCGTCATTCCACGCTTCCTGAATTCCCGTGCTCGCCGATCCCACTGTGTATCCCGCGCTATGCGCATAAGCCGTGGTAACCGTGATCGTTCCGCTATTGGTTCCCGCCGGACAAGTTCCGCCGGTTACCGGCACCGCCTCCGGTGTTCCTTTCCCCGAAATGTAAACCTTGTACGAGTAATAGTTGCTGCCCGAGGCCGTGTCCAACCCCAACGGGCACGGACTCAAATGGATCGTCAGGCTTCCCGGAGTACTCAAATTGTCCGCAGGTGTTTGCGCCCAATTCCAACTCGACGTCACATATCGGATGTTCGCCAGGTTGTTGGTCGAGAATTGTGTCCCCGCTGGTTGCGCGATCGTCTGATTCGACACTGGTGTGGTCGAAAGGTTTCCTGTCCCGCCGCCACTGCCGCACGCTCCCCAGGTCCCTGAACTCCCATTGCCCAGCAGGCAACTGCCCGCAGTCGCCGGGCCACTTCCTAGTTCGCTTGCCGGAACCTGTCCTGCAATCAAATCCGACTTCGAAGCCAATCCCGTGTCCACATATTGCTTCGTAGTTGCCTGCATCGGGGCTGCCGGGCTGCCCGGTAGCGTAATCGGCCCCGTCATCGTTCCCCCAGCCATCGGAAGGAAGTTTCCCGCTCCCACGTTCGACACCGACTGATCCACGTACGCCTTGGTTGCAAATTGTGCGTTCACGTATTGCATCGAAACCGGCTGCTCCGCCACACCCGCGCCGGGCGTCGCCCGCACCGCCGCGAGGTTCGCTGGAGAATTTGCTGGCACCACCCAATATTCTGTCTTTACCTGTCCCGGGCCCAGTTGGTATACGACGGTGTAGTACACGCCCGCAGGAGTCGCACCCGCATTCGGCACCAGCGCTACGCTGAGGGCGCCGTTTGTATCCAGCGTGGTGTTGGTCGTCCCCGCCGCCACTGCCGCTCCCGACGCAGTCATGAACGCTGGCCACGTGATGATCAGGTTCCCCCGTGCCTTGCTCCCATCCGCCATGTACACCGTATCCGCAACCGTCGTCGTGGCCGGTCCACTCTGTGGTACTGGCGAAGCCCCCCAGGCTGTAGCCCGAAAGCCGACAGCCGCAACCACCGCCAGCGCCCAATAACAAAGCCGCCCCGTAGGGCGGCGGCCAGCATCGCACATGTTCTCCTCCATCAATCTTCTAAAGCCCAGTCTTGATTTCCTCTGTGACTCCGTGTCCTCCGTGGTGAGCCCGGGTCTTGCTTCATTACAACCTCAGTCCATCCAGAAAGTTTTCCACGCTCAACACATACACGTCGGCAAAATCCGCCACGGGACGCCTTCCCTCAATCAACTGCATCGCATCTTCCAGTTGCCATCCCATCGAGCCCAGCACTGCCAGTGCCATCATCGGCGCGCGGTGGACTCCCGCTGCGCAATGAATGAACACTTTCGCATCCGTGCCTTCCAGCGCCGCCGCCGCGAACTCCACTCCGCGCTTGAACAACGCGGCCGGCTTCGGCTCGAAATCATCGTCCGTCGGATTCCACAGCACCTCAATGCCGTGCTCCACCGCTAACGGCGTATCGTCAAACTCGATCTGCATGTCGATGATGTGCGTGACGCCCACCTTCGCCACCTTCGCCATGTTGTCCGCGGTCCATATCCCGCCCCCGACCGCGATCCGGTCGGTCAACCATGTAATATCCATCCAGGTCCTGTCCCGTCTGCTGATGTGGGACGAGCACTCCTGCCCGCCGGGCGCGACAATCGTGCTCAGTAGCTTCTCTCGGCTGGGAAATTTCGATTTCCCCCCAACCCAAACCGCCACCAATTGCTCTCGTCGCACTGCTCGCCTCATTCTACGGTATCGTCAGAACTCAGATTTAGCACCGCGCATGGCAAGGGATCGCACCGCTCGATTGTCGAAGGCCTTTCACCTTCACACCAGCACCGAGTCTGTGCTCTCTTCGCCCGCCTCGGACCGTGAACTGGAACCCTCAGGCTCGTTCTCGCCTGTCGCCTCTAGCTTCGCAACCGGAGGCGTGGCTTTCACTGCTTCCTCGTCCCCATCGCGCACAATCGGTTCCTCAGGCAGGTTCAACCGGTGCAGCAGGGTTTTTGCCAGGCAGTCTTCTTCCGACGTTGCCTGTTCCTCGTCTTTCGCCGCGGGAAAGATCTTCGCCACTTCGAGCAGGTACTTCACTGTGGCCAGTTGACCTTTCTTCCCTTCGTCGATCACCGCCTTCACCATCAGCGCGGCCGACGAATCTACCATCTGCTCGATGTCTTTCCGCACCTCCGCTGGATTCAGTTCCTTCCCTCGCCTCCGTGGACTCGTTGTTTTCGCCGCTCTCTTCGCCACCGTCTTGCTCTTCGCCTTTTTCTTGATCATTCCCTTGACACCCGGCTTCCCTTGGATTATTCCGCTCTCCCCAAAAAACGGAGGGCGCGCCTCAAGGCGCGCCCTCTTCAGGAGTTTTCTTTTTTCTTACTCTCTATTTCAAGAATAGCAAATTGCCAAGGGTAAACCGGCAAAATTTTAAACTTTTTATTTGCCGTCGTCACAATCACTTGCGGAGAATGGCCCCGTTTTACCCCCTTGACAAGAATTTTTTCGAATCGAGCCGATTCTCTCCAGCAGCCCTACATCGAGCAGAATCTCGCTCAGCACGTCCAAAGCAATCGGTACATAAGCCCGCACCGTTCGCTCGCTGCAGTGCAGAAGCCTGCTGGTTGCCAACTGATCGTGCTCCTGCAAAATATGCCGCGCAATCAGTTGCCGCGAGAATTCATCCAATCGATCCAGGCATTTCTCCATGTCGTGCACAAAAATCACGCGATCCTCGAACGTCACCACGGTATACGCCGTCACCTTCGCGCGGAAGAACTCAGTTCCCAGCAACGACGGTAATCGCCCCGTCTCGATCGAATACCGCATGTAGCGCCGCAACATCGCAACCGTCCTTCCGCGGTAGACGCGCTGCTCACGCTCGCGAAGCTCCGCCAGCGCCCGCTGTTCCTCATTCAGTTGCTCGGCTTGTTGTTGAGCTTGTTGCTCGGCTTGTTGTTGGGCTTGCCGTTCGGCTTCCTGCAGGTCCTCTGCTGGTTCCGCCGGAAACTGATGCGCCGGCAGGCCTCTCGTTGAGAGTTCTTCCTCCCATTCGTCATTCCTCTGTCGACGCTTAGGAAGTCCAATCCCCGCGCCGATCTCCGGCCGCTCCGCCTCCGCCGCGATCCATGCGATCAGGTTGCTCATGCCACACCTCCCATCGCTTCAAAATCCATCTCCCCCCCATCGCCAATCTCGACTTCCTCTTCATCGAACAGATAGTCTTCTACTGCAGCGTGCGGACGAACTGGCAGAATGACACGGCCTGGCTCCTTCTTCGGAGCAGGCAAGTCCGCGACTTTCGGCTGGCAGGCGTCGCAATATACGACTCCCGCGCCTCGTTCGCGCACCCACAATCCACCGCAATGCTCGCAATATTTCAGTTCCACGCTCGTTCCGTCGTTCCGGTTTTTTTTATGATCGCTTTTCATCACGCCTCCAAAGATTTGCATCAGGGTTTGAATCCAGAGATTCCGCCTGTCTGGTGCGCTCAATGGCGCGCCAGTCCAGGCCCGTCAAGCTCCAGCGCCAAACGAAAAAAGCCCTGCGTTGATCCCCCAAGATTGCGGGAACCGAACGCAGGGCTCGTTTCTCTTACGATGGCCTGCTTGGGCTATTTAGTTCTGGTGAGTTCTATGAAAATCGCCGATCGCTCGATTGTTACTGCTGGACTGTTGGGTCAACTCCCTTCGCTTCTACAGTCTTCTGCGCGCTCCCGTCGTCTACCCCGCACTATCCCGCTGGCGAAAATAACCTTCCTCGTATCCTGACTTGAGCACGCGTCCGTTTTGCATCACCACGCTTACCCGTCCTGTGAAGCGGAGCGACAATAGCAGATGCTCCATGGCTGCTGACAACACTTCGGCCGACTTTACCTTCCGGCGAAATTCGCCGAAGTCCCTCTCCTCATTCGAGTTATCTGAGTTACTGGTCATTGCTTAGCACCCTGGAGTCTTCTGGCTGTATATTGCGGCGATCGTATAACTGTGAATTTTCTCAGTCAAGGTTGAATGCCCCAACGCGGCCTGTGGAAATCTTTTGCGCTCTGCAACGCGCTATAAACCGGTGCTATACTCCGGGCCATGAAGTTCAAAATCCTGCAAGATAATCTTCGCAAGGTCCTGTGGGAGCGCATCGAAGCAGGAGAATTGACCGGACTCCGGCTGGCGCAGCAGACCGGATTTAAGCAAGCCCACATCTCGAATTTCCTCAACAAAAAGCGCGGTTTGAGCATCGAAGGCATGGATAAAGTCCTCTCCGTCCAGCATCTTTCGGTCCTCGACCTGCTCGATCCCACCGAAGTCAACAAGCGCGCCTCCATCTTGCCTCCCAGCGGCGACGAATTCGAAAACGTCCTGCTCACCGACGCCTCCACCGCTGCCACTCAGCCTCTCATCACCAGCATGCACGTGAAAGAAATCCTCAAGTTCAAGAAAACCTTTCTGCGCAAGCTGAAGGCCGAAACCGAGGGCGACCGCTCCGGCTGGCAGCGCTTCGTGCTTATCAAGGTCGACGCCAAGGAAGCTATGACTATGTATCCCCGCCTCATGCCCGGCGCCACGCTCTTGATCGACCGCCATTACAACTCACTTACGCCTTATCGCAAAGGTGAGTTCAATATGTACGCTGTTCTGAAAAACGATACTTGCACGGTGAAGTATGTCGAAGTCGCCGGAAGTCATCTCATTCTTCGCCCTCATAACCAATCCTCTCCCATCGAAGTCGTAACTATGGAAGACGGCAAGTCCGCCGCCGACTATCTGGTCGGGAGAGTCTGCCACGTGGGCGTGGAAGCCTGACAGGCCGGCGAACAATCTATATTCGGATCGCGAAATACCCCGGCGCGTGACTCCACCAGGTCACCCAGTGCAAATCCCTGCACAGTGACCCGAGCCTCGGACCACCCCGAGTGGAACGCTGAATCTATTTCACGGGAGTCAACCCACCAAGGGGCGGCGGGTCGTGGCTGTACGCGATCGATCCGTCCGCCCTGCCGACAAACCTCTCCAGGAACATTGGTTTGTTGTTCTGGTCTCGGTAGTCGAAGGTAAGCGTGTAGCCGTCGATCGTCATCAGAACGAATCCGTTGCGGCCGACACGCGTGCCGTCGGTGAGGCGGTGCGATGCTGCATCGTAGAAGGTAAGCGGCGCTCGGGAGAGACTGAAGTTCTTCGGATTGCTGATATCGACGGGCATTCCGCCATGGCCCACGCAGCGTCCATAAGCTCTCAGGCCGTTTCTGCCGGTGAGTGAAAACGTGTCATAGATCGCTATGCGGTGCTCATGACCCCACATCCAGACGATTTCCTGGTTCGGAAAAAACTCCGTCAACTGTCTGGCGGGCCGGGTGTACGCCGGCTCGGGAAATGCGCTGTAGTACTGATGGTGCGACAGCACCAGCGTGGGCTTGATGTTCTCCTGCAGTTTGAGCCCGCGCAGCCACTCGATCAACCCATCTTCAAGCCGGCAGTCCGCGCCCACAAACGCGAATGTATTGATCCACGGGATGGCGCCCAGAATTGGCAGCCCCACCGAGTTGTAACCTGTATCGAGGGCTAAGATCCGCCAGGTCGGCGTTTCCAGGCAAAAGTAGCTGGTCAACTGCTCCTGTCGCGGATGTGTAATGCCCAGCGTTGGCAGGAAAATCTTGAAGTAAGCCCCGCCGCCGCAGTACATCTCGTGATTTCCGTTCATCGCAAAGCTGCCCTGGCTCCCGTGAGGCCAGCGAACGCCGGTGTAGCCGTGGGAGTCTTCCCCCAGACAATTCGCCTTGATCTCAGCCGGCCCGCCCACGTAGTAGACGTCCCCCAGATGGAGCGTGTAGTCCGGATTCTCGCGGCTCATGCCGGTGGCTACGGCTTCTGCCTCTACGGTTCCGGTGCCCCAATCGCCGGCAATCGCGATTTTGATCGCGCTCCCACCTTTGAATGCGCGCAAGGGATAGACCCCGCTTGCGTCCGGAGGGTACACCGGGAACGGTTTGTGCTTTCCGTTGAATACGGATTTCAAATAGTTCGAAAACCAAACCCAAAAATGTTGGGGAAGGAACGCCGCTCCTTTGGGCCGCTTCGTTTTTTGGGCCAGCTCCGTTGTCTGCTTCTGAAACTGTGCCAGCAGGCGAGATCGCCCGATCACAGGGGTGTTGCTGAACTTCGCGAGGTGGCGCGGCTTGTGCGTCTTCGGATTCGGTGCTCCGCTGGCGGCCATCGGGTTCCTTCCTGGTAAAGCAGAGTGTACGCAGGACTTTGCTTTACATCCAGTCGAAGACGGCGCCGGCGCGCAAACAGAACTCCAGCGCCGCTTCGCGGGGGGAACCCTTCTGGTGGCCGCAGGACAAGGCAGGCCTGCGGGACACGAGATTCAGATGACTGTGTACGGCTGACGGCTCACTTCAAATCGGCCAAATCGGCTTGCAACTCCTTCAGGTTGAAGCCTTGAGGGGTCGTCTTTTTTCCGGTGAGGTAGTCGGGGCTCAGGATTGCATAGGCTTCCTCGCAGTATGTATTCCAGAAAGTCCATGTCATCAACTGCAAGGCTCCCCAGGTTACAACCGTGACCCCGCGCGAGTCATAGGCGACGACCGGAACCGCGTGTCCTCCCCAGGAACCGGGCTTTCCATTGCCGGTTGGGCCACCCGGAGGCACGGACCAGGGCTGATGATTCTGTACCTGCGCCTGCGCGCTGATGGGCAACTGTAGTCCGATGTAGCAGCCTTCGAACATGTACACCGAATCCATGATGTGGTTGTGGTTGGCGGGCTCGAGCGCCATGTACGCCCCGATCTTGTGACCGGCGATCCCCGTCTGCCGCCAATAGTTGAGCACATCAATCTCAACGGCGCCGTTGTCGTTGGCTCCGCTCGTGGGATTGTATCCAGTGATCGCGGAGTAAGCAGCGACGATCTGCTTGTCGGAGGGCGTGACCATTTTCTTCTTGGCATTCGCCGTCCACTCCATGATCAGATGCCCCGCAGCCGCGCAGGTGCAGTCGCCGATCTGATCGTTGTCCATCATGCCCCAGGCATGCACCTTCGCGGTGAGATCGAAACTCGCGGGCGGCGTGGGAAGAGTCTTGGTCACGTATGCCGCGAGCAGCAAGGTTCGCGGATCGTGCCGTGCAATCTGCTTGCCGAGTTTAAGTTTGCGGGGATCCACCTGCGTTGGGTTTGATCGCATTGCGACACTCTGTCGCGCGCCTTCCATGTCAAGTTTCTTCACAGCCATACAGATCTCCTTTTGAGCGAAAGTTCAGAATACGGTCAAGAATTCAGACGATGGGCAAGAAGGGGCCGCCGTCCGCAAACGCGTCTTCGCGAACGGATATTGTCGGGGGGAAGAAGTCGGCGAATGTTAGAACGGCAGCTGGGCAAGGTCAAGCCCAGACCTGGGATTGTTACGAAAAACGGACAACCTCACGCTCCGTCGTCGGTCCACCCGGCTTCGTTCCGCCTGCCGGGAAGAACAGCTATACGTCAAGGCCAATCGATCGCATCAGCTCGAGCCCATTGCTCTTGGTGACCACACCCTCTCGCAGCGTGTAGTCGAATTTCATTCTGCCGTTCTCGAGTTCATCCTGAAAGTGGACGTTGTGCACCGCGCCGGCGAGAGGTCCGCCGATGTCGGTCAAGGCCAGGTCATGGGTGCTGATCAGCCCGATCGAGCCGCGATCCAGCAGCGCACGCACGATCCCCTCCGCGCCCATGCGGCGATCTTTCGAGTTCGTTCCTTGCAGTAACTCGTCCAGCAGAAACAGCAACGGCGGATTGCCTCCGGCAAAATCGAAGATCTTACGCAGCCGCGTGATCTCGGCATAAAACCGTGAGCTGCCTTCCTGCAGCGAGTCATTGATGCGAATGCTCGCGCCTACTTGCATGGGAGTAAGTTTCAGGCGTCGGGCACGGACCGGCGCACCTGCCATGGCCAGCACGACGTTCATCCCGACCGACCGCAGCAACGTGCTCTTGCCCGACATGTTCGAGCCACTCACCAGCAGAAGCCGCTGCTGGCCACCAAGGGTGACGCTGTTGCGAACGCAGGTTGCCGCCGGCAGCAGGGGATGCCCGAGTTCTTCGCCATCGAAGCAGGCGGCCCCTTCCGTGAACACAGGAAACGGGTCGGAAGGATGTTCAAAGCTGTAAGTCGCCAGAGAAAGAAGGGCCTCGACCTCGCCAATGGCGGTCACCCACAACCTCAGAGCATGGCCGTGAACCTGGCGCCAGCGCTCGGCGGCGAACGCTACTTGCACCGAATACATAAGCGGAACATCGATGACCCTCACGAAGAAGTTGTGCCGCGAGGCAATCAGGTCCACCAGGGTTCTGAGCCGGGCAATCGCCTGCGAAGCAGGAATATGACTCGAGGAGAGCTGCTGCTGCAATCCCTGCAAGTGGGGTGCTTGAAACGCGTGCGCCTCGACTCGCGCCAGCACGCCGGCCAGCAGATCGAGATCGCGAAAGGCGTGCTCCGTTCCGTGCAGCAATTCCTCCAGCGGCTTCTTGAGCCGGTACACAAGAATTGCTTCGAGCACGACGACTACGATCAACGGCGTCGCGATATCCCAGACGCCCCACACTACGGCAGCGGACACGGCCAGCGCGGCGAGCACGGGCGCCAGCCAGCGCATCCACTGCGCGCTCATCTGATGCGCGTCTTCCGCCCATTTCAGCAGTGCATCGGGATGCACTCCCACGCCGATGTCCGCGCCAAGAACTGAAATATCCTCGCGAAGATCGATCTGCTCGCGGAGCTCCGAAATCGAGGCGTGTCGCTCAACGATGTGCTCCACCGGTGAGGGCCGAAGCAACCACCCCGCGAGTGTGTCTTCGCCCATGCGGGTGCGCGCCGTCGACAAAAGCTGAAACAAGTTGCCCTTGCCGAACAAGTCGAGATCGGCGGCGTACACGTGATGAGGATCATCGAAGCGCTCGCCAGTCGCACCCGTTCCCGCCCAACGATCGTCGATGCGGGCCAGTCCATTTTTGTAGAACGTGACGGCTCGCCCGGCCAGCTCCAGGGCTCGAAGAATCCGGGAATGATAGGCGGCGATCCCAACGAACGCGGCAATTGGCAATGCCAGCCACCAGGGCGAGAGGTGGTGTCCCCAGAACGAAGCCCATACCATGACCACCACGATCAATGCGAGAAGAAGCCGGACGTTTCCCAGGCGGATGTGACGTTTTTCGAGGTTGGCCACGCGCGACTCACGGTCGCGTAAGCGCACGACGTATTCTTCGGAGGGCAGCACCAGCCTTGAATGTAGCAGGTGCTTTTGGCGCGAGGAAGAGCCTGCATCCGCTGGTCAAATTGCTCTCAGATCATCACTCTCACTTCATCACTCTCACATCAGGCTCTCACTTCATCGCTATCGATTCATGCTCCGTCACTGCACGTAAGTCAGGGCCGTGGCGCCGGAGTTGGGGAATGGCGATCCTGCGATTTCTGTGAGTGCTCCCGTCGTTGCATCGATGGTGAAGGCGGAGATGCCGCCGGGTCCTGAAACGTAAAGAAATTGTCCAAAAGGGTCGGTGGTCAGCGCAGCCCCACGAATCGCAAACGGGGAACCGGCAAGCGGGCTGAGCACGCCGTTGGCGGGAGTGATGGCGTAACCAGAGACGGTGCCATCCATGGCATTCGCCACATAGAGGAACTTTCCGACGGACGTGGCCAGCGAGATCGGTCCAGTGCCTGTGCTGAAGGGAGAACCGGGCACAGGATTCAGCGCACCGCTGGGCGTGACGATGGAAAAGGCAGCGACTTGATTGGTTGCTTGCAACGCCACGTAGACAAAGCTGCCGGTGGAGTCCACCACGATTCCAAATGGGGTCGTGTTGACCACGGAACTTGGATCGGCGGGAAACGGCGAGCCCGAGACGGGGGCGAGCGCTCCGGTCGAATCGATGGTGAAGGCGAAGATGCCGCCCAGAGGATCGTCGTCGGAGGCAAAGAGTAAATGGTTCCCGGGATCGACCGCAAGGAAGAGATTCGTTTCCGAAGAGAAGGGAGACCCGGAC
>Ga0265338_10005051_pt1 | contig 17409 bp, 12 predicted proteins | sample 42126metaG_FD_193579 | JGI IMG/M metagenome (GOLD analysis project Ga0265338, IMG submission 193579) | Rhizosphere microbial communities from Carex aquatilis grown in University of Washington, Seatle, WA, United States - 4-21-26 metaG | ecosystem: Host-associated > Plants > Roots > Rhizosphere... | reverse complement strand
CCGGGGGTGCCGCCGTTGGCGTAGAAGCCGTTGGTGTGGTCACCGGCGATGAACCCGGGGGCGTGGATGTAGTTGCGGGTGGCGGTCCCGTTTGACATCGCCACGGCGGTCCTGAAGTTCGAGATGTCGTTGCCCGAGATCACCATGCCGGTGGAGTCGCCGTACACGTCGTCGACGGCGTAGTTGAGGCGCCCGGTGGTGGCGTTCAGGCCGCTGACGGTGGAGTTCTGGATGGTGACGTTGCTGGTGTGGCGGAGGTCGATGCCGTAGTTGCCGCTGGTGGTGACCTTGACGTTCTTGACGGTCACGTTGCTGGCGTCTATTTCCAGGTTGCCGGTGATGCTGAGGCCGCTGAGGACGGCCCCGTTCCCGGTCACGACCACTTTGTTGGCCGCGGCGTCGTAGGACCAGCCGGTGCCGCTGGACACCTGGGCGGGTACCGTCTTGAGGGCCGTCGCGGCGGGCACGCCGGCGTTGGTGGCGTCGGGGTAGCCGTACTTGGCGGGGCTGGCGACGACGTTGGTGATCACCGCGGCCTGCGCGCTGCTGCTGGTGGCGGCTATGGCGGCGGCGCCCGCCGCGGTGACCGCGGCGAGGCTGAGGGCCGTCGCGACGAGGGCGCGGGCCTTGCGGCCCTTTGACGAGGGAAATGCCGGGCGTGAGGCAGATGACTTCCGGCCGGTGCTGGTGCTGGCGGTGGGGGCTGGGATGGTGGCCATGACATTGCCTTCTTCCGATGGCTATTTCGCTGTCATAACTCACGATCCTCGGTATGCTATTTTCTTTTCAGAGGAGCGATCCCTGTCTTGGGGGAGGCGTTTTCCCTGTTATTTCGGCCCGATTCCTTAGGCCCGGTTAATTCGGCCCTGGTTCTCTTATCCCGCTGGGGTAATCCGGCCCGGGTCCTACGGCCCCGCGCCGCGAACTCCACCGGGACCGGCGCCTGGCGGCCGCCCGGCAGCGCCTTACCGGGCGGCCCTGCGCGGGCGTTGTCGATTCAGCAGGCCCGGCGCCGGGCCTGTGGCCTGGGATGCCTTACGGTCGACAACGTCATCAACCTGCGCTACATAGAAGGGGGGATAGACCTCGGCCGCGCGATCGACATTGTCAAGATGCGGAACAGCGACCACGCAAGCGCGCTGAACAGCGTGACGATCAGCGATCACGGCCTCCAGATCGGGAACGCCATCTCCGGATCCACTGGGCGCCTCGGCTGGAGCGTACTGAGCTCGCACGCTCACGACACCCCTGAGCCCGCGAGCTCTTAGCAACTAAGGGGGGCAGCCCAACGTGGCTTCCAGCGGGTCTTCGCCGCGGGCACGTCGCTCCGGCATCAGGGAGCCTGGGTCGTCGCAGCGCAGAAGCGGAATTCGTCGATCGCCGGGGCGAATCCGTCCGCGATGTACTGAGCTGCCAGTTTGGCCAGGCGGTGGGCGATGTAGCCCTGGTCCGCTGGCTTCCAGGCTTGCCGCGCCCGCCATTCGGCGGCGAAGGCCTCCGAAATCAGCAGCCTGGTGTCACCGCGGGCGCAGCCGACGACGGTGCCGTTCGGGTCGAACAGCGGTGCCACGAAGTCCTCGTAGCCGTGCGCGATGCTGGCCGGCAGCGGCAGTCTCGCGGTCGCGTCGGACCACGGTGCCAGGCGGATCTGCAGTTCCCACAGCAGGAGCTCCGGTGGCGTGGGCGGCCCGGGCTCGGGCAGCAGGGCCGGCTCCCGGGCCGGCTGGCGCGACCCGGGCCAGGTCGTGGCCTGCTCGGGGGGCGGGCTCCACTCCGGGAAGTAAGCAGGCCCGTCAGTGGCCAGGTAAGAGCGGCTCGGCCGGCCGGCGACCGGGATCCGGCGGGTATAGGAGACGGTGTCCCGGGTGATGGCCAGGTCCACCGCCACCGGTGCGCCCGGGCCGCCGGGCCGAAACAGTTCGATGTCGTAGAGGTCGACCGCCAGCAGGTTGGCGACATCGTCGGCGGCGAGGTCGAAGGTACGCCAGCCCATCGCCAGCGCGGCCTGGACCTGGGCGGCGAAGATCGCGACGAACTGTTCGAACACCACGGTCGCCCGGCGGTCGGTGCCGCCTTCGGGCAGGGACAGGGCGCGGGCGAGCTTCCGGGCGTCCTGGACCGGGGAGGCGAGTTCGACCGGGCCGGAGAATCGCACCGGTCCGCGGGCGAGCTCCGGTCCGACGGCTGGCATCAGGGTGCGCGACAGGCTGGTGAGCCCCACGTTGACCAGGTCCGCGAAGGACTCGTCGGGCACCGATCCGAGGGCTTCCAGGATCACCGGCGTGACCTGCTCGAGGATCCGCATCAGCACCCAGGCCGCGTCGGGGGCGGCGCCGAAGCGCGGCACCTCCGAGCTGACGAGCACCTGAGTCTGCTCATCGCCAACGTAGTACTCGCTGCGTCCGTCCTGGCCGATCTCGACGACCAGGTCGTAGAGGAAGTCGGGCTGGACAGCCGGGTCCGGTTGCACACCGGGCACCGGCCAGGGAACGCCACCGCCGGGCGTGTAACGGACGAGTTCGGCCCCGTCGGCGCGCAGGGGGCCGATACCGAACGGAGCGAGCATCGGGACGGCCCGGCTCAGGCCTGCGGGGTCGGCCGCGGCATAGTACCCGCGGCCCGGCTCTCCGGGCGCGGCCACGAACGGGTGGGTCGCCGAGAACGCGAACCCGGTATCGGCGAAGCGCTGCAGGATCCTCTCGTCACGCGGGGTCTCGGTGCGCACCAGGACTTCCCTGGGCCCGTCCGGGGTGGCCACCAGGTCGCCCGGGGTAAGCCGCTCGATCGCCCGCAGGGTGCCGTCGGCGGTGACCACCCGGGCGCCGGCGGCGAAGCACGAGCTGCTGGGCAGCTGCCGGTACCGGTTGCCGGGCTGGCTGTTGGCGGTGAACTCGTAAGAGTTGTCATCGGCCATGCAGTAGTAACTGGCGCCGGCCGCGTGGCAGCGGGTCTTGGTGATGGGGCCGACCGCCTCGGCCGTGTCGGCGGAGCCGAGGCCGGGGCCGAACCAGGGAGACTGCTGACGCCATCTCTCCGGGCCGTAGGCCGCGGGGATCCCCAGGCCCATCTCGATGATGCGCTTGATCGCGCGGTCGATCTCGCCCGGATCCGCGCCGAGAGCGGTCAGTTTGATCCAGTGGTGGAACAGCTCCCAGTCGCGGTCCGGCCACTGCTGGGAGGCTTCCTGGACCTTCTTCGCGTTCACCCACGTCTCGGAGGTCAGTCCGGCCAGGTAGTGCTCCTTGGCCAGCTGCTTGCGCGCGGGGTCGGGGAAGGCAGCCAGGGCCCGGCTGATCGGGCCGTCGGCGACCCCGGCCATGTAGGCGTAGAACCGGTACGACCCGGTCATCAGGCGTGAGTTCCAGCTGCCGAGGTCGTTGGCAATGGGCTGCATGGTGATCTGGGGGCGCAGCTGGCTGGTGGACAGTCCCATCTGCTGGCACAGGGCGGCCACCGCGACCGAGGCGAAGAAGGAGTCGTCCAGGCCGGTCAGGCTGATGATCACGCCCTCGTGCGGGCTCGGCTGAACGCCGGAGAAGAAAATGTCCCGGAAGGCCGGCCCGGTGCCGATCAGCTGAGAGTATTGCCCGGGGGTACAGCGCTTGAAGTGGGTGGCCAGCACGCCCCGGGCGGCGCGGCCGAGCAGGTTGTCGGCGGTGCCGGGCAGGGCCGCGGACAGCACCTCGACGTCGCGCGGGTCGAAAGACGAAGTCACTGTGATCTCCTGTCTGCAGTTCGCGGGCGGCCAGGCGCGCGCGGCCGGGAGCGGTCAGCCCCCGGCCGCGCGCGGTGCGGCTCAGACCTGGGCTTCCTCGTATTCGGGGACCCGGACGGACTGTTCGGGGACCAGGCCGGACAGTCCGGGGGCGAGGACGGACAGGCTGAACTCGGTGGAGACCGTGCCGACGTCGTTGCTGCAGGTCAGCTTGAAGGCCTGCTTGCTCGCCGGGGGCACGTCCACGCCCTCGCGCATCTGCACGGCGCCGTCTTCGGGCAGGAACTCGATGCCGTCGGGCAGGTGCGGCTCGACGGTCCACTTGCGCGGCAGGCTGCCGGGCACCTGCAGCGCCGCGTCGGCCCGCTGGTTGTGCTCGACGGTGTACCAGGTGATGTCGGCCATGGTCAGCTCGGCCGGCTTGACCACCTCCATCTTCAGGGTCACGGTCACCCCGTCGCCCTCGCGCAGCGTCCAGCCGCCGTCGGCGCCGACGTCCAGGTAACGCCGCTTGCTGGTGCCGTCGTTGAGGGCCGTGTAAAGCTTGAACGGGGCCGCGCGCAGCTCGCGATTTCCGGACCCGGACTCCTCGTAGGTGCCCTCGCCGACGACTTCGGTGTACCAGAGCAGGTGCGTGTCCAGGGAGGCGTCCTTGCCGGAGGCGCCCTTGGCGACCACGGCGCCGGTGTCCTCCGCCGCCAGCGCGTACAGCACGGGCACGTTCTTGGAATCGAGGATGGGTGCGGCGATCTGCACCCGCCCGGTGGAGTCGGTGCTGATGTAGAACGCGGTGTGCCCGGTGCCGTCGTAGGGGGCGACCCGCGCGGAGCCGTCCGAGCCGAGCTTGAGCGCCCTGCCCGCGTCGCCGCCGGCCAGCACCGCCACGCCGGCCCGCTGCGGCTGGCCCGCGGGCTGGTAGACCTGGAAGTACTCGATCGCGGTCTTGAACGGCATGTAGAAGGTGCCGGATGACTTGGCGAACGTCTCCACCGGCGACTCCGTGGGCCGGCTCATCAGGATCGCGATCAGGATGATGCCGGCCACCAGGGCGATCACGCCGACCACCGACACGATCGCGAAGATCGTGCTGACCAGCAGGCCGCCGACGGCGACGGCGGAGCCGGCCACCGCCCAGCCGCCGACGATGGCCACCAGCTCCAGCACGGAAGCGGTCAGGAACAGGATGTTCGCGGCCAGTTCAAGCGGTTCGTTCTCCTGGGACAACGCGATCGAGGAGAGCACGATGCCGATGATGGCGAAGGCCGAGCCGAGCAGCCGGGCGGTGAACTGGCCCAGGTTGCGGCCCATCACCGCCAGCTTGAACCGCTGGCCGAACGGCAGGGCGCTGTTGGCGGTGAACAGCGAGCGCGCGGCGAAGGCCTGCTTGATCGGGACCTGGTAGCCCATCGCCGACCCCTTGTTGGACATCAGCCAGATGCGGGCCGCGGACGAGGTCTTCGTCAGTGCGTCGTCGATCAGCTTGGGGCTGAAGAACTTGCGCAGGTTCGACCACCACCGCACGCTCGGGTCCCACACCGCGCCAAGCGCCAGGCCGCGCTGCAGGATCGGGAGCGCCAGCTGGGCCACCGCGCTGGCCCCGCCGACCACCACCAGCGCCTGCTCGGCCGGGGACAGCTTCCCGAAGTCGGCCGCGCCGAGCAGGAAGAAGCCGATCATGGCGCCGGCCCCGGCCAGGGCGATCATCTTGCCGACGGCGGCCGGGAGGTGCGCGAAGACCCGGCCGAAGGTGTTCTCAAACCGGCTGGCCACGTGCACCCACTCGTAGACACCGTGGCCGACGGCGGCTGACGCGTGCAAGATCTGCAGCACCTTGTCGATCAGGTCCTGGGTGGCGTTCTGCTTCAGCTGCTGGGCCGCCTCCCGCATCTTCGGGTCCGGGCTGTCGATGTACTGCTCGATGAACTTGTCCACGATCTGCTTGACCGCGAAGCTGAACCCGCTCAGGTCGTTACTGAAGTCGAACATCTGCGGCAGGATCGAGCCGAGCTGGAACAGCTGCAGCAGGTAGCCGTACTGCTGGGAGAAGTAGCTGCTGGTGTCGAGTACGTTGAGCAGGGCGACCGTGCGCTGCACCCGCTGGGTGAACTCGGAGCCGTCGTAGCCGCCGCCGGTCAGCAGGATCGTCTGCAGCATGTTGAGGTAGCCGGGCGTGGTGGTGTACGTGTAGATCGCGAACGCCCAGTACTGGTCGTGTTCCTTGGCGTGCTTGCCAAGGGCGCGCATCTGCTTCTCGAGCTTCTCCATCTCCTCGGGCGTGCCGATCGCCTCCGCCTTGGCGTCGGCGATCCACTTCTCCACCTGGACGTCGATGATCCCGGCGTACTTGGCGGCGTTCGTCTTCTGGTCCGCCAGGAACCAGTCCAGGTTGCTGTACTTGTCCTGGTACCGGCGCTGGTAGAGCAGCGGGCCCTGGGCAGCCATCACGTCGCCGCCGGACGTCGCCTGGGTCAGCCACGTCTCGGCCCGCCGGCCGTTGATCGTCGCCGCGGCGGGGTCGCTGCTGAAATTGGACAGGGCGCAGGCGGTGTACGGCACGGAGAGCGACCCGTACCACGGGATCGGGTCGGTGCCCTTGGTTCCGGTGGTGTGCGCGATCGCGTACAGTCCCTGATCCAGCGGCGGCGGCGGGTTGGGGTTGAAGAACTGCCTGCGCAGGTTCGGGTCCATGTAGTTCTGCAGGATGGTGTAGAAGTCGTCCATCGAGCCCTGCTGGACGAGGTCGAAGTACCGGCCGTGCGAGTCGACCGAGTACTGGCTCATCGCGATCAGGTCGCGCAGCTCGTGGCCCGGCCCGGCGTGCAAGGTGCGGCCGTGCCGCAGGCTGGCGCGCAGTGCCGGGAGCGCGTTCTCCTCGGCGTCGGCCTTGTCCAGCGCCTCGTCCGGGGTCACCCGGCGACCGGTCACCTGGAACGAGGAGGACGTGACCTCGGAGCCGTCGGCCGAGAAGACCAGGTGGCCCTCGGCCGGCAGGCCGGCCGTATCGGCCAGGTCTTGGTAGAGCCCGGACCAGCGGAGCGTGTCGCCGTCGAGCACCGAGGCGGGCACCCGGTGCCCGCCGACGTACAGGGCACCGTCGTGCACGGCGGCGTGGGCGGTGCGGCCGTCGCCCTCGAGCAGGTAGATCCCGGCCGCCGGGCGCCGGGCCCAGGTTCCGATCGCGCCGTAGCAGGTGCCGCCGTAGCCGGCCGAGCCGGTGACGATGCCGCCGTCGAAGTCGTAGGCGAACTCCGACATCTTCGACAACAGGGCGTACGGGAAGAACTCGGCACCCGGGCCGGAGGGCGCCTTCGTGCCGCCGACCAGGGCGAACCCGAGCTTCAGGCGCTGCGTCAGGTAGCCGCTGTAGGTGAAGGCGTCCGGCTTCCACTCGCGACCGCTGCCCGTGTCCTTGAACGAGGCGATGAAGGTGTAGACCTTCTCGTCGCCGATGATCTCCTCGCCGTTGACGCCGTAGGTGAATTCGAGCACCGGCTCCGTGGTCCACGTCGCGTTGCGCCACCGGTCGGACTCGGTATCCCAGGTGATGGTCGCGTTGTCGCCGGCCAGGTAGGCGGCGTCCTTGGCGACCCGCACGGTGTAGCGCTGCGGCGGGACCTCATACTCGACCGAGTAGGCGTTCCCGCCGATGCTCAGGATGCCGAAGGCGCGCAGCCGCGAGTGGGTCAGCCGCAGGTGCCCGCGGTAGCCGCGCGTGCCGTCGGAGGCGGTGAAGTCAAGCTCTTCGAAGTGCTTGTCCCAGCGGAGGTTCCGGCCGAGCACCGGGTACGGGCCAACGTAGAACTGGTCGCGGGCCGGGTTGGAGTGGTCGGGGGTCACCAGGGTCAGCGTCCCGGGGACGTCGGCCACGTCAGATCCGGGGGTGTCGAGCACCGGCTCGGCGATCTTGAGTACGAAGGTACGCGCGTGCGGGTAGAGCGCCTTGACCTGCTCGTCGCGGGCGCCCTTCACGACGCGCCGCTCCTTCTGCAGCACGGTGATGCGGGCGTCCCAAGCCGCCGCGGTTGCGCTGTTGTGGTTCAAGCACCTGCTCCTCTCAGGAATACGTCCGTGAACTCCCATGGTCCGGCCTGACGGCACCGCCGCGACAGCAGCGCTAACCTAAGGCGCGGATAATGGGGCACTCCTTCTGCTGCGCTAATACGAATACCGTCGGATAACTGAATCATGAGGCGTAGCACGTCGCCGCCGCGAGCGCGTCCCTGCGGTATGCCGTCATTGTCGAGCTGTTCGCACTTGAGGCTTTCGCCCTGCGCGGGTGCCGTCGCGTTCCCGGCATATTCCACGTGATAAATGCACATGTCGGACATTCTTGTCATCTCAGTTAATGCGAGCGCAATGGCGGGAAGCCGCCCGCCAACTGTCTCCTCACCCTGCGTACAACAATAGCCAGCCGACGGGATCCCAGGCATGCGGCGCACCAAATCATCTGGCAGCTCAGCAATTTTGTGAGTCCGAAAAACTCAATATCTAGAGAAAGGGTCAAATAGATTCAAAGGCAGGATCAACCCCTCTTCGCTCACCGGACCTGGTCACTGTTGTTCTAGGAGAATCAAGATGGCCAATGGCCTGGAGGTGATCGCGCGCGGCCCAGCTCCGCCCGGCGGCGGTACCGCTGGAGCGGCGAGGCGGAGTGCTGCGACGGCGGCAGCAAACGGTACGGTCTGCCTGTCGAGCGCTGAGGTAAAGGAGCCGTGATGACCGTTACGTCCGATGACCTGGTCTGGGCGATCGTCGCGGTCGGCGCGTTCACCGTCCACCTGCTGACCGTGCTCCGCGCGGTCACCCGGCCGAACCGCGCGCCGGCCTCGCGGGTGGCCTGGGTCGCGGTGATCATGTGCCTGCCGGTCATCGGGGTAGTGGCCTACCTGCTCCTCGGCGAGACCAGCATCGGCCGCCAGCGGGTCCGCCGGCTGCACGAGGCCGAGCGGCGCCTGGCCGCGCCCGCCGGGGCGGGCACCGAGCCGGGCGACCCGGTCGCCGCGAGCGTCTCGGGCCTGTGCCGCTCGGTCAACGGCTTCGGCCCGACCCCGGGCAACCGCGTCGTGCTGCTGGGCGACCCGGCGGCGTCCCCGGCCGAGCCGGCCCGCGACTGCGACCGTGCGATCGAGGGGCTGGTCGAGGCGATCGAGGCCGCGGCCGAGCACGTCCACGTGAGCTTCTACATCTGGCTCGATGACGGCAACGGCGGGCGGGTCGCCGACGCGATCAGCGCGGCCGCGCGGCGGGGCGTGGCCTGCCGGGTCATGGCCGACGCGCTCGGGTCGCGCGACTTCATCCGCGGCCCCCGCTGGCGCCAGCTGCGCGAGGCCGGCGCCCAGCTGGTCGCCTCCCTGGAGGACATCCCGCGCCTTGGCCGCTTCGCGGTCGGCCGGGTCGACCTGCGCAACCACCGCAAGCTGGTCGTCATCGACAACCGGATCGCGTTCATCGGCAGCCAGAACTGCGCCGACCCGCAGTTCCGGGTCAAGGCGAAGTACGCGCCCTGGATCGACGTCCTGCTGCGCTGCGAGGGGCCGGTCGTGCGGCAGGCGCAGCACCTCTTCCTCGGCACCTGGATCGCCGAGTCCGGCGAGACCGGCGAGGACCTCTACGGGCTGCCCGCGGCGGCACCGGAGCCGGAGCGGCACGACGACGGCGTGGTCGCGCAGATGTACGGCACCGGGCCGGCCACGCCCGGCAACCCGATGTCCGACTCCTTCGTCAGCGCCCTGTACGCCGCCGAGCACGAGCTGATCATCACCACGCCGTACTTCGTGCCCGACCAGGCGCTGCTCAGGGCCCTGTGCGCCGCGCCGCGGCGCGGCGCGGCGACGACCCTCGTCGTGCCCGCGCGCATCGACTCCCCGCTCGTCGCGGCCGCCTGCCGCAGCGCCTACCCGGACCTGGTCAGGTGCGGCGTGCGCCTCTTCGAGTACCCGCTGGGCTTGCTGCACACCAAGACAGTCACCGTCGACGGCCGGATCACCCTGGCCGGCTCGGCCAACATGGACCGGCGCAGCCTGGAACTCAACTTCGAGAACAACCTGCTCGTGCTCGACCCCGGCCTCACCGCGACGATCCGCGACCGCCAGCTCGGCTACCTCTCCCAGTCGACCATCGTCAAGGCCGAGACGGTCGAGGACTGGCCGTTCCGGGTCCGGCTGGTCGACAACGTGATCGCAATGGCCTCCCCCCTGCTCTGACTGGCCCGCCCGGCCGACCCGGGCCAGCCGGCTAGCTGGTCGCCTCGATGGACTCTTCTAGGATGTCGAGGCCCTTGGCCAGGTCTTCGTCGGTGATGGTGAGTGGCGGCGCGATGCGGAAGATGCTCGCGCCGGCGCCTGGCAGTTGCACGATGTTCATGTGCAGGCCGCGCTCGAGGCAGTTCGCGGTTACCCTTGCGCCCAGGCCGGGGGCGGGCTGCCGGGTTGCCTTGCTGGTGACTAGCTCGATGCCCTGGAGCAGGCCGCGGCCGCGGACGTCCCCGACGATCTCGTGCCTTGACCTCATGCCTGCGAAGCGGTCGGCCATCACCTGGCCGAGAGCCCCGGCGCGGGCGACCAGCCCGTCGCGCTCGATGACGGCCAGGACGGTACGGGCGACCGCCGCCGCGAACGGGTCGGAGACATGGGTGGTGTAGAAGAGGTAGCCGCGCTCATAGCAGGCCTCCTCGATCTCGGCCGAGGTGACCACCATCGCGACCGGGAGGCCGGCGCCGAGCGTCTTAGACAGCGTGAGGATGTCAGGGGCGACGCCGTCGCGCTCGAAGGCGAACATCTGGCCGGTGCGGCCGAGACCGGTCTGCGCCTCGTCGAGGATGAGGAGCATGCCACGCTCGGCGCACATCTGCTTGAGCTTCCTGAAGTAGCCCGGCGGCGGCTCGATGACGCCCCCGGAGGACAGGATCGGCTCGACCAGCACGGCGGCCAGGCTGCCCGCCGACTGCGCGTCGATCATCGCGAACCCGTAGGCCAGCTCGCCTTCCCAGTCGTAGCTGCCGTCCGGCTTCCGGAACGGCGAGCGGTAGGCGTTCGGCGTGGGAAGCGCGAAGCTGCCGGGCATGTGCGGGCCGTAGCCAGCCCGGCCGGCCGCGTACGTGGCCGAGGCGGCGGCCGACGTCATCCCGTGCCACGACAGGTCGAACGAGACCACTTCGTACTTGCCCGTCGCCAGCTTCGCCATCTTGAGCGCCGCCTCGTTCGACTCTGCCCCGGTGCTCAGCAGCTGGATCTTGCTGAGGCCGGGCGGGAGCGTCGCGGCGACGCACTCGGCCAGCTCGACCAGCGGAGGGCTGATCATGCCGCTGTAAATGTGGTCAAGGGTCGCGATGGAGCGGGCGACCGTCGCGACGATGTCCGGGTGCGAGTGCCCGAGGATGGCGCTCATCTGGCCGGACGTGAAGTCCAGGATCGCCTTGCCGTCCGTGTCGTACACGTACGAGCCCGCGGCGCGCTCGATGACCCGTGAGTGGAAGCGGCCGGCGTACCTGATCAGGTGCTTATCGGCCGCTTGCCAGGTCTGCCCGTCGCTCATGGCCCTGACGCTATCAATCGCGCGTCAGGGCAGGTGCTTGTACTGCGGCTCGGGATCCTGAACCCGGGCGCCGGAATCTAGGACACTGCCGCGCCGCATCGGCAGCCTGGCAATCCCTACTAGGCTGAGCCCGCGGTTGACCGACCGCTCGACCAAGGAGGCCCTGGTGCGTCAGGATCCCGACCCCGCCATCGTCAGCGAGCGGGACGCCCTCGGGCAGTACCTCGACTACCAGCGGGAGACGATCCTGCTGCTCACCGAGGGGCTCGACAAGGAGCAGCTGGCCAGGAAGATCCCGACCTCGGGCCTGACGCTGGCCGGCCTGCTCTATCACCTGGCGCTGGTCGAGGAGGCGTGGTCCGAAGAGGACTTCCTCGGCCTCCCGGCGCGCGAAGACTGGCAGGGGGTCGACTGGAAGGCCGACCCCGACTACGAGTTCCGCACGGCGGCGGACAAGCAGCCCGACTGGCTGCGGCGCCGCTACCGGGACGCCTGCGACCGGTCCCGGCAGGTGGCGGCCAGCGCGGGCAGCCTGGACGCGCTCTCGGTCTCGACCCGGATCGGCGGCAAGCCGTTCACCCTGCGCTGGATGCTGCTGCACCTGATCGAGGAGACCGCCAGGCACGCCGGGCACGCCGACCTGCTCCGCGAGGCGGTCGACGGCACCACTGGCCTCTGAGGCACCAATGGTGAGCACTCCTGCGGTATTTTGTCGCTCCTAGACATGACCGATTTATCGAATTAAAGGTTAAGCCCGGACTAGGCTGGGCCCGTGCAAGACCAAGGTGCTGGCCGGCCGCCTGGGGCCGTCGCCATCCGGGGCCGCCGTCACGCGGGCGCCCTGGTGTTCGCGTTCCTCATCGCCCTGTGGGTGCTGGCCCTCGCCGTGTCGGAGGGCTCCCAGTCCACTACGGCCGGGCGAATCGAGTCCGGCGTCATGTTCGGGCTGTTCATCGTGCTCAGCGCGGGCGGCTGGTGGAGCGTCAGCCAGCGGCGGCCGCGCCTGGAGGTGGGCCGGGACGCGATCGTCTCGCGCACCGGGAAGAAGGGCGCGCCGTTCACGCTGTCCCGCGACCCGGGCGACACGCTGCGCATCCTGCCCCAGTTCCGGCTGTACGGGCGGGTCAGGTCGCCGCGGCTGATCTTCCTCGGCCGCGGCGGCTTCATCCTGCTCCGCGGGTTCCGGCTGGACCAGGTCCAGCGGGTGTGCGAAGCGCAGGGATGGCGGTTCGACGGCAACCCGGCGCTGGCGGCCCGGGACGTGCAGCACTGGCTGCATCGCGGTCAGTCGATCGAGGCGGTGCAGCTGCTGCAGCTGTTCGGCCCGTTCCCCGAGGCGGTCGCCGACGGCGAGCCGAACACCGCGCTGGAAGCGGCGGTCTTCGAGGACATCGGCGACAAGCTGCTGCGCGGCAGCAGGGCCAACGCCAGGGCCGCCTACCGGCAGGCGGCCGCCGCGCAGCGCGCCTTCGCCGCCGCCGCGCGGACCCCGGCCGCGGGTGAGGCACGGACCGCCGAGGCGTACCGGATCGACAGCAAGGCCCAGGCGTAGGACCCAAGCGTAGGACAAGGCCCCGTTGGCTGGCGTTAGACTCCCGCTTCCCGCCCGTAACATGACAGCAACCCCAGCTGGGCATGCTTTGCCCGTGGGGGAATCGCCGGAAGACTGGCGCGGGCACGTGATCGTCTGCGGGCTGCCCGGCGTCGGCCTGCGCATCGTCGAGCAGCTCGCGCTGTCCGGCGTGCCCGCGGTGGTCGTCGACGACAACCCCGCCCCGGGCCTTGCCCGGATGGTCGGCACCTGGGGCGTGCCGCTGATCACCGGGCCGACGCGGGCCGAGGAGACCCTGACCGCGGCGGGGCTGGCGGGCGCGGTGGCGGTGATCTGCGCCCAGGAAAATGACCTGTCGGCGCTGGAGACCGCGCTCCTCACCCGGCGGCTAAGGGCCGAGGTACGGGTGATCGCCCAGCTCACCAACCCGGCCGTCGGGCGGGCGGTGCGGGAGGCCGGCGTCCGGGTGCTCGACGTGGCCGGCCTGTCCGCCCCTTCGGTGGTGGAGGTCTGCCTGGACGAGGGCGTGCAGGAGATGTCCCTGTCGGGGATGCGGTTCCTGGCCGCCCGCGCCACCGCCCCGCGCCCGGCCACGCTGCGTACCCTGTACGGGGCGCTCGCCCCGGTCGCGGTGGTGCCGCGCGACGGCGACGTGCTGGTTGCCCCCGGCCGGGACACCACCGTCCACGTCGGGGACGAGGTCACGCTGATCGGCACGCCCGACGAGCTCGCCGCCGCCTCCGTCATCGACCATCCGGAGGAGATCCGCCGCCTCACCGCGACCGGCAACGGAACGGGGGGCGCTGGCTCCGGTTCGCCCGGCGGCGCGTCCTATGGGGTGCTCGGCGTGCTCGCCCCCGACGAGCCGGGCGACGGCCTGCCCGGCAACGGCGTGGCCGGGCGGACGGGGCGGGCGCTGCGCGACCTGGCCGTGTCGCTCGCCCGGGCGGCCGACCGGCGCATCGCGATCGCGCTCGGCGCGCTGCTGTTCGTGCTGGTCACCGCCACCCTGGTGCTGCGCTTCACCTACCGCTTCGCCGGCCCCGGGCACCGGATCTCGCTGCTCGACGCGGCCTACTTCACCGTCGAGACGGTGACCACGGTCGGGTACGGCGACTTCTCGTTCCGCGACGAGCCGGACTGGCTGGTCGCGTTCGCGATCGTGCTGATGATGACCGGCGCGCTGTTTGTCGCGGTGTTCTTCGCGCTGGTCACCAACATGCTGGTGAGCCGCCGGATCGAGGAGTCGCTGGGCCGGGCGAAGATCACCGGGCTGCGCGGCCACGTGCTGGTGATCGGCGTCGGCGCGGTCGGCCTGCGGGTGGTGCGGCAGCTGCACGCGGCCGGCCGGGACGTCGTGGTGATCGAGAAGGACGAGCACAACCGGCACCTCGGCCAGCTGCGCGCGCTCGGCATCCCGGTGCTGATCGCCGACGCCACCCTGCCCGAGGTGCTGGCGGACGCCAAGCTGGCCCATGCGTCCGCCGTCGCCGTGCTGACCAGCGACGACCTGGCCAACCTGGAGACCGGCCTGGCGGTCAGGGACCAGCTCGGCACCCGCTGGCGGGACACCCCGGTGGTGCTGCGGATCTTCGACCCGCAGCTGGCGCACTCGGTCAAGGAGACGTTCGGGTTCCGGAACGTGCGCTCTACCGCCGCGCTCGCCGCTCCCTGGTTCGTCGGCGCCGCCCTCGGCCTTGAGGTGCTCTCCACCTTCTACGCCGGCGACGAGCCGCTGCTGGTGGCCCGGCTGACGGTCACCCCCGGTGGCGGCCTGCATGGGCTGCGGATGGACGAGCTGACGGCCCGCACCCGGGTGCTGGCGCTGCGCCGGGCGGCCGACCGGGCCGTCCTCGAGCACCCGCCGCGCCGGTCGACCCGCTTCCAGCCGGCCGACGAGGCCTACCTGATCGGCCCCTACGACGAGCTGCTGACGGTGCTGCGCCGGGACCGCCCGTCGCCCGGTGCCAGCGACGCGCCGGCCGGGGCCGAGCCCGGCGGTTCCGCTACGCCCGCGCCGTAGCGGCTCGGCGCGGTTGACGCGGGCGCGACCCGCGACGTCAGCCGGCGGTGATCGGCGTCGCGAAGCCGCTGGTGTGCCAGGTCTGGCCGTCCTCGGTAATCGCGAACGCGTGGTAGCCGTCAAGCGCTTCGGTCCAGGCGCGGGCGCGGTCCGGGCCCATCGCGAAGGCGGCGGTGGCGAACGCGTCCGCCAGTGCCAGGCTCGGGCCGGTGACCGTGATGCTGGCCAGGCCGGCCGCCGGGCGGCCGGCCAGCGGGTCGACGATGTGCGCGCCGCGCTCGGCGGTGCCCGAGGTGGCGACGCCGCAGTCGACCGCGTCCACCACCAGCGCCAGCTGGCCGGCCCGGAACGGGTCGGCGATGCCCACCCGCCAGGGCACGGTAGCGGCCGCACCGGCGCCGGCCAGCGGGCGGCCGCCCGCGCACTGCACGTCGCCGCCGCCGTTGACCAGGTGGCTGACCGAGCCGGCGGCGGACAAGATCGCCGCGGCCCGTTCCACCGCCCAGCCCTTCACGTAGCCGGTCGGGTCGTACCGGCCCGACGGCCGGTCGGTGAAGTAGCCGCCGGACAGCTCGGCCACGAACGCGCACGCGTCGGCCACCTCGGCCAGCTCGGGTGCGCATCCGTCGAGCGTCACCGCGCCGTCCGCCAGCCGGGTCACGTCGCTGTCGGGCCGGTACGGCGAGAAGACCCGGTCCACCCAGTGCAGCCACTCAACCGCCGCGCGCAGTGACCCGTCCTGCTCGGCGGTGACAGGGACGTCGAAGGAGACGACCGTCCCCATCACCGGCTCGGCGTGCCGCACGCGGGCGGGCGCGCTTGCCGTCTCGATTGCCACTTCGGGCCCCATTCTGCCGCGCAAGTCCAGGTATCGAATATAGCCGGGCACCCGGTAACCCGGGCCTGGTGCGGACCAGCCCGGGCGGCCACGCACCGGCAGTTCCGTCCCGGTCGCGGGCCGCCCGTGAGGCGGGCTACGCGAGGAAGATGCTGCCGCCGCTGACGTTGATCTGCTTGGCCGGCAGCGGCGAGGGAGCGGGCCCGGCGACGACCGCCCCGGTGGTGATGTTGTACTGGCTGCCGTGGCAGGGGCAGTCGATGGTGCCGTTGCTGACCTGGCTGACGGTGCAGCCCAGGTGCGTGCAGATCGCGCTAACGCCTTGAACTCCCCGGCCGACGGCTGGGTGACCACCACCTTCTGCCCGGCGAAGATCTTGCCGCTGCCGACCGGGATCGCGCTGGTCGCCGCCAGCGCGTCGGCCGCCGCGCTGGCGGGGGCACTGCTCGCGGGGGCACTGCTCGCGGCGGCACTGCTCGCGGCGGCACTGCTCGGGCCGGCCGCGGGCGAGGTCGTCCCCGCTGCGGGGGTGCTGGCCGCGGGCGTGCTGCCGCTCGCGCCGCAGGCGGTGACCGCGCCCGCCAGACCGAGCAGGCCGACTCCGGCCAGCATGGTGCGGCGGGTGGCCGCGCCGCCCGGCACCGACGTCTCGGCCTGTGCTTCCTGTGTCATAGCTGCTCCTATTCACATTTCTGCGGCCGCTGATGCGGATGAGGAAACTGCGCTGACTCTTTCAGTACTGAATACGGGATGTGAGCCCTTGCGGTTCAGTCACCGGATATTCAGAGCCTTCTCTCAGGCCGGGTGCCGCCAGTTCGCCGCAGGCAGCCACGATAGCGGAGAGTGACCACATCGCGCTCGCAGCCGGTCATCCGGAAAGAGATTTCGGCTCACCCAAAAGGATTCATCCTTCGAATAATCGCCTTTACCTGCAATAACGAACCCAATGTGACTAGATGGACAGATAACTCTTACCATAAAGAAACACCCATATGTCCTTACAGAGGGTATCCAAGAGTACCCGGAGGGCCATAATCTGTGCACAGCGGGCATCACGGATGGGACACGGACAAATGCTGAGAGTTATCAAGGCTGACGGGTGGCGAGCGCGGCCGGTGGTCGCGGGCCCCGCCCGCCCTGGCCCTGGCTACCCCGGCGAGTGCGTGATCATCCGGTCGGCCAGCGGTGGACTCGCGGGGGGACAACCAAGCGTCCCCTCCGAGAGCCAGCCCGGTGACCAGGCAACGAGTCACCCGGCGGGCGACGAGGACTGCAGGCGGAGCGGTAGGGACCAGCGGCCGGACGGCAGCGGCCCGTCGTCCGGAGCGCAGGCGCTCCGCCTGCACCTCGTCATGATCCCCCCAGGCACCCGCAGCCTGCCGCACTTCCACCACGGCCGCGAGACGGCGGTCTACCTGGTGAGCGGCGAGGCCGAGCTCTGGCACGGCCACGGCCTCGCCCGGCGGGCGCTGCTCCGGGCAGGCGACTTCATCTACGTGCCGCCCGGCGCGCCGCACCTGACGGTGAACCGGGGCGACGTGACCTCGATCGCGGTCGTGGCCCGCACCGAGGCCGGCGGACAGCCCAGCGACCCGGCGCACGGGGACCAGGCCCTTGGGGACCAGGCCCACGGCGACCAGGCCGGCCAGGTCACCGTCGAACTCCCCCGGCACCTGGCCGCACTGCGCGACGTCCCGGTCGGCGGCGCCGCATGAGCTTTCCCCTCCCCCGCGTGTGCCTCCCGCGGG
>Ga0265338_10005050_pt1 | contig 17414 bp, 16 predicted proteins | sample 42126metaG_FD_193579 | JGI IMG/M metagenome (GOLD analysis project Ga0265338, IMG submission 193579) | Rhizosphere microbial communities from Carex aquatilis grown in University of Washington, Seatle, WA, United States - 4-21-26 metaG | ecosystem: Host-associated > Plants > Roots > Rhizosphere... | reverse complement strand
ATAAATAGGAGAAAAAACACGCGGATATTTTTCGAGAGATTTAGATAACGTCGCGCCATCTTCCACATCAGAAATAATGTTTTGTACGACGGCCTGCATTGCACTGTTTTGTGTCTGATTTTTCAAGATATTCAATGCTTGGACCAACGTAAGTCCTGAGGTTATCATAGAGGCTAGTTGTCTGGTAAAAAAGATAACGTCTGAGGATTTTGTCCTGAATAGGAAGGGCAAGTACCGTGCCAAACCTGTCTGTGTTTCCGGCATGATTTTTACCGGAATAAATTGATGGTTGCGTAAATAGAGAACTGCTTCTTTGACATCTTTTGCGTCAATTAGCCCGCGGACTGTTTTACCATCGTGCGTTACTGCTCTGTAATAGAATCTCATACATATTTTTATCCAACAAGACGCGCGAGTTCATTCTCCCGCATCGCATATGATTTCGCGTCATCAAGAGTAACAATACCTTCTTTCACTAATCTGGCAAGAGACTCATCAATAGTAATCATCCCCAAATCTTTTGATGTCTGAATCACCGAATCGATAAGATGGGTTTTGCCGTCACGGATATTTGCAGCAACAGCCGGTGTCCCGATAAGGACTTCAACAGCGGGGATACGTCCGCCGCCAATTTTATTAACGAGCCGCTGGGAAATAATACCTTTGAGCGTAGAAGCAAGCTGGATGCGGACCTGCGGTCTTTGGTCTGCAGGGAAGGCGTCAACAAGACGATCAATACTTTGCGCTGCAGAATTAGTATGAAGGGTCGAGAGCACCAAATGTCCGGTTTCTGCAAGAGTAATTGCCGCCGCCATTGTCTCAGGATCACGCATTTCGCCGATAAGTACGACATCAGGATCTTCACGAAGCGATGATCGCAATGCAAGCCCCCATGAATGGGTATCAATGCCCATTTCACGCTGAGAAATGATAGAGTTACCTTTCGGATAAATATACTCGATAGGATCCTCGATCGTCAAAATGTGGCAAGATTTGCTCTGGTTAATTTCATTGATTATCGCAGCGAGAGTACTTGATTTTCCATGACCTGTCGGACCGGTGACTAGAATAAAACCTTGCTTCATCTTTGCAAAATCATGGCATACTTTGGGAAGACTTAACTCTTCCAATGACCGTATATTTGGCGCGAGAAACCGGAAGGCGGCAGCAATACTATTTTTCTCAAAAAACGCGTTAATACGAAACCGTCCGACTTCGGCGGGTGTCTTGCCGTGAAACCCGAAGGAAAAATCAAGTTCTTTGTTGGTCAAAAGCAATTCCTTTTGCTCTGGAGTCAGAAGAGAAAAAATCATCGTTTCAAGATCGACTGCTTTCAGGGCTGGATAAGTTGTGAGAAATCTCAGTTGACCGTCAATACGAAAGGTTGGTGGAATACCTACCATCAAATGCAAATCTGAGGCTCTGTTCTTTATTGTTAATGAAAATAATTCCTGAATATCCATATTGTTAGGGACTAGGGAACGGGGAACAGAGAATCGGAAACAACTACTATTCCCTGATCCCAACTCCCTGATTCCTAACTCCTACTCTTGCGCTACGCGCAGTACTTCTTCCATAGTAGTCTCTCCTGCCAAAACTTTCAAGTAGCCATCTTGTTTCATAGTAATCATCCCTTCCACAATAGCCAGATCTTCAATTTCCTGTTCACTTGCTTCCTTAAGCAGAAGATTGCTGATTTTTTCAGATGCAATAAGCACTTCATAAATCCCAAGTCTTCCCATATAGCCAAGATTTCCGCATTCCTGACATCCCTTACCACGATAGAATTTGCCATCATTTTTTGCGGGGAATAGATTTCCAAGCACTTGTCTCACCTCATTCATCAGCTGTATCGGCGGAGCATAGGATTCTTTGCAATGAACGCAAATCTTCCGGACAATACGCTGTCCAACAATGGCATTAACTGTCGATCCGAGAAGGAAACCTTCAGCACCCAGGTCGACAAGACGGGGCAGTGTACCGGCAGCGCGAGAAGTATGTAATGTCGAGAAAACCAAATGTCCGGTAAGCGCCGCCTGAATAGCAAGATCTGTCGTCTCTTTATCACGAATTTCACCAACCAGAATAATGTTTGGATCCTGACGGAGAAATGAACGCAATCCTTCAGCAAAGGTAAGCCCCACACCAGGGTTAATCTGTACCTGATTGATGCCAGCAATTTCATACTCCACAGGATCTTCAAGAGAGACAATATTGACCCGTGTTGTATTAAGCCGTGAGAGTACAGCATAGAGGGTCGTGGTTTTCCCAGAGCCGGTTGGGCCACAAACAAGGATAATACCATGAGGTCTGAGAATTGCCGTTTCCAGTCTTTTGAGTGGCATGCCATTCAAGCCCAAATCTTGTAGGGTTGGAATACCGCCGGATTTGTAAAGAAGACGCATAGCAATCTTTTCGCCCTGGACTGTTGGAAGAATAGAGACACGAATATCGATCTCTTGATTATTGATCTTGAAATTAAATCGTCCATCTTGCGGTATTCGATGCTCGTCAATTTTTAATTCTGCCAAAATTTTGATACGCGAGATCAATGAATCCGCGACATTTTTTGGAAGGCTCAACTTATCATAAAGAATGCCATCAATCCGGTACCGCACACGCAACTTGTCTACAAGTGGCTCAATATGCACATCTGAAGCATGGCTATTGGTCGCATATTCAAGAATCGTTGAGACAATCTTGGCAATCGGCGCTTCTTTAATAATTTGTGAAATCTGTGTACTGTCGATTGTGCGTTTCTGGGAAAATTCTTCTGTCTCTTTGATCGCTTCACCAACTTCGCTAACAAGCTCTTGCTGATATTGCTGATCAATCGCTGCTTTGACATCCTCAGGTGCGGCGGCGAAAGATTTGATAAGAAGTCCTGTCTTTTGCCGGATAAACCCAAGCGCATCAAGATCTACCGGATTTGCCATCGCGACAGAAAGCGTCTTTGTCGCATCATCATACGCAAAAGGAATCAGTGAAAATCGTTCAACAACCGACCGGGGAAGAAGATTAAGTGCCTGAGGAGAGAAAGAGACGGTTGAGAGAGCAATATAGGGAATTCCCAACATCCGTGCCTGCTCTTCAGCAATTTTTGCAGGAGAAACAATATTCAGAGATTTGAGAACATCAACAGCGGATTGCCCTGCAGTAGCGCTCTTCATCTTAATCTGTTGATATTGTTCGTTGGAAATTACTCGTTCATTTAACAGAACATCAAGGAGCGACATATCACCGGATTGATCGGCGCTAGTAGAAATTGGTGATGCAGATAAATCGGGCATTACTATTATAGTAAAAAATAACCCGAGGCAAGTCAAGGAAATTGTGTATAATAATCTCATTCATGGTCAGCTTTATCGTTATTGCCAAAGAAAAAGAGAAACGCGAGGAATATATCAAAGACTACGCACAGCAACACGCAATCAACGCTTTTGACATTACACGCGTTGAAAAAGAGCTTGATACCAAATCAACAACCAAAAGCATCGGCATTGAGACGATCAAATTGATGCAAAAAAATTTATATCTCAAACCGATGAAAAGTGAGAACAAACTCATTGTTCTGGAAGACGCACAACTCTTAACGCCAGAAGCACAAAATGCGCTCCTGAAAGTTCTTGAAGAACCGCCGGCACATACGCATATCATTTTGGGAACGGAAACAAAAGAAGCACTTCTTCCGACAATTCTTTCCCGATGTCAAATTATCGAACTAAAAACTGAAGAGAAAAAACTCTCTGAAAAGACAAGAGAGGAGCTCACTTCATTTGTTGCAAGTCTTCCGGAACTGAGCGTTGGCGAGCGATTCAAACGAGCAGAACAATTGGCAAAAGACAAAGAAAAAGCAATTGAATGGATTGAGAATCTCATCCTTATACTCCGAGAAAAACTCCTATCCTGTCATTCTGAGCGAAGCATTAGCGGAGTCGAAGCATCTCATACCATACAATTACAAAACCAGCAAAATGGCAAAAGATCCCTCCACTTCGGTCGGGATGACAATTATTTGATATATATAAAACAGTTCCAATCTCTCCACACGCTCTTAAAAACTACCAATGTCAATCCAAGATTTGCGATAGAGCATACATTGCTGACAATACATCATTAAATTTATTTGAATGGAGGACGGGTGGCGGGGATTTTGTTCTTTATTTTTCTATTACATAGTATGTCTCAAACTACTGCACTTCGCTTTGCGCCACTCATCTTTGCTCTAACGCAAATCTTTCTTATTACAACGTTTAAAGCCACGGAAAAATACTTAGCAAAATAAGCGCTTGACATACTTTACATATACCCAAAAATGGATTATTATAAGGATATGAAACAGGCACAAACAAAAAGCTTAAAAAAAGTTTCTAAAGCACAACAAGAAAAAGAAAATCTTAAAATTCTAGGAAAATTTTTTAGGGAGAGCACTGCGATTATGGAAACCGCTATAGAAGAAAGTCATAAAAAATACCCCGATTTATTTAAATCTTCAAAAACCGACTAATATATGGATACCAAGGAAATTGTTGCTCTAACTGAGAAATGGCTTGAACAAATTAAACAAGTTACCGTCAACTATAATACTTCTGTTGCACAGCTCGATAAAGTACGACTGGATTATGAGAGACAAACAAAAAGTAAATTCAATATTCTTCTACCATATCTCATCCCTATTATTACTATAATTGTCCTGCTTTGTGTTTTTGTCATTGCGATCAAATTTGTTGGCTGCCCCAATCCGATTCACATAACTTTTCAAGATATTGAGCTTACACAAACATGTAAATAATACTATATGAAAATTCCCGTTAAAAAATTAAAAAATGGTTTTGCAATGCCCGTATATGGACTCGGCACCTGGCAAATGGGCGGCAGGCATAATCATGACCCACATAATGATGACCAAGCAGATATTAAGGCTATTCAAACTGCGCTTGAAAACGGCGTAACACATTTTGATACAGCGGAAATGTATGCAAACGGCTATGCTGAAACATTACTTGGAAAGGCCATTGCCCATTTCGACAGATCAAAATTACTTATTGCTTCCAAAGTAAGATTTGATTTTTCTTATGATGGTGTACTGAAAGCTGCTGAGGCAAGTTTAAAACGCTTAGGAATAGATTATTTGGATCTCTATTACACCCATGTCTGGACAAATAATGTACCGATAAAAGAAACAATGAGAGCAATGGACAAACTTGTTGATGAAGGATTAGTTAAACATATCGCCGTTAGCAATTATACTGCTGAAGAAATCGAAATGGCTCAGCAAGCTGCAAAACATAAAATAGTCGCTGCACAGTTGCACTACAATCTCAAAGTCCGTGAACCGGAACGGAAAGGCGTTTTAAAATATTGTCAGGAGAATGACATCATTCTTGTTGCGTGGAGACCGGTTCAAAAAGGTATGCTTCTTGAGAATGTACCTTCTGTCTTGCAAGAGATGGCTGAAAAATATGACAAAACCCCCTCACAAATTGCAATTAATTGGCTTATTTCTCAAAAGAATATTGTGACATTATCAAAGACAAGAAATCTTGAGCATCTTAAAGAGAACCTTGGCGCAACCGGCTGGGAAATGGACAAAGAAGATGTTGAAAAACTTCGTCGCGAATTCCCAGATCAAGAAGATATCTCCAATGTGGAGCCGCTGAAGTAAATTTCGTTGTGCTACAATAGTCCCCATGAATCCTCACCATGCGAACTTAGCCTTTAGAATGCGCCCTCAAACACTTGATGACTACGTCGGACAAGAACAACTCGTCGGGAAAAGCGGCATCATCCGCAAGATGATTGAGAATCAAACTGTCTCCTCAATGCTTTTTTGGGGACCTCCTGGATCCGGAAAAACAACTCTTGCATATCTGATCGCAAAAAGTGTCAAGGCAGATTTCCATGCACTTTCAGGTGTTACAAGCGGGAAAAAAGATCTGATGGAGATTGTTACTCAAGCACAAAAAAACAGTGTCATTCTGGGGAGGAGCAAAAGCGACGACTCCAGAATCTCAACAATGAATGATTCTGGGCAAGCCAGAAAGACAATATTATTTATCGACGAAATCCACCGCTGGAATAAAGCGCAACAAGACACCCTCTTACCTTATGTTGAAAACGGGACAATAATCTTAATTGGCGCAACTACAGAAAATCCGTCGTTTGAAATCATCAGTGCTTTGCTTTCACGATCTCGTATTTTTGTCCTCCAGAGTCTTGGTAAAAAAGAATTACAAACAATAATTCAAAAAGCTCTCACTGATAAAAAGAATGGGGTAGGGGAGTACAAAAAAAATATCAGCTCTGATGCTGAAGAGTTACTCATCCGTTTATCAGGAGGTGACGCAAGAATTATGCTGAATGCGCTAGAAATGGCAGTAACCACATACAAAGAAAAGGAAATCAAACCTGAAACGATTAAAGACATCTTCCAAACAAAATCCGCCGGACTCTATGATAAAAAGGCAGATGAACATTACAACATCATCTCCGCGTTTATTAAATCGATGAGAGCTTCTAACGTCGATGCCGCGCTCTATTATCTTGCAAGAATGATTGAAGGCGGAGAAGATCCGAAATTCATCGCAAGACGCATGGTGATCTTCGCGTCAGAGGATGTGGGCATGGCCCAACCTACAGCCATTGTCGTCGCCAATGAGGTGTTTAAAGCATGTGAGACGATTGGCTATCCCGAATGCGCGATAAACTTAGCTCATGGGACAGCATACCTCGCATTGGCAAAGAAATCACGAGCAGCAGTTGACGCATTTGCCCGCGCTCGGGAAGATGTTATCAATTTCCCAAACGAACCAGTACCGCTTCATCTCCGCAACGCACCGACAAAGCTGATGAAAGAACTCGGTTATGCCAAAGATTACAGCTGGCAGGAAGGAAACGTCGGAGCAAAAGAAGGGTTATCCTATCTGCCTGAGAAGTTGAAGGGAAGGAGATATTATGAGGAAGTTAAGAAATAAAAATTAACCAAATTAGTATGCCTAAATTAAATACTGAACAATTCAAAATTTTAAAACAATATAAAGACGAACAATGGGATTTACATAGCAACATTCATGATAGTTTAATACCATTAATTACAGAAGATATAAAACAAATTAGAGAACTTACTAAAGATATTGCAATTATAGCTGGAGCGATAGCTGCTTTCACAATTCCAGTAATAAATACACAGCTTATTTATACAAAACCACTTGCTTATTTAGCTCTTTTTTTGCTGTTTTCCACAATCATGTATGCTATTTATCATTTGAGCGATATCATACCTAAAGAATTAAACGGGCTTGTTAAGCAACAAACCGTTTATTCAAAAGTTGTCGTGGATAGTATAAATAGAATAAATAAGGTCTTTGAGGATGGAAATATAAATCATATAATTGATTTTGATAAAGAAAAAATACTTAAAGAACTAGATGAATTAAAAGAAGATATTAATCCAGATAAAAGTTTAGATGTTTTAAGAATTCTCTTGGGATCATCTATGATATTTATACTTTTATCCTTTTTTAATTATCAGCCTTTAATTGATTACCTAAATAGGATAATTTATTCAATACTTAATGTACATTAATATATGCGATGAATAATTCTACCTCCTCACAAATAACAACGCATTCGGGATATTGCGTCCCGGGCCGGCTTTGTAGCCACCGTACCAGAGTGCTGTTGAACCACCCTCATCCAAATTCATCGCATCATCCATTCCGAGTGCTTTCATCACCTTCGCAGAATCTCCCATGGTCGCGCCAAAAACCTCGCCGATAAACACGGTATTCCCCTTGTGAGCCACAAAACCCCGCGAGCCGACACTATTAAATTTCGGATCAGGACTATCAGAGTAGACGATACTCCCGCCGGAAACCAGCAAAGGATAATTTGAAATAACAGAATCAACACTCGTATCACGACCCCATTGTTCTGCCGCACCCACCACCCGCACACCGCCACTAAAGATAAACGCAGGATTGGTGCTATACACATTATTTGCTGAATTTATATAGTTCTTATTTTTATTCATCACAAGAAGATCAAAGGAATTCGTTTTTCCTCCACAACTTGGATAATCAGCAGGACAGAAGTAGGTACCATTAATACCAGCATAAGCGCCATTTCTCGCAACATAATCACCAAGAGCCATCACCGGACAATTATTACTGCAATCACCATCTGATGCCGTATCGACGATGACACGAGTCGAACCCAAATCTGCCGCGATAATATCAACAGTAAACGTCCCAGCATCAGTCTGTACTCTTTGTTGGCTGAATCCACTTCCCGGAGCAGCATTTGAAACAGGAGCTGTCGCAGATCCGGCGGGTGCACCGGCAGCGATTTGAGCCGCTTGTAGTTTGGCATTTACTGTCTGAATCTGTCCTGTAAGATCCGCAATTTCCGCGTCTGCTGTTGCATAATTCTGATTTGAAAGATTCTGCACAATCGTAATATAGAGTTTTTGCATAGCTGAAACGTCTTGCTTTTGCGCCTGCAAATCGAGCATCTGTTGATAAGCAGTTATTGAACCGCCATACGAAGTATGAATATGTTTAATTTCAGCCTGTAAATTCTGATTGATTTTATATTGATTCTGATTTTTCAAATCGAGGTATGCCTTTGTGGTGGATTCTAATTTGTTTCCCATAGAGTCGAGTTGAGAAGATAATTTATTTCCTCTTGCTAATGCTGAGCTAAACAATGCCTTTTCAGCGACAAATTGAACGCTTGCAATCAGAAAAAGTAAGAGAAGAAAAATAGTAAAAAGAACGAGTCCATCAAGAAGTTTATGTTTCTCGATATATTTAACAATGTGTCGTACCAACTTCTTCACTCTTTTATCATAAAAGAGTAGTTAAGCAAAACGCAAGGAGGGAAATTTTAGGCAGCATTAGCAAATGTATCCTCTTGATCTACAGAGTCTCCAGGGTTTGCTAACACATGTAGCTCTGTATTACCATCTGTTCTAAATCTCAATACATTATCGAACTCATCGAGATGAAGATGGACAGAAATAGGATCTGCTCCTTCGGTATTATGCTCAAGTATTAACCCATCTTTACCGCTCACAAGTTCTCTTTGTGTGTCAGGATCAAATCTTCTTGTGTTCGGATCAAATTTTGCAAATAACAAAGAATGCTCAGGTTCTTGATGATGGCGACCTGCGCTATATTGTTGCGTTTTAAAAGCTGCCCAAACATCGTTACTTCCAACTACAGAAAAGAGAAGAAAAACAGGTAAGTTTGCACCATATTCGGCAAAGGTTCTTTGTTGATCCATATAATCTGGAGCATCAAGACTAATATTTCCTACTTCTCTAATTATTTCATTTACCTTACTCTCCCAAGCCAGATCTATCTCTTCCTGAGAACGGTACGTTTGCCCTGGTATGCGTCGTGGATACATAGTCCTCCCTTCTGAGATGTCCTCTTGTGTTAACAGTCCGTAGTAATCAGAAGCACGGATAGTGCCACCCTGTTGTGCCAATCTCTCCTCACGTAATTCTTCTGCTCTTGCTGAAGGTGGATAATGACGTCCTGCAGCTCTATCATTTGGAGATAAGCTAGCAGCTAAATCAGAAGCACGGATAGTGTCACCTTGTTGTGCCAATCTCTCCTCACGTAATTCTTCTGCTCTTGCTGAAGGTGGATAATGACGTCCTGCAGCTCTATCATTTGGAGATAAGCTAGCAGCTAAATCAGAAGCACGGATAGTGTCACCTGATTCACTTGTTCTCCATATAGGTGGAGATAGCTGATCATTTTCTTGTCGGAAAACGCTTGGCCTAGCATGTCTTCCTGGTTCGACAGAAACAAAAGAATGGGCTATGCTCATCGCATGGTCAGATATTGTTCCGCGAGTTGGTGATCGATGCCTACCGCTCCGTTCGTGTCTTCCTCCTCTTACCTTAGTATCAGGTCGAGTGTGGTCTCTCTCACTTCTTTTTATAGTATCGGGTCTTGCAGAGACTGATTTTTCCATACTATATATATTAACAGAAATAGCCTCATTATGAAAATTTTAGTATTGTAATTATTTAAAGATTCCTCTAATCCAGTGTTATGAGCAAAGCAACAGAAAAGTAGTATAGGCTAGAAGTATAAAATATCACGAAGATCGAACTCTTCCTCTTCTATGCGTTCCTGCACCTTCTTGATGACGAGCGTAATACCTACGTCCAGGTCCACGCGAATCTCTATATTGATTGGTCTCACTATTGTCTCTTGGGCTTGATGGTGGACGAAGCATATTAGAGATACGTCTTACTAATGTACGACCTTCTATTGCAGGGGAAGTTGGGATATTTTGTCTCTGTGCTGCCTCTATAGCGTTTACAAGGATTGTCGAGGAACCAAACCTTTTAGCTGGATCATGGGCAAGTGCTATACCAAGAACATCACTGGTTGCCTTTGATATGCACTTTTTACCCTTTGGTATGCGCTTTTTTTTATCTTGTACCTGCTCTAATCTCTGCTTTAAAAAATCATTAAATATTGTTTCATCAAGATATTTAAAATAGATAGCCTGGTTATTCTCTCCTTTAAAAAACTCTTCGCCAGTGAGCATTTCAAAAGCGATAGCGCCTAATTGCCAGGTATTGAGTTTTCTGGTAATTTCTTTGCCTTCTTGTACCATCTCTGGACCTGCATAGGCGGGAGTTAATGGTTGCTTCCCGAATGGAAGGACGTGATGTTTTTTTTCATATCTTGCACCGTCAAAGTCTATTATGACCGGCCTGTCCATTATGACCTGATTATTATCATCTACTCGCATCTGGATATTATTGGGATTTAAATCTGTTGAGATGATAGGAGGCATACCATCTAATTGCTTACCATCTGGTCCTTCTCCTAATAATTCATCCACACCTCTTGCAATAGTTTTTAAAATACGAAGAGATTCATCAATAGTAAGACCTGAATTAGCCATTACCTTTCTCAACGTCCTCCCTTGAACATGTTCCATTGCTATGTAGGGAAATTCTCTGTCCTCCTGGCCGGGAACTTTTGTAGTGCCATATTCCCAATAAAAAGGTACAAACTTTGTGCGACTTGATGCAAGTCGTAACATCTCTGCATTATATTTATAATGAGGCTCCGCATCTTTTACCAGATTTTTTGCTAGTTTTATTATAATTGATCTAATTTCATTGTCCTCAGGAGTTTGTGCGGGTATTAACCATCCTGAAGTTCCAAAAACAGGTTCACCCCACACAACATTTTTACCAATTTCTCGCAGGTTGAATAGTTGTTTCCTATCATATAACACAGGGCTCAATTCTCTTACGTCACGATGTGTAGGTGTGGGAACTTCAACAGCAGTTTCACTCATAGGGAATTAGTAAAATCTTACTCTTTATCAATTTTTAAAGCAAGAATAAAATCATTCTCAGATAAACCACCAATTGCGTGAATCCACAGCGTCAAGCGAACTTTATTCCAATTATGGAGGAAAATATCCGGATGGTGTCCCTCTTCCTCGGAGATTTGGCTAACTTTGGAAACGAAATCCAGCGCTTCTTGAAAATTTTTGAATTTGTAATCATTCTCAATCTTTTTTTCATCTACATAATGCCAGCCAGAGAGTTCATTACGAAGATATGTGCTGTATTCATCGAGAGTCAGCGGTTTAACACCACCTTCATAGGGGACACATTTCTTTTTGGTAAGATTCCCAACAATCTGCATATTATGTTTAATAACACTTTAAAAAATCGCTGAAATTTACGTACGTGTCGTTGCATAATGTTTACCCTGGTGATATGCTGATTGTAGATAAAGTGCTCTTTTACCGATAGCCTAAGCAGGATAGAAAAAATTTATCATGCCACCATTGTCGGAAACAGAAAAAACAGAAGGACTAGCTCTGCCTATACAATAACAGCAACAGATGCTGTACTTCTCGAACCTGCACCCCTACCTTCCCATATACCCATTGCTCGTGCTGTATTCGACGCAGACGAACTAGCATCTTCACGCGCGAGACTTTTGGTAGCAAGTGTTGTGCCAAGCTATATGAGAGGCGATATTTTCGTAAAAGGCGTACCACAGTTTTCTCCAGAAGAGTGGGGTGATATTGTCGATGATGGAACACAATTTGTATCTGACGGGGTCGCAAATGCGCTTAATCATGGTGGGACACGAGGAGATATAATTCCTGTCGGCGTAGCAGTAGTAACAGCACGTGGTCGTAGAGGAAATCTTCTCTTTACCATTGGCGATAATGTCACGGGTATTGGAGAAAAATCTGGAGACGTAACTCATGGTCAAGGAGTAACAGTAATGAACGAATGTATGACTCGCATGAGATATGCATCGCCCGCCGTCATTCGAGGTCCCTTAGAAAGATCATCGAGGATTATAGTAGCTAAGGCAGTCTGGGGAGAACATGCTCCCGAAAATCCTACTCCTGTGTATAGGAGAGTTCCTCAAGCAAGAAGACACCCATAAATAAGCTATATTCTTATTCCTATTACTTATTTCTCCTTCTATTTTTCAATCTCCCAATACCTCTTCCGATAGGATCTAACAAATTACCTGCAAGAGCAGCTGCAGTAAATAATAGTACTTCTTTTGGTGCTCCTGTACCAACCATCACTCCTGTACCTGCACTTTCTACGAGTATAGGGATTCCTCGGGCAATAACGGCGATCTTTGACTCGTCAGCTGTCATCACTCGCATTGCTTTATCCGAAACTGCGCCAAGTCCTGCACCAACTGCCGTAGTTACTACTTGAAATCCTACACCATGCGAGTAATGCTCAATCACTGCACCAGCACCAACACCGCCTACAACCGTTCCTGCTACCGCAGCCCTCCTTGCTCCTTTTTTTATATTCTGCCATCTTTTTTCTATTGCCCCTCCCATAGTAATTTATATTACTATACTATAACACCTTTTATAAATATGTCAAAAAAATGCGAAAATGCAGTAAGTATTATGGGCGCTTGAAATTCTCGAACCGTTTCCCTATAATAGGTTAACCAATGGCTAATACGAATTCCTCAGATTATTCTGCACAACAGATCCAGGTACTTGAAGGACTTGAACCAGTAAGAAAACGACCAGGTATGTACATCGGATCAACCGATGTCTACGGTTTGCATGAGACATTGCGAGAAATCATCGATAATAGTGTCGATGAAGCACTTGCAAGTTTTGCTCAGAATGTCTGGATTACTTTGAACCCCGACGGTTCCGCAACGGTGTCTGACGACGGACGTGGTATTCCGACAGACATGCATCCAGTACACAAGAAATCAGCGCTGGAACTCGTGATGACGCAACTTCATGCCGGAGGGAAATTTGGTGGTTCTGCCTATAAAATCTCAGGAGGGCTTCATGGTGTCGGTGCATCTGTTGTGAATGCGCTTTCTGACTGGGTTTGGGTTGAAGTACGCAGAGGGAATAAAATAATACGGCAACGATATGAAAGAGGTATTGCAAAAACGCCTGTTGAAGAAGTAAAAGAAAGTCTCCAAAATGTTCCAGCAGTAGCAAAATTGCAAAGGGGAACAACGACATCTTTTTATCCTGATGTATCAATTTTTAAAGAGTTTATCAAGAAAAATGAAGAGGATGACAGTATTTCCTATGCATGGGATTTTGATTTTGTTAAAAAAATTATTCGTGAGCGTGCCTATCTCGTCCCGAAGCTTTATTTCCATTTTCTCGACAAACGCAAAGAAGAGATCAAAGAAGTCAATTTCTATTTTGAAGGGGGAATTGTCTCACTTGTTGAGAAGCTTAATGACAACAAAGAAGTTCTGCATAGACCGATCTATATCAACAAATCAGATGGCGATGTACAGGTGGAAGTTGCTGTGCAATATAACAATACCTACACCGAGAATGTCGAATCGTTTGTCAACGTTATCAATACCGTCAATGGTGGTACGCATCTCACCGGATTCCGCATGGCACTAACCCGCGCAATCAATGATTACGGCAAGAAAACCGGCGCGTTCAAAGCAGATTCCGATTCTTTCCTCGGCGATGACACCAAAGAAGGACTCACAGCAGTTGTCTTCATCAAAATGCCGCAGGATGCAATCCAATTTGAGGGACAGACCAAAGGAAAACTCGGCAATTCTGAAATTCAGTCTGTTGTAAATACGATTGTCAAAGAAGGGCTCACGACATATTTTGAAGAAAACCCCAACGACGGCAAACGGATTCTTGAAAAAATAAATCTCGCCGCCAAAGCCCGCCTTGCAGCAAAAGCCGCAAAAGAAGCAGTCATCAGAAAAGGTGCACTTGAAGGTTCAACCCTTCCGGGCAAACTCGCTGATTGCCAGGAGAAAAATCCTGCTGTTTCCGAATTGTATCTTGTTGAGGGAGACTCAGCGGGTGGATCAGCAAAACAAGGACGCGACCGTAAATTCCAGGCGATCTTGCCACTCCGTGGAAAAATTCTCAATACCGAGAGAGCACGGCTTGATAAGATGATTGAACATGAAGAAATAAAAAATCTTGTTATCGCACTCGGCAGTGGCATAGGGGATACAACCAATATCGACAAACTCCGTTATCACCGGATCATTATCATGACTGATGCTGATGTCGATGGCGAACACATTGAGACGCTTATCCTGACCTTTTTCTTCCGGCATCTGCCTGACATCGTAAAAAACGGCTATCTCTACGTCGCAATGCCGCCCTTATACAAAGTACAAAAAGGAAAAGAAATTCGTTACGCCTATAATGATATCGAAAAAGATGCAGCTTCCAAAGAAATGAAAGGCGCGGGCAATGTCACGATCCAGCGTTACAAGGGTCTTGGTGAAATGAATCCTGAACAATTGTGGGAGACGACTATGAATCCTGTCAACAGAATGCTCAAACAAATCTCAATTGGTGACGCAGAAGAAGCAGATGCAGTCTTTACAATGCTGATGGGAGACGAAGTACCACCACGCAAACATTTTATCCAGACAAATGCGATTACCGCAACGCTGGATATCTAATCCAGGGATTAGGAAGTAGGGAACAGGTAACAGATTATAAAATCTAATTTATAAAACCTGATCCCCATTCCCTGTTCCCTGAACTTTTGTGTTATAATGAGGTTATAAACGACTATGCCAGATTTTAATAAAATACTTACTCCAGGAAATGTAGAAGAAGGATTAATCAATACAATTGTTGATATCCCAGAAGGATCAACACTTAAAATAGAATACGATCGCGAACACGGTATATTCATTTTAGATCGTGTAGAGCCAAATGTCTTCCCAAAACCAGTGAATTACGGCTTCATTCCCGGAACAAAAGATACTGATGGAGACGAACTGGATGTTCTTATCGTCTGTCATGAACCAATCCCAACAGGCGTCTATGTAAAAGCAAAAGTTCTTGGAATTTTTAACTTTGAAGATGATGGAGAGATGGATTACAAAATTGTCTGTGTCCCTGATGACGATCGCAACACCGGAGATAGTATCGAAACCCTTGATGATCTCGGGAAACGATGGAAGCAAAAGATAGAGTTTCATTTTGCTCACTATAAAGATCTCAAAAAACCAGGGACAACCAAAGTATTAGGATGGGGAGATATTGATGAAGCGAAAAAAATAATAAACGAGTGTATCACACGCTTCAAAAAAGAAGGCTTCTCCAAATAACAAATATTTATGTCACAAATCGGTAAATTACAGCCAACGAATATAAGCGACGAGATGAAGAAATCGTATTTGAATTATGCGATGTCTGTCATTGTCTCACGTGCGCTTCCTGACATCAAAGACGGGCTCAAGCCTGTCCACCGCCGTATTCTCTTCGCAATGCACGAAATAGGACTTGTCCATACCGCAAAATACAAAAAAAGCGCAACGGTCGTCGGAGAAGTTTTGGGTAAATATCATCCGCATGGTGACGTCCCAGTGTATGATGCCATGGTGCGTCTCGCGCAGGATTTCTCGATGCGCTATCCATTGATTGACGGTCAGGGAAATTTCGGTTCTGTTGATGGTGATCCTCCAGCCGCTATGCGTTATACCGAAGCAAGAATGGCAGCAATCGCGTCAGAACTTTTGGTTGATATTGAAAAAGAAACAGTAGACTTTATGCCCAACTTCGATGCTTCAAAAGACGAACCTCTCTATCTTCCGGCAAAACTTCCAAACCTTCTTCTCATGGGTTCTGAAGGAATTGCTGTTGGTATGGCGACCAAAATTCCTCCACATAATCTCACTGAGGTAATTGATGCCATCAACTTCATGCTGGGACGAACAAAAGTCGAGAAGAAAACGAACGAGAATACCGCCGCTGCAACAAACGGAGAAGCAGAAGCACCAGTTGTTGCTACCGGATCAGAAGTCGTATCACTTGCTGAACCACAAGCAACTCTCACCAGTGATGTAACCATTGATGAACTCCTTGAATATATCAAAGGTCCTGATTTTCCAACAGCCGGATCAATTTATGACATTACTGAAATTAAAAATGCATACATCACCGGACGAGGCAAAATCGTTATTCGTGGTAAAGCAGAGATTGAAGAAATCGGTAACGGCAAATCCGCAATCACGGTCACAGAATTGCCATATCAAGTCAACAAAGCAATACTTATTGCCAAAATCGCTGATCTTGCCAAAGAGAAAAAGATTGACGGTATTTCAGATCTTCGAGACGAATCGGATCGCCGGGGTCTTCGCATTTATATCGAGCTCAAACGTGACGCGACACCAAAAAAAGTCTTAAATAATTTGTTTAAACAAACCGCTTTGCAGACGACCTTCCCGGTCAACATGGTCGCACTCGTTGATGGCACGCCGCAAACATTGAATTTGAAACTCATTCTCGAAGAATACATCAAGCACCGCTATTCAGTTATCCGCAGACGTTCAGAATTTGAGTTACGACAAGCAAAAGCACGCTTGCATATTCTTGAAGGGTTGAAAATTGCTGTCGATAATATCGATGCTGTCATACGGACAATCCGTGAATCAAAGACCCAAGAAGACGCCAAGAATAACTTGATGACCAAATTCAAACTCAGTGAGATTCAATCAACGGCGATTCTTGATATGCAGCTTCGAAGACTTGCAGCACTTGAAAGACAGAAGATTGAAGATGAGTTACAAATGGTTCGAGAAACTATTGCGTATCTTGAGGATTTACTTGCCCACGGCCAAAAGATTCTTGATGTTATCAAAACCGAATTGAGCAAACTCAAAGAAAAATATGCTGATCCAAGAAGAACAAAAGTGTATAAAGGCAAAGTTGGCGAATTCTCAGAAGAAGATTTGATCCCCAACGAACCAACCGTTATAACGCTCACGAACACCGGGTATATCAAAAGACAATCTCTCAACACATTCCACACACAACATCGAGGAGGTAAAGGAATCACCGGAATGAATGTTAAAGAAGAAGATGGCATTTTCCATATCCGTTCAGCCCAAACT
>Ga0265338_10005049_pt1 | contig 17415 bp, 13 predicted proteins | sample 42126metaG_FD_193579 | JGI IMG/M metagenome (GOLD analysis project Ga0265338, IMG submission 193579) | Rhizosphere microbial communities from Carex aquatilis grown in University of Washington, Seatle, WA, United States - 4-21-26 metaG | ecosystem: Host-associated > Plants > Roots > Rhizosphere... | reverse complement strand
CTCACCTAAGGAGAACGAATTGCCGAAGAAAGTTGTGCTCGCCTATTCCGGAGGTCTGGACACCTCCATCATAATTCCGTGGCTCAAGGAGAATTACGACGGCTGCGAGGTGATCGCCATGATCGGAGACCTTGGGCAGGAGGAAGATCTCGAAGCCGCGCGCAAAAAAGCGCTGGCGACGGGGGCAAGCTCCGCGTACGTCGAAGACCTGCGCGAGGAATTCGTCACCGGCTACATCTGGCCCACGCTGCGTGCCGGCGCCGTGTACGAACACAAATATTTGCTCGGCACTTCTTTTGCCCGCCCGCTGCTGGCTCAGCGGCAGGTGCAACTGGCAAAGCAAGTGGGTGCAGATGCGGTGGCTCACGGCTGCACGGGCAAAGGCAACGATCAGGTGCGGTTCGAGTTGGCGGCCAAAGCGCTCGCGCCGGAACTGAAGATTATCGCGCCATGGCGCGAATGGAACATCGTCTCGCGCGAAGAAGCGATTGAATACGCACGCGCGCACAATATTCCCGTTGAACAGACGACGAAGAATATTTACAGTCGTGACCGCAACGTCTGGCACTTGAGCCACGAAGGCGGCGTGCTCGAAGATCCCGCCAACGCGCCGGACGAGGCGATGTGGCAATGGGTAGTCTCTCCAGCGAAGGCGCCGGATCAACCAACGACAGTCCAAATTGGATTTGAAGAGGGAACGCCCGTTTCCGTGGACGGAAAAAAACTCGCTCCGCTCGCGCTGATCGAACAGTTAAATGAAATTGCTGCGGCGAATGGTGTGGGCCGCATGGAGCTGGTCGAAAACCGGCTGGTGGGTATCAAATCGCGCGGCGCGTACGAGACGCCGGGCGGAACGCTGTTGGTGACGGCGCATCGCGAACTCGAAACGCTCTGCCTCGATCGCGAGACCGCTCACTACCAGCAGATGCTTTCGTTACGGTACGCGGAAATGGTGTATTACGGCATGTGGTTTACGCCGCTGCGCGAGTCGCTCGATGCATTTTTCAAGCATTCGCAGCAGCGCGTCACGGGTTCCGTCGGACTCACGCTGTGGAAGGGAAACGTCACCGTGGCTTCACGGAAATCGCCCTATTCGCTCTATCGCACGAATCTCGCCAGCTTCACGATGACCGGTTACAACCCGAAGGACGCCGAAGGTTTCATCAATCTCTTCGCGCTTCCCATCACCGTGCCGCAGGACGCCACGCAAAAGGCAAAGGCTTAATGACAGATCCCGGTGGCCAGAAAATGTGGGGCGGCAGGTTTGAACGCGGGCCTAACGCCTCCTTCTACGAATTCGAGCGCTCGTGGAAATTCGATCGGCGGCTCCTGCCGCAGGAATTTGCGCTCGACCGTGCCTGGGCGCGCGCGATTGCCGCAGCGGGAATCATTTCCGAAGAAGAGGGCCAACAGATCGTCGCGGCGCTGGATGAACTTGAAAAACGTGCGCAGGTGGATGCCGCGTGGCTCGATAACTCAAAAGCAGAAGATGTTCACCATTTCGCCGAAACGGCGCTGATTGAAAAAATTGGCACGCTCGGCGCGAAGCTTCACACCGGCCGCAGCCGCAACGAAATGATTGCGACCGAGTTTCGAATGTATGTAAAGGATGCCGCCCGGGCGATGCGCGGCGCCATCGGCTTGCTCGCACGAGCGATTGCAGGGCAGGCGGAGAAGAATCTCGGCATCCCCATGCCGGGTACCACGCACATGCAACATGCACAACCCCTGCTGCTTTCGCACTGGTTGCTCGCGCACGGCGAAGCGTTCCATCGCGATGCGGAAAGATTCGCGACAGCTGCGGATCGCGCCGATTATTGCCCGATGGGCTCAGCCGCATTCGCTGGCTGCGCGTTTCCGCTCGATCGCAAATCTCTCGCGCTCGACTTGGGTTTTTCGCGTATCACCGCCAACAGCCTCGATGCTGTCAGCGACCGTGATTTCGCGCTGGAATTTCTCTCCGCGCTCTCCTTGCTTGCGATGCACCTCTCGCGTCTCGCCGAGGATGTTGTTTTATTTGCGTCGCCCGAATTTGGATTTGTGGAACTCCCGGATGAATATTCCACCGGCAGCAGCCTGATGCCGCAGAAGAAAAATCCCGATGCGTGGGAACTGATTCGCGGCAAGACCGGTCGAATCTACGGCGCGCTCTTTGCCCTGCTTACCACATGCAAGGGATTGCCTTCGAGCTATCAACGCGATTTGCAGGAAGACAAGGAAGCGCTCTTCGACGCGCACGATCAAGCAGTCGCCATGGTGCAAATTGCGGCAGCCGCGCTCGCCGCAACTGGATTTCGCGAAAAGCGGCTGCGCGAAGCCGCGCAGGATCCCGCGCTGGTCGCCACCGAAGTGGCGGATTATCTCGTCGCGTTCGGTGTGCCGTTCCGCGAGGCGCACGAAATTGTTGGCAAAGTGCTGCGTGCGGCGGAGGAAGACGGCAAATCCATCCGCGAAATGCCGATCGAACGCCTGAAGCAATTCTCGCCTGCTTTTGGCCGAGATCTGGGCACCGTGCTGACGCTCGAGTCCGCGCTCGCACGGCGTTCTATCGCCGGAGGAACTGCACCCGGAGCAGTCCGCTCGGCGCTCGAGAATTTCAAATCGCGCGTCGCAAAGCTCGAGGAGAACCCATGAGCGCGAGTGTATCCACTTCGGATATTCCTTGCGGCTTCACATTTGCGGCCACACATTGCGGCTTGAAGAAGACGAAACTCGACCTCGCACTCATCGTGAGTGAAACGCCAGCAACCGCAGCAGCTATGTTTACGACCAACCTTGTGAAAGCTGCGCCCTTGATTCTGTCGCAGGCGCATCTGCGTAAGTCACGCCGCAGAATGCACGCCATCATTGTGAATTCCGGCAACGCGAACTGCGTCACGGGCTCGGAGGGTTACGCGGCGTCCGTAGCAACAGCAGAGAAGCTGGCGCGGGAACTTGACCGAATGGATGCCTCGCAAATCCTCGTGAATTCCACGGGCGTAATTGGCGTGCCCTTGCGCGTCGAAAAAATTCTCGATGCTTTGCCGGAGCTGGTTCGCTCCCGCCGGGCGGACCCTGCAGCATTCGAAGAGGTCACGCGCGCCATCATGACCACGGACACTCGTCCGAAATGGGCTACCGCGAAATGCCGCATCGGCGGCAAGACGGTCAAGATTCTCGGCTGTGCGAAAGGGTCGGGCATGATCTCGCCAAATATGGCGACGATGCTCGCGTTTCTTTCCACCGATGCCGCGATTGGGCCTGCATTACTCTCTCAGGCACTGCGAACCGCGACGGGAAAAACCTTCAATTGCATCACTGTGGATGGCGACACGTCCACAAACGATATGGTTGCGGTGCTCGCCAACGGACAATCCGGTGCCCCCAAAATCGCGGGCCTGGGGAGCAGCGGCTACAAACAATTCTACGCTGCGCTCGAAAGCGTTTGTAAATCTCTGGCGCTCGCTATTGTTTCTGACGGGGAGGGCGCACAGCGCGTGATCGAAATCGAAGTGCGCGGCGCACCCTCGGATCAAGCTGCTGCAAGCGTGGCGCGCACCATTGCGAATTCATCGCTCGTGAAGACAGCTCTCGCGGGCGCCGATCCCAACTGGGGGCGCATTCTCGCCGCAGCGGGCCGTTCCGGCGTGAAATTCAATTTCGAGCGGGCCGACGTCTGGCTGGCGGGCATCCTGATGTGCCGCCGTGGCCGCGAACAATCTTTCGACGAGCGCATCGCGCACGACAAGATGCTGGCGAAGACCGTTCCTATTGTCGTTGATTTACGTTCCGGCCGTGGGCAAGCGCGGATGTGGACCTGCGATTTCACCGCGGAATACGTCCGCATCAACGCCAGCTACCGGACGTAATTTCTCGCAACGCACCCCGCCCGTGCGCTACTCCCACTTCCAATTCGCATACTGCTCGCGAAGCTTGATCTTCAGGAATTTCCCCACCGATGTGCGCGGAATTTCCGCTGCGAACACGAACGCATCCGGAAGCTGCCACTTTGCGAATTTCCCCGCCAGAAATGAACGCAATTCTTCCGCCTTCACCTGCGCGTCATCCTTCAGCACGACAACCGCGAGCGGCCTCTCCTGCCATTTCGGGTGCGGAACGCCAATTACGGCCGCTTCGCGCACGCATGGATGCGCCATCAGCGCGTTTTCCAGATCCACGGAGCTGATCCATTCGCCGCCCGATTTGATCAGGTCCTTGCCGCGATCCACGATGGTCATGTAGCCCTCGACGTCGATCGTCGCGATGTCGCCGGTTCGAAACCACCCATCCTTCGTCCAGCGATCCGCCGATTCCGGCGCTTCAAAATAACTTCCTGCAACCCACGGCCCGCGAACTTCGATCTCGCCAATACTCGCGCCATCCCAGGGAGCTTCGCTATCGGGGCGCATGATTCGGATCTCGACGAACGGCGCAGCCAACCCCGGCTTCGCACGCAATTTGTACAACCTGTCTTCCGATTGACCCGCCAGCGTGGACTTGATCAAAGCGATGGTGCCGATCGGCGATGTTTCCGTCATGCCCCACGCGTGCCGGAGATGCATCCCGTAACGATCGAGATCACGAATCAAAGACTCTGGCGCCGCGGCTCCGCCGCACAGAATTCGCAAAGGGCGGGAAAACTTCCAGCGGTCCGGCTGACTTTCCAATGCGCGCACTACGCCAAACCACAACGTTGGCACTCCTGTCGCAATCGTGACCTTCTCGTTCACAATCAAATCGAGCAATCCTTCCGCGTCCAGATGAGGGCCCGGAAAAACAACTTTCGAGCCTGCCATCGCTGCGGCGTGCGGCACGCCCCAGGAATTCGCGTGGAACATGGAGGAGCCGGGCAGAATCACATCCGTGTGGCCAAGCCCCATCACGTCGGCCATACACACAGCCATGCAGTGCAGGACGAGCGAACGATGCGTATAGACAACGCCTTTCGGCTTGCCGGTGGTTCCCGAAGTAAAACACATCGCGGCGGCATCGTTCTCTTCGATTGCAGGGTATTGGAATTCGTCGTCGGCAGCCGCCAGAAAATCCTCGTAGCTTTCCAGATCCTTCGGAATTGTCCCCCCACCAAAGGGGACCACGAATACACGCTCAAAATTTACTCTCGCGCGAATGGATTCGTAAACAGGCAGCAGGACGTCATCCACAATCAAATAACGATCGCGCGCGTGGTTGGCGATGTAGGCAAGCTCGTCCGGATGAAGCCGCAGGTTGAGCGTGTGCAGCACCGCCCCAGCCGCGGGAATTCCGAGGTAACATTCCAGATGCGCCGCATGGTTCCACATCAGCGTGGCAACGCGATCGCCACGCGCCATTCCCGCAAGTTCGAGCGCGCGAGCCAGGCGGCGCGCGCGGCGATACACGTCGCCATACGTGCAGCGCTCAAGCGATCGGTCAGGCCGCTTCGAAGCAATTTCGACCTGGCCAAATAATTTCCCAGCGCGCTCAAGTATGGGCACGAGCGTCAACGGAAAATCCATCATTGTTCCGCGCACAGGTGATCCTTTGGAGGAAACTCGCGCGCATCCTACCACCAATCGCGCCGTAAACTGCACCGCCGAGCTCGAAATTTCACTTCGATTGTGTGCAAAGGCGCCCCGAGAACTGCGCTTGTTGACTGCGGAGGTCAATTGCAGCAAGATGCTGCCTGAGTTGCTGGAGCGCTCGCTTCAAACCGGAGCAGCCGGAGCGCTGACTGCCCTTGGCAAAGATCCTGCCCCTTCAGCCTCGGAAAAAGTGTCTCCCGCACATGGAGTCACAAGGAGAACGACCTTGAAGAAACTGTATGTGGGGAATCTGTCGTTCAAGGCTACAGAAGAGCAGGTGTCGGCGCTGTTTTCGGAAATCGGGGTGCAGCCTGATTCGCTCACGCTGCTTCGCGACCGTTTTACCGGCCAGCCAAGGGGCTTTGGTTTTGCCGAAATTAAGGATGATGCGGAAGCGGAAAAGGCCATCGCGGGACTCAACGGCAAGGATTTTCTTGGCCGCGCTCTCGTGGTAAATGAGGCGCGCCCACAGCACGAAGGTGGCGGCGGGGGCGGACGCGGTGGGCATGGCGGTGGTGGAGGTGGTGGCGGGCGTGGAGGCCAAGGCGGTCATGGTGGTGGAGGCGGCGGGCGCGGAGGCCACGGCGGTGGCGGTGGTGGTGGACGCGGTGGATATGGGGGCGGAGGACGCGACCGGTAGACTTTCCTCTTCTTGACCTTAAGATTTTCCTGTGAATGGGGGCGGATCCAAACCGCCCCCAGAGTTTCCCTCGAAGAATTAAATTCAAACTCAAGGAAATGCGTTGGGAGTTCGTTCAGGCGATGGCGATGCGCTGCTTTTCTGCGCGCGCAAGCGGCTTCGGGTCAGACGCAACCACAACTCCTCCCGAATATTTGAATTGCTCGAGAGTTAGGCTGCGAAGTCCTTGCGTCACCAACGCAGCGAGGTCCAGTTTCGATTCGGCTTCGTCTAAATCGGCTGGGCTGGCGTAGAGCGCGGGCTGCCGCGGCATGAAGACGGGGCAGCAATCGTGGAACGGCTCCGAGGAAATATCGTACGTCTGAATTTTTTTCGCAGTCGCGAGAATGTCCACTTTGTCTGTCCCGATCAGCGGACGAAACACGGGCATCTTCGCCGCCGCATCCACGGCAACAAGATTGCGCAAGGTCTGCGAGGCCACCTGGCCGAGACTGTCGCCCGTCATTAGCGCAAGTGATCGGCTGCGGCGCGCAATCGCTTCCGAAATCCGCAGCATCATCCTTCTGTAAAGGAGAATTCGATACTCTTCTGGCGCGTACCGCACAATCTCGCGCTGGATCGCTTCGAAAGGCACACGATAGAGCTTCGCATTGAATTGGTAACGTACAAGCTGGCGCGTAAGCTCGCTTGCCACATGCAGTGACGATTCGCCCGGCTGTGCTCCTGTGCCGTAAAAATGCACGAAGCCCAAATGCGCACCGCGCTTCATCATATGGTAGGCAGCGACGGCGGAATCGTAACCACCGGAAAGCAGGCACGTGATGCGCCCCGCAGTATTCGCAGGCAAGCCGCCCGCGCCGGGAATCTTGCGCGCGTACACAAGCGCTGGCCCAGGGGTGATCTCGATGTGACACGTGATGTCCGGATCCTTCAGTTTCACGCGTACATCGCGCCCAGCCGCTCTGAGCGATTCAAGAAGATGCCGCCCAACAATTCGTTCGATCTCCAGGGTATTTTGCGGAAATGATTTGTCGCTGCGATGTGCGCGTACGGCAAACGAACCAAATCGCAGCGGCTGCATCTCTTCCCACGCCGCCCGGCTGATTGCTTCAATGTCACGCTCAACAGGTCTGGCCACGGCGTAGTAAGCGATTCCCAGAACGCGTTCCACACGCGCAATCGCCTCATCCAGTGGCGCGTCTGCACCCAAACGAACCAGGAATCGATCGCCCGGCTGCTCGATTCTCTCGACCGGAATGCCCTGCAGCCCATGCCGCAACGCCGTGAAGAGCTTCCCAAGGAAGAATCGGCGGTTGCGGCCCTTCAGCCACAGCTCGTGATAGTGGACAACGATGACCGGTTTGCTCATTCAGATTTTCTCGAATTTCACACGAACCCTTAACTTCCCCAAATTATAACAGACGGCAGCGGCCGTCTGTGGCAAGCCACGGGCCGAATCGCAAGCAAGCCGGTAGTGGAGGTCCCAGTACGTCGCCGAGGGTCGTGCTTATTCAGCGATAACTTTAAGGATACACGCGATATTCCCACGCGACATTGCACCGCTCCCGGGGTTAATATCGGCAGCGCTCCTGGCCCCCGGGGCGAGATGGCTTGGCTGCGGCGAGAATCGTGCTACCAAAAGCGCCGCTGATGCATCCAAACCACTACACCGGGACGTACGGAGGATATGATGTGGAACCGGCGTGATTGGGACGATTTCGCGGACATCGTAAGAAAGCGGTGGCACACGCACCGCCCGCCCCGGCCTGTGGACATTTCCCGTCGCAACAGGCTCGTCCCAACAGAAGGCTATAGCCTCGCCGAACTCGATGACGCCGGCTTGAGCATCGAGCAAGCGGAATATTTCGGTCTGCCTGTGGACGCGGGCCGCGTCGGCGCCTACGGTCCCAATGTTTCCTCTCTCCGCGAATACGTCCGCGCCACCCGCTCCCGCTTTTAATTACCCGCCGCGCGCGTAAGCTGCGAAACCATCGAACTTTCCTCCATCTGCCCTCCTTGCAATTTCCCTTCGCAGGTCATTTTTACTTATATTTTCTTCTCCTGTAACATCACACTCGTGAAGCCTTTGGAATTACTCGGCCAGGCGCTTTCTCGCGACGGTACCGTCCTGAAGCTGGTTCGCCGCAGCGACGAGTACATCATTCTATCGAATGGCAAGAGCCTGATGTCCAGCCGCATGCACGGATCGGAGGAGGCGCTGGCCACATTCGCTTGCCGAAAGGCGGCGGCGCTCGAACAACCGAGAATTCTTATAGGCGGCCTCGGCATGGGATTCACTCTTCGCGCCGCGCTCGATCTTCTTCCATCGGACGCAATGGTCGTCGTGGTCGAGATCGTGCCCGCGGTAGTCGAGTGGAATCGCGGTCCGCTCGGACCGCTTGCAGGGCAACCTCTGGAGGATGCGCGCGTGCAAGTCGAGATGGATGACGTCGCTATCACGCTCAGTTCACACGTCGGGCAGTTCGACGCCGTGCTGCTTGATGTGGACAACGGCCCGACGGCTTTTTCAGGCTCGAACAATGCCGGGCTCTATGATGATGGTGGAATCGGAGTCGCTTTCGCGGCTCTCAAGATGGACGGAGTGCTGGCTGTCTGGTCTGCCCGAGAAGACCGGAAATTCGAGCAACGCTTGCGCCATGGAAGGTTCGTCGTCGAGGTGGAGCGAGTGCGCGGTCGCTTGAAAAAGGGCGGTCCTTCTCACACGATTTTCTTGGGTCGCAAATCTCCGAGGCGCTGAGTGCCGCCAGCGGCCATCAATTTGGCGCGCGCTTGTTGGAAACTTTCGGCGCGCAGCCGCTTCAAATCAGGTTGCAGTCTCACGGATTAGCCTTTAACTTAGTCAATCGCACTTCATTTCAGGGAAGGTACCGTGAAAAAGAAAATTCGCGTGGTGCAATACGGAGTTGGTCCCATCGGCGCCTCGATTGTGCGCCTGATGCGGCAGAAAGCTTCGCTCGAAATCGTCGGCGCAATTGACAAGGACCCTTCGAAAGTCGGGCGCGATCTTGGCGAAGTAATCGGCGCGCCGGATGCGCCCTGGGGCGTCACGATTCTTGCCGACGCTGCGGCCATGCTCGAAAAGCATGTGGACGTTGTCCTTCACACAACATCCTCGTATCTCGAAAATGTGATGGACCAGCTTCTCGAATGCATTTCCGCAGGCTGCTGCATCGTTTCCACGTGCGAAGAGCTGGCTTATCCCTGGCGCAAACATCCTGGCTTGTCGGAGAAGCTTGATGCCGCCGCAAAAGAAGAGGGCGTCGCGCTGGTCGGCACAGGCGTGAATCCTGGTTTCGTGATGGACAAGCTCGTGCTCACACTCTCCGCCGTGTCGCAAAGAGTGGATTCCGTGAGAGCTGTCCGTGTGGTGGATGCTTCAAAACGCCGCTTGCCGCTCCAGAAAAAAATTGGCGCGGGCATGACGCCGGAAGAATTTCGAGCGCAAGTCGCTGCGGGCGTAATCAAGCACCATGGATTGCCGGAATCCGCTGCCATGATTGCAGATGGCCTGGGATTTTCGCTCGACGATATTTCCGAAACCATCGATCCGGTGATCGCGGAAGAACTGGTGAAAACGGAGTTTCTCGAAGTGGCGGCAGGGCAAGTGGCTGGCGTGCATCAAATCGCGCGGGGAATTTCCGGCGGAAAAGAAAAAATCTATCTCGAACTCAAGATGTACGTCGGCGCGAAGCAGCCCGCCGACACGATCGACTTAAAGGGCGAGCCGAATATTTCGCTCGTCATTCCGGGCGGCGCGCACGGTGACGTCGCCACGGCCGCCGTCGCCGTCAACGCGATTCCCGCAATTCTTGCAGCTCCTGCCGGCTTGCGCACGGACCGGGAGCTCGCACTCAGTTTCTTTCCGCCCGCAGCGATGCGCTAATTTTAGGCGCGTCAGCTCTTGTTCCAGAAACGAGCGACGGCCGCGAAATCCGGATCGTCTTTCGATGCATCCTTCACAGCGCTATACGTAGCGAATGCGGCCTCACCTGCTGGAAGGGTGATCCCTTTCTGCTTGGCGAGCTCCAGTGCGAGCCTCACATCCTTGTGCATCAGACGCAACGGAAAGCTCGCCGGAAATTCATCCTTCAGAATTAGCGGCGCCTTCACGTCGAGCACGCCGGAGCGCGCCATGCTCGATTGCATCACTTCCACCAACCGCTCGCCGGGAACTCCTGCGGCCGTGACAAGGGCCACCGCTTCCGCCAGCGCCTCCACTTGCAGCGCCAAAATTAAATTCATCGCGAGCTTCACCGTCTGTCCAGCGCCATTCGCCCCGAGCAAAAAGAATTTCTTCCCGACCGCTTCGAGTACTGGCTTCACGCGCTCAAGCACTTCTGCTTTTCCACCAACCATGAAAATCAGCTCGCCTTTTTCCGCTCCCCAAGTGCCGCCCGTCACAGGGGCATCGAGAAAATCTACGCCGCGTTCGCCGCACGCGGCGGCCGCACGCCGCGCAAGCTCCGGCGAAATCGTGCTCGAATCAATCAGCACGCTGCCGCGCCGCAGGCCGCCCAGCACACCATCGGCGCCCCAAAGGACTTCCTCCACCGCGGGAGGATCGCTCACGATCGTGATCAACATGTCGGCGAGCGCTGCCACTTCGCGTGGGTTGGCGCAGCGCTTCGCACCCTCGCTCACCAGCTCATCTGCTCTCGCCGCGGAGCGATTCCAAACGACGAGCGGGAATCCCGCCTTCAACAAATTCTTGCCCATCGGCTTGCCCATCAACCCCAATCCAATCAGCCCAACGGTCGGTTTCATCCGTGCCTCCACGCACCAAGTTTCAATATACCCGTGGTGTGGTACCGGCCGCGCCTAAATTTTCAACGCAACTTTATGCCTCGGGAAAATGATTCAAGTAGGTGGGGAAGGAATTAATCTCGCTTTCTTTCACCGGACGACGGAGGGGGATGGGAACCAGAAGGGCTTGGTTGCGGCTTTTCGCGAACTTCTGAGATGCGAATAATGTATTCGTAGGGGATTTCAATTCGCATGGTCTTCTCTCTGCCGCCCTGCGCATAGCGCTCTTCGATGGAGAGTGACTTCCCGGAATCGGCCACAAGCGTGCCTTCCACGGAAAGCTCAATGTCGCTCGCACGATAGTGCGCTTCCACGCGTTTTCCTGCGAGTTGTTTGTACCGATCCATATGACTCCAGTGTGGGAGTCAGTTCAAAAAACGCGCAATAGTACCATGGATTATATACACATCGGTAATTACTGCCGACTAATTACTATTGGCCTATGTAGTTGGAGAATTGAGAAGAGATGCCTCTAAATCAACGAGAATTCCACGCGATGCCGGAAAGGGTCAATTCTTTCCGCGCGGACTCGCACGCGGTCCCCCAATCCGAAGACTCGCTGTGCGCCGCCCCGCCGCCCTCCGCGATGCGGCTCGGCGACAATGGAATGGTCGCGCTCGCGAAAAACGCACCGCTGGCCGGTGGTTTCCTCGAGGCGATCAATGCTCACAAGCCCCTCGACAAATATTTCCATCAGCTCTACAAAGAAACCAAATTTCTGCACCGACACGATCAGCGCCTCAAACTCTTCACCGAGATGCCCTTCCATGAACTGCGCCGTCTTCCACTCCATCAATTCGCGCTCGGCGGAATCGGCGCGCCGCTCGGCTTCCGAACTCTCAGACGCAATTTCCTCAAGCTCCACGCGGCGGTAAGGACCAATGGTCGCGCGAATTGGCTCTCCATCCTTTCGCGTGTGCGCTGCCACGGCAGGAGTATGCGGAGGCGCGGCCGTGGGATTCTCGAGGGCCCATTTCAGCGCACGATGAACGATCAAATCCGGGTAGCGCCGGATCGGCGATGTAAAATGCGTATATTCATCCGCGGCCAAAGCGAAATGGCCAAGTACGTCTGCCGCATAGCGCGCCTGCTTCAGCGAACGCAGCATCAAGTAGGAAAGGATGCGCTCCTCTGGCTTCCCCGCGATCTTTTCCGCAAGCCTTTGGTAATGCTGCGGCCGGATGTCCACTTCTTCTGAGGCGGGCACCGTGACGTTCATCGGTCTCATCCGGCCGCGCGACACATGGCCCGTTCGCGAATCCCTCGCCGGCGGTCGCACCTGGCCGTGACGAACGTGGATGCGCCGCTCCGCCAAATCCTACACGCCCAGCGTGTAACCAAATGCGTGCGCAACTTCCTCGAACTCGATCACTTTTTTCGGGTCGGGCTTTTCGTGGACGCGATGCAGCGATCCAATCCCGCGCGATTCCAGGTATTGCGCCACGGCCTCGTTGGCCGCGAGCATGAATTCCTCAATCAGCCGGTGCGCGATGTTGCGCTCGCTGCGGACGATGCCCACCATGCGCGCGTCTTTGTCGAATTCTAAAATCGGCTCCGGAAGATCGAAATCAATGGAACCGCGCTCGTGCCGCCGTTTGTTAAGCAGCAGCGCCAATTCTTTCATTCGACGGAATTCTCCCGTGAGCGCCGCGTAGCGCTCGCACATTTCGGGATCGCCCTCGATCACTTTGTTTACGTTGGTGTACGTCATTCGCTCTGTCGAGCGAATCACGCCAGCCATGAATTCCGAGCGGATCATTTTTCCAGTGGCGTCCATTTCCATGATGGCGCTCATCACCAGCCGGTCCACTTTCGGATTCAACGAGCAGATGCCGTTGGAAAGCTCTTCGGGCAGCATGGGCACGGCGCGATTGGGAAAATACACGGAGGTGCCGCGCAAGCGGGCCTCTCGATCGAGCGCCGAGCCGCGACGGACGTAATGAGCCACATCCGCGATGTGAACCTGCAGCTCGTAGTGGCCGTTCGGCAAAGAAGCGACGTAAACAGCATCGTCGAAATCGCGCGCCGTTTCGCCATCAATCGTTACGATGGGCAAGCTCCTAAAATCGCGCCGTCCGTCGAGGTCGTTCTGCGGCACCTGCTGCGGCGTTGCTCTTGCTTCCGCCTCGACTTCATCGGGAAACACGTGCGGCAAGTGATGCTTGCGAATCATGATTTCCACATCAACGCCGATTTCGCCCGGTCGCCCCACAATTTCGAGCACGCGTCCCACAGGTGCGAGTCCACCCTTCGGAAACCGCGTCACTTCTATATTTACAACCGCGCCGTCGAGTTCCGGCAGTCGAACTCGGCGGATCGAGGAAGCCTGCGCCTCTGCACCAATTTTTTCGCGAAGCTCGGGCGTCAGCTCCTCGCCCGGCGGAATCGAGACTTCGTGGAGTATGCGCGTGTCGTAAGGGAGGACAACATTTCCATGCGGGCCGTAGCGGAAAAGTCCGACGAGCGTTGCGTGTGCGCGCTTGAGGATTTGCACCACGCGGCCTTCGGCACGGCCGTCCGCACGCCGGCGTTCGATTCGGGCGAGCACATGATCTCCGTGCATCGCGTCGCCCAGATTGTCACGCCCGATGAAGAGATCTCCATCAACTCTGGGCATCGGCGAATCCGGCACCACGAAACCATAGCCGTCGCGATGCGCCACCATTCGCCCAGAAACGAAATTTGGATCGGCCGAGCGTTTCGAAGCACTCACTGAACCCCCGGCCTCTGCCGTGTTCGCTTTGACGGCGGATGTTTCACGTTCGCCCTTTAACGATGCTTTGCCCGCTTGAGTTTTTTGCGCTTGCTTCGACCCGGCCAGGCGATACCGCCCGCCGTGAATTTCCACGACCTGCCCCTCATGAATGAGCTGCTTAATAATTCTCGGGAGAAATCGCCTTCCGCTGTGGCGCAGTTCCATGCCGTGTGCGATCTGGCGGATACTGGCGGGCTGCGGGAGGGCGGAGATATACGCGATCACGTCCTCGCGGGCCAACTGGCCGGGCTGAACGGGTTCCGTCTGCCGATTTGCGTGCTTGTGTTTCACGAGTGGATTGTTCGCCCCAAACAGGCTAACGGAATTCGCCTCGCGTGGCAAAACCTGGTTTTGCGGAGCCGCGAAGCTGCACGAGTCTAAAGTTCGGGCTGCTGTGCGATGGGAACGTAAAGTTCGTAAACTTTGCCATCCGGCTGAAGTTCCAACTCAGGCGCATACGCGCCCAAAAGTTCGCGCCTCCACCATTGCCCCGTATCACGCTTTGTCTTCATGTCCGTGAACCAATACTGGTAAATGACGGCGCGTACCTGGCGCGGCTGCGAATCTGCAAATGGATTCCTGGCAAAAAGCTCCAGCACGTCAGGATTATTTTTTAGCAAGCGCTCTTCCGTCCAAAGCACGAAATGAAATTCGTGCCAGGTTCCAAGCGAAGCGAACCAAAGATTCCAATCGAAGCGCGGCTGGTAGGGCGCATAGATTCCGGGCGCCTTGTTTGTATCTTGCGGCTTGTAGCGAAAGGGATACGTTGTCCAATTTTTTCCGTCGTACGATCCCTGGAATTCAATTTCATATCGTGCAGGAGTCATCCTTTCAAAAAGCCCGTAGCGATCCACGAGGCGAAATGGGTCAAGCCACTCGATCGGCCCTTGTGGCAGATCAAGCCGGGGCGCAAACATCCAAACCAGCTTTGCGGTTGAACCGTAGAACATCAAGACGAGGCAAAAAGCAGATAGAGCGGTGCCCACGGGCTTGAGGCTCCGCCAGAATCCTGCAAAACCGTTTTCCACCGCATTCGGCGCAACAACGCCGCCGGCCGCCTGCGCAGGCTTTCGCTCCACGACCTCGCGGAAACGCTGCGGCACAACCCATTCGATAAATCGGTCATCCAGCAGCAGTAAGCCGAGCATTAAGACGATGTAGTTCAGAAACGCATAATTGGCGGTCAGGATGATGCTGATCTGAAACGGCGCCAAAATCACAAAGCATGCGATGCGAAATCGCCTCGGAAGAAACATCATCCAGACCAGCACAAGCTCAGCAGCGAACGTGTAAAAAACCGCAAAGGCATGAAACCAGTGCGGCAAATGTTGTACATACCAGCCAATCCACGTTGGCAGCGGGCCATTCTGATAATAATTGTCCATCGCCGTAAAATTGCGCCAGGTGGGATCGTGGCCCAAAATCTTGCCTGCGCCCGACTGGAAGTAAATTCGCAGCCATTCCCATTGCAGCAGGAAGCGGCTCAGCCGCGAAGGCGCACTCCCGCGGCCGAGTCCCGGCCAAAATCCCGCGGGCGCGAAAAATAACGAAATGAAGCCCGCTTCCATCAGCATCCCGTCCGATTGGTAGCCGGAAAACTCCTGAGCCGTGCTGACAAACGACAAGAAGCACACCAAGCAAACCGCGAGCGTAGCGCGGGGCCACACGTTCAACACCACCAGCAGCGATGCGATCAGCCCTGCCCAGCAGAGCAGCATCAACGCATGATTGCTCGAGCCAAACCACAGCAGCGTGGGAGCAAACCAAAATCTACCGGTGTGGTAAGCGCCCGAAACGGCTTGCAGGTAATTGCCTGCGGGCAAAATTCCATCCGGCCCAATCAGCCCCTTGATTTGAAAAATGAGGGAATAAAACGCGGAAAAATAAATCAACCCCAGCGAACGAAGAAAAATCCAACGCGCCCAGAAGTGCCCGGGCTTTCCGGCGCTAGTAACTTCCGGCCCAAACACCCATTTGGTCGCCGCGAAAACTTCATCCATCGCACGCGATTATACTGGCGCGCGACCAGCGCTCCAATTCAATTGGAAGCAGCGCGGGAATTGCGAAGCATGTCCGCCTTTAGGAATTGCGGCGGTGCGGGGACGGCCGCGAGCCCCTCGCGGCCCTCGATAAAATCAATCAGGAATTCCTGCACGTTGAAATGGAATCCATTCTTCGAATGCGCCAGCCGCCCCGCTTCGCGCGTGCGCACATATTCCCCGTTGGGCAGCAGGATGCGCGTCTTTTCCGTATCCGCCAAATACGGCGCCACCACTTCCGCGAGGATTTGCGTACACAGCGCGGTATCGCGCACGTGAAACATCACCTCCACGCGCTCGTAAATATTCCGGTGCATCCAATCGGCGCTGCCAAGATATGTCTCCGTTTTCCCGCCGTTGCCGAAAATAAAAATGCGGCTGTGCTCGAGGAACCGTCCAATCACGCTGCGCACGCGTATCCGGCTGCTGATTCCACGTACGCCCGGCCGCAGCGCGCACGCTCCGCGCACAATCAACTCGATCTGCACGCCCGCCTGCGAAGCGCGATAGAGCGCCGCGATGATTTTTTCATCCAATAGGGAATTTACCTTTGCCACGATGAACGCAGGCCTTCCCGCCTTTGCGTGCGCTGTCTCGCGCTCGATCAATGTCGCGCAACTTCTCCCCAAATTCAGCGGCGCCACAAACAGCGGCGTGTATTGCGGCCTCTCCGAATACGCCGTCAGGTAATCAAACACGTGATGCACGGCGGAGGTCATGTGCGGCTCGCTCGTCAGCAAACTCAAATCCGTGTAGAAACGCGCGGTCGAAGGATTGTAATTTCCAGTTCCCAGGTGCGCGTATCGCCGGATTTGCCCATCGGCTTCCCGTCGAGCCACCAATGCCAGTTTGCAATGGGTCTTCAGCCCCACGACGCCGTGAAACACTTGCCCGCCGGCTTCCTGCAAATTCCGCGCCCAGCGAATGTTGGAAGCCTCATCAAATCGAGCCTTCAGCTCCACCACCACCGCTACTTCCTTCTTAGGCGCTGCGTCAATCAGCGCACGCACAATCGGAGAATTCTCGCTCGTGCGATAGAGCGTCTGCTTGATGGAAAGCACGTCCGGGTCCTGCGCCGCGCTTTCGATGAACCGCACCACCGCCGCGTAGGAATCGTACGGATGATGCAGCAGCACATTCCGCTTCCGCACTGCCGCGAAAATGGAAGCCGCCCCTGGCTTCAGCGCCAGCTCGCGCGGCACAAACGCCTTGTACTTCAAATCCGGCCGCGGCGTTTGTTCGTACAGTTGAAACAGCCGTGAAAGATTAATCGGCCCATTGACGCGAAACACCTGCTCCGGCCGCAACCGAAAATTCGCCTGCAGGCGCTCGATGATTTCCTCGTTCGCGCCGGCCTCGATTTCCAGCCGGACTGCCGAACCCTTCCTGCGATGGTGGATTTGCGAGTCCACCGTTTCCAGGATGCTGCGCGATTCTTCTTCTTCGACGTAAAGGTTGCTGTTGCGCGTCACGCGAAAGGCCGCGCCAGCGAGAATCTCGTACCCGTGATACAGCCGCCCCGCAAAGGCGCGCACGATATCGTGCAGGAACACATATTCGATCTTGCCTTCCCGCGAGGGCAGCATCACCACGCGTGGCAGCGCGCGCGGCACCATC
>Ga0265338_10005048_pt1 | contig 17418 bp, 13 predicted proteins | sample 42126metaG_FD_193579 | JGI IMG/M metagenome (GOLD analysis project Ga0265338, IMG submission 193579) | Rhizosphere microbial communities from Carex aquatilis grown in University of Washington, Seatle, WA, United States - 4-21-26 metaG | ecosystem: Host-associated > Plants > Roots > Rhizosphere... | reverse complement strand
CTTATTGTGGAGACCGTGTCCTAGAGAGAATTTCGAATTCAGCGCAGAAACAGTGAGCGTTCAAACACTAGTAGTCTTCTCCATCGGTTAGGCGAAACTCCGATAGCGCCTCTTGGCTGAAATGGAAAACCACGTTCCCCGCCACTACCAGCCTGGTGATCCGTTGGAGGGAAGAATGGTTATGCTGCGGCGAAAGCAAGGCTGTTAGTCTGTGGGCGTTTTGCCATTTCCTGCTCGCGCCGGTATTCGGCAAGTCTGTCTACGGCCGCCAGCTTATGCGCTGGCGCAAGGTGCGCGTAGCGAACGGTCATCTTGATGTCTTTGTGACCGGCAAGCTCTTGCACGGTTCTCAAATCAACCCCGGCCATCACGAGTCGAGAGATGTACGTGTGTCGGAAAATGTGCCAGGTAACATCCAGAAGCGAAGAGTTCTTCTTTACGGCTTCCTGCATGACCAGCTCAAACCAGGCTCGGGGGGAGACCATCGGCTCGCCGTAACGGGTAAGGCACACATGAGGCGAAGTCGAGCTGCGGCGCTCCCACAGTTCTTTGAGGGCGCTCACTGCTGCCTCGGTGAGAATCACCACGCGAGCCGTTCCATTCTTGGTCCTCAGTAGGATCAACTGCCTGCGTTCCAGATCGACACGGTCCCAATCGAGCAGGTACAGCTCGCCCAGCCGCATTCCTGTTTCGAGAGCCAAGGTCAACTCGGGCTCATGGATTGGGCACCTCTCGCGAATAATGGCACGGATGGTCGCCTCTTCCTCATAGGAGATAAACCGGACTCTGCCGTTCTCCTCCTTGTAAAGGCGGACCAGTCTCGCCGGGTTGGCCGTCGCTTTGCCGTTGCGGATAGCCTCCTGAAAGATCATCGATAATGTCCCGCGATAGCGGTTGATCGTCGTCTTCTTCAGTTCGTCTCTCGTGTCCAGGTAGGCTTTAATCGTCTGTGGCGTGATCTCGTTTATGGGAGTCTTGCCAAAGACCGGCAGGAGCTTGACGACAGTCGCACGGTCACCGCGGTACGAGGCTTTATGCTCCTTCGAGTAAACGAGGGCATCCGCCGCGATCTCCTCGAACAGCACGGTGCGGCGAGGGCGGATCTCTGGCATTTTGATCCCCATTCGGGCATCGGTCTTCCGGCGTTGATAAAGAGCAATCGCGTCGGAACGGCGTCCCACCTTCTCTCGGTGCCGCTTTCCTTCGACGTAATAGAGAATCCACCAGATACCGCTCTCCGGCGGGTTTTCATAAACACCCTTCACTTGCTTAGCCATACGCCACCTCTGTGCGACATCTCTTACATCACATATGTTATCAAATCTGATGGCTGTTTTGGTGGCTGTTCGGATTGGATTTTAGGGCATTTTTGTGCGAGCCTGTGCAAAGGTAAAATATGGTAAGTCGTGTATAATGAACACTTATGCGACACGGTGCAATTCTGTGCAAACGGTCAATTTTCCCCTCTTAACCGACAGGTTGTAGGTTCGATTCCTACCGCGTCCACCATTAATTCAACAACTTAGCTATCCTCGCGCACTGCTTGCGCTCCGTTGCCTGGAATGTAAGCGCGATTGGCGTAATTCCGCAGTGATTCCTCGCGCTTCACTTGCCCCACTGTGATCAAAGCCATTTGATAGAGGCTGGATTCGCGACTATGATCAGGGGTTCTCTTAAAAGCGAGGTTCGTTCCATGCAGTGGCAAAAGTGTGCAATCTTCATCGTCGGCCTTTCAGTTTGCCTTGGCAGGGGAGCTGCAGCTCAGCAAGGGCAGGCCACCGCCACCGATCGAAACACTCACAAATCTGTTGCCGGGGATGTGCTGCTGGACGGCTCAGACTGGCGCATGGGGTCATTCGATTTCGGACAGGGTGTTACGGCCGGAGCTGACGGCGTGAAGTTTAATGACGGCGCTTTTCAGGCGGTGACCGTTCCGGGAGACACGCAATTGCAGGCCGGGTTTACGGGCGTGGCGGGGTTCCGCGAGAGCAAGGGCCTGATGGCGGTGAACGGCAGGGAGTGGTGGTACCGCAAGCATTTCAACGCTCCTGCTGAAGTGCCGGGGATGCTGAGCCGGATTGTGTTCGATGGATCGGATTACTTTACAACTGCATGGCTGAATGGGCATCTGCTGGGCACGCACGAGGGAACCTATGTAGGTTTCTCGTTTGATGTGACTGCGCTGGTGAATTATGGCGGCGACAATGTTCTTTCGGTGCTGGTTACGCATCCATGGGCGCCGAAGGATCGCGCGGTTGACGAATATATGGATGGCGATTTCAGCATGGCGCTGGGTACTCCGCTAACCGGCCTGCCATATCACATTGGCATTAACTGGGACGGGCTGCCTGACCAGGGCAATGCCGCGATTCCGATGGGGATTTGGCGCAGCGTGCACCTCAAAAGAGTAGGCAGCGTGACGATTGATGATGTGCATGTGGTGACGCGGTCTATTGAGAAAGATGGAAGCGCGTTGCTGCATATCGAGGCCACGGTGGGCAATGCAACCGGAGAGGAGCAGACCCGCAAGATTGAACTGTCGCTGACGCCGGACAATTTTGCCGGCGCGAAGCAAGAGATTCCAGCGTTGACGATTCGCGCTGTGCCTGGCGAGACAACGGCGGAAGAAGATGTGCGTGTGCCGAATGCGAAGCTGTGGTGGAGTTGGGATAAAGGGTCGCAGAATCTGTATGACCTGAAGGCTGGGTTCGAACCCGCGGCTGGATTGCCGGGCGATGAGCGCACGGTTCGCTTTGGCATAAGAACTGTGACGCGCGATGCGGATATGGCATATCACGTGAATGGGCAGAAGCTGTTCATCAAGGCTTCGTGGTTCCCGATTGAAAATTTCTATCGCTCCACGCCGACGCATGAGGATTACGAGCGGGACCTGCGCCTGTTTCGCAACGCCAACTACAACCTGCTGGTGAATTTTACGGTAGTTGAGAAGCCGGAGTTTTATGATCTCTGCGATGAGTTGGGAATCCTGGTAGTGGCAGAGATGCCGTTTCCTCAGTTTGGTCCGCAGCATGTGCTGGATAAAGCTAGCCCGCGACGAGAACCGTTCTTGAAAGAAGCTCGGCTCGAGGTAGCGCAGATTATTACAGCGGAGCGCAACCATCCGTCGATCATTCAGTATTCGCCGCTGGCCGAGGCGCATGACAAGGACAAGAACGAGTGGGGCAGTTTTGGCCCCGGTGGATACTACGCAACGGACCAGCAAGGTTACGACACCTTCATGTCGGAGATGAAGGACCTGGTGACAAAGCTTGCGCCAGACGCGGTGTTTCATGCCAGCCTGTGCGATCTGGGAGAGCAGCATTTCTGGATTGGAGCGGACTGGGATGCGCGGCACTACCAGGAACAATTCGATGCGAAGGCTGGATTCATTTCCGAATACGGCACTACGTCGATGTCGTCGTTTGAGAACCTGGGAAAGTATTTGACGCCCGCAGAGCAATGGGGGACAAAGGATAAGACCGCCAACTGGTTTGGCCTGCCTATTGACGGGACTGCTTACTCATATTGGACAGCCAACATGAACCTTGGTTTCTCAAGAATGATTGATCGCAGTTTGCGCTTTGTGGACGGCAAGCCGCAGTCGGCCCGGAACCTGGTGGAGGATACGCAGTTATACCAGGCATTTTTGTTACGGTACACAGCGGAGGCTTATCGCCGCAAGAAGTATGAGCCAATCAATGGCATTCGCAACTGGGACTTTCTGGAACTCGGGCCTGGCTCCCGCTTCGCGATTGTGGATTACGATCGCGTGCCGAAGATTGCTTATTGGTATATGAAACACGCGCTGGCTCCGGTGGCCATCAGCTTTGCATATAAGGAAGCGCTGGAATCGCAATTGGCGGGGAGCCAGTGGTCTGCGCCGGTGTGGGTGATCAACGATCTGGATCGGGAGATTCGTGGAACGGTTCATGCGGAGCTGCTGACGCTGGGCGGGGATCGCGTTGCGGCGGAAGATTTTCCGGTTGTGGTGCGCGCCGATGATAAGGCTGTGGCCGGAACGTTTACGCTGACGTTGCCGCACGCAGCAGGAGTGTACGTGCTGCGCGCGTCGCTGCCGGCGGAGGCTGCGGGTGGGAATTCGGTTGAAGAGATTTCGTACGTCAAGGTAGTGCCCACCGCGTTTGAAGGTTCGCATCGGGTACTGCTGATTGCGCAGTCAAAATTCTCTGGACCCGTTGCCGCTTTGCTGCGCTCGATGGGCGTGGGCGTGGATGTCTACGATGAGAATTCCGTCGCGGAGATGTCACGCGACCTTATTGATGGAGGGAAGATTCACGCGCGTTATGACGCGATCTGGGTGGGCTGCTTTGAATTTCTTGGAAAGGTTCTGCCAAAGGAGACCAGCGAGGCGATCGCGGAGGCGGTGAAGGCGGGCTCGGGACTTATTGTCACCGGAGGCGAGGGGAGTTTTCACGGAGGCGATGGACACGCGGCGTTGATTGAAGCGACTGATTTGGCTGCGGTGCTGCCGGTTGAATCTTTGGGGCGCGAGGATGTTCGGTTTGGCCCGTACCAGGTGAGCGGCGCTTTGCCTTCGCCCAGTATGATGACCGATATAACGCGTGCGGGTAATGACGATGTAAGTTCTTCGGGGATTTCATCGGAGAGCCTTGAGTTGTTGCGGCGCTACGGACTGGTTGCGTTCAACCAGGTTTCAATCAGACCAGAGTCGAAAGTTCAGCTCGATATCAATGGGCAGCCGCTGCTGGTTACCGGCACTTACGGGGCCGGCAAGACTGCGGCGTTTTCCGGTTTTACGCCGGAAACGAGTGAACTGGACAACCTGCCAATCGATCAATACCTGGCGGACGAACCGGCGCTTCATGCATATTTCGACCTAACCGTAGATATGCTGGCCGATGTGCTGACGGGGCCTCAAAAGAGTGCGCCAGATTTGCTGGCCATTCACGAAAAGCCTCTGTTCCAGACGCTGAAGGAGCAACCGGAAACAACGCTTCTGGTAACAAAGTTCGGCAGTTCGCGCGACGACAAAGGCGTAGTGCACTCAATGATTCGATTTGAAAATCGTGGAGGCTACGCGCACCTTGTGCATTTGAACTCCGAATGGAATGGAACCGGGCAGGGGCCGTTCATTGTTGAATTCAGCGACAACGACTTTGAAATGCTGCCGAAGGAAGCGAAAGAGATCGAGATCGAATCGCGACCCGAGAGTCCCAATCAGCAAATGAACTGGACGCTGACAGTGAGCGCCGCCAATGCGCCAGGGACAACGCTGGCGTTCTGAGAGCGCACACTGGTACGCTCGCGTGGCTATGAGAATTGAGCGAGGGCCTCGGCCGCGCGAAGGGCCAGGCCATGGGCTACCGAGGTAAATTCGTTGCCGCCGCGAATGCGGTCTTTGCCGAAACGCGTCTCGAAGATGCGGCGCACCGCTGGCACGAACGAGCTTCCACCGGTAAGAAACACGCGGTCAACTGAGCGCGGATCGATGCTTGAGTTTTTGAGGAGCTTGTCGATTGACTCTTCAATAATCTGCAAGTCGTTCGCGATCCATGACTCGAATTCGCGGCGCGTGACGGGAATGCGCAGATCCATACTGCCATCGCGAAAGCGGAATTCTGCAGCATCGTTGGTGGATAGCTCGAACTTGACTCGCTGCACGGCTTGGTGAAGCTGGTAGCCCAGGTCTTCGTCAATGAGCGTAATCAAGGTCTGAATTTTTTCCGGTTCCAAGGCTCGAATGCGCGCGCTTTTCAGAATCTCTCGCACGTTGTTGGTACGCAGAAACGAGAGATAGTGCCATCGCTCAAGGTTGGCGTAGATCCACGCGGGGACGGCAGGCAGGAGCTTATGGAGTGACCTTGCTTCAGAGTTGGAACCGAACGCGGGAGACACGAGTTTGCGAACGATGCGTGCGTCGAAGGCGTCTCCGGCAAGGCCCACTCCGCTGTTGCCGAGCAGATCGTTTGCGGTGCGACCTGGGCGGCGCACATTCGGGCCAACGCGCAGCAGCGAGAAGTCGCTGGTGCCGCCGCCGAAGTCGCCAATCAAAATCAATTCGTCGTGGTCGAGAGAAGCCTCATAGGCGCAGGCTGCCGCCACCGGTTCCATCTCAAAATCCACGCGTTCAAAACCGGCCGCCGCAAACGCCACTCGCAGCCGCGCAACAGCATAGTCGTCATCCTCCGGTGTTTCCGCGCCGACGAAGCGAACGGGACGGCCTACCATGGCATAGCTGATGGGCCGGTCGAAGTGCTTTTCAGCGTGCTTGCGCAGATCGCCAAGCATTCGGGCCACCAGATCTTCTAACTTGTAGCGGCGGCCAAAGACTTCTGTTCCGGTGAGCGAGCGGCTAGAGAGGTGCGATTTAAGTGACTGAATTAGGCGGCCCTTTTCCTCGGCTTGAAGATAATGCTCGATAGCTGCGGAGCCGGTCAGCGCGTGGGCTTTGCGGGCGCCGCTCGTTGTTTTGATGCTTTCAAGGTAGAGAACAGAGCGGACAGATTCAATAGGGCCCGCAAGCGACGGGAACGATGCCAGCTGGATTCCGGATTTTTGATCAAGAAGCGCGACCGCACTATTGGTGGTGCCGAAGTCGAATCCAACGGCATCCAGCTGGCTCTTGGTTTTCTGCATCTGCTTCATTATTTCGCACCAGGCGTGGCATATCAGCGAGGCTGGAATCCGGCGGTGAGTTCAATTGCGCAACCTGATGTAGCATTCAACTAAACCAGGAGCATCGTATGCTTACGCGCAAAGTGTTCGCCGCTATCCTCTGCCTCATTCCGGCTTGCGCCATCGCGCAGACTGACACCGGTCCTGCGCCCGATGTTTCCGCTATCCACACGCTCATAGGGCAGTACACCAAGGCTGTGGATTCGGTCGACTTGAAACTGCTCTCGCAAATCTGGTCGCATTCGCCCGAGGTTTCGTTTATCTATCCTTTGGGTGAGGAGCATGGCTACGACGCTATCGAGCAACATGTGTTTCAGAACGTAATGGGTGGCATGTTCTCAGAGCGTGATCTTCAGACAAATGGAGTGACAATCCACGTGAATGGAGATGCCGCATGGTCGGAGTTCCACTGGGTTTTTCACGCGACGATGCGCAAAGACGGATCAGCCGTGACCACACGGGGTGTCGAAACCCAGGTCTACCGCAAAGAATCCGGGAAGTGGCGGCTGATTCATGTTCACTATTCCGGAGATCCCCAAACCACTCCTTGAACGGTTAGCTCTGGGGCAACCTCGATTCGCACACCGCGCCGTGCAAATGCCAAGTGACAAAGTTTAGCGGTTCTGGGACAATCCTTACAGAAGAACCATAGTTAATCGATTCCGCACACAACTTCCCCAACCTTCTGATCATCTGAAAAAACAAGTCAATGGGTACACTGGGGCCGCCTGTTCTCCCTGAATAAATGATTGAGTTTCTTGCCTTGAGTCAAGGAGCAAGATGCTGACTCATAGATTCCCTCTCATTGCCCTTCTGTCGATTTCGACAGTGGGGGTTGCGCAACAAGTGACAGCACCGCCGATGCAGGTCTACGGTGGTTACTCGCGGATTTCAAACAGCTTCAATGGAGTGCCCGGTTCGCAGCAGCCGTTGAACGGCGTGAATGCCGGAATCGCAGTTTTGCCGTGGCATCATCTGCGTTTCAGGCTCGATGCGTCTTCGTATCGGGGCACGAACCTCGGCACTCCTCAGGACAGCCTTTTCTTTATGGGAGGCGCGCAGTACGAAGCGACGTTCCACCGAGAGCGTTTTTACGCCGTGGCGCTTGTCGGCGAGGGAACCCTGCCCGGCAATTGGTACAAATACGACACCACTGGCTACGCACACGGGCATACCGGAATGACTGCCTCGCTTGCCGAATTCCTTGGGGGAGGCGTCGACACGCCCGTCAGTCATCACTTGGGAATTCGCGTTGAGGGCGGCGTGCAGCACTCCGATTTTGTGCCTATCCATCCCCACTCGGAGGGAAGTCTTCCCTATCATCTCGCCGGCATTCCAAACTATTTCGGGCGGTTCACGGTGGGCATAGTGTGGCTTCCGCATCTCGGATCGGTGCGGCCGGACTATCCGTCCCGAACTCCAGCGGAGAGCGAAATCATATTTGAAGGCCTGCAGTCGTTCGGACATTTCTACATTCTCGCCAGCCCCGGGAGCAGCTATTTTTCCGGCGGCGCCATTGAATACGACCGGCACACCTGGGGCAAATTCGCCGGTGCGCGGCTGGACTATTCAGCAGACATTATGCCCGTCTTGATTCTCAGCCAGCCGAGCAAGACCGATGAATGGGGGAATCCGCAGAGCAAGACCTATGAATCGTTTCCGGGTGTGGCTATTTCGCCCATCGGGGTGCGCATGCTTTGGCGAGACGGCAAGGAATTCAAGCCTTACCTTGTGGCGAAGGGCGGCATGACTGGATATACCCACAAAGCTTTCTCTCAGCACTCGTCGTACCAGGACTTCAGCCTGCAAGTGAGCATCGGTATGCAATTCAAGCTGACCGACCGTATGGATTTCCGTGCCGGTTTTGAATACTTCCATCAATCCAATGGCTTTGCAGTGCCCAGCGATCCGGGCCTTGACGCCATGACCTACCGGGGCGGGCTGAGCTATCACCTGGGCCATGCGCGGGCCGTGAATTGAACCAGGTTCTCGAGCTTTTGTCGAAGTAACTCTTCCGCGCAGCGATCGGTTTTCCGGTGCGCTTAAGGGGTTTTTGGCAGCCAACGGGAACGGAAACTCCCTCCTTTACACGCAGCATGATTCGAACGCTGCTATTATTCATGAAACCTCGACAGAATCCCGTTTTTTAAGAGCCGTTCCCCTAGAGGAGGTTTCATGTTCTCGTTGAGTCGTAGGATCGTCACTGTAAGTGTGTTTGTATTGTTGCTGGTAACGGAGAGCGGAGGCGCGAAGGGGCAATCCTGCGCCGTGAGTTCCAGCCTCGCGGAGGGGCCTTGCGCACCGTTTGAGAGTCTGCCGGACGCGCCTGCGGTGGATGGATATTCGGCGGCCACACCGGATCCGGCTGGCGGCGGCAAAGAGAAATGGAATTCACCTCCGGCGGGCACCTCGCACCAGGCGCCTTTTTCGCGGATCGGGATTGGCGCCAACGTGTCGCCGCTGGGGATCGGGATCAACGGCACAACTGTTCTTTCCGATTACTTTGACGTGCGCGCGATGGGGAATTTCTTCGGCTACACCAGCCCTCAATTCGAGGTGGATGGCTTTCGGGCCACGGCGAATCTGCATCTTGCGTCGATGGCGGCGTCGCTTGACTGGTATCCGTACAACAGCGTGTGGCGGCTGAGCCCCGGCGTGATGCTTTATAACGGCAACCAGGTGACAGCGACTTCGACGGTGGTGGGAGGAACGAGTTTCACGCTCGATGGGCAGACTTTTTACTCTGCGTCATCGAACGCCGCTACGGGCGCAACACCGCTGACGGGAACGGGCACTCTGGGATTGCATCCGCGGCCAATCGCGTTCACGGCGGCCGGAGGGTTTGGCAAATTTATCCCGCGCTCAAACCGGCACTGGTCGTTTCCGGCGGAATTCGGAGTGGTGTTTATGGGAGCGCCGACGGCAAACGTGACAACCAGCGGATGGGTTTGCACCGACCAGTCACAGACGAAGTGCGCGAGCATAGGCGATTCGTCGAGTCCCGTGGCGCAGCGGTTCAATACCTCGCTGCAAGCTCAGCTCGCGAAATGGCGCAAAGACCTGGGCAAGTTCGAGGTGTATCCGATGTTTTCGTACAGCGTGGTCTACAGCTTTAATATTCGGTAGGGCGACGGCGGCTCCGGGCCTGAAGGCCGCACTCATTCCGCGTTCGTGGGGCACCCAGATTCCGATGAGCAATTAAAATACCCGGTCACTTCCACACAGCCGTATAGGGCCACCGCGTTGGCCGCAGCGAAATATATTGCGCTACGCGAGGCATTGTTCCTCGATTCGGACTGCTGCCGTGCGGCAGCGCCTGATGCCAGATGACCAGGTCGCCCGCTTTGCCTGCGATCGGCGTGTACCCCGGATGACGCATGACAGCCTGGCGCGGGTCTTCGCCCGGGGTTAACTCGCGCAGCCACGGTTCCAGCTTGCGATGAAAGCCGGGAATGCAACTGAAAGCACCCTGCTCGGCCGGCGTATCGGTCAAATACAAAATGCCCTGCACGCCGAAGCAGAGCGGCGGGGCAAGCGTCATGTCCCAGTGCATATTCGGGCCCGGAAACTTCCAGTTATCGCGCTCAGGCGGATTGAATCCCCCCTGGTCAACGGTGGCCCATAAATCTTCGCGGCCCCACAACTGCGCAAACGCCTTCACCAGCCGCGGCGATTTTCGATTCGTCAGGAACGCCGCATGGCGCAGCAGCGGGACCCAGATACTTTTTCCAAACTTGTTTCCGTACCAGGTGTCGGGATCAGCCGGATCGGCACCGAGAAACTCGTAGATCGCCGCGGCCGCCGCGTCGCGATCGCATTCATCAACCGCATCGTGCACCACCACATATCCGTGCTCGTGCCAAAATGCAAGCTCTTCCGCCGTCAGGCCCGCCACATCGCGCAAACATCCGGCAGCCGAGCCCACTGGCTTTCCTGCAAGTGCATCGCGTAGCCGCGTCAACCGCTCCGCTTCAATAGCTCCGCCATTCAGGTTCAAAATCCATTGTTCAAACGCATCGAATCCGGGCCGATCAGTCCCGTGCAGAAACCGCGTTGTCTCCAGAAGATTCAATCCCAACCCGGCGAGCAGCGTGTTTTCGAGATCCCACTCGCCCGAGTCCTTATTGGGCTTGGCCACTGGCCCCATGCTCTGCGGCCCGTGGCGTTCCCAATAGCGATAGAGATAGGTAACCCCCAACTGGCCGGGCTCCGAGGTTGTTTCCGATTCCGGTGTTGCAGCGCCGTTTGTCGAAATGTTTTCTGATTCCATTGCGCTCCAGGGCCTACAGTCAAGAATCTTATCTCGTCTTCGCGCCGCGTGCGCGTCACCGAAAGGTGCTGGTTGAAGCTGGTAAACTTCTTGCATCCCAAGAGTTAGGCGCAGGGCACCCGGCATTGGCACGATGTTTCTGAGATTGCGTGATCATCGTCGCAAGCTGGGCATGATGCCCCTTAGGAAGGCAAGATTTGACTGCTCCAACAGGCCAATCATTTTCTCACTATCTGACAATGAAACAAATCCTCGTGCGGATTTTCCTTCTACCGATGCTTTTGAGCGTTGCTGGCGTTGCGGCTGCGCAGAAAGAGACTCAGCCGCCCCTGCAGATCTATGGCGGATATTCATGGCTCTCCAACAGCTTCAATGGCCTGCCAGGTCAGCAGAAGGAGTTGAACGGGTGGAACGCCGGCGTGGCCCTTCAGCCCTGGCATCATTTGCGCTTCAAGGTCGATTACTCGATGTTCCGGGGAACAAACTCCGGCGCATCGCAGCACGCTTTTATCATTATGGGCGGCGGCCAATATGAGGTGACGATTCATCGCGAGCGCGTCTTCGCTGAGGCGCTTGTCGGCGAAGCGGGACTAAACGGCAACTGGTACATCGGCGACGCCACCCCTTACCTTCACGGGGATTCAGGCTCTACCGCATCCCTTGCGGAGTTCCTTGGGGGCGGAATCGATACTCCGGTCAGCCGTCACGCCGCGATTCGCGTTGAGGGCGGCGTGCAGCACTCCGGCTTCGTGCCCATGGATCCGACCTCAGAGGGATCCTTTCCGAGTCATCTCGACGGCATACCAAATTACTTCGGCCGCTTGTCGGTGGGAATGGTGTGGCTGCCGCGGCTTGGATCGGCGCGGCCTTCCCATACGGCGCGTACCCCGGTTGAGAGCGAGATCATCTTTGAAGGCTTGCGGTCGTTTGGCCATTTCAAAATCTTTACCGGACCCGGGAATAGCTATTTTTCCACGGGCGCGATTGAATACGATCGGCATTCCTGGGGCCGATTGCTCGGCGCGCGATTAGACTATTCGGCCGACATAATGCCCCTCATCGTTCTTAGCCAGCGGACCAAAACGGACGTCTGGGGCAATCCGTTGAGCACGACGTATGAAACCTTTCCGGGCATAGGTATTGCGCCCGTAGGCTTTCGTTTGCTTTGGTTCGACGGCAGGCGCTTTAAACCCTATTTCGTTGCGAGGGTCGGAATGACGGGATATACCAGGAAGACTTTCTCGCAGGACGCAACTTACTACAACTTCAGCCTGCAGCAGGTGATTGGCATGCAGGTGAAGGTGAACGATCATTGGGATTTCCGCGCTGGAATTGATTACTTCCATCAATCCAATGGCTTTTCAGTGCCGAGCAATCCCGGGCTTGACGCTATGGCCTTCCGAGGCGGTCTCAGCTACCATCTGGGCCGTGCGCGGCCCGTGAATTGACGCCGGCATCGCTTCGAATCCATGAGTAGATAGGGTACTGCCCCTCGACGAATCCTGTGATCTGAATCACCGGGAAACGGTAGGGGCAGCGTAAACTGTGGGCACGGGATTCAATATGAAACGACTACTTATCGGGATATACGCCGGGATCACGGTTTTGCTGATGATCTGGGGGTTTTACCAGGCCATTTACGTTGCGCCTAACGACGCAATGCAGGGCGAGATCTTCAGGATTTTTTACTATCACGTGCCTTCGGCGTCGGTGGCGTTTGTTTTTTTCTTCATCTCGCTGGCCGGGTCAATCGGGTTTCTGGCTTACCGCCGAAACTCGCCAGATAGGGCGCAGGTGGCTGACGCATGGGCGCTGGCCGGTGCCGAGGTGGGCGTGGTGTTTTGCACCGTGGTGCTCACGACGGGGCCGATCTGGGGACGGCGGGCATGGGGCATCTGGTGGACCTGGGATCCGCGGCTGACTACGACGCTGGTGCTTTGGTTGATTTATGTGAGCTATCTGCTGTTGCGGCGGTTTGCGGCCGGGCCGCAGATGCAGACGCTGGCTGCGGTGTTGGGAATTTTTGGCGCGATGGACGTGCCGATTGTGTACATGTCGAACCGGTGGTGGCGCACGCAACATCCAGGGCCGGTGTTTGGCGGGTCACAGGGCTCGGGGATGGACAAGACCATGCTGGGCGCATTCTTTTGGAATTTGGGAGCGTGGTTCGCATGGGGAATCTTTGTGCTGATTTTGCGGTTTGTCCTTGAACGGCAACAGCAGAAGATTTCCGCGGCAGAAGCGCAGGCGGCGCTGGAGGCATAGGAATGGATCAGGCAGCGATTCTCGATCATGAGTTTCTGGTAGCGGCGTACGTGGTGGTGTGGGTGATTCAGCTTAGCTATCTGGCTTATCTGGGTTACCGGTGGCGGGTGCAGAAAAAGCAGGGAACAGGGGCTAGGGACTAGGCCGTGAGGCCGGTGGACCAGGATCGTAGCTTCCCACACATTATTTCTTCAAGTTGCTCATATTAAAAATCTTATACTGAATACCTCCTCGTTCCCCTCGGGGCGTGGCGCCAATCGCCGCGCCCGCGGTGCGGCAATCTGGTTACCTTTGGGGCAAGGCACATAACACCTCAATTCTGGGGTCGCGGGTCTTTGTGGGATGGAGAAGTGTCTCAAAACGGCACATTATGGCAGCAGGTTTCCCCACGGAGTGAACGTAAGTGCAAGCGCTGCTTATAGGTTTGATTTTTGTTGTGGCGATGGCCTCCCCTGCCATATTGGCGGTGAGGTTTCAAACCAGGTCGAGGCGTGCGCTTCCGCCAACGTACCGTCTGGTGCAGCAGCATTCTCGTTCATTTGAAGGTCCCGTGGTCGGTCCGTCACGAGTTCAAACAACAGTTACGGTGCGCGTGGGGCCCAGACTGCTGACGGCTGCAAGGGCGGCCAAGCGGCTGCAGGCTAACACCCACGACCGCCAAATGTAGGAGAACGCCGCAGGTTAGTTCGACTGTCTTATTTCTGACAGATTCCGGCGTTTGCCATTGATTTGCTGGCCAGGCAGTTTTCTGAGGGTCGGGGGGCCCCCAGTTCAGCCGGTCGGCTACCCCTGCGAGCCCAAACCGGTTCGCAGGGGATCTCTCAGATCTGCAGCCCTGGTGACCATGATTGATGGTTACCTTCGGGCGATGAGACATAGCACCCGGAACCAGATGTACGGGTATCTTTGTGGGATGGCGCAGGTTTTGAAAACTAATGATGATGTCAATACGGACGGTCCCCAGATCGCCGCTTGGGAGTGATAAAAAGTGAATTCGCTGGTTATTATTGCTTCGGTTCTCTTGACGTTGACTTCTTTGGCGGTTTTGATTGTGAAATACGCCGCCAAGACCAAACAGCTGGTTGCGATTGCGCGCGACCGGGCTTCAGCAACCACGAACAAGCAGGCGAGCGCGTTGGAGCACCAGGTGGACGACACAATCCAACGACTCATTCTGACAGCTCAGCCGGCTACTGCGCGCAGGAGCGCACTTTAAGACTTAACCGTGACAAATCCGGGCTAAGTGCAGAAACCCGAAGACCCTTCCCTGCAAGACCCTTTAAACCATTCAAACCCCTGATACGAATTGCCCTTGGTGCGGAAACGCGCGTAGACTGAGGCTTTGGGGGACATGATGCTGGTAGTGATGAAGGCGCAGGCGACGCCGGAGCAAATCCAGGCGGTCTGTGCAGCGATTGAGGGAATGGGGTACCGTGCGCATCCCATGCCTGGCGCAGAGCGTACGGCGATTGGAATCACCGGAAACAAGGGCGAAGTGGAGCGGGGCAATCTCGAGTCACTGTCCGGAGTTTCTGAAGTTATCCGCGTTACAAAAGCTTACAAACTGGCAAGCCGCGACGTGAAGGAAGAGGACACGATCGTCCGCTTCGCTGGGACGGATGCGGCCATCGGCGGCAAGAACCTGGCAGTGGTGGCCGGCCCGTGCTCAATTGAGAGCCGCGAGCAGGCGTTTGCCATTGCCGAGCAGGTTGCGGCTGCGGGTGCGCAGTTTTTCCGCGGCGGCGCGTACAAGCCACGGAGTTCGCCTTATGCGTTTCAGGGGCTAGGCGTTGAGGCGCTGCGCATTATGGCCGAAATCCGCGAGCGGTTCGGGTTGCGCATTGTGACCGAAGCGCTCGATGCGGAGTCGCTGGAGCAAGTGGCCGAGTGGGCCGACGTGATCCAGATTGGCGCGCGCAACATGCAGAACTTTTCGCTGCTGAAGAAAGCCGGACGGCTGAGGAAGCCGGTGCTGGTGAAGCGCGGGCTGAGCGCAACGCTCGATGAGTTTCTTATGTCGGCCGAGTACGTGATGAGCGAAGGAAACTACCAGGTGATTTTGTGCGAGCGCGGGGTGAGGACGTTTGCCGACCACGCGCGCAACACGCTTGACCTGAGCATAATTCCCGCTCTGAAGAAGGTGAGTCACCTGCCCATCCTGATTGACCCGAGCCACGGGACGGGAAGGCGCGACAGCGTGCTGCCGATGGCGCGGGCCGCGGTGGCAGCGGGTTCTGACGGCATTATGGTTGAAGTGCATAACCACCCTGAAGCGGCGCTGAGTGATGGACCGCAGTCGATCTATCCCGATCAGTTCGCCCGCATGATGGACGAGCTTGCGCAGATTGCGCCGGTGGTGGGGCGTGAGTTGACGCGTGGGATTCAGGTGAGCGTAACGGCGTGAACGTGGCTCGCACGATTGTGGCTGGGTCGGTGGCGCTTGGACTGTTGGCGCTTACGGCTTGCCAGCCGCATGACTTTCCGCAATATCCCGCAAACTACCGCGAATATGCCTACGTAACCAATCAGGGCAGCGCTACGGTGACTGTTCTTGACGTGGTGAACGTGCGGCTCGATCGCGAACTGCCGGTCGGCCAGAATCCGGTTGCGGTTGCGGCCAGCCCTACTCGCAACGAGGTGTACGTGCTGAACGCGGGAGTGCCCGGCGGGCCCGGCTCCATTTCTGTGATCGACTGCGAGCATAACGCGGTGGTGGCCACCATCGCCGTGGGGAGTGATCCGGATTCGATTGAGGTGGATGCCAAGGGCGAACTGGCGTTCGTGGCGAATCGCGGTTCGAATTCCGTTTCGGTAGTGAATCTCGAGTTCAGGCACGCGGTTACTCAGATCGGCGTGGGCGAAGAGCCGGACTCCGTAAAGCTTTCGCCGGACGGCAAGACGCTGGTGGTTGCCAACTGGGGAGGCGACTCGGTAACGCTGATTGATGCTGAGACGGGAAGGCTGCGGACCATCCTGGAAGGGTGCCCGGGCGCCGTTAGCCCGGTGATTCTGCCGGATTCGTCGAAGGCCTTTGTGGCGTGCTCAGGCGGGCACCAGGTGATGGCGATTGCGCTGGCCAAGCCCCAGCCGCAGCCCGGAACGGAAGCGCAACCGGCGACGCCGGACCGCCTTGAAGCATTGATGGATGTGGGGCGCGCGCCGGTGCATCTGGCTTTGAAGCCGGATGGCGGCGAAGTGTTTGTGTCGAATTCACTTTCGAATTCAGTGTCGGAGATTTACGCATCGACCGATGAAGTGGGCGACACGTACATGATCGGCGAAGACCCGGTGATGGGGCTGGTGACGCGCGACAACTCGCTGTTGTATGAGGCGAATCTGCAATCGCCGGATGTGACCCTTTACTCGATTGACGATGGGAAGCGGATCGGGGCTGTGCATGTGGGCGATGGGCCAACGGCGATGGCGTTCTCAGGCGCGGGACACCTGTTGTTTGTGGTGGATTCGCGATCGAACGACGTGGCCGTGGTGCGCACGGCGTCGAAGCCTGAGGCGGGCCAGGTTCCGTTGTTCACCATGCTGCCGGCGGGGCGAAATCCGGGGGCGATTGTGGTTAAGGCCTTCAGGGTGAAGTAGCGAGTGAGTTCGGGGCAGAGTTTTCAGACTCCGGGGCTTTGAATTTCGAGCCTTCTGATTTCGTCCCGAAACTTACCCTTTTTGAGACGGTACGCGAGAGCATGAATTACCCTAATGGGCTATAGGTGACTATGCCCCAACAACACTTGTGAACACTGCGGCGGCTCACAACTCATCAGCGGTCTTACGGTTTCCGCCTCCGGTGGTGGTGGAGACGTACGTCCTGGCCTGCTCTGCAAAGCGAAAGGGAAAGCGCTTTTCAAAGGAACCGCAAGGGAGAAAAGGGAGACCATTTTTGCCGACCTGTGCACCGCCTGCGGCACTCTAAAACGTTTGTACGTGAAAGACCCGAAACGTGATTGGGTCGTATAACTAACTTTTACGGTTTCAACCGGCATTGCCTCCGGCACGATGGGCGCAAAGGACCCGTTTCGGTGCTTTCACTTCGCCGTGTATAGCGCGAACCGGTGATGTATCTCCGATTTGATTCTCGACCGGGATGAGCATCGATAAACGACGCAGGGTTCGGAAATGGAGTTGCGGTCGCGAATTCGATTTGTGAGGGGTAAATTTCGTCGGGTTGGGTTTGCGCGATTCCGAAGGCATTGTCGCGTATGAACCGCCCGCTCATC
>Ga0265338_10005047_pt1 | contig 17419 bp, 14 predicted proteins | sample 42126metaG_FD_193579 | JGI IMG/M metagenome (GOLD analysis project Ga0265338, IMG submission 193579) | Rhizosphere microbial communities from Carex aquatilis grown in University of Washington, Seatle, WA, United States - 4-21-26 metaG | ecosystem: Host-associated > Plants > Roots > Rhizosphere... | reverse complement strand
GGAGGCGGCCTTGAGTATCTGGGGCGATTTTGGTTTGTTAAGCGCTCCCAGCCAAAGGCCCTTTGATCTGGGCCGCGTTCTAATTAAGGTGACCGGGTGGGTCGTCACCGTGTCTTGCGTGGCATCAGCCTACTGGATATTTCCCGAGTATTTGACGAGTTTTTATATCCCCTACTATCAGGCGTTAGCGGTATGCTGGCCGTACCTGGCCGGCTTTTTTTTATTTTGTATTTTATGGGAAGATGTGAGAGGGGTTAAGGCTCACGATGATTATTATTGGGTCGGATATAGTTTGTTGTGTTTCAAGTTCGATGTTTTGAAGAATGTGAATTTAAAGCAGCATTTCCTGGCCTGGGTCGTCAAATTATACTTCCTTCCGTTGATGTTCATCTACCTGGTCAATTATCTGGGTTATCATTTTAACCATCAGGACTTTTGGGGTTCTTATGATTCGATTTATAACAGCATCTATTTGGTCGACACCGCCTTTGTTTGTGTCGGTTATGTATTTGCCAATAATTTGACGGACACGCAGATCCGCTCCTCGGACCCGACCATGCTGGGTTGGGCGTGTTGCATCATTTGTTATCAACCTATTTGGTCGACGATAGGTTCCTGTTACCTTAACTATGGCAGCCCCTGGGGGCTGTGGCTGGGGCAGTATACTGGCTTGCGGGTCATTTGGGCTGGGTTGATCGTATTGTGCTGGTTCTTGTATATCTGGGCCACGATCTCCTTTGGCAGCCGTTTTTCCAATCTGACCCACCGGGGCATCTTGACCTGCGGACCGTATGCCTACTTGAGGCATCCTGCCTATGTTGGTAAGCTCGCTTCTTATTTCTTGATGTATATTCCTTTTGTTGGAAAGGACCTTATAACAACCGTACGTTACTGCATTATATGGGTCCTGTTGGCAGGGGTTTATTATTTAAGGGCCAGGACCGAAGAGGCGCACCTGCGTTCCCTTGGTCCCGAATATGACATATATGCGAAGCAAGTGGCCGAAAACTGGAAGAAACTGGTGAGGGCGTCTTGAATTCTTTAAGGTCCTTTGTCCATCAACGGCATGAGGCCATCGCCGGACTCATCGTTATCATTGCTTTTTTTTTGAAATGTTTCTATATCTTCCACCTGACTTCCTTTCGTGACTCCCTCCACGGGGACATGGCGGAATATTGGTATGATTCCCTGCGGCTGGCTTTCGGGAGCCACCCTTATTTAAGCCAATGGGGAGGATTCGCGCCTTTCTACAAATATTATTTCCTTGCCCCGTTTTTTAGAATGCTTTACAGCGACGGGCATCTTTCAGATGCCTTATCATTGATCATCCTGAGCAACCTTCTTTTGTACGGCATTTCTTCCTATGTCTTTTATTTAATGGCACAACGGTTGATAAGCAATAAGGCCATCGCCTTGATGGCGTTGATGTTTTATGCTTTTTCCTATCTGGCTGTTTATGTTAATGCCCTGGTTTTGCCGGACAGCCTGGCGATCTCAATGGAAGTCATATCAACAGGGATCGTTATCATGACGACTGGTGCGGCCTGGGTGCTCTTGGCCGGACTATTGTTGGGGATAGCCATCGCCGCCAAACCGTTCTTCCTTCTCTATGGCTTTATTTTTATGTGGTATGTTTTCTCCAAGAACGATCAGGGAAACAGAGCCTGGAAAGTGATGATATTTACGCTGGCCCTGGTGATGATACCCTTGATGACGCTTAGAGACAATTATCTTATCTCTAACGGGAAACTCAAAAGTTTGGCAGCCATCGGCGGCTCGAATTTCTTTCAGGGATGGGGCAGGGTGGGGGTCATTAAATCAGTCAGCCCTGAAGGCAATGATTCCCGCATTTCTCCCGGGGCCTTGGATGAACCAAACTGGCGGCCGTTCCAGGTCAAAGAACCTTGGTATCATCAAGGATATTTTTATCGCCTGGGGCTGGGGTCCATTCTCCGGGACCCGGGTGTTTTGTTGGAGAAAATCTTTTGGTTTAAGAAATTCTTTTGGGGGATATTAGGCCCCCGGTTAGACTACCCATGGGGGGCTAAACAGATCTTACCGGTGGCCGGCGGCATTTCCTATGCAATGTTTGTATCCCTGGGACTCCTTTGCTTCTTTATGAAAAGAGGCCCTGATTCCAGAACACTCCTTTTTCTTTATTTCTTACTGGCTTCCTTTTTTATTTTCATTTACGCTTTTGGATTACCTGAGAGACGGTACTTCCTGACCATTGAATTTTTAGTTATTGCCCTTTTTTTCGTTACGCTCGACAGGATGATGGGGTGGTATGGGGTTTATAAAAAAGAGATCTGGCTCTATGCGTTCTTCTTATTTTCTTTCTTTTTTTGCGTTCCTGTGATGTGGCAGATGTACAATAAACTTTTCTAACCAGGAGAATGTCTTTATGGACCGCCGCGACATTGATCAATTCGTTGAATCACTTATCTATCATTTTGACACCATCCGTTGCCTGCAGGATTATGGGCGGCTGAGGGAGACCGTACCTATCATGCAAAGGATATTGGAACACATCCAGGCATTTCGTCAGGCCGTCCAGGGCCAGGATGATTTAAAAGGTATTTTTCCGGAGTCCTTTTGGGACCAAGGTTTGCGCGGGACTGTAAAAAGGGAGGACGTGCGCCATAAAATAGTCGATTTCTCAGGCAGGGGAGACTTGATGACGGAAAAGGACCTGGAAGAAATAGATTATGTGTATTTTATAGGAGAGCTGCGTCGATGGACCTACCAAAATATTTATCAAATAAGGCAAAGGACAAAGTCGCCCCAGCAAAAAAAAATGGAGACAATCCTTACCGTGCTTTGCGTTTGTGTGGCGACTTTAAGCCTGGCGCTTTTTTTAGTTTTGAATGCTACCTCCCGAAATTGGGGCTTGAAAGGCGATTTTTACGACGGCAGGGATCTCGGGAAGTGGATCTCGGCTTGGCCCAGCAAGTCGATCGATTTCGATTATTATTTACAGATGAACCCTTTGCTTCGTCACGAGGAAAATTATTCGGCGCATTTTACAGGGTATGTGTTGGCCCCTAAAGAGGGTAACTATGCCTTTTCCGTAGTGGTGGATGATGGGACACGGTTATTTATCGACGATAAACCCCTGATCGATGCCTGGTATGACAGTGATTCCGTGGAGTTCAGCAAGGAGATCTTTTTGACCAAGGGGACGCACAAAATACGCCTGGATTATTACAATCATTTATGGGGCATTAAATTGAGGCTCTTTTGGGTGCCGCCAGGAGGGAAAAAGGTGCTTATACCGGCTTATTATTTGAGACAAGAGGCAAGCTGATGGCATTCAAGAACACCCTGCGCGCCAGGCATCTGCAGATAGTTCAGGGGATTATTTTTGGTATTTTTATTTTAAAGGCCTTTTATCTGCTCCATTTCACCGCCTACCAGTCTTCCGTCCAATATGATATGGCCTCGTACTGGTATGGGGCCTACGAGAGGGCATGGGGGGACAAATTTGAATTTCATCAGTATGGCGTGGCCCCTCCTTTTTATATATATTTGTGCGCGTACTTTCTGCATGCGATGAGCAGTCTGGGCATGCTTTCTTATGCCTTGCCCCTGTTGATCGTGCTGAATGTCCTTTTGCAGAGCGTTTCTTCTTATTTTGTTTATTTGATGGCGGACCGGCTGACTGGCCGCAAGGTTTTTGCCTTTGGGGCCCTCTTTTTTTATACCCTTTCCTATTTGCAACTGTATTTGAACGCCCTGGTCTTTCCGGAAAATCTGGCAACTCCTTTGCTGATCATCGTAATTTGGATCATTGTTTTCAGGCCATTGAGCTTATCTTCCATGTTGATAGCAGGATTGCTGCTGGGTATTGCTGTTGCATCCAAACCGCTTTTTGCCGTTCTTAGTCCGGCGGTTATAGGGTGTGTCTGGTTACGCCTGGACAAAAAGGGCAAACTGCCGGGGATCTTTGTTTTATCAATGGCCTTGGTGGCAGTTCCTTTAGCCACGGTCATGGAGAATTATCATATATCCCAGGGCAAGGTCCTTTCGGTGAGTCCCACTGGCGGCGCTAATTTCTTTCAAGGGTGGGGCCAGATCAGCAAGATCACCAGTGAAACCTCTTATGGCACCTGGTGGCTTTATTCTCCAGGCTCCCTTGATGAGGTCTATTGGAGGCCTATTGATACCCATGAACCGTGGTTTCATCAAGGGTATTATTATCGATTGGGTTGGGAGGCTATTCACAATGATCCGGGCGTTATTTTAAAAAAGATCTTTTGGTTTAAGAAACTTTTTTGGGGAATATTGGGGCCCACTTTGAATAAGGCTCCTGCAGGCTATTACAAAATAATGCCGGCGCTGGGGTGGCTATATTATATGATGTTTTTAACCCCGTGGATCCTTTTACTGCCGGCTTTCCGCCGCGTGTGCGATAAGGCCATTTATTTTCTTTTTTCCATCCTGTCTATAGTTTTTCTTTCCATTTATTTGTGCGGGATGCCGGAAAAAAGGTATTTTTCCTATGTTGAATTTCTGGTGGTTATTCTTTTTTTTGTTGCTTTGGATAAGATAATCGGATTATGGAGGGTCTATAAAAAAGAGATTTTGGCGTACTTTTTCTGCTTACTTTACTTCTTTTTCTTTATCCCGTTGATATGTTCCAAATGGATGGGAATTAATGGCGTAGGTATTTGGCAGGGATGATCTCTTTTTTACCGCCATCCATTCTCCAGTAGAGACGCAAGGTAGATCCTCCCCCGATCTGATAGTATTCCACCGTTATGGAGTGGGGGCCTTGGGCGAGGGAGATTTCTTTAAAAGCCTCATGAGGAGGATGCGGTCCCCAGTCATCGAACAAGGGCTTGCTGTCAACAGAAGTCCTGGCCCCATCATCCGAGACCGTAAATAAAGTGTACTTCCCATCTTTAGGCGCCAGTAGACTTCCTTGCCAGCGGACAGAAAAATTATCGTGAGGGATCCGAAGGTCCATTAGGGCGGGATCTTCGATAAAATCAATTGTCTTCTTATGTCCTGAATAAAGATATTTTTCGAATTTCCCCTGGTAAAAGTCGCCTCTTAATCCCCAGTCGCGGGTGAAAAACATCCAAAGCAGGGCATAGATCAAAATGATGCCGGCCAGGACGGCGATCGCCCATAATATCATTTTCTCTATTTTTTTGCGTAAAGGGGTTTTGAGGGCATTTTTCAATTTGGGGACATTCTCATCTGACCAGATAAAAAGATTCTTGATGAAATCCATGTAACCCATTTTGGAAAGATCTTCCTGGGCAGGGAGCCGGCTGGAATAATTCTTAATTTCAGCGTGTATTTGGGAAAAAGATGTGCCGGCAGGCAATTTTTTGCCCCAAAAACTTTCACAGAAGATATGGTTTAGATCATTCCCTAAATGGGTCTTGCGCAGGGAAACGATATCATCCAGGATTTTATCTACAACGGGAAGGGTCTCCTTGATCCGTCCATAATACAGCAGGTATTGCACGGTATCCAGATCGTAGATCAAGTCTTTGATAAATAAGCGGACCTTTGGGGAATCCATAACATTTATTATAGCAAACTTTTCTTTTACAGCACTAAATCCTAAAAGAATTTTATCGGATATTTAGGCGAGACACTATAATACTCTTACCATCAAGGAGCAGTCTCATGGATCCAGCACAGATCAAATCATTTGTCGGCGCATTGTGTCATGATTTTGACACGATCTTGTATTTGCAGGATTACGACCGGGACAAGGAAACGGTGCTGATCGTTAATTTAATCTGTGAACGGCTTGATTCATTTGAAAAAAAAGCCCAGGAGGAGTCGTATGATCTTAAGGGACTGTTTGATCATGGCTTTTGGGAAAGCCCGTTGACTCCTTCAGTTACCATGGGGCAGATGCGGGATAGGATCAAACAACTTGCCGATCAATGGCGTCATATCGATCCCCAGGACCTGGAAAATATGGGTTACCAGCGTTTTGTCCAGGTTTTACGTTCCTGGGTATATAAAAATATCCGTCAATTGAGGAATAGGGCCAAACTTTCTTCGCAGAAAATGATCGAACCGGTGCTGGCGGTTTTAATGCTGTTGGCTGTGGCAATGGTGACAGCGCCGATGATCTTTGCAAAAGTTTCGTATAACTGGGGCTTAAGCAGGGACCTTTATGAGGGAGCAGATTTTGAGGAACATCTTTCAGTAGGGCATGTCAGGTCGATCGATGTTAAAGGTCATTCTGAACCTTTTTCAGCCCGTTGGCAGGCCTTCCTGATGGTCCCCCGGGATGGGGATTATACTCTTTTTGTAAAAGTGGGGGGGGGTGTGAGGCTATCCATCGACGGCCAAGTCCTGATTGACCAATGGCAGGACAACAAGTCTATGGAATTCAGCAGGAACATTTTTTTAAGCAAAGGCGAACATTGGTTATGTTTGGAATACGGCCATCATTCCGGTCATGGTTTGCTCCAATTATATTGGGCATTTGGCCATAGGCATAAAACAATCATCCCTCCTTGGAGTTTTCGGAGCAGAAGAGCGTTGTTTACCAATCTGGGGGGGCACCGGGTCAAGATCTTAAGATTTAAGCCTCAAGACGTAGATTCCGGCACAGGCCGGATCTGGGCGCTTGGCCGTCCCTTTGATTGGCCCTATCAAAATTATCTTGTGGCTGACAATCCCCAGGGCCTTGTGTCCGTGGTCAAAAATTTTAAGATACAGCAACAAGGCAGATATCTGGTCACGGTCTTTCATGCCAGCGCACCGGATGAGGTGGAGGCACAAGTCAAGATCTCATGTATTTCTCCTGTAGAGGCGATGATGCAAACATGGAGCCCTCATCCGATTTTAGGTCAGGACAGCTATGTGTGCGAATTCTCCACCGGGAAAAATAGTATCCGTATCTTTGGGAAAGGCAGCGGCCCCAGGCATCTCTTGGGAGTCAACAGTGCAGCCTTGAAACTTTATGATATCCAATGAAAATATAATGTTTAAATCAATTTTAAATTTCAGCAACAGGACCAGGCTTTTTAATGCTTTTTTAAGATCTCAAAATCGTTCTTTGGGGATGCCCAATATATTTATCATTGAAACCACCAACCATTGTGACCGCAAGTGTGATATTTGCCCGCACCAGAGCCTGGAAAGACCCAAAGGTTTTATGGACCTAGGCCTTTATCGGCGGATCATCGACCAAATCCCTCATGCGGAGTTGGTTTTTCCCTATTTTTTGGGAGAACCGCTTTTGCATAAAGATATTTACGAGATGATAAAATATTCCAAGTCAAAAGGCCTTTACACATCGATCTCCACAGGGGGAAAGCTCCTCAATGAGTACAATTGCCATAAGCTGGTCGATGCAGGGCTTGACCATCTGCAGATGTCATTGCATGCCACCACGCAGGAAGGCTATGAGGCGATAGATTCAAAAGCCGATTTTGAGGTGCTTTTGGAAAATATCGAACGGTTTCTGGCTATTAACAAGGGCAGGATAGATTTTTATATATCCATCATCAATATTGATGCAGGGACAAAGGAGTGGAAGAAATTTGCTGAAGAATGGAAGAAAAAAGGGGCCAAGGTAAGGTTCAAGTTCTTTACGGACTGGAACAGCGAGAAAGAAGCCATCAGGAGGTTCTCCCATCTTCGTCCCAGGCAAAAAAGTGATATCTATCCCTGTGACTGGCTCTGGACGCAATTCCATATTTTATGGGACGGCCGCGTGGTCCCCTGTTGTTTCGATTACGACGGGACCCATATTTTAGGTGATGCGGGCAAGGAAACCATCAAAAGTATCTGGAACGGTCCGGCTTACAAGCAGATCAGACAAGCTCACCTGACTGACGGTTCGTCTATTAAACTTTGCGCCAAATGCAACAGACGCAAAAAGCCCTGGTATGAACTGCCTTTCCATATCTTTTTTGATGCTTCCTTGATCTATCGTTTGAGGTATTTTTTTGAACAAAAACCCAGGAAACATTTCGGTTAATCTATGCGTCTGACAACAAGAGCAGATCTTAATTTGGGGTTGATTTGCAACGTCAAATGCCGGTTCTGTTATGATCTGGATCATTTGAACCATGCCAAGGGCCCTTCTATAGAAGAGTTGAGGCGCAGCATGGGTATTTTAAAGAACAATGGGATCGATACCATCGACCTGACAGGAGGAGAAGCCACCGTCAGGAGCGATCTGATCGCCATCATACGCATGGTCAAAGAGGAGTTCGGCATCAATAATATCTGCCTTATAACCAATGGTTTCAAATTAGCGGACAGCTCCTATCTGAAGGCCGTGGTCGATGCCGGTGTTAACGAGTTCTTATTCTCTATCCATGGGGCATCGGCGCAAGTCCATGAAGGGTTGACCCAAGTCCCAGGAAGTTTTGAAAGAATAATGAGGGCCCTTCATGAAGCGAGCCAGGCCCGGGTCCGTTTAAGGGTAAATACCACGGCCACCTCCAGGAATTACCGCATCCTTGGCGACATAGCAGCGATGATCAGCCCTTTTAAGATCGAGAATTATAATATTATTATGTATATCCCGGTTCTGGATGCCGCTCACAGGGTAGATGAGCTGGCGGTCCCATACAGCGTGGCCGCCCCATTCTTAAAAGATACGATCGATCGCTATGCGCAATGTTTTGACCGTCTTTATGTCAAATACATACCGTTTTGTTTCATGCAGGGTTATGAAAAACACGTGATGAATTTTCTGCAGACGACTTACCTTCCCTATGAATGGGATTTTTGTCAACGCGCACTATTACGCAGAGGCAGGCTTGTTTGTGCCTTGGCTACGGTGGCAGGGCTTTTGTCGTGCATGGACATGCGCATGTTGTTCGGCAGGGATCCGAAAGAACTTCAGCGGGATGGATTTATTAGTTTTCAAGATTCCATCAATAAACATAAACCTTTTAAATGCCGGTCATGCAAGTACAGTCTTATTTGTCCGGGAGTTTGGCGTGGCTACAAACAATTTTCCAAGATGGATGATCTGGTCCCGGTTCAAGGCGCGAAGATATTGAGTCCGTACCATTTTTATGAATAATAATATTTTCAGTCTTATTATCCCCACTTTTAATAGCCATGAAGATTTGGAACGGCTTCTTTCTTCCCTTTTAGTTATCAAGGATGAATTGGATCAGCTTGAGATCATTGTTATCGATGATGGTTCATGCGATGATACGGAATTGGTCGTGCGTCGCTGGGCAGGGCGGATCAAAGCCATCCGCTATTTTTATCAAAAGAACAAAGGGCCGGCTGCAGCCCGCAATCTGGGAGCACATAAAGCCCAAGGGGAATATTTAATTTTTGTTGATGACGATTGCCTTATCCCCCCGGGTTTTTTGGGAGTTATTAGAGATTTCTATCAACAACATTCGGCTTACGCAGGGGTTGGTGTAAAAACGATCAACCGTTCTAAAAGCGTCTTTTCCGAATTTAACCAGCGTTTAGGTGACTTTTTAATTGGGTCTTCCCGTATTTCAGATAATAGATATGAGTACGTCAGCAGCAGGTGCTATTCTTTTGTTAAAGCGTCTTTTTGGGCCGTCGAAGGGCATGATGAAGCTTTTGTTTGGCCTGCCGCCGAAGACAGGGATTTCTGTTTAAAATTAAAAAAAGCAGGCATGCTTTTAGGATATATTGAAAACACAGGGGTCATTAATACAGACCATTTGAAATTAAAGGGATTCATCAGGCAGAATTTCTTATATGGTCTTGGCGCAGGGCTTTTGAGGCAAAAAAACCCCGGCCTCTCGCTGGTACGGGCGGCACGATACAAAGACATGGCTATTCAAATATGCAAAGATCCCTGCATTTCGAAAAGCTTGGCCTTGTTTTTTGCTTTTTGTTTGGCCCAGCTCTGTTCTGTGGCAGGGGTTATTCTATATAAAATCAATTATGATTATAAAGATCGCCCTCCTTCGGTGTTCCTGCCCAAACATGCCATATTCTTTGAAATAATAAAGAATAATCTATTAGCAAATCCTTTAGTAAAATCATTAAAGAACCGTTCAGGTTCTCTTACCACCGGTGAAGAGCTTTTTTCTGCAGGATATTTGGCAAACTTGGGGCTAAAAACGGCGGATGTCTACAAGGACGCTGTTTTAAAGACTTTTCAAGACAGCCATTGGCTTGTAGGCAAACGGATCCTTGAGATCGGTCCAGGCTCACATCTTGCTGTTCCGTTATCTTTTATTGCTGCGGGCGCTGACCGGGTCGTTTCCATAGACAAATACGGGGAAGTGAAGTTCAGGGATAAAGAGCAGCGGGTCTATGAAATAATAATGGCATCATTGCCTGTTGACCAGCAAGAAAAAATGTCCTTATTAGCCCAAGGTTTGAATCCAGCAAAAGTGTCTGAACCGGATCATGTTCTCAATTATTGGCCAGACGTTTGCATTGATGGACCGGAGTGCCTGAAAAGACTGCCGGCCGAATATTTTGATTTGATCGTATCTTTTAATACCATGGAACATATCAAAGATCTGGGGACCGCTTTTAAAAATATGAGGATGATCTTAAAAAAGGGGGGTATCTTCATTCACAAGGTTGATGCCACATCTCATTATGCCATTGCGCGCTATACCAAGAATAGTTTGGCACAGCTCATCCCATCGGATAGTTTGTTTAATGCGATGTTTTCCCATAGAGATGCGCCGACCAGAAGGCTTCTGGATGATTATCTAAAGGCGGCTGAAGAAGAAAAGATCCCGGTCATTCGATCTTATATCGATGAATGGTCCACGGCCCATGAGATGGAAAGCAGCCTAAGATTTTTAAACTCAAGGTTTAAAACTTACGATCAAGAGCAGATATCAAAGGTCGGTTTTATTATCGTTGCCCAAAAATGATGCGTATAACTACCAGAGCAGATCTCAATATCGGGTTGATTTGTAATTTAAAATGCAAGTTTTGTTATGATCTGGACACCCTTAATGCAAAAAAAGGCCCCTCCATCGACAAACTTAGAGCGGAGGTGGCCTTTTTAAAAAAAAAGGGCATAGACACTATTGATATCACAGGAGGAGAGGCCACGCTCCGGCCGGATTTAACAGATATCATTAAAATGATCAGGGATGAATTCGGTATCAGCAACATATGCATTATTACAAATGGCTTTAAACTTGCGGATTTGTTTTACATGAAGGGAATTGTCAATGCCGGTGTTAATGAATTTATATTCTCGATCCAAGGGGCCTCTGCCGAGCTCCATGATAGGACAGTTGAAATCAAGGGAAGCTTTGATAGGGTGATGAAGGCATTGGAACAGGCCTGTCAGTTAGGCCTTACGGTAAGGGTCAACACGACAGTTACTTCCTATAATTATGATAAGGTCTCTGATATCGCGGGTCTGATCAGCCGTTATAAGATCAAGAATTACAATCTTATCATGTTCAGTCCGCTCCTGGATGCAGCCAGCAGGTCCCATGAAATGATGGTCCAATACAGCGTTGCAGCCCCTTTTCTGAAGAAAACGATAAATGAGTACCGCGAAGTTATCGAGCATATTTATGTGAAATTAATGCCGGTCTGTTTTATGCAAGGGTATGAAAAGCATGTTATCAATATGGCCCAAACAAGTTATACTGCGTTTGATTGGGACTTTTGCCTTCGATCAAGAAGAAGGAAAGGTGCTTTGCTTTATTGGTTGGGCACCATGGCAGGTTTTCTTTTGTTTACCGAACCTCGAGGACTGTGGAAAAGAAACCCAAAAGAGGTCCTTAGGGACTCATTTCTCAATCTTCAGGAAGCCATCAATAAATACAAGCCGTCCTCATGTAAAAGTTGTAAATTTAGCCCCATTTGTTCAGGGGTATGGCGTGAATATGATCAGGAGTTCGGCGTCAAGGAATTGGTCCCTGTTCAAGGGAAGAAAGTCCTCAGGCCGTATGACTTACTTGGAGATTTTACAGCTTCCGACCCATTGGTATAACTGGTATACTTATATTAAAGATGCTGCTTGAGACCAAAACAACATTCTACGTAGCAAAAACCAGCCCTGGATGCCAATCATTGTCATTGGACTGTCAGGAGTTCAGAGAATTATTCTTAAAGAATAGATTCCGTCAAGTCACTGAGGCGAAGGATGCTGCGGTCATTATCATCGGCGCCTGTGTTGTTTCGTCCATGAACGAAACGGAGACAGTTGAATTGGTCAAAAAGATGAAGATCCACAAGGACCGGGGGGCTTCTATTGTTGTCAGCGGCTGTTTGACGGACCATTTAAAATCAAGCATCTCTTCCCATGTCGATTGTTTATATTTTTCCGTTGCCGAGATCGAAGCGGCCCGGAAACATTTCGGGTTCTCCGACATGGATAAAACAAAGATGGCCGTTGATATTAAATCCATCGAGTCATTGAATGGGATGCTCAAACTTTGGCGCATCCTTCACGGTGTTTTGCGGGGCATATGGAGGGTCCTCCATAAGATCTCTCCAAAGGCAGGTTTGATGTTGGAGAGGTTTTTGAACTCAACCTATGCCTATTCGCCCGGGGCCTATCTTCTCAAATGTTCCAGGGGCTGTTCAAGCCTTTGTACTTATTGCATCATCCGTGACGCGGCCCATGAAGGCCGGATGACAAGCCGGTCTTTTGATGCGATCATTTATGAGGTTCGGGAGGCCCTGAAGGCCGGATATAATCATTTTGTCCTTGTTGCGGATGAGCTGTCCTCTTATGGGCTTGATCAAGGGAGCGAACGTTTTTGTGATCTGCTTGAGGCGATCTTAGCTCTGGGGGATTCATTCACGATAGAACTTCCTAATTTACAGCCTAAATATACTATACCGGTCCTTGACCGGTTTATTGGGCTTCTTTCAAAACGCGTCCGATGTATCCATTTGGACCTTCAGTCCGGGAGCAACAGGATCCTTAAACTGATGAACCGCGGGTACACAAAAGAGGAGTATTTATTGTTGGCAAGCGCGATCCTTAAGAAGGAGCCTTCCATATCCCTGCGGACAGATGTGATCGTAGGATTTCCTTCTGAAGAAGAAAAAGAGCTCGAAGAAACCATTGATGTGCTCTTGCAGTTTCCTTTTGAAAGGGTCACTGTTAATTCTTTCGAAGAACGTCCAGGGGCCCCTGCCGCGCGGCTTCCCGGAGGGATCCCGTTTGAGGTCAGGAAAAAAAGAGAGAACAGGGTAAGGGGTATCGTTTATCGTAAACAGATCCACCGTTGGATGGCCGGGTTCATCGGTAAAGATATTATTCTCTAATTTAAATCAGATCAGACCCTCCATGTCACTCCTGAAGAACTATTATATTCGCACCTTCCTCAGATTCATTGCGACCAACGCCCTCCCGGAGGAATTATTCAAGCCAGACATCGACTTTAAATGTTCTCAAAGATTATTTAAGTCTTATGTCAAACTTTTTGAAGTTGAACATCATAGTTATTGTAATCGTACTTGTTGGTTTTGTCCTAATAGCAGCATTGACAGGCGAAGCCAGAATATAAGGATGGAAAAAGAGCTGCTGTTAAAGATGTTGAATGAATTGGCAGGAATTGATTATGACCAGTCCTTTATATGGTGCGGTTATGGAGAACCATTAGCCGATGAAACGATCTTTGAAGATGTCCGTTTGGCCAAACATCTGCTTCCCAATGCTTATCATAAATTATTTTCTAATGGGGATTATTTAACTACGCAAGCGATCCAGCGTCTTGAAGGAACAGGGTTGGATCAATTAAGGGTCAGTCTCTATCCTGAGTCAAATGGTGATTTAGAAACGCCAAAATTGTTAAAGGGCTTGTCGGAGAGGACAGGTCTTAGGATAGCATACCATTCCAAGAAGTATAAAGGTCTTCAACTTATAGGCAGCCGGATGTTGGTAGTCGTGGAGATAAAAGATTTTAGGCGGGCGCCAATGTCCTCCAGAGGGGGCTATCTTACTAAGGAAAGCGGCCACGGATCGTATGTAAGGACCCTCCCATGCTTTTTCCCAATATTGCATATGTCCGTTGCGTATGATGGTAAATGCATGTTGTGTTGCCAGGTAAGGCCGGATGTTCCGGGACATCAATCGGCCATCATTGGGGATTTAAATAATAAGGATTACTCCATCTTCCATTATTACAGAGACCTTGCTCTGGCCAGGAAAGTCCTTGTAAGCCCGGGTGCCAAAACAGGTGTCTGCACTTCCTGCAGTATCAATCCATTTGGCGGAGGACCGTACAATACAGGAAGGATACAAAATCTGTCAAAGATATTAAATGTTTTGCATACAGGAGAATTAATGAACAAATTGTGGCTCTTCCCACGCAGGGATCGCCAACGGTATATACTTTCTTAGAAATATGAGCGGATATTCTATTGCTAAAACCAGACCTGCTTTCATGAAAAGCAGGACTTGGATCGGGCATATTCCCTTTGCCTTTGAGGTCATAAACGCTTTGGAGCCCAGGGTCGTTGTTGAGTTAGGGGTTTACTCAGGGACTTCTCTAGCGGCTTTTTGCCAGGCGGTCAGGACGTTAGGATTAAATACAAAATGTTACGGGATAGATGACTGGCAAGGGGATGTTCATACCGGCAAGATACATGGAGATATATATAATGAAGTAAGGGATTATTTTAATGATCAATACCCCGATATTTCCATATTGATCCGGGAAAAGTTTAATAAAGCGGTGGAACGATTCTCAGACAGAGAGGTAGACCTGCTTCATATAGACGGGATGCATACCTTTGAAGCGATCAGCAATGATTACACGAAGTGGTTGCCTAAAATGTCCGATAAAGGAATTATTCTTTTCCATGATATAAATGTCTCTTACATGAATTTCGGTTTCATATCGCATTGCGGTTTTAAAAGAATCGACAATTTCGGGGTCAAAAATTTTTTTGATTCGATCAAAGAACAATACCATTTCATTGAATTTACGCACAGTTACGGGCTCGGCTGCCTGTTTGTCGGTAAGAATAAACCCGTAAGGATCCGCCAGATGATAGAGGACAGTAAATTTCCTGAATTCCAGGCGTATTTTGCCGGTATCGGCAATAAATTAATTTTTTCTTTTTGCTTAAATAAACTCTTAGGAAAATGTTGACCAGGACTTTATGTTTAATTTGTATAGAATATTATTCAAAAATTTCGAAAGGATCTATTTAAACTATGCTGTCTGGCAACGCCGTTTCTTTGGAACGCGCGCCCTGATGCCTATCAGGGCCTATGTTTCTCTGACATTTAAATGTAATTGTTTCTGTTATTTCTGCAGTTATGCCGCAAACTCTTGCCAGGATGATTTTACCGGCAGTCCCAATAGGGATGAATTGTCTTTTGATGCCGTTAAAGATCTCTCGGATCAGCTGCCTAAAGGTATGCTCATGACCCTTACGGGAGGGGAGCCTACCATAGCTAAAGATTTCTTTAAAATAGTTGAGTATGTTTCTAAAAGGCAAAAAGTCCAGGTCAATACCAACGCAGTCACATTAAATAAAGAAAAGATCGGGAAACTCATTGATTGTGGGACATGGATCATTAATTTTTCGATCGATTCCCATCAAAAGGAATTACACGATCAAATCCGGGGACATCAGGGTTTGTCGCAAAGGATCATCGAGAGCATTGAAGAAATTGTTCGGATAAAGAAGCAAAGAGGCATGAAGAGGCCTTATATCCATGTCAATACAGTTGTTTTAAAGGAAACGATGGCGCATTTGCCGGACATGGTAAAGCTTTGTCTGTGCCTGGGGGTGGATGGATTATCTTTTGCCCCTCATCGGGATGGCAGGGGGATTTACGATTACGGAGAGGCAGACCTGCTTGTATTAAAGGAAAAACTCAGGGAATCTGTGGAATTGGCTGAGGCCTCCAAGATGTCTTTGCGCTTGGGAGAGGAGCTGAGATCAGTCGACAGCATATTAAAAGCAAATGGAGGACCCAAAAGAAAGATGGATATGTCTCCTTTTGCTTGTTATGCGCCGTGGTCAACCATTTGGATAAGGCCGGATGGCACTGTCCGGATATGCCGTGCGGTACTGGGCAACATGAAGAATGACCGGATCAAAAATTTATGGAACAATCAAGTTGCACGGAATTTACGAAGGACTTTTTATTTTGGCGAAAGCGAACTTTCGAAAGAATGCCAGGGCTGTTGCATCATAAACCGTAAACCTGCCGGAGTTCAAAAGAAGGGATCCGCCGGGTAGCTGGTATCTAAAAGAGGTCTTATGAAGGGAAAGGTTTTGGTCACAGGGTATCAAGGGTTTATCGGGGCATTGCTTGTGCCGTTACTGGTCAAAACAGGATATACGGTAGTAGGGCTTGATACGAATTTTTTTGGACCAGATTGTGAATTTTTTAAACCTGAATTTGACGGGGTCCGCTCTGTACGTAAAGATATTCGATTAGTGGAGGAGAGGGACCTGGAAGGCATTGATTGCATCTGTCACTTAGCGGCCTTGTCGAATGATCCCATGGGGGAATTGGATCCGCAATTGACCTTTGCCATTAATCATGAAGCCTCGGTATCATTGGCGAAATTGGCGAAAAAGGCGGGGGTCAAAAGATTCATTTATTCCTCTTCCTGCAGTTTGTACGGCTTGGCCGGCGGGGACAGGGCCTTAACGGAAAATGATGCCCTTGAGCCTTTGACAGCGTATGCCCGGTCGAAGGCATTGACAGAACAAGAGATCCTCCCATTGACAGATAAAGATTTTGCAGTGACATCCTTAAGGAACGCGACGGCTTATGGCATTTCTGCAAAACTTCGGCTGGATCTGGTGGTTAATAATCTGGTAGCGTGGGCCGTGACTACAGGGGAGATAAGGATCATGAGTGACGGCACCCCATGGCGCCCCTTGATCCACGCGGAGGACATTTCCAGGGCTTTTCTGGCTGTTATAGAAGCGCCGATGGAAGCGGTTAACGGCCAGGCCTTTAATGTCGGCATTAATAGTGAGAATTACCAGATCAGGGATATTGCCGCAATAGTTGCCCAAGCTGTTGGCAATTGCAGGGTCCATATCACTAGGGAGAATGGCCGTGATGAAAGGACTTATAAGGTTGATTTTTCAAAGATTTATCGGCAGATCCCTCATTTTAAGCCGCGCTGGCAATTAAAGGAAGCCGTAGAAAACATTGTCGAGTCTTACAGAAAAACCAGGATGGATGAGGCCAAGTTCCGTGGCAGGAGTTTTATACGCCTGAAACAATTGCATTTTTTGATCCAGCAAAAGAGGTTGGATCCCAATTTATTTTGGAAAGCCGCGGCCTAAGATGAACCACCTCGATACGACTTTTAGCGACAGGGATATTTTGTCCACGAGGCTCCTATGGTTTTTATTCTTTATTTTATTGGTTTTTATTTTATCTCTTTCTATTTATAAGAAATTCGATCGGGATGAGTTTGAATCCGTCCATGTGGCCTGGAAGATCTTTTCCGGCGGGGTCATTTATGTCGATTTCTTGGAACAACATCAACCTTTTTTTTACTAT